>Ga0268262_10000097_pt1 | contig 106316 bp, 102 predicted proteins | sample TergutNc150P3_FD_190354 | JGI IMG/M metagenome (GOLD analysis project Ga0268262, IMG submission 190354) | Nasutitermes corniger P3 segment gut microbial community from laboratory colony in Florida, USA - Nc150 P3 (SPAdes) (version 2) | ecosystem: Host-associated > Arthropoda: Insects >... | reverse complement strand
AACTGCCCAATTAAAGCCCTGGATAAATAAGTTTGATAACATATTTTTGTAAAGTCGTTTAACTATTTGTAATTATTTCCTCGTTTGTTTTCGCTGGTTTTTTTGGTTCTATTCGCTGGCGCGTTCAACAGACGCATGATTAGGTAGTTATGCGTTCTCTAGGAGTCTGTCGTACTTGTAGTATTTTTTTTACAAAAACAAGCAGGAATAGGGCGTTTAGCCTACAAATTACCTCAAGTCCTTAGCGCCTCTACCCACGGAAATCAATTTTACAAACGTTTGTTCGATGGCTAGACAAATATATGGAGAAATAAGGAATTTAAGAAGAGATTCTACCACGAACACCACGAACCCTTACTCCGATATTTGTCGGAAAATCCTCTTGATCCATCTTATTTCATAGAATTTGAAGGTTAAAAATGGTTTTCTAACAGCAAGTTCGTGTTGGTTAGTGAGGTTCGTGGTAAATTATTTGAAAATTGATTTCCGTGGCCTCTACCTTCGGTTCAAAAGGCGCCTTTGCGTGATGAAAATTTCAAAAAATACCCTTAAATTTACGGTGTTAGGCTTATACGCCTCTTTTTTTATCTTTATGTTTACCGGCGAGGGCTTTTTCTATGGCTTCACTTACAACTTGCTCAATGTTTTTAGCAACCGTTTGATAGAGCCGCTCCATTTCCGCGGGAGGAGAGAGCGGGTCTATGAACAATTCATAAATTTCTATATTTAAGGCCTTTGCCATGCGTTCTACCAGATCCAGAGTGGGATAATTTCGGGCTGTTTCTATTGTTGCTATGTGGTGGGTGGACACATTTACCATTTCGGCCAGTTTTGCCTGGGAAAAACCGCAATCCCGGCGTTTTTTCTTCAGATTATGGGCGAAAGTTTCCCGAAGATTGGCCATTTGATTACTTTCTACATCATAATAATTCCTTTCCTCCACTTGACAAATGATGTTTTTCATCATATAATGATATTAAACATCATTCCTTGGAATTGTTTTATGAAAAAGAGCGGGGAATTTCCTGAATGTCAGGCGGCAAAACCGTGCGTAAAACACTTATAGTAAATTAATATTTTTGGCATTATATTAATATATGAGTAAAGATAATGGAGAGCCGATAATTTATAAATCGTTGTTTTGATTCGCGTCAGTTTGACGCAGCGTGTTCTTAAATAAGAACGCGAATCTTTTCCAAAGGAGTTTTCTTATGAAGAAAACAATTTTTATCCTGTTCGCGGTGCTGCTGGTCTTATTGATGGCAGGCTGCGACCTTTTGACACCGCCTCTTGATACTGAAGATGTGGACCTGCCCTTGTTCACGGAAGACGGCCGGCCTATGGTGCATTTAAGCATTGGCGTCGGAAACGACCCCACAAGCCGCGCCATGACCGAGAATTTGGCAAAGGCAGGCGCGAATTACTTTGAAGTGGCTTTTTTAGACCCTCCTCCTAATAGTACCGGTGCAATTTACCGCGCTACCTGGGATTATTCCAAAAAAGGAAGGATCGCCGTTCCGGCTGGTGATTATTCCGGCGCGGATAAAGCGGTTTTGTTTGCCGGGCGCTACAACGATAAAACCCTGCTTGCGGTCGGTATAATAACTCTTGTCGTTGACAGTAATGGTACTACTACTTCTATTACTAATCCAGGAGTAATTTTTCCTACTACCAGCTCGGTCACTTTTAGCCTGGCTCCACTGCAGAACGATATAAATACAATTTCAAAAGGGTCGTCCAGTGTTACTTCTACATTCAAAATTACCGGCCCCGCTAAAGCCGGTACATTAGGAGATCATGATTATAGAACAGCATCTTTAAACGTATTGCCGACATTGCCTGACACAAGTATTCCGATATTTGCTGTCCCGCCTGTTCCTTATACGTATACAGCAGGTGGTACTCCAACTGATGAAGAATCTAAAGTACTAGCGACATGGACGGTTACTTGCGGTACTGACAAGAGTACAACCCCAGGAACTACTCCCGCTATCTACGAAAGATATGCAGGCGTGGTATTGGCGGATAACGGGACGGTTAATTCCACTGCATATTATCCGGATTTACCTGAGAGTACAGGTGTAAAGGTAGATGTGAAAATAAATGCTCCTACTGGTGCCAGTACTCCTATTCCTTCAACTGGTACTATCGACCTGGAATTTAATTTAGCGACGACAACTACCACAACATCAAACGGCTTAAGCTATATTTCCATTGATATTCCTGTTTGGGCAATTGGGAATAACAAGACTATAACCGATCCCATTACCTGGCATATTAAGGGCGGGTTGAACCAACTGATCCTTGACGAAGGCAAGGCAAAGAATTCTCTCGGCGGGGCAATTCTGATTGGCGTCGGCCCGGTTAAGGGCAAAGAATTCGAGATAATAGCAGGCTGGTAGCCATAAGCTAAAAGGTACTCCCGGTGAAAAGGCGCACAGGCCGCGTATACAGATTTTTTCTTCTCATTGCCTGTATCGCGGCATGCGCTGTCTCCGGCTGCTTCGGGGCTGTCGGGAGTATAGGCGGTTCCGACACGACCGATCTTTTTTGGGTCGTGCCGAGCCGCGTCGTTTACGAGATTAACGACCTGTTTCTGCGTAAAAGCGATTTGCGGGTGTTTACCTCGTACCGCGGCGTTGTAGAATCCATATCTCTTGAAAAGGTAGAAATATCCATCGCCGAAAACCCCGATCAGACGGCAAAGGATAAACTGAAGATTGTTCCGGTTGACGAGAATTATTCCCTGAATACTGCGGGAAGAAAACTCGTGGTGGCGGAATACGACGGTATGTCAGCCAGTTATTCTATTGAGGTACGAGACCCCTATGGCCTGGGAGGCGGAAGCGGAACCGGCGGGGAGGGAGGCTCCGGTATTGAAATTGAGTGGGAGACCCCTGTAGCAACTGATTAGCTGTATTGTCCAAGAACCTGCCGGTAATCTGTAAACATTTAGATGTTCCAAAGTACTCGCTCGAAATTACCTCAAGTCCTTTGCGCCTCCGCGCCTTTGCGTGAACCTCTTTATGGAAGAGTACCATGATGTATCGTGGGTTATAAAACATTTTCGCTGAAGCGGCAACAGCTATTGATTTTGGCCGCAAAGGTTTTGCCACCAGAGGAAAGGAACAGGAGGGACGTATTTCTTACGAAGATGGTATAGCAAAAGCCTTGACCGCATTTGGACAAGCGCTACTTAAATTGCGTGATATATTCAGAGGGACTCAAACAGGGAATCTCGAAAGTTTCAAAATCAGATTTGTTTCGTGTAATAATATACTCGACATTTACTCCTCGTGCTGACATAAATTGCACAGCATCCTCAAAGTCTTTCCAGCGAAGCGCCAATGCATTTGTAATAGTGCTTTCAGTTACCGGCGCTATAGCGAACAATGAGGATAAATCGTCCATAAGGGAGTACACATCGTCAATGCTCTGTCTAAACTTGCGGAGAATATAGAAAATATTAGACATAGAAACTGCTGACACAAAGGCGTTTATGTCATTTGTTTCAATTATTTCAAAAACAGCCCGTGAAGCAGGGTAAAAATCATTCCTGCAAAGCATCACGTCCAATAAATCATTAGTATCAATAAATATGCTCATTTCAAGTATTTTGCTAATCTTTCTTCGCGGATTTCTTCAATATCAATATCGCCAACCCCGGCAAGACAGCCGGCAAGTCGATCAGTAATAGGCGTTCCATGTTTTTCTTTAGTCTTATCAGCCCTTTGGACTACCGCCGGCCTGAATGCGAGAATAGTCGGCCCTGCCGGTATTTCGCTGGGTACGTCAATAGTCAAGCGATGGTTAACCGGTACTTCAACGGTTTGTTCAATAATCATAAAGAAAGCATATGCGCTTTTGGATCATTTGTCGAGGAGATCAAGCTTTGCCGCTGAAAAGTTCAATTTTTGCCTTTACATAATCCAGCCGGTCATGGTTCAAAACAGATCGATTATAGCCTGATGCCTTTTCCACCTTGTACCAGCCGCGGCTGATAAATTTCATTCCCTTTCCCTCGGCGAACCAGTAAACCAGAGCGATGTTTTCAGTATCCACTTCAATGGCGTTAATACCTTTCCTGCTAATCGCGCTGCCTGAATTAAAAAGGCAGGGCAGCGGGATTTCGTCCCCGTAAAGGCCATGCTCCAGCCCCTCGCGGCGCTCGGCGCGTCCAAGTTTTCGCAGTTCCTGCCTGAGCGCCGCCACTTCCCCTGCGATCCTTTCCCGCTCTTCCCCGCCTGAAGAAGGGTAATCCCTGCAAAGTTTTTCTATTTCAAATTTGATGTAATCAAAACGTCCCAAAGATTCAAAAAGCGCGCGGTGCGTATGGCCGATTACCGAAACGCAGTTGTTTTCAAGAGAAAAATCGTAGGCCGCCCGCTCCACGCGAAAGCGGCGGTGGGGGCTTCGCGCAGAGGAAATGTTCCTTATACCGATTGGTTTTAAGAGGTACCTGAGAGCAAGCCTGATTATGCTGTTGTACCGTGTGTACATCCTGGACGACTGATGCCCGTGGTAAACGTAAAGCGGAATCCGGCCTGTTTCTATGCGTACCGCGTTGTAAATGGCGTAAGGATAATCCTTATCAAAAATAAGATCCTCGTCATGGTTGCCAAGTGTTTTATAAAGCCTTCCAGCCGACGCGAAAAGATCGAAGACCCGGTACATCTCTGCCCATTCCCTGCGTATATCAGAAAGGGAAAACTTGGCAAGCTCTTCGATGTCTCCGTTCAGAACAAGATACCAGCCGTTCTTAAAGTAGTAGTCTTCCAGGATTTTAATTACCATTTCCCCGTTGCTGCGAAAATCATCGCGCTTTCCTTTTCCCATGTGAAAATCGCTGATGATCAAAACTTTGCCGGAAGGAGACGGCTTATTTAAATCCAGTACCGCGTCGGGGTTAAAGCGCTTGCTTAAGATTTCTGAAAAAAACGGGGCAGCCATTTGTTAGGGGATTGTAGTCCGGTATTTGTTAATTCTGATGCACCCTCATTTTGATCGAATTTCCGACAATTTGATCATCCTCCCGCCCTCCAACCGGGAGAGTTCCGCGGCAAAAGCCATGTAATGGCTCTCAAAGGATTTTTTTAGGGTATTGCGCCCCTCGCCGCCTGCGCCGTTAATCATGCGCACGAAATCCGTGCAAAAACCTGTGTCTCCGCCGGCATGTCCGCCTTTTACTTGCGCGACTGCTATGGTTTCTATGTTTCCGGAAACAAAATCATTTACAACGATCTTGTTTCCCTCCATGTCGCCGGAGATTTCCCCTGTCGTTCCAAAAAGCTTAATGGAACGGTGAATTTTCATTGTAAAGCCTGACATTGTAAAATTTGCCGTTACACCATTTGCGAAATTAAGCATAACCGCCTGATGATCAACAACATTATTGTCGCAGCGGAAAACACATTTTCCGTAAGGGCCTTCGCTTAACGCCTTAATGCGCCCCTCCATGGAAAGATCGCTGGAGATCACATTCACAGGCCAGTCTGTATTTGTGCCAAGATAAATTTTAGCGGCATGGTACGGACAGGAATCAATGGCAGGGCAGCCGTCAAGACAGCGATCCGGCGCGCCTTTTGGCGCGTTTTCCTCCTTGAAGTAGTTAAGTCTTCCGTAGGAAGAAAGCGATTCGCAGGTCGAATCGGCAAGCCATGCGAGCATATCCATATCATGGCAGCTTTTTGCCAATATCATCGGAGCGGATACCGGCGTCTTTCGCCAATTTCCGCGGACAAAGCTATGCGAAATATGGATGTGCCCGACGTTCTCGACAAGATCGATGCCGATTAGTTTTCCTATTCTGCCGCCTGTAATTAATTCTTTCAGGCGCGAAAAGAAAAGCGTATATTTCAGCACATGGGCGATCATAATAACTTTGTTGAAGCCGGACGCCGACTTTTCGATAGTATGACATTCCTCCAATGTCGGTACGATTGGTTTTTCACAGAGAATATGAACATTTTGTTTCATTGCTTTAAGAATTGGCGCGAAATGCATATTGTCCTGCATCGCGATTATTACCGCGGACACCGGAGGAAAGACAGTAAACGCTTCCTCCCAATCGGTATACACATATTGCGAAGGTATATTGTGTTCTTCCTGAATGATTTTTCTTTTGACCGGATCGGGTTCGGCAAGAGCCGCGATCTGAAGCATCGCCGGGTTCATTTTGGCATATTGCCCATACGCGAATCTGCCCCGGCTTCCGGCCCCCAAAAGCAAAGCTTTGATTGGTTCCATTATTTATCTCCAATTCTGTTAACATCGCAATACATTTTATCAGTTATACCATTATAAGATAATAGCAGTCGTTAATCAATAATTCGCATGTAAGTGCCTACCAACAGCCTTTGACCTTCCGCCCTGCCATCGTTATCATTATCTCTCGGGAGGGACACATGACGCTCTGGTTTGCCAGCGGAAACACCCACAAAAAAAAGGAACTCTCGGATATTCTATCCGTTAATATTCTCGCCGGTGCCGGGGGTTTGGAGCTGAAAATTCCTAAAGATTTGGGGCTTTCCTTTGACCCTGAGGAAAACGGGAACAGCTTTTTTGAAAACGCCCTGATAAAAGCCGGGGAATTGTACCGCCTGCTGGAAAAGCAAAGCTCAGGCGGAAGCTTTCACCCGGTGATAGCGGACGACTCAGGCATTTGCGTTGATGCCCTGGGAGGAAGGCCGGGAATTCACTCGGCGCGGTACGGGGCGCCGGCTTCCGGGGAAAACATTACCGACGCGGAAAAGAACGCGATGCTTCTTGCCGAGCTTGGGGATAACCCAAGGCGGAGCGCGCGCTTTGTGTGCGCCATGGTTTTATATTGCGGCCCAGACCATTTCTATGCCGCCCAGGAAACCCTGGAAGGACGCCTGGTAAAAAACGCGGAAGCCGCGAGGGGTTTGGGCGGTTTTGGCTACGATCCCATTCTTTTTATTCCCGAACTTGGCCGCACCGTGGCAGAGCTTTCGGAAGAAGAAAAAAACAAGCACAGCCACCGCGGCAAGGCCGGAAGGGTAATCGCAAAAATTTTATATGGTTACAAAGAATTTACCACTAACCACACTAACTTTTAACACACATTTTTCATTGTTCGTGATGGTTCGTGGTGGTTCGTGGTAAAAATTATTAATCAAGGAAGTATTGATTGTCGAATTCTCAAATTGAACTCAACGAGCCGCAGTTAAAGGCGGTAAACCAGCTCGACGGGGCAATTCTCATAATAGCGGGGGCAGGTTCCGGTAAGACCAGGGTAATAACCTGCCGAATCGCGCACATGCTTGAAAAGGGAATACCACAGTCCGCGATTCTCGCCCTCACTTTTACAAACAAGGCCGCCCGTGAGATGGAAACCCGCGTTAAGGAGATGACGGGGAAAAAACTTACAAACCTGACGGTAAGCACCTTTCACGCTTTTGGAGTGAAAATACTGCGCGAGGAAATAGAAGTTTTAGGATACAGAAAAAATTTTTCCATTTACGATTCCACCGACAGGTGCGAGCTTATAAAAGAAAGCCTTAGGGAATGTAAGCTTTACGGGGAAAAAACAAACTTAAAAAAAATGGAGAGCCTTTTTTCAAATATCAAGATAGGCCGTTATAAGTGGGGCAGTGCAACGGAAACAGGCGCAAACATTGCCGACAATGTTTGGGAGAAAGCGTACAACGAATACCAGAACAGCCTGAAAGTTTATAACGCTTTGGACTTTGACGATCTCCTTACGCTGCCGATAAACATTTTTGAAAACCACCCTGAGATTCTGGAAAAGTACCGCAAACGCTGCCGATATATTCTGGTAGACGAATTCCAGGACACAAGCCTGGTTCAATACAGGCTCCTAAGGCTTTTGGCAGACCCCGAAGGTGGCAAAAGCAACATTTGCGTAGTCGGGGACGACGATCAGTCAATTTATTCCTGGCGGGGAGCAAACTACGATAACCTGCTTTTATTTGAAAAAGATTTCCCCGATTTGCTTGAGATCAAACTGGAACAGAATTACCGCTCCACCAGCACGATTCTTGAAGCCGCTAACGGCCTTATCTCGCATAACACAAACCGCAAGGGAAAAACCCTATGGTCAGGCAACGGGGAAGGCAAACCCATTGAACTCAGCTACCCCGAAGACGAAAGCGCGGAGGCCGCCTTTATCGCGGAAACAATAAAAAAACTGCGCTTTACGGAAAACCTCAGGTTTGATGACTTCGGCGTTCTTTTAAGAACCAACAACCAGTTCGACTGCATCGAAGAAGCTTTCCTGGCGGAAAACATTCCGTACAGGGTTTCAGGCGGATTCAGCTTTTTTGAGCGCAAGGAAATCAGAGACGTACTTTCCTACCTGCGGGTAATCGCCAACCACCACGACGATGTCAACCTGCTTAGAATTATCAACACCCCAAGGCGCGGCATAGGCAAGGCCGGCATCCGCAACGCGGCGGAACTCGCGAAGAAAAATCATTCCAGCATTTACGACGCCCTGTACCGTATCAGCCTTGCAAAACAGCCGGAACTCATAAATGAACACGCCGCCGAGCCCGCAGGGCGAGGTTCCCCTCCGGTGCATGGAAAGGAGCATGGACACGGAATCGAAGAATTCATTGAACTCATCCAAAGCTCAAGAGATGAATTTTTCGGCGCGGGAGAACTCTCAAAAAAAGTACGAAACCTGGTCGATAAAATTGACTACTGGGGATATTTATTGAACGAACACGGCAAGAACGAAAAAATAGTCAGCTGGAAATACGCCAACATCAAATACCTTATTGAAATGATAGAAAACTGGGAAAATGATCCTGAACATTCCACCGAGGCCCTGCAGGGCCGAGGTTCCCCTCTGGACAATCTTGATAAGGGGCTTTACGCCTACCTGAACCGCATAAGCCTTTTAACAAGAACCGACGGCGAGGAGGATCGAAACGACCCTTCGGCAAAAAATCGCGGCAAGGTAAACCTGATGACGATTCACGCGGCCAAGGGCCTTGAGTTTCCCGTGGTATTCATAGCCGGCGCGGAGGAAGGCATCATTCCCCACGAAAGAAGCCTGGAAGATGAGGATAGTTCTATTTCTCAAGGCACAAATCCAATCGAAGAAGAAAGGCGGCTTTTTTATGTGGCCATCACCCGCGCAAGGGACAAGCTTTACATTACAAGCTGTCAAAAGCGAAACCGCAGAGAGAGCGCCAGTGAACGCAGCCCCTCTCCTTTTCTAAGCGAAATTCCCCCTGAACTAATTAAGTTACAGGAATCGGACAATCTGTCCGCAGAAGAAGAGCCCATGATGGATGCCGAAACTTTTTTTAAAACGATGAGAGAACGCTTCGCGAAGTAATAGCCCTATTGTTGTCTGCGCCTGAAAATCCGGTAGCTTAGATTTGGGAAAATATTGTTGCGCTTTTCCAGCTGGGTCAGCCATTCTGTGCTGATATAGTTGCTTCCCAGCGCCTCATAGATTGTCGTGAAATTCCTCAGCGAGCCTTCAATTCGGCTTCTGGCGTAATCCGCACATTCCTGCTTATAAAGCATCTTTGACCAGTCCGAAGCAACGACCAAAAGCATTTCCCTTGCCGCCTGATTCAGCGCCCTCTCTTTCAGGCCGGTGTTATTAGGAAAATGATCCACCAGCTCCACCATCCTGTCCAGCGCCCTCATGGTATGGCGGTACATCCAGTCGTTGGAAGCGTCAAGCCAGGTTTCCGAATAGCCGTTTGCCCCCCAGGAAGAAAACTCAGGCGTCAGAGTCTGAACGGAAGAGGCATCCAGTTTGCTGAGGTACTCCGAAGGCGTCATAAACTGAAGCTCTTCGTTTTTTGCGCCCTCTCTGAAAATTGCCTCGATAAACCCGCTCCCTTCATGCCAATGGCGGCCAAAGTTATCGGCCTCAAAAGCGCAAAGGCTCATCGCGGGCTCGCCCATCAGACCGGACGCTGTTTTCAGCCGCGAAAGACGCTCGTCAAGAAAAGAGCGGGCATGGCTCTCGGCTTTCCTGTAAGCCTTTTCCCTTTCGTAAAGAACGCCGCCTAAACCATCTTCCCCTCCGGCCCAATACTTATATCCGGTACTGTTACGGCTGCCCTGAGGGCCAAGAAAAGGGCTTAACCGTTTTGCCGGAAGCTCAAAGCCCTGATCCCTGAAATTAAACCGGTAATCCGGGTCTTGCGTTATTTTCGCCATATCTTCGGTGGAATAAAAATCACGGCCAAAAACAATAATTCCCTGGGGCGTTTTGGCCGGATAGAAGCTTCCTTTTTCAGCGAACGGCCTGGCAAAAGCCAAAGCATGGGTGTCCACAATTGTATAGCCGAAATTGTAATCCCTAAGCCAGGAATCCAATTCTGAGTTCCATCCCAATTCCGGAAGCCAGAAGCCCTGGGGATACCTGCCGAAATTTGCCCTGTATACGGAAATTGCCGCCTCAAACTGAGCCTGTACCGCCTCGGCATAGCCTGTATAAAAAGGCAGGAACGCGTTTGTCGCGGCGGTAGTCAGAATTTCAAGGCGGCCTTTTTTTTGATAATGGTCAAAGATTTTTAAGATATTGCTTTCGCACCTTTCGGTAAAAAACGCTTTTTTTTCTATAATCCGATCATGATAAAACTTAACAAGTGAATAAATGGCCGGATCATCAGCGGTCTCCTGAAGCTCTTGGAGCTCCTTAAGCTCTTGGGCTCCGAAAGCAATCTGCTTGTCCGTGTACTCAAGATACCTTTTAACAAGAAACTCATCGCCTAGCATGTGGCAGAGAACCGGTGAAAGTGAAACGGCCATCCTGAAAGGAACAAGTTCCCGGTCAAGACGATCAAAAACCTCAAGAAGCGGAATATAAGTCTCCGAGATGGATTCAAAAAGCCATATCTCCTGAGACGGATTTTGAGTTTCAGGGTGGCGTACAAAAGGCGCGTGCCCGTTAAGAACAAGAGACAGGGTGTAACGGTTACTCATTGGAACTTTCGCCCTCTCCCTTTTTCATGCGAAGCTGTCTTTCGTTTTTTCTAAGCACATGAAAATCTGCGTACCCGGATAAACGAACAAGCTCATTTCCCAAGGCCGCAGATGCCTCATGTTTTCCGTTTGATGGCAACTCAGGCAGACAGGGCAGCCTTACAGGATTTGAAACCGCAAGCGCCGTTTCAACACCGCCGACACCGGCGCAAAATTCCACCTTAAACTGACTCTGATCCGCCCATGAACTATCGGCCTCAAAAGCCGGTGATAAACTCAGGTACCAGGCTGTATCGTCCGGTTTCACGGGAACCATAAAGAGTCCGCTGTTTCCGTTTCCGGAAGGGTTATCATCAAGACGGGACACTTTCAGATAATAGCCGTCAAAATTATCATCCTTTTCAAACTGTTCTTTTTCGGACGTTTTGATTTCCCAAAAGACAAACGCCCAAAGAGGATCACGAATCATTACTTCGATAAAAGTTATATTATACTGCTTTGGCAAAGGCGCGGACTCGGTTACGACCAAATCAGTTATTTCCGGTTCATTATTTCCTGAGGAGCCCCCTTCCTCTCTTGAAGAGAAGTCCAGCAATTCTTCAATGATAAAGATTCTGTCAGGATTATTCGACAAGTCTATCCCCAGCTTATCGGCAACCGCAAGCAGATCGCCTGTTGCCAAACTTTCGAGATGTACCCTTGTCAAAGGGAGGCCTTCCATAGTTAAAGTATCATGGCAAATGGGGGGTGGGTGTCAATTGGTATTTTTAACCAGTATTTTTAACCGCTAACCACACTAACCAACACGAACTTTTTACTCATATATTATCGTTGTTTGTGTTGGTTCGTGATGGTTCGTGGTAAAATTATTAAGAATTGTTATTGGAAGGATGTAAATAATTAGGTGTTGCATAGTACTATGTTTTTAGCAGCTCAAGAAACCGCGAAAAACTTTCAGGCGGTTCTGCCGTAACATCCAGGCCGTCCGGGAGCAGCCCCGGCAAAACCGGAATAACAAGCCGCGACGCGTGCAGGCAGAGGCTCTTTAGTCCCAACCGGGCTTTTAGTTTTTTGTTGAGCGCAAAATCACCGTACTTGTCATCCCCCAAAAGCGGATGGCCGATTAGGGCGAGGTGCCGCCTGATCTGGTGCATGCGCCCGGTTCCCAGTTTGAGTTCCAAAAGCGCGCAAGGCGTTTCCCCAATGCTCCCGCTCGAAAGCAGCTTGTAAAAAGTCTCAGATTCTTTTTTGATTCTGCCCCGCCCTTTCCCCTTCACATCAAGAGAAAGTTTTATTGCCCCTTCGGGCGGCTCAATGACGCCTGAACAAATGCCCATATAAACTTTTGTTATTATTCCGGAATTCGCAAAAAGGGCGGAAAAACTTCCGGCGGCTTCTTTTGTTTTGGCGACAAGAATTACGCCTGAGGTGTCCCTGTCAAGCCTGTGAACCAAAAGCGGCCTGGGTTTTATTTTCCCGGAAAGAATGGAATCCAAAGAAGACATAATCCCCTCCCCGCCCTGTACGGAAAGCCCCGCGGGCTTGTTCAAAACCATGCAGCAAGAGTTATCGTACAATACGGGAATTTCTTTCAAACTTTGCCTCTGAGGTGATTATAGTTTATCTATATAAAAAAAACACTGCAAAACATTTCTTAACAAAAAAGCTTAATGCTGTTACCTTGAAGACTCGCCATATAAGATCAATAATTAATCCATGAAAAAGAAAAGCTTTATTTTCCTGCTGCTTTTTATCCTTATCAACTCACTTGCTTTTTCCAGCCCCCTCGAAAGCCCAACCTGGGGCTTTAGTCTGGATCTTCCGGAAGGTTATGAGTTATCAGGAGGCGACAGAAAAGACACTTTTTCATTTTCACACCCGGACGGCGCATCATTTGAGATCAGTGTCAGCCACAGCGCGCCGGGCCAAAGAAGCTCTTACGCTTCGGTTGACGATATGTCCCGCGATGTTAAAACAAGACTGAACAGTTCAGGCGATATTGAATTATTTGAATACAGGGGAAAAAAAGCGGCTCTCCTTGAATTGGCTTTTTCGCTTCAGGGGACAGGCCGTATGTCAGGCTGGGCGCTCTGCATGGAACTCGCACAGCCGAATCCGAGTCCCGCGAATAACGCTTCATCTTCAAGCCCCCTGCTTTTGGCAATGGCCTACGGCCCTGCGGGAAAACAGGGACTTGAGATTTTGCATTTATCGGCCCTTGATTCAATTGCCCCGGAATGGGCGGACAAACTGGCCCCCGGCCCCATTACCGAGTATAGTTACCCAAGAGAAAAGCGCGTCAAGGCTTCAATTTACGGGCTGGACTGCGAGGCCTGGATTTTTGAGGAAGACGCCGAAGCCGCCCAGGCCCTTATCGACAGGGAGTTTCAGGTTCTGCGCCGTTATCAAAATTCTCCCGGCTGGAAAGAAGCGTGGATAAGGTTTTACCGCGCCATTTACCGCGACTCCTTTGAAAGGCTCGTGGACATCGCGTTTCAGGTAGAGCGAAAACTTAACGTCCCCCCGCTGGAAAATAGAGACTTCGCGAATAAGGCGCTAAAGTGGGTTCAATCATTTAAATACGAGCGGGATTTATTTGGCAGTGATTTTATCAACCTCGTCAGTTCCGCCACAGAAGGCAGAGGCGACTGCGATAACAGAGCCATGCTTTGGGCTGTCATTTTAAAACAGGCCTGCATTCCATCGGCAATAATGGTTTCGCGTAATTACAGCCACGCCATGGGCCTTGCCGATCTTCCCGGCTCAGGCGCCCGTTTTGAGCTGAATAAGCAAAGACTGCTTGTCGCCGAAACAACCGCCGATGTTTCCATCGGCTTGATAGGCGAGACAGTCAGCGAAATTGATCAATGGCTGGGTATAACATTTGAATGAACAGTTTATACACTATTACAGCTAAATTTTTTTTTAAGAATTTACCACTAACCTCACTAACCAACACGAACTTTTACCACATATCTTGTTGATGTTCGTGATGACGCGCACCGCCGAATGGCGGTGCATTAATAATTTCCTATCGGCAAACGGCCCGAAGGGACGTATGGTTCGTGGTGGTTCGTGGTAAAAATTATTAAGAAATAATTATGGAGTAAAGCTTTAGGCGCCGGTGAGAATCGCATAAACTTCCTGCCTGTCATTTGAGGCCAGAAGGGCGTTCCTTAGATTTCCGTTTTTTAACCTGGCGCTGAAAAACGAGAGTGTTTGCAGGTAATAGGCGTGCTGGTTGTAAGCGGCGGCTATCATAAGAAGAAGCCGTACAGGTTCGCCGTCAAGAGTTTGAAAATCCATTATGTCCGTCCGGCTTATTCCGACTGAAATTACGAGGTCGGAAATCGATGAAAGCCTTATGTGGGGGATGGCGATACCGCAGCCAATGGCTGTACTCATGAGCTCTTCCCTTCTTAAAAGTTCGCGGGAGAGTTCCTGAGGATTGGTAATTTCAGGCGCGGCGGAAATATTTTCGGCCAGGGAAAGAAGGGCCTCTCTTTTTGAAAAGGAATTCAGAAAAACAATACGCTCAAGGGAAATAATAGCCCTGGGATCGATGCTGCCGCTCCGGGAAACGGATTTATTCGCCAGAAGACGCGCGTTCACCCATTGTTCAAGCTCGGATTTTTTAAAACGCCAGACTGTCCCGATTTTTCCCGCGGGGATTTCACCTTTTTGGGCCCATTCGTAAACCGTCCTGTCAGAAACCTTTAAATATTTGGCGACCTCATCAAGGGTCAGTATTTCGTCAGTTACAATTTCTTTACTGCTCATATTAATCCCCGCCCAAATCATGCAAAGAATCAAACGGGTAAAGTTCGCCCAAAGTTGTCAGAACTTTCCCGCTTCCGCTCCCGCCGAATATTACAGGCGATTCAGGCGGCATGAACTCGCTTAAAACCTGCCTGCAGGCGCCGCAGGGGCCCACGGGAATTTCCGAATCGGGGGTGGAAATTGCCAGCGCCTTAAAGCTCAGGCGGCCTTCACTGACCGCTTTTACAACGGCTGTCCTTTCCGCGCAAATTGTGAGCCCGTAGGAGCGGTTTTCCACATTGCAGCCGGAAAAAACGGTTCCGTCATCGGCAAGCAAAGCTGCGCCTACCCTGAACCTGGAATACTTCGCATAGGCGGAATCCGCCGCTCTTCTGGCTTCCGCAAAAAGATCATCCAGGTTTTGTTTGGTTATATCCATGGCCATATCCCCGCTCCCTTAACAAGCCGCGCAATTAATACTATAATATATTGTCGGAAGAACAGATGGCAAAGGGAAATAAAAAGTGGTTTTACATATTTGGCCTTACGGCGTTTGTTATTTATATCTTTATTGCCCCGCGCACAATTCCGGTTGAAACCGTCCTTGCGCCCCGCTGGATCACTTCTTTGGAATCAAATTATCCTGTGAACCTGCAAGATACTCCGTTGGATGAGAATGACCTGCTCCTGCCGTTTACCCTGGGGAACCGCTTTGGCTATCTAACCGATAACGGTAAATTCGCAATTAATCGAATCAGGGACGGTTATGTTTCAATGTCAGAAAACTTCTGGGCGGAATATGAAGCTCTGCCATCCTCAATAAAAGTAATGGATCCTCATAACGAGGAGATTCTTGTTATTGAAAATCCGGGAGGATATCCCTTTTTTCTGGACAATCGCTGTTTTATTGTCGGTAACGAACAGAATTCCATCACCGCCCTAAGCGAGGCCGGAGAAGAGCTTTGGACGCACGATTTCCCCGCGCCTTTAACCTGTGTAGACGCCGCGGGAGGTTATTTCCTGGCAGGCACACTTGACGGCGCGGTTGAACTTCTTGACACAAACGGCAGTCTGGTTTTTACGCCCTTTGAGCCGGGCGGTTCCAGGCTTTCGGTGATCCTGGGCTGCGCGATTTCGCAGGACGCCTCACGCCTGGCGATAATCTCGGGTGTCGATCAGCAGCGTTTTCTGCTTTTGGAACGTTCAGTAGCCGAACGTTCCAGAACCGAAGGCCCCAGAACCGAAACTAATAGAACTGAAAGTTCAGACACCTACAAAGTCGTTCATCACGAATTTTTAAGCGACGGATTCAGACGGCCTGTTTTCGTCAGATTCATCAACGATGACGCGCAAATTATTTTTGAGCGGGAAGAAGGCATGGGTATTTTTACAATCAGCACCCGTATAAGCACAAAAGTAAATCTGGAAGGGGAAATTACGGCTCTGGACGATTCGGGAGAAAACGGATTCCTTTTCCTGATTACTTCCCAGGGTCAGGACGAAAAGCGTTTTATCGCCATAAGGCATCCGGGACTCATCGTGAATGAAACACCCTTTAAAAGCAAAAACGCTTTTTTGGCAAGAAAGCAGGATCGGATTTACCTTGGGGGAGACTTGCTCATGGCCTCTTTTGAACTGGAGAAAAAGTAAATGAAAAATCGTCCTGTGTTTCCCGCAATTTTGCTTTTTACGTTCGGCCTGTGGCTGCAGCCGCTTCCGCTTTTTTCAATGGATTGGCCGTCGGCTTCCGGCGCTATAAGAAAAAACTTCGGCTTGAATGACCAGGGCCTGCCGCATCTCGGCATTACCTTTGATACCGACGAACAACTGAAAGCGGCCGATACCGGGGAGATATTTTTTTCCCGCCGTGAAGGGGATACCGCTTCACGCCTCCCCTCGCCTTTGGGCGCCTGGACGGCGCTGGATCACGGGGACGGCATAGTAAGCATTTACGCCCGCATGGACGGCAAAACCCCGTCAGCGGCTGCAGGCTCGGCGGCGGGACAGACAGAAAAAGGCAGCGTTCTGGGCGAAGCCGGGATTTCCGGCTGGACAAATCGAAAGGGGGTCTACTTTCAGCTTTTTGACCGCAAGGAGAGACGCTGGCTAAACCCCGCCTTAATCATTACCATTCCGGACGATCAAAGGCCGCCTGAAGTTATGTCGGTAAGGCTCAAAAACGCCGAGGGACAGCTTATCAATCCTTATCAGACCTATAACCTTAGCCAGGGGCGTTATACGATAATAGTGAACGCGGTTGACACCATGCGCTTGTCAATCGAAAATCCCCTGGCCCCTTACAGGATAATGTGTTCCCTGAACGGCAGCGAAGCCGGGGTACTGTCTTTTGAAACATTTTCCGCCAGGGACGGCCGGCTGATGGTTTACAGAAACGGCCTGGTTCCGGTAAAGCAGATATACTCCCCCGTTCCGGCCTACGAAGTGGCGGACGTGTGGTTCAGCAGGGGTCAGACAACCCTTGAGATAATCGCGCAGGATATAGCAGGCAATGTCCGCAATGTTGTTTACAGGCTCATGGTGGAATGAAAACCTGGTCAACACCGGTAATCGCTGAAGAAAAAAAACCTGTTCTATGCACCGTCTGCGGTTCCGGCCGGTTTAAGCCTTCCCTGTTATGCGAAGGATTCTCCTACGTCCGCTGCGTTAAATGCGGCCTTGTTCAAATGAACCCGCAGCCGCTGCAAAGCGAAATCAAGCGCCGCTACGGCGAAGGCTCAGGACAGGATTATCTGGCCTACGAGCTTGCCAATGAAAAGGCATTTTTGGATCTTGAACTCCTTGCCCTTAAAGACGCGGGTTTTGAAAAATTTGAAAAAGAGCTCTTTGCAAACGGCAAAAGCGAAAACGGCATGAGTGCCAACGGCATTTATGCCGCACGCGTCCTGGATGTGGGCTGCGCCACAGGAAGCCTTCTTGACTTTCTTCGCCAAAGGGGCTGGGAAACAACCGGCGTTGAAATAAGCGAAACGATGGCGGAATACGGAAAAAGAGAAAGAAAACTGAATGTTCGCGAAGAGCCTCTTGAGGAAATACATTTCAGCGATGGTTATTTTAACGCGGTAATTGCGTCTCATCTTATTGAACACCTGAACGATCCTGCCTCCCTTGTTGCCGAGGTTTATCGTATCCTTGCTGTCGGGGGATGTTTTTTCGTTACCACTCCCAACATCGCAGGCTTTCAGGCACGGCTTTTCAAGGGCAGGTGGCGCTCGGCGATTTTCGATCATCTCTACCTTTTCTCGGTAAAAACGCTTACACGGCTTTTAAAAAATAAAGGCTTTGCGATTGAAAAAATTGCCGTCTGGGGAGGCCTGGCAAAAGGAAGCGCTCCTGATAGGATAAAGAGATTGTTCGATAAAGCGGCAAAGCGTTTCGGTTTCGGCGACGTAATGATAATAAGGGCGGTAAAACAATGAAGCAAAAATACAAGGGCGTAATTTTCGATATGGACGGAACCCTGGTGGATACCCTGGAGGATATTGCCGCGTCAATGAACAAGGCGCTCAAGTTAATGGGTTTTCCCGAATTGCCGGTTGAAGATTACCTGGATAAAGTCGGCTGGGGTACGGAACGCCTTGCCTTTCTCGCGCTTCCCGAAAAAGAACGTCAAAAGGAAACCGCCTCCCGCCTGGCCGCGCAGATGTCGCTTTTTTACGCGGAGGCCCCGCTTGTGTACACAAAGCCTTATTCCGGAATACCGGAACTTGTAAGCGCCCTAAGGCAAAGAAAAATAAAGATCGCAATTCTAACAAATAAAACAGATCCGGTAGCTCAAAAAGTGGCCGCGGGTCTTTTTCCTCCCGGTTCTTTTGATCGCGTTCAGGGCGGAGCGCCCGGAAGACCGCTTAAGCCGGATCCCGCAAGCGTCTGGGAGCTATTGGTTGAACTTGACCTTGCACCCAGCGACTCAATCTTCGTCGGTGATTCGGAAGTAGACATTGAAACCGCCGTTTCTTCAGGCTGTTTCCCACTGGGTGTCAGTTGGGGTTACCGTTCCCGAGAAACAATTACTCTGGCAGGCGCGCGGCGGATTATTGATAAACCGGAAGAACTTCTGGAAATACTATAAACTCTAATTTATACGAATAAACCATACTAAGTTCGAAGCCGTGGCGCAGAGCCTTGCCGCGAGCTTGACGGTCGTGGCCTTCACTTACGCAGGCTCTGGCCTACCGCAGACCTTCGGTCTGCCGGTTCTGTAGGGCCATTTTTCTCACACGCCGTAGGCTCGTGGCAAGGCTCTGCGCCACGGCTTCAGACAAGCCAAGATTTATTAGAATAAAATAGGTTTTACATTCAGTAATGTTTTGCATTTCACCCCACTTAAGTGGGCAAGACTACTTGGCTTGGTGCAATGCCGCGCCAACGATGTTGGCGACCTAAGAACGAAGTAGAACCGTCCGACTGGAGGTCGGCGGTAGAATTTCTTTGTAATTTATGTTTCTTCATCGCAAACGGCGGCTACCTTTGGTTCTTAGGCCAAGTATATCACCCAAGTTGTGGGCGGGGATAACCGCAGGTAGCCTTTTGGAGTGAAAGAAAAATGGTCATGACCATTAGAGCGAGATTAGACCGTCATGCGTAAAACGAAACCACTCCAACAGCTAACTGCGGGGATACCCGCCCACATACTTGGGTGTTATATTTAGTGCCGTTTGCGGCAATGGAACGATAAGTTAAGATTTTCCACAATAGTTGACAAATAAACCAAACATGCCGATAATCTCTTATGGTCGAAGATAATGCAGGTGAAAATAATGAAAAAAAGAAAATTCTCCTTGTTGATGACAATGAACTTCAGCTTTCCATTACCGAAATACAACTAAAAAAACAATACGAAGTTACTACCGCCAAATCCGGAAAAGAAGCGCTTGATCATTTGTTTCACGGCCTTGTTCCTGATTTGATAATGCTGGATATTTTAATGCCCGATATGGACGGATGGGAAACATTCGGCAGATTAAGGGCTATCAGCGTACTGCACGAAGTTCCAATAATATTTCTGTCATCCGTAAACGATAAAGAAGAGATCGACCACGCTCTTGACATGGGCGCCGCAGACTTTATAGTCAAGCCATTCAACAGCAAGGAATTCCTGGAAAGAATCGGCAAAGCTATCAAAAAAAAAGAGTTCGCATAAATTTTTAATAACCGGTGAAGCAATGATCCTTACTGAATTTGACATGATTCTCCGCCTCTTATTGGGTTTTTTGGCAGGGGGAATAATCGGTCTTGAACGTTCCAGCCGGCGGCAGGTAGCGGGCCTTAGAACGCACATTTTAATCGCTACCGGCGCAACCCTCCTTATGCTCCTGTCAATTTACATTCCTCAGCATATTAATCCCGAGAGAAGCAGCGACCCCGGACGAATTGCAGCCCAGGTCGTTTCAGGCATCGGGTTCCTTGGGGCAGGGGCAATTATAAGGTTGGGAAACAGCATTCGCGGGCTTACCACCGCGGCGTCTTTGTGGTTTGTCGCGGCTGTCGGGCTTGCGATTGGAGCGGGAATGTACATTGTTGCCGCCGCAGCGGAAGCCCTTGGCATCATAGCCCTTATGTTCCTGTACATTTTTGAGAAAAAAATATTCCCTGCCGAAAGGCTAAAATTGATGGAAATAAGCTACAAGAACGACCAAACGCACAGCTCCATAAGTGTCAAGGAAGCCATGGAAATAATCAAAGATGCCGGTATGTCTGTTCTGTCCACAGATTTTAACCAAAGCTCCGATAAAAAGGGAAGCAAACTAAGGCTTTTCATCAGGATCCCCGGCGCTTTGGATATTGCTTCCATAGCCCAATCAATCAAAGCCCTGGACAACGTGAGCAGAGTAGAGATTAAAGAAAAGTATTCCTAAGCGCTAATCCGCTGAAAGGCGCACGCTTATCTGTTGGCTTCAGCGTAATCGTCCAAAAGCCGGTTCAGGGCAGCGGACATTGACCTTACTGTTTCTTCGGGAGTCTTGTTTTCCTTGAGCATCGCTGAAACCTGGTTGACAATTTCATAATAAAAATTCCGGGAAGGGCCTACAATTACACCCATCATGTCCGGGCTGGTTTCGGCAAGCTGTTTTGTTCCGACTTCGGCCTGCGGGTATTTAGCAATGTGATCGGTATATGTTTTTTCTTTGGCAGAAGCCAGATTTACCGGAGTGTAACCGGTAGCGGCGCCTAACCTGGCCTGGATATTGGCGGAACACATGAATTTTACAAATTCCCAGGCGGCGGCGGTTTTTGCCTTGTCGCCTTTGTTGAACATAAAGAGCGCTGAACCGGAAACCGCGGCTCCGTATTTTGCGGCGCTGTTTACCCTGGGAAAATAAGTGCATCCCAGCTCGAAACGTCCGCCAATCTGGTTAAGAAGGCCGGTAAGCGCCGAGGTGGAATAAGTAAAGAAAGCGATCTGCTGTGTAAGGAACAAATTACTCAGGCTGTCTGAAACGTCGAGCAGCGCGCCTGAGGTGTACAGGGATTTCCATGCCCTCAGGAAGGTCAGAAGGGTTCCTTCGGTATCGCATACCAGTTTGGCCGCGTTCCCGTCTCTGCCGTTGCGTTTGTCCACGACATAGGAAGCGCCTGCGCCGCGGCCCGGAATCTGGCCGATCCAGTTTGCCAGAAGCGGCGTGTTGGGCTGCTGGGCAAATGCCGTCAGTTTTTGGTTATTGGAATTGACAGGCGGCAGCCTTCTTGAAACCTCAATAATTTCTTCAAAACTTGTCGGAGGGTTGCGGATACCTGCCGCGTCCAGAAGGCTCTTGTTGTAATACATAACCGTTGTGGAGGCGGATACGGGAAGACCGAGCTGTCTTCCGCCGTAGTTCCAGGCTTTAAGCGGAGCGTCCATTATCTGTTTTAGATCATAGCTCCTGTCGGCGGCGAGCGCGTCATCAACTGTAAAGGCGTAATCGGTGTTGAGGTAATCTATAACGCCGGTAGCGTCAATCTGCATAACGTCCGGCAGGGTATTGATCTGTCCGGTCTGGAGCAGGGGACGCAGTTTTGCCGTGGCGTCCGCATATTGTCCCTGGAAGACAGCCTCAACGGTAATCTGTTTCGCCGCGCCGGGACCCGCGTTAAATTCTTTTACATACTCGTCAAAGGCAATACCCGCATCATCTGCCATGGAATGCCAAAAACGGATCGTAACCGGCCCGGATGCCGTTGTATTCTGTCTGCCGCCTGTAGCCCAGAGCGGAATTCCCAAAATAAAAAAAAGCAATAAAACTGCCAGACCTTTAACTTTTGTATTTTTCATAGCGCCCTTCCATAATAAAATAAATGAAATCCTCTCCGCGAATCAGCCCACAAGGGCTCCCCCTTCTATAGCCCTTTTTATCACCAAACGCAGAAGGCTGAAAAGGAACAATGAAGGTATCAGAAGCAACGTAACCGCGGCCAGTACGGTAGTGTAGTTTGTATCCAGCGGATTGGTCAACATCGCGACGCCGATCTGAACTGTGCGCATCTCAATGCGGTTTGTAACAAGAAGCGGCCACAGATACGCGTTCCAGAATGTAATAAAAGACTGAACCGCCAATGTAAAAATAACCGGAGCGGAAAGCGGCGCAAGCACAAAAAACAGGTAGCGCAGATCCCCGCAGCCGTCCATGAACGCGGCGTCGCGGTAGGAGCGAGGAATGGTTTTGAAATTCTGGCGGAGCATAAACATCTGCGTGGCCCCGACAAGGGAGGTAACGCAAACGCCTAAGTAATTGTCCAGCAGGTTAAGGCGCGTGATGGTGATGTAATTGGTAACCACAAGTGTATCCCCCGGAAGCATCATGGTTCCAAGGACGATCATAAAGAGAATTGTCTTTCCCCTGAAATCATAATAGCAAAAAGCGTAAGCTGCGAGCATCGCGAAACCCAGCCTTAGGACGCTGCCCATCGCGGAAACAATAAGCGAATTAAGCATGAAGCGCATTAAAGGGGCAATGCGGAACACGGTCTTAAAATTTTCCAGATTAAAAAAGCTGTCAGGAAAAACAGTTGGCGGAAATACCGACAGCTCGGCTCTGGTCTTGAACGAAACGGTAACGCAGTAAATGATCGGAAAAATAATTACAAGTCCGGTAAAAATTCCCAGCAGGCTGAAAAACGCGCTGCCTGTAAGCCACCGCTTTTTTCTGTTCATTGGTAATGCACCTTCTTCCGCTCAAAAACAAACGCGAGAAGAACAAGCCCGAAAGTAAGGACGAAGGTTACAATGCTGATACACGCCGCAAGGGCGTAATTGGCGGACTGATAGCCAGAGGTGTACATCATAAAAATAAGGGTTTCCGTAGCGTGGGCAGGCTGACCGCCGGTTATGATCATTACAGGCGCGGAGGTCATCATGCCAAGCACCGTGTTCGTACAGATTACATACAGAATCGTAGGCGTTGTAAGCGGCAGTTGGATCCGGAAAAGCCGCCTCACGGGGCCTATGCCGTCCATATCCGCGGCTTCCATCAGATTGGACGGGATATTCCGCAGGGCCGACAAAAACAGAAGGAAGTTAAAAGGAATGCCAATCCAGACGCATACCATAACTATCCCGAAAAGAGCGGTCTTTGGATCGGAAAACCAGCCTATATTAAGGCCAAGCCTGTAATTCAGAATACCCATGTTCGGTTCAAGGAGCATCCTGAAAATCTGGGAAGCCGCGGGCATCGCAAGAGCCATAGGCAGCATAAACATGGTTTCGTATAAAACACCCGCCTTCCGCTTCTTTTCCGCAAGAAGGGCCAGCGCGTAAGAAATAACAAAGATCAGCAATACTGCCATGCCGGTCAGTTTCAAAGTATTTGTCAAAGCTTTTATAAAAACAGGATCCGTGAACAGCCGGTTAAAATTCCGCAGGCCGGTAAAGGCGGTAATGTCTCCGCGGAAATTCACCCTGGAAAAACTGTAAAGAAGAGTGCGCCCAAACGGATAGTAAACAAAACAAACGGCAAAGAAAAGAATCGGCAGTAAAAAAAGGTATGGTTTAACACTCCGCCTTTTACGAAGACTACGCGTCATTAATTAAACCGGAGGGCCGCCTGTCCCGCTTACCAAGTATGTTGATCGCAGGCTCGGTAAGTTCAATTACGGCGGGAAAATCGTTTCTCTCAAGAAGAACGGTCTCGCCGTCCATCTGGGCTAAAAGCGGGTATTGGCTTTTCAACTCAACGCGGGAAGAGTTCCAAAGTACCGCCTCTTTTTTGTCGGCGTGGGTTCCGCTTGAAAAAAGCCCCTTTAAGGCAAGCTTTCTTAACAGGGGCATCTGCCTTAGCGCGCATACGTTCCTGTCGTCAGGCAGTATCCACCTTTGCGAACCGTAGCAGCGCTTTCCGCTTTCACCCACCGCGATTAAAAGGAGTTTTTCGTTAAGCGTTACCGAATCGCTGTTTACGTCCATAACGCCGACCTTGTAAATTTTGTCGTAGAAAAGCGCCGACACGTCTACCCATAGCTTGTAGGAATCGCCGGGAAGCTTCCCTTTCATTTTGTTTGTCATGTGCGTAACAAAGGCGTCAAGGCCCACTGAAAGAATATTAAAAGCAAGGAAGGGGCCTTTTCCGCTTGCCGTCCTTAGCCGTACAGCCCTCTGCTTTACAAGCTCAGGAGGTTCTATGATCAGGTTCAAAGTCTCGCTTAAAAAAAACGAATCCGCGCCGTCATTTCCGGTTCCCATCGGCAGGCGCAGAACCGCAAAATCCTCTCGTATATTTTCATCCGCGCCGCACAGGGCGCTCATCACCTCAAGGCTGGTGCCGTCTCCGCCGGCGGTGATTATAAAGTAAAAGGGACGCTTTCCTGACTCTGCGGCGGCTTTAATTGAAGCCTCGCCGATCAGCGCCTCGGTTATTTCTTTCGCATGGCCGCGCGCTTTTGTAAAAACAAGGCCTGTCTCTCCGCCTTCCCGCCGCCCTGTTTCCGACGGGCCGCAGAGCTCACGCGCGGGTTTATTTGCCGCTTTTTGTTTGTATTCGTTAAGCTGCGCAAGGTGCTTCTTCCAGCGCTGCTTGATGGTAAAACCACCGGCTTTTGGATTGGCGATGATTGTCCAAAAAAAGGGCCTGCCCGCCGCCAGAGGGCTATGGGAAAGAATTTCCGACAGAAGGGAACCAAATTCTTCAAACGCCATAATTACCGCCTTTAGCAAAAAGCTCAGGTAAACAGTATACATCCTCAACACCGGTAACGAGTATCCCTCCCATACCCATCTGCATGGGAAGGTCCAGATCTATGTCGCAGCGGTCGCCTATGGAAACGCAGGTTTCAGGCGGACAGCGGGATAATTCGGAAAATTTTTCAAAAGGCATTTTGTGCGGTTTGGCGACCATGCAGGTGTCAAGGCCAATGATGAAAGGGAAATAAGCTTCCACTCCCAATACCGCCAAAGTTTTGCGGGCAACCAAAACCGGGTTATTTGTTACAACGCCGAGGGTAAAATCATTTGCCAGCTTTTCCAAAGCTGCTTTTAGCTTTTCGTCTTCTTTGACAAAAAGCTTCGGTTCAAGCAATTCTTCCCGCCAGCTTATTATTTCTTTCATGCCGATTCCGTAGCCTTCCAAAATGTATGAAAGGCTTATTGTCTTTCCCCCGTGGGAAAGCGCCCAGGCCTTACGCTTCTCTTCTACCTCGCCTTTCATTTCCTCAAAAGAAAGTCCCCTTAACTGTCCCAGTCTTTCCACCAGTTTGTCTATCTGAGACCGGCCGTATTCATCGTTGGTATACAGGGTAAGATCCATGTCGAAGACAAGTGCTTTTATTTTATCAGGCAGATGAAAAATCTTCATTATAATTCCACCACATAATTACTACCACGAACCATCACGAACCACCACGAACATTAACAAGACGTGTGGAAAAAGTTTGTGTTGGTTAGTGTGGTTAGTGGTAAATTCCTTGTAAACACTTTGGCGTTTCAAACTACTACGCCCTGTCGGGATTTTCCTTGAAGTACTTCGCGATTATTTCACGGTTATCCAAAAGCGAACTAAGTGAAAGCCCTCTGTGGAGCCGCGAGATGGTCTTTGCAAAAAGTTTTGTGATGTCAACGTTGACGTACCATTCACGTTTTAAAACTTCTTCCTGGTAAACCGCGTTTGTCCCGATGATCCTATAGAAAAGCCCGTCCCTGTAGGCGTCGTCAAAATATTTTATCGCGTCCCCGGAAAACAGCGGAAGGCTTATCGCGCTGATTACCTTTCCAGCCCCCTGGTTTTTAAGGAACTCCATTGCCTTAAGAAGGGTTCCGCCCGTGCCAAGCATGTCGTCGGCCATTAAAACGTTTTTGCCGTGAACATCCCCCAAAAGTTTTATTGCGGAGATATTGTTTCTTAGGGCGTCGGTTGACACCACCGAATAATCCCTTTCCTTGTACAAAAGGGCCAGCGGTTTTTTAAGAGTCGTGGCGTAAAATTTATTTCTGTCCACCGCGCCGGTGTCGGGAGAAACGACAACAAGGTTATCGTCAATAACATTCAGATCATCGACCAGGGCGCTGATTATCTGATAACTGGCATGGAGATTTTCAAGCCTCATGCTGTCGAAGGCGTTGCAAATTTCCCTGGAATGAATATCCAGCGTGATGATGCGGCTGACCCCAAGGCTTTCAAGGATACGGCCTACACGTCCCGCCGTAAGCCCTTCCCTGCCCTTGTTCACGTGCTGCCTGGCGTAGGGATAAACGGGAGCAACCAGGGTAACCCTTTCCGCTCCCGCCTGCTTTGCGGCTTCGACGGTAACAAAAATTGTCATTAGATGATCGTTTATGGTCAGAACCTTTTTTACGCTTCCGCCGTTAAAACTGACCGGATAATGGTTTTCAACATCCTGAAAGACATATATGTCTTTTCCCCGGATGGATTCCATAATTTCCGCCTTTATTTCGCCGTTGGGAAAAAGGGTGAAATTGGCCTGAACCCTGAAATCGGGGCTGCGGTACTTGTCAATATCGCCGGGAAGACTGTGAGCGGGTGAAAGGACATCGTTGATAAAGTTAATCCGCCGGATCGCGGAATTAAGATCCATATCGTAAAGACGGGCCAAATCGCCGACCACGCTCTCAAAGCGCAGACGGTATCCTTCTTTAAGGTCGGCTATTACCTCTTCGGCAAATACTTCGCCCCCAGGACACGCAAGCACAGCCAGATTCGCCGGGTTGGTCTTGTTCATCGGTGGGGAAAGGTTAGCATACTAAGGCTTAGTTTTCAAGTATGACTATCTCTACCCGTCTGTTTCTCGCCATCCCTTCCGGGGTTCTGTTGTCGGCGATTGGTTTGTCCGCCCCGTAGCCGCGGATTACAACCCGGTCGGCGGTGCGGACTTTTTTGCGTATAAGGTAATCCGCAACCGCGGCAGCCCGCTCCTGTGAAAGCTGGAGCCTTGCGGCGGCCGTTCCGGCCAGGGCGGTGTGCCCTCCCACAAGTATGTCCCTGTCGGGGTACTTCATGAGTATTTCCGCGATTATGTCAAGTTTGGAGAATTCGCTTGAACGCAGCACAGCCGAATCCGCAGCGAACTGGATATTCTCAAGGCTTATTACTATTCCCTCGTCGGTTACGCGCACATTGGCGTCGGGGATTGCGGCTATATCTTCGGCGATGCTCTTGGCAAGGTCTTCCTTGTCCATTGGCGGCGATTCCACCACCTCCGCTTCGGCCCTGCCGCGGTATTCCCAGGTTTGCCCGTCAGAAAGATCCAAAATCGTCCTAAAAAATTCTTCGTAAGCCGCCGGCTGGCCGTGGTCGATATCCCAGTAAACGGTCTGATCGGAAGAGCTCTGGATGCGCCTGGGGTAAACCTTGCCCCGAACCGCGGCCGGTTCCATAAAAATCTTGTAAGAGACGGTAAAAGCCGGGTACTCCGTACCCTTCCATGTCTTTACGCCAATGTAGGTATAAAGGGCCGTAAAGGGAATGATGTAGGGCTTTTCAATCCCGTAACTGTCGCGGAAATCGTGAACCTCTGTTCCGGCGGCGACCCAGGACTCGCCCACTGCCAGATCTCTGCCTGGAAAAACAGGCACGTCCCTTACGTTGGGCATATAGTACTGGCTGTCAATTTTCATGCGTCCAAGCTTGTCCTGATCAAATTCCGACTCGTAATCCTTCGCCCATGTAAAGGCGCTTGAAGCGTTTGTGCTTCTTGCGCCGCCCACCGGAACGGTGGTCTCGGCGGACTGAAAAAGCGCCGACTGCCTGGAACTGTCGCCGGAAGCAGAGATTATTTCCATGGCTATGCGGTTAACAATTTCCGACTTGTAGCTTAGTTTCCGGTCAACATAGATATCCATGCTTACTTTGGAAACTATCCGGTACTTGTCGCCGGCTTTGTACTTGTAGATAAATTCTATTGAAAAAGCGGAAGGACAGTAGAGGATTAACGCAATAAAAAGAAGGAATATTCCGCGCTTTGGTTTCATAACGTAAACGGCCCTGCCATAAGCATAGTTCAAAACCTGTCGAAAGTAAAACACTTGCCGATACGGCGTTATATTTTCTATACCAAAAAAACAATAAAAGCAAGTATTGACGTTCTAACAATTTACCACTTATCTTTTTAAAGGATAAGTATGAAAGTATTGCTCCACCGTTCCGCTGACAAATACCTGAACCGCTTACAACCGGCTGATCGGAATCGCTTTGACACCGCCTTTTCCGATCTGGAAAAAGAGCCGCCTGAAGGCGACATAAGGCCATATAAAAGCAGTCCCGGAGCATTGCGGCTAACGGTAGGAAACTACAGGGCTATATTCAAATTTGAGGACAACCATATTCTTGTAACACATATTGAGCCGAGGGGCCAAGCGTACACTAAAAGGACACGAACTAAGAGAGGGTAAACACATGACAACTACTGCGTTAAGAAAACAACTGCATGGGTATATTGACACCATGCCGGAAAAGAACCTTGCCGCGTTGAAACCGCTATTATCGGTATTGGCTGAACCGCTTTACACGATAGAACCAGCAACGCCGGAAGAAACAAAAAAGGCAGAAAGGCGCATCCGGGAATATCACAAAGATCCGTCAAGTTTCGTTCCTTTCAAAAAAAGAGCTACAGGGTAATTCGATACTTAGAAGCCTGATATTCAGGTTACACGCCTATGGCCGTTTTGGGCTTGATTCTGCCCTGTTGAATCATAAGCCGTATAGCGTGAAGTTCCTTGATTGGTTCCAAAGCCTTGGCCATATCTGGATCATTCAGCATCCGGGGATCATTCATGTATTCCTGTACTGTCTTCATAGATTTCTAGCACCCCATATGCGTAAAATTAAGGCTCACTATAAAGTCTAATCCGTTGACCGCCGTCATTGCAATATGAACTGCATCGGTTTTTCCATACGGCGTTATAACTTTTCCGAAAAATTTTCCTAATGGTCTTACAAAATCTGAACTGTCTCGGCGATCCGGGCATCTGATTTACGGGTAAGGAATTCCGCAGCTCTGTTGAAATAAGCAGCCCGCTCGGCAACATTCATTCCTTTGATTTCATCCTGTATTTTGAGACGGGCAGCGTGAATTTCTTGAAGAAATTCCGGTTCCCCTGCAAGTTCAGGGGTGTTTAGATAGTCCTCAAAGGTTCTCATAATGCCAATACCTCCATAGGCCTATAAAGTCTAGTCCATTAACAGTCACGGAAATGAATCACCTCGCGGCAAGCCGCGAGGTATCTTCTTTGGATAGGAAATTTATTGTACTGGCGGGGGCCATACCCCGGTAACTAATGTTCCAAAAATTCATGACTCGCGCAGATTTTTAACCGCGGCAAGCCACGGGGTATGGACCCCCGCCTTCCAATCAATTTTCAAATAATTTACCACGAACCTCACTAACCAACACGAACTTGCTGTTAGAAAACCATTTTTAACCTTCAAATTCTATGAAATAAGATGGAGCATGAGGATTTCCCGACAAATATCGGAGTAAGGGTTCGTGGTGTTCGTGTCGTTCGTGGTAGAATTTCTTCTTGAATTCCTTATTTCTTCATATATTTGTCTAGCCGTCGAACAAACGTTTGTAAAATTGATTTCCCTGAGGCGCCGGTTCTTCCGGTAGTCTTAAACTAATTCTTTGTCCTATAGCAACTTACAACTGGGCCTTCCTGGACTTGAACCAGGGACCGACGGATTATGAGTCCGCAGCTCTAACCAACTGAGCTAAAGGCCCTAAAAATGAAAAATCTGTCAAAATTCCGATTTTCACATCATTTTTAGCTTAAATCTTGCGCTTGATCAAGTACATTTCTATTGAAAAATACCGAAAATTATACTATACTATATTTGTATTGTTCTTTTTTGAACAGTAGGGGGTTTCATGAGCAAGATACGGTTTTTATACATATTTACGGTACTTTTTGCGTTGGTTTTATTCTTTCCGGGCTGCAGCAATGGCAGCACACCGGAGAAGCCGCCGACAACACCCACCAATAACGGCGCTCTATTCTCAGGAAAAAACCCAAACGCCAACAACTACATTTTTGTAAGTATTTACCAAACCAAACCAACAGGAAAACTTATTTCGCCGAAAAAAGATGAATCCTGGTTTTATGCGGTTGCGGTAGTAACGTTTAACCAAAATGGCGTTCCCAAACCTACAACCACATCCAAGGGCACAATTACCGTCGAAAACGACAACAGCTTAACCTTTAAAGCCGATACGGGGTATGGGAACCCCCAGTCCGCCAAAGGGACATTAAACGAAGACGATGATACTTTAACTATGATTACCGTGCCCGGTACAGTTATAATTGGTACCGTCAAGATGGAATTGGACATGCCTATTACAGCCACACCGGAAAAACCCTTTGGGATCGATGATGATGACTTTTCTGAACCAGGGTCCACCAGCCCAACAAATCCTCCCCCGACTGGTCCGACCGGCCCATCCCTCGATTACAATGCCGGGAAGATAGCGACAAGTATTGAAATATTTAGACATCCTGAGTGGGGGAAACTCCCTTCAGGTAATTTTAGCATCATGAATGTTGTCAGTGGGAATAACTTTGATCCTAATAAGAGGAATATGTATTTTGAGGGGGACCCTGTTAATTTTTATGGCACAAACATAGAAGTGAGGGTAAATTTCAGCGACGGTACATGGACAGACCCATATATTAAGGCAGACAAGATAAATGAATGGTTCGTTGTTGAGCCTCCCGATTTTTGGTTAGACAAGGTATATGCTCAAACCTGGTACAATAATGGGGCTGGGGTTGGGCAGACTTCCGACCTCGGCTCCGCCTTCAAATATGGCCAAATAAGCACCGACAACTCAACCCCACGAACTTATACGCTTTACCTTAAAGAGGGATTCGGTAACAGTAGTATACTTCCCGCCTCTATAAATTCTACACTTCTTCCAAATACTGATTGGAAATTGAGCGCTACTTTTAAAGGGCCACCTAACGGAAATATCTTTCCCATAAAGGAAATATCCTATCGCAATGGGAATTCCTCCCTGCGTGAATGGCTCGAAGACGAAGTCAGGGTTTTTCCGAGAGATCTTACACCTCCAATAAGGGACGTCAACAATAAAGACCTCATACTAGACGTAAAATGGTGGGGATTTAATGGTAAAATGACTGGTACAAAGTGGGATGTTGGAGATTCGTCAATCACAAATGGAAGTTTTTCAGCCGACTTTGAGGGTAGAGAAATCAATTTTCATACCAGAGCCTTAGGGACCTACGAACTTAATAAAAGAGACTCTCTATTGAATGTTGAGAGTATCCCGAATCAGGTAACAGTAACAGACCCCGTGAAATTCACTGTTGCTATCGGTACCTGGTCAGTTCCTTTATCGGCCAGCGAATATCATAAAGTAGCCCAGATTGTGAGCAGCAGAACACCGGATTGGGATAACCATATTATTTATGACGATCCGAGGCTTTATAGTCCTGTTCCGAATGATCCGGCAATTAACCTGCATTGGCTCGACAAGCTGAGAGGCGGCGAGATAACAGTTAGCTATGTCGGAACTAACACAAAAAGAACAAGAACTATACAGCAAGCTTTCAATAATGTAGGCATTGGTTTCATTAAGTATAACGCCGTGCCCTTTAAAGACGCCAAGGGGTCGGTAGCGTTGAATTACTTCCAAACACAGATATTAGGCTATGAAGTTCGGGTATATAACAACCTTGTAGAGATTAATATAGATCCCAAGGGGAACGACTACAAGCCGTATCCGGTTTTGAACTATACCAACGGCGATAATCACGAAAAATATCTAGAAAAAATGGTTTGGGTTAGAGCCACCTACGAAAATGGCAAGGACGGCCTTAGGGTAACCAGAAATGATACCTATGCGAATACGAGACCAACTGTTACTGCTGGTGAAAACAAAACAAAACCAAATGAGAACATAAGTTCCATTGGTACATTTGAATCTAACATTAACGATAGTCTGGTAAAAGCAACCAAAAACTATAATAAAACACCGGCAGAATCGACAAAGGTCAGGGTTTATTTCAACATCAACGGCGTTAAAAAGTACATTGACACTCAGATTGGGGCCGTCAACTATAATTAGAGTCCGTCAAGTCAAAAGCAGATTCAGGCTTGTCCGATTTTACCGGGCAAGCCTTTTTTGCAGGCGGCGGGTGTTCTTATGACGCAGGGTTTTCTTTGCGGCAGAGATTATTGTATAATAATTATGTGGGGAAAAATGAATAAATACGAAGTCATCATCTACTGGAGCGAAACAGACAATGCTTATATCGCAGAAGTTCCTGAACTTTCTGGTTGTATGGCCGATGGTAAAACATACGCCGAAGCGCTTAGTAATGTTGAAGTAATTATCAATGAATGGATAGAAACCGCACGTTCTTTGGGCCGTGCAATTCCTGTTCCCCGCGGCAAACTGGTATATGCGTAACGCGTAAACAAAGGATTATGGGCGCAAACACCAAATATAAAGACAGTGTTTTCTCTTTCCTCTTCAGCGATCCCGATTTGTTAAGAGAGCTTTACTGCGCTCTGGAAGGTATCACCCTGCCCGCCGATATACCGGTTACCATCAATACCCTGCGCGACGTTCTTTTCATGGACAGGATAAACGACATCTCATTCGAGATTGGCGGAAAATTGATAATCCTTATCGAACACCAGTCAACAATAAACCCGAACATGGCCCTCAGGCTTCTGATGTACATTGCCAGGGTGTACGAGAAGATTATCGGAGATAAAAACATCTACACCTCACGGCCCATCCCTCTTCCAAAACCGGAATTTTTTGTGTTATATAACGGAGTATCGCCATATCCCGATAAGAAGACACTGAAACTTTCCGAGGTTTATGAATCTGTAGCTTCTCTGGGCATACCGGAGAAAGAAAATCCATCGCTTGAACTTACTGTGAAAGTAATCAACATTAATCAGGGAAGGAACGAGGATATAGTCAGGAAGTGTAAAGCGCTGAACGGCTATTGCGCGTTTATTGGAAAGGTCAGAGAATATGAGAAAGAAGGGTATAGCTTAGAGGAAGCCATAAGGAAGGCGGTAATATACTGCCGGAATCATGATATACTGAAAGAGTTTTTAGAAGCAAACGCGACGGAGGTACTGAATATGCTGCTTACCGAATGGAATCTGGAAGACGCGAAACAAGTCTGGTATGAAGATGGTCTGGAAGACGGACGGGAGGAAGGCAGGGAGGAAGGCAGGGAGGAAGGCAGAGAAGAAGGCAGAGAAGAAGGCAGGGAAGAAATTGCCAGAAACGCCCTGGCGGAGGGCGCTTCTATTGAGTTTGTGCAAAAAATTACCGGACTTGACATGGGCACAATAAAAAACCTTAAGGCCGGCAATAGTTAATTGCCTGTTTCCCATGACGCTAAACTTTACCTGTTCAGCCCTGCTCCTCATCGACGTTCAAAATGACTTCTGCCCCGGCGGCGCGCTGGCTGTAAAAGACGGCGACAAGGTTATTGAGCCCTTAAACCGCCTTTCTTCACTTTTTGCGGCAAACGGCGGCAGGGTTATAGCCACGCAGGACTGGCACCCTTTTGACCACGTTTCATTCAAAGATCTTTGGCCCAGCCACTGCGTTCAGGGAAGCGAGGGAGCCGCGTTTCACGCCTCGCTTGACCTAAAGCCGGTGAGCCTTATTATCCGCAAAGGCTTTAGACGCGGCCTGGATTCGTATTCGGCTTTTTTTGAAAACGACAAAAAAACTTCCACCGGCCTTGACGGCTACTTAAAGGCCCTTTCCGTTGATACACTTGTGCTTGGAGGCCTTGCAACGGACTACTGCGTTCTTTACAGCGCGCTTGACGCCGTCAGCCTGGGTTATAAAACCATTGTCGCCTCCGACGCGATTCGCGGAGTGGACTACCCCGCCGGCTCAACAGAGCGGGCGCTTAAAATCCTTGAAGAAGCGGGCGTAATTTTCGCCGCTTCCGGAGAGATACAGTGAAGCATGGTACTAAAGAATTTACCACGAACCATCACGAACCAACACAAACAACGAAAAGATGAGTGGTAAAAGTTCGTGTTGGTTAGTGTGGTTAGTGGTAAAAATTATTAAGAATTGTAATGGGAAGGATGTAAAGAACTAAATGATACAAAATACTAATCCTGATTCCGCTTTGTTTGTGGATTTTTATTCCCTTACCATGGCTCAGGGCTACTGGAAAAAGGGAATGAAACACCACGCCGTTTTTGAAATGTTCTTTCGCGGTAACCCTTTTTCAGGCGGCTTTTCAATTTTCGCGGGCCTTGAAACCCTGCTGAAAAAAATCCAGAACTTTTCCTTTTCCTCCGATGACATAGCCTACCTAAAAAGCCTTGGGCTTTTTGAGGAAGCCTTCTTGGAATACTTAGGCGGCTTTAAGTTTACCGGTTCCATTTGGGCGATGGACGAGGGAACGGTTGTTTTTCCCAACGAGCCCCTTATCAGGGTTTCAGGCGGCCTGCTTGAATGTCAGCTCATTGAGGGAATGCTGCTTAACACCGTCAACTTTCAAAGCCTCATCGCAACCAAGACCGCCAGGGTTGCCCTTGCCGCCGGCAAAGCTTCCGTCGTTGAATTCGGCCTGCGCCGGGCGCAGGGACCGGACGGCGCAATGTCGGCTTCCAGAGCCGCTTTCATAGGCGGGGCGCAAGGCACTTCTAACGTCCTTGCGGGAAAAGAATTCGGCATCCCCGTTTTCGGAACTATGGCGCATTCCTGGATAATGGCTTGGCCGACGGAAGAAGAAGCTTTCAGGGCTTTTGCCGAAATCTACCCCGACATGGCGATTTTTTTAATCGACACCTACGACACCCTTAAAAGCGGAATTATAAGCGCCATTGCCGCAGGCAAAACCCTTGCCGCGGAGGGAAAGAATTTCGGCGTGCGCCTGGATTCAGGGGACATTTATTATCTTTCGGTAGAGGTAAGAAAAATGCTGGACGCGGCGGGCCTGCCAAAAGCGACAATTTCGGTTTCAAACGATCTGGATGAATATGTCATAAAAACCCTCACCGACGCAAACGCGCCGGTAAACACCTGGGGAGTCGGAACACAGATGGTTACGGGCGGAACAGAAGCGGCTTTTACCGGCGTTTATAAGCTTGCCGCAAGCGACGACGGAAAAGGAAAATTTACCGCCAGGATAAAATTTTCCGACAACCCCGCCAAAACCACCAACCCCGGCGTAAAGCAGGTCTGGCGCATAAGGGACAACAACGGCATGTGCGTCGCCGACGTACTCGCCCTTGAAGACCAGGAAAAGCCGGACCTTCTTGAAAATGGAAAGACCTATCCGTTCTGGCACCCGCAGGCGGACTACCGCCGTTTCTATCACACGCTGGAACGGGAAGCGGAAGGCCTTTTAAGCGAGCGCTTTAACAACGGAAAGCTTACGAAGGAAAGCCCTGCCCTTTCAGAAATACAAAGCCGCGTTCGCAGGGAACTGGAGAGCCTTGACGGAACCTATAAGCGCTTTCTTAACCCTCATATTTACAAGGTTTCAGTTACAGAGCGCCTTAGGGCCTTAAAGCTGGAACTCATCAAAAATTATCTGGGAGAACTGTAAACATGAATGACGAGATAAAGGTTTGGATTACAAATAAGGATACGAAAAAGGAACTGTCCTGTCCAATCGGGTCAAAAATAGACTCGCTGGTTCATCATTTTGACGTACGAAACAACCGTCTGGCGGCGGTAAGGGCAAACGGGGAAACCCTGTCTCTTTCGGCCAGGCTCCAGGTAAACACCGTACTGGAACCGGTTTTGCTTGACAGCCCGGAAGGAGAGGGCATCTACCGCTGCACCCTGGCTTTTCTGCTTGCGGCGGCGGCCGGTAAAATGTTTCCGGACAAGAGCCTTTATATCGGCCATTCACTTGGGAACAGCTACTATTACACCTTTCCGGAAGGCGAAGCGCCGGATAAAACCGAAATTGAGGAACTGCAAAACAGGATGAAAGATCTGGTTAAGCAGGATCTGCACATAGACTGCCGTTACATGGCATACGCGGAAGCGATGGAAACTTTCACCAAAAACCATCAGGATGACACCGCCCTTTTATTAAACGAAAGAAGCGAAGCGAAAGTAATGGTGAACGAATGCGCAGGATTTATCGACCTTTACATATCGCCGCTTTTAAACCGCACCGGTCTTCTTGACGTTTTTGAGCTGATACCTTACAAGGACGGCTTTCTTCTGCGCTTTCCCGCCATCGGCAGCGGAAGAAAACTTGAGCCTTTTGAAGACAGCCCGAAAATTTTTTCCGTATACAACGAGTATAAGAGATGGGGCCGCATAGTGGGCGTCTATTCTGTGGGAAGGCTGAACCACCTGGTGTCGGAGCAGAAGATCAAGGAATACATCCACATCGCCGAAGCCTTTCAGGAAAAAAAGCTCGATGAAATCGCCAACAAAATCTACGACTGCAAAGACACGGTCAAGGCGATCCTCATCGCCGGGCCTTCAAGCTCAGGAAAAACCACCACCGCCAAAAGGCTTTCAATCGCCCTTAAAGTCATGGGCATAGAACCCATAGCCATAAGCCTCGACGATTACTACGTCGGAACCGATAAAACCCCCAAAGACGAAAAGGGAGAACCCGACTTTGAATGTCTTGAGGCTTTGGACGTTCCCTTTCTGAACCAGCAGCTCCTAGCGCTGCTTGCGGGAGAGGAAGTAACGCTGCCCGTATTTGATTTTAAGATCGGTAAACGCAGGGAAAGCGGGGGGCGTAAAATCCGTCTGGACAACAGAACCATGCTTGTGATCGAAGGCATCCACGGACTTAACGACGCTCTTACCCCGCAAATAAAAAAAGAAACAAAGTTTAAGCTTTACGTTTCCGCCCTGACCCAGCTCAACATTGACGATCACAACCGCATTCCCACCAGCGACAACAGGCTTTTAAGGCGGATGGTGCGCGACCACCAATTCCGCAACGCAAAGGCGGAAAGGACGTTCAACATGTGGCCAAGCGTTCAGCGCGGGGAGCGGAAAAACATCTTCCCGTTCCAGAACTCAGCCGACGCCGCTTTTAACTCCGCCCTGGATTACGAACTGGCCGTCTTGAAATTCTACGCGGAGCCTCTGCTTCGTTCCGTAAAACCCGGCATGAAAGAATACCCGGAAGCCAAAAGGCTGCTTTCCTTCCTGGAAAACTTCGCGCCTATTCCTCCACAATATGTTCCCGGAACCAGCATACTGCGAGAGTTTATAGGCGAATCGGAGTTTAAGTACTAAGCCGTGATCACGGAAATCAATTTTCAAATAATTTACCACGAACCACGCGAACGCCACGAACCCTCACTCCGATATTTACCGTAAAACTCTCTTGATCCTTATTAATTTCATGGAATCTGAAGGTTAAAATGGTTTTTCTAACAGTAAGTTCGTGATGGTTTGTGTGGTTTGTGGTAAAATTGAATTCCGTGAGCCGTGATAATTGTAATTTCAGAAGCGGTATAGCATAATTAATGAAACAGGAGTTTAAAATGGAACTTGCGTATACATATTGGGAAGCTGATGACGGTTTGTTTGTGGGCTACTTGAATGATTATCCTGACCACTTCACTCAGGGACATGATCTCAATGAACTGGAAGAAATGCTTGCCGATGTCTACCAAATACGACAGGAAGAAGAAAAACGGCTGGCGCAAAAACAACTGCAATATTTATTTCAAGAATATCCTCACGCAGAGCTCGCGGAGGACGCGGAGAGCCTTAAATAATTAGTTAGTTAAGCACATTTTTCATGTCTATTTCCGTTAAAAAATATAGAAGATAACACGCAATGAGCTAATTAAGCACCGTCCTCTGCGCCTCTGCGAGAAGAAATTCGGAAATAATGCTTTGAAAATATTTATGTGAAGCGCACAAAAAAGGCTGTCCAAGCTTTGCCCGGACAGCCCAATAAACCTTTCATTAGCGATGCAGTTTTGGGCTTTGCCCAAAACTGCCAAAACAAAAATACGAAGTATTTTTGTTAAGCAACCTTGAAGCGCGATACCTCCCGCATTAAAGTCTTAATGCTTTCGCGGTTCTTGAGGCTAATCTCGTTGACCTGGTTTACCGCGATATTTACCTGATCCGCGCCGCAAGCCATCTCGTTCATGCCGCTGGTAATCTCCTGCGTTACTTTTTCAAGATTGCGGCTTTCATTCATTACTTCCTTGCTGCCCACAAGCATTTCCTCGGAACCGCCTTTGACCTGCCTGGTGATTTCGTTTACATTGACGACGCCTTCAAGAACCTGCTTGCTTCCCTCGCCCTGCTCCTCCATCGCGCTGCGGATATTATCTTCCTGCTGCGCGACAGTCTTGACGCCTGAATCAATTGCTTCGAACTTGTTAAGCACGCTTTCAGTGGATTGCACAATATTGTCAATGGAACCTTTTATCTTTTTCAAAACATTGCTGATAATCTTGGACTGTTCGCCGGAACTTTCCGCCAGGTTGCGGATTTCTTCGGCGACTACGGCAAAGCCCTTGCCGGCTTCTCCCGCGTGGGCCGCTTCAATCGCCGCGTTCATCGAAAGCAAATCGGTCTGGCTGGCGATGTTTTTCATTACCGAGTTAATCTTCAGCAAGTCCTCGGATTGGCGGGCAATTTCCTGAATATCCTTGACCACTCCCTGCAATCCGCCCCGACCGACTTCCGAAGCTTCTTTCAGCGTACTTACATTAGCGGCGTTGTTGACCAGCGTGCTTGTAACAGAACCAATATTGGCCACCATTTCCTCAATCGCGGACGAAGCCTGAGAAATGTTGCTGCTCTGGTTTTCCACATGGCCGTTGAGTTTATCGATGTTGGCGATAACCTGTTCCATTGTGGCATTGGTCTGGGTAACGCTGGCGCTCTGGTTCATAACGCGGCCCTTGATGCTTTGGATATTGGCGGTAATCTGGTTAATCGCCGCAGCCGTTTTCGTCATATTGCCGGCAAGATCATTGCCTATCTCTGACAAACCGTCCGCCTCTTTTTTTATGGTTCCAACCATGTCTTTGATTTCATCCAATGTCGTGTTAAAGTCGCGGGCAAGATCGCCGATTTCGTCTTTTGTATCGACATCGATACTCCGTGTCAGATCGCCTGCGGCTACGCTTTTAAGAACGCCGGCTACTACGGTGATTGGCCTGGTCATGCGGCCCAGAACAAAGTACATAATTGCCGCTGCCGCCGCTATCGCTGCCGCCGCCAGGATAACGGTAAATACGGTCATATGGCGGACATCCTTCATAATATAACTATCCGCCGACCCCATCATTATCGTCCATGTCTGGCCGGAATTGCCTATTTCAAAAGGAACCATAACCATGTGCAGATTCTCTTTTAACAGGGGCGCCCAGTTTTTGCAATAGAATTCTTTTCCCTCAAGAACCGCCTGATTGGCCTGTTTTTTAAGCTGGCCGTCGCCGTATTGCAAATCCGCGTCCATAAGTGTTTTTCCTACCCGGTCGGGTATGAAACTCGCGAAAATTTTCCCGTCGTTTTCGTAAATGGAAATTGCCCAGATATCTTCAAGAGACTTAAGGGTGTTTTCCAACGCCTCCTGCATCGGCGCGATGTCTATGAGGCAGGTAATGTTTCCGACTGTTTCGTTGGTACGGGGATTAACTATGGGAACTCCCAATCTGGTGATGAACGTGTCTTTTCCTTCCACCTTAAAAGGCGTGAGGCCTTCGACCCGGTCTTTATCGGCGTCGGGGCCGTTTAACCAGGCTGTAATTTCATCAACGACGAGGTTGGGCGTTGACACAATCTGTCCGGTATCCCTGCCCCAGGTCATCGCGTACTGACCGGTGGCAGTTGAACCCTGCCGGCCTATATAGCGGCTGTCCATACCGTCCAGCGCGTTTGGTTTCCAGACGGAAAACACGCGGACAAAATTGGCATTTTTAGCCAGGGTAGCCCGCAGCATTTCGTCATACGTATCCCGCCGCTGTTCTACCGGCATGGATTCATATTCGCCCATTACATTCGCAAGTCCGCGTAACATCTGCAAATAGCCGTCTTCCCTGCCCTTCCAGTACTGTGCCTCCTTTTCGGCCCGGTTCCTGAGAGCATGTACACTCAAATTCACGCTAATACTAGACGCTTGCCGCAGCAGTAACACGGCAACTCCGGCAATCGCGATCGTCATAATGATGATCACCAATAGACTCAGTTTGTACTTAATCTTCATTTTTACACCCCTTTTGTTTTGGTTTCACTTATTTATTAGCAAGAAGCGTGCCAAGTCGATTAAATTCCTTACAAAATTAATAAGAAATATAATGTTTCATAACTCTATATATTATAAGGAATTAGCTTCATAGGCCATTTTCAAATAATGGAGGGTTGGGCAGGGAAAACTGTCCTGTCATTGTGCGGGTGTTTTTCTTTGTTTCATTATGACCCGATTGCTTCAAAACGGGAAAATAGTGAGATGAAATGACTCAGATATTGCTAGTACTTTGGAACATCTAAAACTTTTCATCATTCCGATAACAATTTTTATTTTTTTTACCACGAACCATCACGAACCAACACAAACAACGACAAGATATGTAGTATAAAGTTCGTGTGGTTAGTGGTAAATTCTTTGTAAAAATTTAGCTGTTACAGAGTACTAGTTTCCTTGTAAGCTTTTTCAACCGCGAGCGCAAGCTGGTCTGCGCAGGATGTTCCCTTGCTTATTCCTTTTGACACGCACATAATTCCCTTGCATTTCGCTTTTATCTGGTCAACGGTCATTCCGTCAACAAGGCGGGACACGGCTTGCAGGTTGCCGTTGCAGCCATTCTCGAATGATACATTGCTTATGATATTTCCGTTAATATCAAAGTAAATACTTGTTGAACAAGTTCCTTGCGTTTTATATGTGTATTTACCCATAAAAAGAGTTTAAACCTTTTTTGTTCATTATGGAAGGGCGTGTCATGCGCCGGATAACGGCACTATGTTAAACAAATCGGTATGCTCCATCACCAGTTGTTTGTTGAAGGCGAAGAACACCGTCCCGTCCGCCGGCGACTCTATACGGCCTATAGTGTTCCCCTCCAGGGGATGGATTATCTCACAGAGCAGGTCTCCCTCGGCGACCTCATCGCCCACCGCGACGTGTTTTTTGAGTATCCCGGCGCAGCTTGTCTGGATGGTTCTTATTGATTCCTCGGCAAGTATGCGGGTGTGCATGCCGCCGTGCAAGTCCCATTTCAGTATCCCTTTGGCGATAAGGAAGCGCAGAACACCGTTCACGGCGGTTTGTGTGGACTGCTTTCCTATGTGTTCGGTGTAGGTCGAAAATAACGAGTAGGCGTGGCAGCCCCATACCTGCCAGTTGTAGTTTAACGTCGCGGTGTCGTAGGGCTGCGGTATTCTAATCAAACCGTAGGGCAGACCAAAATCCGCGAGCGACTTGTAGGAGTCGCGTTTTTTGCTGTCGGTGTCCATCACCTTGACATGGGGCAGGAACTCGCCTTCGCGGTAGAAACTCGCCATTTGTATGCCGTAAACGTAGTCTTTGATCGTTTTGAACAGCCCGTCCGCGATGCGCTGCGTTGTCTCGCCCTGTTCGTATCCGGGAAACATACGGTTGATGTCGGTGTTGTCCATCGTCCAGAAACGCTTGCCGATATTCATGGAGTAGTGGTTCGCGCACGGTATGATCATTATGCTCTTGCCGGAAACGACACGCCCGTTTTCTTCCATGCGCTTGAGCGTATCTACCAACTGGGCGCAGATTGCCATTTGCTGAATCTCGGTGCCGCGCAGCGCGCCCACAACGCAGCATGAGCGCTCGCCTGAGCCGAAGGTGTATCCTACGATGTCCATGCTTTGACGGTAGGGCGACTTGATCGAATATATGATGTCTTTAAACATTTTTGGAGTCCTCCATGATTCGCGCCAAAAGCGAACCGCCGAAGACGACGGGGTATTCCCTGAGCGTAAACAGCAGGCCGTCGCAGGGCGCGAGCGTTTCCTCAACGACCGTGCCGGTGAGCGGGTCTATAACAATGCCGATGCAGTCGCCTGCGCTTACATGGCTGCCGTGCACGGCGTGCGGAATAAATATCCCAGCCGCGTCCGAGTTCAAAAAGCCTACGCCGCGATCCTTTGAAACGAGCGGCGTCCGCATCAGCGGCCATGTCCGCCCGGCCTTCCCGTTCCACATTCCAAGTTCGTGCAGCAGATTCAGTATGCCGTCCACAATCTGCACGCAGAAGCTCTCCGTGATGCGCATACCGACGCCCATTTCGATCACCAGCGTCTTCACGCCGCGCATATTAAGCGAGTGCGCCAGCGTGGATTCCAGTACAGTCGCCGACGCGTGTATCCACACCAGGTCAACGTTCAGCATTACCGCGTAGGGCAGCAGCGCGGCCTCGTTCTGCTCGCTCACGCGCGCCTGCGGTATCTCGCGTATAAAAATGTTGCTTGAGTGTATGTCTATGCACACATCCGCGCCCTCAATGTCGCGTATGATGTCATACGCCGCCACTTCCGCGAGCGACCCGGACGGCGAGCCGGGAAATATGCGGTTCATGTCAAGGTTAAACATCGGAAATCCCCGCGTAACGCTGTCTATCCCCAGCGGGTTTAAGGCGGGATAGATGTCCACGATGCCCGAAAGCTTTTGTTTCCCGTCATTCAGAATCCTCGCCAGCCGCGCGCAGACATACTGCCCTTCCAGTTCATCACCGTGAGTCCCCGAAACAATGCAGACGCGCTTAGCGCCCTTTGCCGCGTTATTCTCGATTCTGTTCTTCTGTATAATGAAATTCTCCGCAACGGGCAAAGCCGCTACAGACACATGTTTTAGCATCTAAAATCCTCCGTTTTTACCATAGGAACGACTCTTTTATACTTTTTTTACGGCAAAATCGCAAGTATTTCCGCTCTATTGCAACTTTCATTCGAAATATGGTAATATGTTACGATGAGCAACGGCGCTCAAACCATAAATGGGGGCCGTTGCTTTTTTCATTATAGCTTGCCGCCCGGCGGCAGGAAGGGGTGATCGGAATGGAGATGTCGGTAACGACCGCGTTTGAGATCAACAAACTCATGTCGCGGTACGGCGTAAAGTTCGGTATCTACAAGAACGGTGAATTCATTGAACAGCTCTTTCCTTACGACGCCATACCCCGGATCATTTCGCATGACGAATTCGCGCTGTTGGACAAAGGGCTTGTCCAGCGGGTTGACGCGCTGAACTGCTTTTTAAAGGACATCTACTCCGAAGCTAAAATAATTGCCGACAAGATCGTGCCGGAAGAGTTTGTCTATATTTCCAGGGGATACCTGCCTGAGTGTTCAGGTATTGTTCCGCCAAAAGGCGTGTACAGCCACATTTCGGGGATCGATCTTGTTCAGGCCAAAGACGGCGCGTGGTACATACTGGAAGACAACCTGCGCATACCGTCGGGCGCGTCCTATCCGCTTATTGCCAGGGAGCTTAGCCGGATTGCCGACCCTGACGCTTATTTGAACAACGATGTTGTGGACAACCGCAATTACTCGGACTTACTGCGCGAGACTATGGACTTTACGAATTGCGGCGGACTGAACGTGATCCTCACGCCCGGCAGGTACAACGCGGCGTACTTCGAACACTCGTACCTGGCCGAACGCACGGGCGCGCTGCTTGTCAAAGCGTCGGAACTTACTGTTGAGGACGCGGTTCTGTATATGAAAGACTACCTCGGCGTTAAGGCGAGGGTCGGCGCGGTGTACCGCCGCATTTCAGACGAATACCTGGACCCCATGACCTTTCTGGCTGAATCCCTCATCGGCGTACCGCATATTATGGACGCCTACCGCGCGGGGAACGTCGCGATAATCAACGCGCCGGGCAACGGTGTCGCGGACGACAAGGGCATTTATTTTTTTGTACCAAAAATGGTAAAATACTACCTGAACGAAGAGCCGATTCTGCAGAACGCGCCGACCTACCTGCCCTACTACGAAGACGAGCTCAAGTACACGCTTGAAAACATCGGCCGCCTTGTAATAAAGGATGTGTCGGAGGCGGGCGGCTACGGCGTAGTGTTCGGCAGCGAACTGCCGGAAGATAAATTGGCCGAACTTAAGGCCTTAATCATAAAGGAGCCCAGGCGGTTCATATCTCAGGAGGTTATCGACTTTATCGACCTTGACATCCTGGACGAATCAGGCGGCACTATCCCCCGAAAGGCCGACCTCCGGGCTTATGTGCTGACGGGCAAAAATACGCGCGTATGGGCAAGCGGTCTGACGCGCTTCTCGCGGGTCGAGGGGTCGTTCATTGTTAATTCTTCGCAGGGAGGAGGTTTTAAAGACACATGGGTACTATCTCGCTAGAGTACAGCTCAAACCTGTACTGGCTCGGAAGATACACTGAGCGCGCTTATACGACGCTCAACACGTTCTTCAACTATCATGACAAATCGCTGGACAAGGATAAAAACGCCTACAGGGAATTTCTTAAAAGCCTGGACATCGCCGACAAATACGGCGATCACCACCGTTTTGTAAAGGGATATTTGTTCGATGACGAGGACTGCTTCACCGTTAATTCCGCTCTGCGCTTCGCGCACGACAACGCGCTTGTCTGCCGGAACGTGATCGGCAGCGAGGCGCTTGCCTACATACAGCTCGCGATTGACGCGTTCCGCTCCAGCCGCAACGCCAAAAAACTTCGCCTGTCGCTGATGCCTGTCATTGATTACCTGCTTGCGTTCTGGGGCAGCATAGACGACAAACTGGCGGACGGCGAGGCGCGCACGATTGTTAAGTGCGGCAAACTTATCGAACGGCTCGACCTGTATTTCAGATTTTGGTACGATTATAAACTCATCAACAGTGAGTACGAAAAGCTGCGCAATGTACTTGCGCGGGTACGCGAAGGTCACTACAACGTTCAGCGTCTGGCGGTGCTGGTTGAAGCCCTTGCCACGGAGGAAAGCCAAAAGGCGCGCATGGAGGAAGTTCTTGAAAGCCTGAACCGTCTGTTTGAAGAGCAGGCCGCTTGAACCTCGTCCTTTTTCAATATCAAACCGAACTGGTTTTTTCCCTGCCCGCGTCCGAACACCGTTTTCTGCTGAGGATATTACCGCAAAGTGATGACAGGCAGTTGATAAAAAGCCTGTCGTGGCGCATTGACCCGTCGCCCGCCGATACGCTCTGGCAGACCGTAGACGGCTTCGGGAATGACGCGCTCGCCGGACAGATTAAAGCGCCGCACGGTCATTTCAGTTTCGGGATAGAGGGTATCGCGGAAGTATCCGGCGAACCGTACACAGCGGCGTCCGGCGAACCGCCGCGCTTTTTGCTCTACCCGACGGACTTGACGCGCGCGCATGGCGCGCTTGTTGATTTTTACAATGACATTAAAAGTTCCGCCCCGGTAAACGCGCCGGACCGCATTCAGCATTTCTCTCAGGCCGTCCACTCCTGTCTGCGCTACGAGCGCGGCGCGACAGGGAATTCAACTTCCGCGGCAGAGGCGTTTGACATCGGCGCAGGCGTCTGTCAGGACTACGCGCATATTCTTCTCGCCCTCCTGCGCCTTGACAAAATCCCCTGCCGCTACGTCGCCGGCCTCGCCTCCGACTACGGCGAAACCCACGCGTGGGTCGAGGCGTGGACGGGAGATCGATACTGCGCCGCGGACCCCACACGCGACAAACTCATAGACTCCGGCTACATCGCCCTGTCAAGGGGCCGCGACTTCGCCGACAGTTCCATAGAACGCGGGATATTCAAGGGCGCGTGCCGCGGAACGCAGACGGTGAGTCTGAACATGCAAATTTCGTGAACTGCTAGTCCGGTAAAACTAAATGTTTACAAAGAATTTACCACTAACCACACTAACCAACACGAACTATTACCACATATCTTATTGGTGTTCGTGATGGTTCGTGATGGTTCGTGGTAAAAAATATTAAAAAGTATTATGGGAGAAGCGTAAAGTTTTAAGTTTTTACTTCAGAAGGGGGACGGAGCGGTTTTCTGAAAATACCAAGTATTATCCAGCGGAAAACGCCGAAAAGCGCAAAACCGCAGAAGCCTACAACCATCGCAAGCTGAAGATTCCAAATAATAAAAAGCCCGCAAGCGAACAGCGCTAAAAGCATGGCGAGGGATTTTTTACCCCTGAGCAGCTGATTGGCAAGATGGGGATACCTTATCCGCGAAACCATCAGAAGACCGGAAAGAAGAGTAATAATCGGAAGGGCGGAGATCGAAATAATATCGATGGTTTTCACCATGTCAGGCGTCCTTGCCGTTATTCTTGGCAGAATCTGCTGTTGAATAATTACAAGACTCACAATTACCCCCGCCGCGGCCGGTGAGGGAAGGCCCGCGAAATTCATGTGGGCCGCCTCGTTTTCTTCGTTCTCCACGTTGAACCTGGCCAGGCGGACAATCGCGCACATGGCGTAAAAAATAGCCGAAAAGAAAATACTCCGCATAATAAGCAGCGAGAACCTGAAATGATCAAAATCAAGACGATCAATATGACGCTCAGCTAACTTATACATCAAGAACGCCGGCGCTACGCCGAAACTTATCGCGTCCGAAAGGCTGTCCAACTGTCCCCCGAAACTTGAGGTAGTTCTTGTAAGCCTTGCCACCCTTCCGTCCAGCATGTCCGCAATCATCGCGAGGAATATCATGTACCCGGCCAATGCAATAGAAGACATATTCAAATTGCGGACAAAAAGAACGTTCCACCTGATTTCAACACTGCGGCACGCGAAAACAATCGCGATAAAGCCGCACGTGCCGTTCATCAGGGTAATGAACGAAGGCAGGACGGCAATATATTTAAGCCGCCGTTTTTTTATTTTTACCGGTTTAATTCTCGTTTCTTTCATTTTCACCGCTTATATGTAACAAGAGGGGTAAGCCCCGCCCGCACTTTGTCGCCTATTTTAACGGCCGCTTCGTAATCGCTTCCGGCGGCCAGGTAAAGTTCTGTTCTGGAACCGAACTTTATCATCCCGAACTGTTCGCCCTGTTTATACTCCGCGCCCTCTACAGCTTCGCAGACTATATGCCGTGCGATAGCGCCGCTAATCTGCCTTACCAGAAGCCTGTCCTTAGGCTCCGCAAGGCGAACCATTAGAATATCGTTTGATTCGTTAATTTTACCCGCATCGGCGGAAAAGGCGTTTTTAAATTGTCCTTTTTTGTAAGAAACACTTTCGATGCGCACCGAACATGGAACGCGGTTTATATGAACGTTAAAAATGCTCAAAAACATCCCTATTCTCAAAGCGCCTTTTCCAAGAACGCTGTCATCGACAAGCGCGATGTCGGTAATGGTGCCATCGGCAGGCGAAAGAAGGACAGCTTCGTCAATGTTAATTGTTCTTGCCGGGTCGCGGAAAAAAGAAAGCATCCACAGAAACACAAGAAAAAAAACGATTTCGACCGGAATTAAGATACGCGCGTCTTTAATAAGCAATAAACAGGCCGCCATTGCCAACAAAACAACAAGGGGGAAAACCGCAACCTGGGGCAAGCCGTATCTGGTTAGAGGTGAATGCATCGTATTATTATAGCATCAAATGCGGGGAATGGGGAATAGGGAGCGGGCTGAATTCAGGGAAATCAATTTTAAAATAATTTACCACTAACCTCACTAACCAACACGAACTTGCTGTTAGAAAACCATTTTTAACCTTCATATTCTTTTAACCTTCATATTCTATGAAGTAAGATGAATCATAAGGATTTTCCGACAAATATCGGAGTAAGGGTTCGTGGTGTTCGTGTCGTTCGTGGTAGAATCTCTTCTTAAATTTCTTATTTCTCCATATATTTATTCACAAGTTCCACGATATCCTCAAAATCACTTTGCAATAAATGCAAGGCGATAGTGTCCAGGAGTCCTTTGACAGAGCGCGGCCATTTTCTTTGTCCCAATTCGGAGAGAGTCTTATTGGCGGTTATCTCATCATACTCCCCGCATGCCTTTTGTATAGCGAGCAATTTTTCTTCCAAATACTTACGGTCACTATCGGAATATTCTACATCGGCGTCGCTGCCATCTCCTTTAGGCTTGTTTTTTTCGATAGTCTCACGCAACGCCTCCAGAAATGCCGGAGTTTCGGCCGTCATCATCTTTATATCTTCCGCCTTCCCCGCCTGTTCCAATTTAAGCGCGCCGGCGGAAAGCTCTGTTTCACCGATATTCATAAGCGCGCTTTTCATTGAGTGGACATTGATAACAAACATCTTAATGTCATCGCTGCTGTGATATCCGTTTGAGTGTATCGTGTTCAGAATCTCAAAGGCCTTTTCAGCGTCCAGCACAAACAATGCCGATAAATCATGGTAAGAGGCCGGCTGTCCTTCCGCGGCGGCGGACTTTGCCGTATTGTTCTTAAGCGCCTGCTGCCGCGCGGAATCAAGCGCTTCAGGCGGCTGTTTGTCGCGTATTAGTTTATTAAGCGAAAAGTTCAACTGGCGTATGTCTATCGGTTTGGAAATAAAGCCGTCGAATCCGTTTTTCATGAACATTTCCGCCTGTCCTGTCAGGGCATTGTCCGTCAAGGCAACGATAGGATGCACATACCCCAGACCGCGTATGATTTTTGCCGCCTCAATACCGTCCATTTTCGGCATCATATGATCCATAAATATGATGTCATAGACAGCGCCGTTCCTGATTTTGTCAATCGCTTCAAACCCGCTTGAAGCGGTTTCCACTGAAAGGCCGTAAGGGATCATCAGTCCTCTGGCGACATAGAGGTTCGATTGCACATCGTCCACTATCAGAACCTTGCCGTAGGGCATATACTCACGCACAATTTGAGGCGCCTTTTTAAACTGCTCCGCTTTGCCCAAATGGAACTGCGTAAGGTTTTCCGCCACTACCCTGCCCAGGACATCTTCACCGATAACCGTCTGAGGCAAGCGCACGGTAAAAATCGTGCCTTTGTCCGGTTCGCTTTCCACGGAAATCTCACCGTTCATTATGCGGACAAGATGCCGGGTAATACTCATACCCAGGCCCGAACCAACGGTAGTGCGGTTGGCTTCAGTATTAAAACGCGTGTATTCATCGAAGAGTTTTTCCAGCTGTTCCGCCGACATGCCCTGTCCCGTGTCGCTCACGCGGAACACGAGTGTTATCCGCGGCTTTTCTTCCTGCGGCCCGTATTCCGCGGCGACCGAAAACAAAACTTCGCCTTTATTTGTATATTTGAAGGCGTTGGAAAGCAGATTGTTTAAAATCTGTTTGATGCGAAGTTCGTCGCCGTACAGCGTTGTCGGGATGTTCTCATCTACCAATAGTTTAAATTCAATCGGTTTACTGTCGTATCTCATGACATTTAGATGAACGGTATCGTTAATCAGGCTTGGAACATCATAGGCAGCCTGCGACAGCTCAATCTTGCCGGCCTCAATTTTAGACAGGTCAAGTATGTCGTTGATGATGCCCATTAACAAATAACCTGAATTGTAAATCTCGCCGAAAGCTTCCTGCGTGTCCGGCGGATGAGTTTTGTCTTCCAGTTGAATTTCGGTTATGCCAAGTATCGCGTTCATCGGCGTGCGTATCTCGTGGCTCATTTTAGCCAGGAAGCTGCTTTTGTCCTTGTTGGCCTGAATTGCCTGCTCTTTTGCGGCAATCAATTCGGTTACATCGACCGAATGTTGAATTTGAACATTTCTTCCGTCAGACCATTCTATATACCGGGTGGTATTACGATAGTAACGGTTCGCAATGGGATTGTGCATTTCCCATACGACAGTACTGTCCGGTTCTTTATCAAGCTGATAGCAGGGACAAAAATCGCATATTCCGTCCTTGCCTTCCAAAAAAGTTTTATAACATAGCTTTCCGATACAGTCTCCTTCAATTTTGAAATCATTTTTCATGTAATTATTAACAAAGAGAATTTCACCTGTATGCGGAACGGCTACATAAATTTGCGCGTCAATGCCGTTCAGGATATTTGTCAAAATATTGAGCGACTGCCTTGATTGGTTTATCTGGGCCTCCGCGTCCGCCTGTTTTTTTGCCAAAAGTTTCATGTTGGTTATATCCTGCACTACTTCGATGTATCCCATCGTTTTTTCATCCAAATCTTTCAGCACAGCGATATCAACCTGGTACGATGAATCCCCTTCGTCAAAATACGTTTGTTTAAGCCCCCTTCTCGCGCATTCGATGCCGCAGTCCGGCGTTTTACAGATGTCAGCTCCCCAGTTGCTGCATGGCTTTCCTATGGCGTCGTTAAGCGTTATTCCAATAAATTTTTCAACTGCCGTGTTTATGAATGTCCAGTTTGTATCCGCGTCTGTAACGGTTATAGGCAGAGGTATAGCGTTAAGAATTGAATTGTACCAATGCGCCATCATATGGGATTTCTCGTTTTCTTTATTCATTTGCCTGAATAAAACCAGCAAAATAAGAATAAGAGCTATTGCCAATACAGCGCCCAACATGGTAAGGAACATCGCCGTGTTTCTTGTAGTTTGATAATATTTGTCATAGGGCGTTACAACTCCCATATACCAGCCGTTGTAGAGTCTTTCGATAAAAACAATGGATCTGATGCCCCGGTAGTCGGTCGTTATAATTTCATTAATATAACCATTCTGCCTTAATTCATCCTCATAAGCCGCTATATAGCTTCTTACATCACGCAGCCGCACACCCAGCAGCGAGGGATCAGGGTGGGCTATTAACTCCAAGTTCTGATTTAACAGGAACCCGTAACCTTTTTCGGCGAAATGCGTATTAATGGCGTGCTGCTTGACCCTTTCAATAAATATATTCAGGCATATAATTGCCAGAGGCCGGTTATCATTATTGAAAATGCGGCGCACAAATGTAATGGTTTCCCCTTCTGAGGCTATATTATAATACGGAGGAGTAACTCCTATGTCCCCGTTCGCCTCAACAGCCGCGATATAAATCGGGCGGCTTTGTATATCATAATCATCCGGCGGCTTCCAATTCACATCTCCGGTGAGAAATACCCCCCCATACACATCGAAGAACCCGTAAAAACCATTCACGCCGGAAAGACGTTTTTCCTCGTTATTTTGCATATAATTATTGATATTCTGTATATAACTATTCACCGTTTTTGCATCAATGCCTAATAGAATCATGCTGCGGATGGTTTCTGAAATACCGGCCAATATTGTTTCAGGTTCCAGCATGTCGGCTTTGATATTGGCTTCTGTGGAAGAAATCGCGTTTTTTACATCGTTTCGCAGGTGCTTGCGTTCTATGTCGCTTACAAACAGGTAACTTGCAATAACCATTAGCCCAAAAGCCAGCGCCACAAACAGTATCTGCATATACCGTGTGATTTTCCTTCGGGTTTCCTGATTAATCCTCTTCATACGTATATATATTATCCCTTATTTCCATAAAAACCAGTATAATTTTAAGCGTGCAGACCGCCCCTATTGTACCGGCTCATCAGCATCCAAACGCGCTTTAATACTGTCCAGCAGCGCCGGAGGGGAGAACGGTTTTGTAATAAAACCTGTTACGCCAAGTTCAAAGCCCCGGGCTTCAAGGACAGCGTCTGTTGTACCGGTCAGAAATATAACGGGGATATCCGAATATGAAGAATCGGATTTTAGGTATGCCAAAGCTTTGAACCCGTCCATTTCAGGCATTTTAATATCCAGCAGGATCAGATCCGGGGTAACCTTTTTAATAAGCTCGATCATCTTCATAGCGGACGACATCGTAAATACCTGATAATGGTCTGTCAGCGCATTCTTCGCCGTTAATAAATTGGTTAAGTTATCGTCTACCACGAAAATTTTTTTCATCAGGAGCTTTCCGCTTTCTTTCTTTTCCACACAATAACGATACGGACAATCAGCATAACAACGCCTGAGACAAGCAAAATAAAAAGGGCAATGCCCGCTATCTTCAGCGGCCTTTTAACGTCGTCGCCCAAAAAATACGCAAGAAAGAAAAGCGTGTTGACGCTGATCATCGCGGCGATGATGTCGTACAGGGCAAAAACCCTCAGGCGCAGGTTAAAGAAACCGGAAGTAAAAAAAAGGGTGTTTCTTACGCCGAAAGGTATAAAGCGGCAGACAATAAAAGTAAAAATGCCGTACTTGTCCAGCTTATCGTGCATTTTTTCAATGGCGCGTTCAGGTATAAGGGCGGAAAAATAATTGCTTTTCATCGTCCCCTTTCGCACCCTCCTTCCAATCCAGTATATCAGGAAATCACTGGCAATAACCCCGATGTAAATCGCGGCAAGGTTAAATACCAGAAGAAAGGGCTTTTCCGCGCTTAAAATGGCGCCTGTGATAATAATTAGATCTTCGGATATCGGTATATTGCAGCCGGCCAGCAAAAGGCAGACGAGGGCAGCCAAAGGGTAGTATTGTATGTGTCCGCTTAGAAAAGCGAAGAAATCCGGCATTTGTTCCCCTAAGCTGTAACTATGTATTTGATGTCGTCCAGGACTTTAGTTTCCTCATTTAGTTTTGTTTTATGATACTCTTTTTGCTTTTTTTCTTTAAGGGTGTCAAGCACCTTTCTTTCGCGTGAAGCTTCAATAAAAGCTTCCCTTGCTTCCTCGACCTTCAACTCCGCCATAGCCGCTTCTTTAAGAAGCTGATCTTTTGTGTTATCCAGTCTTATAAGGTAATACATGTACTGCTGAATCAGTATCGCGTCGTTACCAGGCCGGAACTGAGCGGCGGCGGCCCTTACCCTTTCGGCGGCAAGGGCGCGGAGCTTGCCTTCAAGCTCGGCGAGAACACCCACAGCCCTGCCAAGTTCTATTTTTGCCTCATCCTCGTAATGCTTTCTAAGGTTAAGGAGCTTTTCAAGCCTGAAAACAAAAGGTTTCATTGTGTCTCAACCGGCATTTTATCGGCGGAATACGCCGATTCCAAAACGCTGCCTTCAAAGAAATCATCTTCATCAGACTCAGACTGGAGCGCGTATTTTGAAACAAATGAATATGTTTCCATTTCAGAGGCGGGTATTTCCACACCCGCGATTTTCCCCAGGGCTTTCATGGTCTCTTCTATCGGCGATTTTTCTTCTACCGCCTGAACCAGGAATTTTTCCAAAGCTTCCCGTTTGGTTATCGCTTCGTCAATCATCGGATTTGTGCCCAGCTTATAGGCTCCCACATTAATCAGGTCTTCGGCGCCTGAGTAATCGGCCATAAGGCGGCGGATTACACCGACGGCTTTTTGGGTTTCACTTCCCGATACCTTGGCGGCAAGACGGGAAATACTGGCAAGCACATCAATGGCCGGATAATGGTAGCGCTGGGCAAGGTTCCTTGAAAGCACGATGTGGCCGTCAAGAATTCCCCGCACAGTATCCGAGACAGGCTCATCCATGTCGTCGCCGTCAACCAGTATCGTATAAAACCCGGTAATGGTTCCCTTTTCCGATGTACCGCTGCGTTCCAGCAGCTTGGGCATGGAATCGAACATGGAAGGCGTATAACCCCTTGTCGCCGGGGGCTCGCCGGAGGCCAGCCCTATTTCCCTTTGCGCCCTTGCAAAGCGGGTCAGCGAATCAAACAGAAGCATCACGTCCAGACCCTGGTCGCGGAAATACTCCGCGATTGCCGTCGCCACATAAGCCCCCCTCAGCCGCGCCAGGGGAGGAGAATTGGAAGGCGTTACCACGAGGACGCTGCGGGCAAGCCCTTCCTTTCCAAGATCGTTTTCGATAAACTCGTTTACTTCCCTGCCACGCTCGCCGATAAGAGCTACAACGTTTACATCGGCGCCGGTGTTGCGGGCAATCATCCCAAGAAGGGTGGACTTGCCCACGCCGGAGCCTGCAAAAATTCCCAGCCGCTGTCCCTTGCCTGCCGCTAAAAGGCCGTCAATGGCGCGGATGCCGGTGCTTATGCGTTCTTTAATCTTCGGACGATGGTAAGGGTCAGGGGGCTCCGCCAGAGCCGGATAGCGTACCGGAGACTCAATGTCGCCTTTATCGTCAATAGGCTTCCCTAAATGGTTCACTACGCGGCCCAAAAGTTTTTTTGAAACCGCTATATCAAGACAGCTGCCTGAAGCAATTACACGGCAGCCGATTTCTATACCGTTTGTGTCGCTGTAAACCATCAACTGGACTATTTCGTTTTTTAAACCCACTACTTCGGCCTGAATAAATCTTACATCCTGAGTATCCGCTTTTTTTAACTCAATACGGCAAATTTCCCCGATAATAGCCTGGGGGCCCCTGCTTTCTATAAGAAGCCCCTGGACGCGGACTATGTGTCCCACGCATTTAATAGGGTCGATACGATTTGCCGTTTCAAGATACTTTTCAAAAATGCTGCCCATATTAGCTCTCTACAGTCTCGCTTTTGGCCCATGATTTTATGGGAGAAATTTCAAGTATCTTCGATTCAAGTTCCGTAAGCTGGCTTGAAATGCGGGCGTCAATCTCGCCAAAATCGGTTTCAATTATACAGCCGCCTTCATCTACCGAAGTGTCTTCCACAATTTGAATTGATTTGGAACCTTCCACAAGATTGATGAAATCCTTAGTGTGCTCGGAAGTAAGTTTCAAATCCGCCATGTTTACGCGGATAATAATGTTTCCCCTGCCCTTAACCTTGCGCAGCGCCTGAACCACATTTGATATGATCACGTTTCTTTGGCTTTCGGAGATAACCTTGATTACCTTTCTTGAAATAAGCAGTACCAGGCTGACTATCTCCTGCTCGGTCTCTTCAAGTATTTCCGCGCGCTTGTCCTGGGCCCGCTGCAAGATGGTCTGCATTCTTTCAACAAGGCGTTCCGCTTCAGCCTTGCCTTCAATAAAGCCCGCTTCCCTGCCTGAAGCGCGGCCTTCGTCTTCCGCGTCCTTTCTTTCAGCCTCAAACGCGGCGCGGCAATCGGCTTCTATTTGCGCAGCTTTTACGTTTGCCTCGGCAATTATTTTATCCGCCTCATCCTGGGCTTTGCGCTTCAGGGACTGGGCTTCATCTGTCTTTCGCTTGACTTGCTTGAAGGCTGCGTCTTCCGCTTCCTTTATTATACGTTCGGCCTCGGCCTTGGAAGCGAAGATCATGGTTTGCTTTTCTATTTCCCATTGCCCCTTGAACTCTTCCGCTTCGCGCCTCAGATCCTCAGCCGTGGGGCCCAAATATGTCTCTACAGCTTCAGGCGCTTCTTCCGGCGCCGGTTCCTGCGGCGCTAAATGCGAAAGCTCAGGAAACGAAGTGGGAGGATCGAGAAGAACCTTCTCTTCGCCAACCGCGATTTCACCCTGCCTGAGTACTGCCTTGGTCATACATCAACCTCTTAAACAACCAGTTCGTCTTCTCCGGCCCTTGCGATAACGATTTCGCCGGTATCTTCCAGGTGACGGATAATTGAAACTATCTTCTGCTGAGCCTCTTCAACGTCCTTTAACCGTACAGGGCCCATGTATTCCATGTCTTCCTTCAGCATGCTCGCCGCTCTTTTACTCATGTTCCTGAATATTTTGTCCTGTACTTCCGTATCCACGCTCTTAAGTGCCTTGGCCAGCTCCTGGGAATCTACTTCCCGCATAACTTTCTGAATCGAACGGTCGTCAAGCATGACAATGTCTTCAAACACGAACATTCTCTTCTTGATTTCTTCCGCAAGCTCGGGGTCTTCGTCTTCCAGCGCCTCAATAATCTGTTTCTCGGACGCGCGGTCAACCAGGTTGAGAATTTCTACTATACTCTCGACGCCGCCCGCCGCCGAATAATCTTCGCTTGACAGGGTGGAAAGTTTCTTTTCAAGAACCCGCTCGACCTCTCTCAAAACTTCCGGGCTTGTCCTGTCCATGGTAGCGATACGCCGGGCCACGTCGCTCTGCACCTCGTGGGGAAGGTTTTGCAGAATGATTGAAGCCTTTTGCGGCTCAAGGTAAGCCAGAATCAACGCTATGGTTTGAGGATGCTCTTGCTGTATAAAGTTGAGAAGGTGCGCCGGATCGGTTCTACGTATAAAATCGAAAGGCCGCACCTGAAGGCTCGATGTAAGCCGGTTAATGATGTCGATTGCTTTCTGGCTGCCCAGGGATTTTTCAAGGAGCTCTCTGGCGAAATCAATACCGCCGGTTGAGATGAACTGGTTGGCCATCATGAGTTCCTGGAACTCCTGCAAGATGGCATCCTTCTGTTCCGGCTCTATGGTTTCCAGCCTCGCAATCTCAAAGGTAAGCGTTTCAATCTCATCTTCCCTGAGGAATTTGAATATCTCCGCAGATATTTCCGACCCGATGGTTACAAGGAAAATGGCGGCCTTTTGCCGGCCTGTGTATTCCTTTACGCCTTTTTTCTTTCCGGTTGCGGCAGCCGCCCCCGTACTTGCAGACGTTGAAGCTTTCGCCATTTATATACCCCTCTACTCCTCTAAAAGCCAGGTGCGGATGAGTTGAGCCGCGTCTTCCGGATGTTCCCTTGCCATGTTCTGGACCGACTCCTGCAGCTCCATTCGCGTTCTTTCTTCCACGGAGATGGTAGCATCAATTCCTTCTTCTTCCGCCTGCAAAAGGGCCTGCTGTCTGAGGGCCTCTTCGCGGCGCGCTCTTTCTTCCGCTTCCAGTCTGCGGCGCCTCTCTATCTCTCTGGTAATTGTCCTAAAGAGAATAAAGGCGATTAGGAGAACAGTAAGTCCTCCAAGGAAGATCAACACGCCGGTTTCAATCTGCTTCCTTCTGAAATAAGCTGCGTCTTCGTCGCCAAACTGTTTGGTTCTGTCAAATTGAATGTTATGGACAGTAACCGAATCTCCCCTCGCGGCATTGTAACCTATGGCGTTCTGCAGCAGGGTCGTTGTTGCCCTTAAGTCCTCAGGCGATATGGGGGTGTAAGCCCTTTCCCTTTCTCCATCGGATGTAATTATGGGGTTACGTTTTTCATCATATTTCAATTTCCATGTCCCGTCTATATTAACCGACACGGTAACCCGGTTTATCTCCGGGCTTTTTTCTTCCTGTGTTCTCCGTTCGTTTATTTCTTCGTTTACCGTCGCGGTCTCCTGGTTTACCTTTCCGTAGAGATTGGACATATCCCTGTAAGCCGGAGGCACCTGGCCTTCCACGCCGGCGGGACCTTCCGGGTTAAAGCCCGTGCCTTCCCAGGAGGTCTTTGAAGTGGCCGTTGAGCGCGGAATGGATTCAATAATAATTGAGTCGTCATAGGCAAGTCCCGGGGTCTGGGGCTTCATGGTTATGGGGAAAAATTCCGTCGTACCTATGGTTTTTTGGGACATATCCATGGTAATTTTGATATCAAGGTCTCTTACCCTGTCCTCGGAATAGGTTTTTTGCAGGGTGGCAAGGATCTTCGCCCTATACTGCGCTTCCAGCTGGCGGACCATTTTGGTTTCCCGTTCTATCCGCGTAAGCCTGTCCCATTCGGCAAGACCGGCGAAGTCGTTAAGAACAAGTCCCGTCGGATCGGTAATTACTATGTTTTCGTCCCTGAGCCCTTCTATGGCGAATTTTAAGAGCTTCTGAATACCCTCGATCTTTTTCCGGTTTTGTAAAATGTCGCTTCCCGGTTTGGGAGTGATAATGACGCTGGCGGAGACCGGGTTCTGTTCGGAAGCAAAAAGACGATCCTCAGGGACTACTATTGTTACATTAGCGTTATCAACGTCGTCCAGGGCCCTGATATGATCCGTTACCGTCTGGGTGATGGCCCTGCGGAGATTTACGTTTCTTTCAAAGTCGGTGATAGTCCAGCGTTCAACATCGAAAATCGCCCAGGGATCCATGTTGACCGGAATAAGATCCTCGCGTGTCAGAATACTTATCGCCCTCTGCGCGTTTCTTTTATCCTCTACCTGTATCACCCCCGCGGGAGTTTCATAAGCCTTGATGTCTTCCTGATCGAGGCGCAGCATAATCCGGTCTCTGACGGCAACATCCCGTATCGGCGTACCGTTGAATAACGAAACCAGGTTCGGCGCGGATGACACAGATACAAGGGCTGTAATACCAGCCAAAATCGCGACAGCAATCCCAATAAGAATAACTTTTTGAACCGTAGACCATTTGCCCCAGTACATTCCTATTTGAGTTATTAATTTCCTAAACCATTCCATATTCCCCTCCCCTAAAGGTATATCTATATCATAGCGTCAAAAATCATCGTTTTCAAAATTATCTTGTATTGATTAAATCCCTCCAGCTCTGCACCAGGCGGTTCAGCACATTTCGGGCTATATTAAGCGACAACGCGGCCTCCGCCTGCGCTATCGTTACGTCTTCAACATTGACCGAATCAGGATCGACAAGAGCGGCCTGGCTCAGGCTTGAAGCAAACTGCTCATAGGCGCTGACTTTATCCAGAGCGCCAAGCATTGACTCTGTAAAGGCGCCGGAACGAATTACCGCGTCGGCGCCAATCTTTTTGCCCGTTTCGGTTATCTTGTTTCCCATAGCGGAAAATTCCGTCTTGTTGACAGACATGTGTTTCTCGTGGGTCACTCTCATAGGCAGATACGGTGTGTTACCGAAGTTTAATTCTGGTTTTAAAATTGACATATTCCCCTCCCAATAAAATTATTTATCTGCTTCCTATTACCTGCTTCCTATCTCCAAAGCTTTCTGGAACATGGACTTTGCCCCCTCAACCACCGAAGCGTTGGCTTCGTACGCTCTTGAGGCGGCGATCAAATCCACCATTTCGCTTACCACATCCACATTGGGCATCTCAACATACCCTTCCCTTGGGCCGCTCTTGATCGCGTCCGGATGGGTCGGATCATACACAAGCCTGTTTTCAGTTTTGTAATCCTTCTGTATCTCCGCTATCCTGACGCCTGCTCCCACGCCGTTATCCATGCCCTCAGGCAGAAACGGAGATCGCCAATAGGGGCTGGAAACCCGTGGCCGCATAATTGTCCGCGAACGGCGGAAGGGGCCGCCTTCCGCTGTGCGGGTGGTAGACGCATTGGCCATGTTATCCGCTATAACGTCGCTCCTGGTTCTCTGAGCCGACATCCCCGAAGACGCTATGTTAATTGCTGTAAAAAGTCCCATTTATTGCTATCCCCTTAATACCTGATTTACCTGACTGAATTCAAAAGTTACGGATTGAGCCATCAGCATATACCTCAACTGGTTTTTGAGGAGCAGGTTGAATTCTTCCTCGGCATCCACGTTGTTGCCGTTGTTGTCCGACTGGGTTAAATAATCCAACACCCTCCTGGGTTCCACATCCTGGTAGTTCCTGGGATTCCAGTTGGAAATATGATTCGGGTGGGTAAGGTTAAGGGCCAAAACCGGTTTTTGTTTTTCGGTATCCAGCGCCCGTTTAAGCTCGCTTTCAAAGTTCACGTCCGTGCGCTTAAAATTGGGAACATCCGCGTTAGCCAGGTTATTGCCGATTACGGATTCCCGGAGCGAAGCGACACTTAATCCCCGGTGAAGCAGGTCAACTGTTTTGCTGAAAGTATTGTTTACGATCACTATATTCCTTCTCCATATCTCAATAATCGGTTTTTTCCTAACTAACTTTAACTCGAAAATTTCTCACAAAGAATATAAGAAATTCTACCACGAACCACACGAAAAACACGAACTCATAATATACAACTTGGACTTGTTCGTGTTGGTTAGTGTGGTTAGTGGTAAAATAATAAAGATAATGTTATTTAGGGATATGTTCTTAGTATTCACAAGATGTACCTCCCTAAATCCTGATCATTCACTAAATTGACCAGCTTTTCGTTCACATAATCCACGGTGATAGGCACTTTGGCGGGACCTATGTCCGGCGCTTCAAAGGAAAGCTCCTCCAGAAGGGCCTCCATTATCGTATGGAGCCTGCGCGCGCCTATGTTTTCGAGCTTTGAGTTAACCTCGGCGGCCAGGGCGGCAAGGCGCTCAATAGCTTCCGGGGTAAATTCTATTTCCACGTTTTCGGTAGCCAAAAGCTCCGTATACTGCTTGGTCAGGGCGTTTTTCGGCTCGGTCAGGATTCTAAGGAAATCGTCTTTTCCCAGCGAATCAAGCTCAACCCTAAGGGGGAAACGCCCCTGAAGTTCGGGGATCAGATCCGAGGGCTTTGCGATGTTAAAGGCCCCGGCAGCAATAAAAAGGATGTGCTCGGTATTTACAGCGCCCCACTTGGTGTTCACCGTAGCGCCCTCAACAATGGGCAGTATGTCCCTTTGAACACCCTCTCTGGAAACATCCGGCCCCCCGCCCCTGTCGCCCTTAACGGCTATCTTGTCAATCTCGTCAATGAAAATTATTCCCGTTTCTTCGACTCTTTGGCGGGCCTCATCGCTCACGCGATCCCTGTCGATGAGCTTTTCCGATTCCTCGTTAAAGAGAATTTCCCTCGCGCGGCTGACGGTAACGCGCTTTTTCTTTTTGCCTCCTCCGAAGAAACCGGCAATGCCTGAAAGGCTGGATTCCAAATCTTCCATACTGCCGCCCATCATCTCTATTGATGGAAACTGCGGGCTTTGGTTTACAATTATCTCAACGGTTTTGTCCTCAAGTTTTCCTTCCCTGAGCATGGCTCTGAACTTCTCCCTTGTCGGGTTCGGTGTATTGTCAGCTTCAATTTGCTCTTCCTGAGCGGCTTCTTCCTGTTCTTCGCCGTCGTTTGAGCTTTCGTTGGTTTCGCGCGGGATTCCTATTTGAATGGCGGTTCCCAAAAGGGAAGATCCGTGATCCCCGTTAGTCGGAATGGAAAAAGTCCCCATAGGTTTTACAATCGGCCCCGGCTGGCTTTTTTCTTTATGCCTTTTACCCGAGCCCGGCAGCAAGAGGTCAAGCAGGGCCTCTTCAACGTGCTTTTCCGCCTCGGCGGTAAAGCTTTGCTGCATTTCCTGCTTAACCATCTGAACCCCGGCGGCCATAAGATCGCGGATCATGGATTCCACATCGCGGCCCACATAACCTACCTCGGTGTACTTGGTTGCCTCCACCTTTACAAAGGGAGAGCCGGTCAGTTTCGCAAGCCGCCTGGCGATCTCGGTTTTGCCTACTCCGGTCGGGCCGATCATCAAAATGTTTTTCGGTGTAACATCGTCCCGGATTTCCTCGCTGATCTTCAGGCGGCGGATACGGTTCCTCAGGGCGATAGCCACCGCCCGCTTTGCCTTTTTCTGCCCGACGATGTACTTATCCAGCTCGGCTACAATTTCTCTTGGGCTAAGTTTGTCTACACTTTTGTCATTCATTGGCAAGTTCCTCTATTGTTAAATTTTCGTTTGTATATACGCAGATATTCCCCGCTATTTTCAGCGAGCGCTCGGCGATTTCCCTGGCCGAAAGCTCCGATCCGTCCAGGTACGCCAACGCCGCCGCATAGGCGTAATTGGAGCCTGAGCCGATGGCAAGGGCGTCCTCGGCGGGTTCTATCACATCGCCGGTTCCGGAAATGAGCAGAGTCTTGCCGATGTCTGCGACAAGAAGCATGGCTTCCAAACGGCGCAGCGCCCTGTCCATTCGCCATTCCCTGGCAAGCTCAACTGCCGCCCTGACAAGATCGCCTGAATACTCCTTGAGTTTTGTCTCAAAGCGATCGTGAAGGGCGAAAACATCGGCGGTCGCGCCGGCGAAACCGCAGAGGACTTTGCCGTCCATAAGGCGGCGCACCTTTTTGGCGTTGTTTTTCAATACCGTTTCGCCGAAGGTAACCTGACCGTCCCCGGCCATAGCGACTTTCCCGTAACGCCTGACTGCCAGTACCGTTGTCGCCCGTATTCGTGTTTTATCCGCCGTCATTTTTTTTCTCCTCCGTGTGGATGCGCCTTCTGGTAAACCTTTTTTAAATGCTCCATGTTGACATGGGTATAACGCTGGGTTGTACTAATGCTGGCATGGCCCAATAGTTCCTGCACCACCCGCACATCGCAGCCAGAGTTTACCAGATGAGTCGCGAAGCTGTGGCGCAGGGAGTGGGGGTGAATATTTTTATCCAGCCCTGATCTTTCTGAATACTTTGTAATAATCCAGCGCAGACCGGGCACGGAAATCGGATTTCCCTTGCGGTTGATAAAAAGCCTGTCCGTCGGGCGCTCAGCCTTGATGCGGGCTGTTCTCGCAGGCAGATAAGCGAGCAGGGCCTCTTTTGCTTCCTCGGAGAAAAACACCTGCCGCTCCTTATTGCCCTTCCCGATGATCCTGGCGCTTGAAAAATCATGGGCCAGGTTTTTTAAACTTATTGAAGCGGCTTCGGAAATACGAAGGCCGCCAGAATACATAGCCAGAATCAGCGCCTTGTCCCGATCGGGCCAGAGTATCCCCGCTTTTTCCGGGAGCATGGAGAACTGGGCCATTTCCCCTTCCCAAAGAAAGACGGGAAGCGTTTTCGGTGTTTTAAGGTTTCTTAACGGGGAAGAAGGATCATCCTCGCGAAAGCCGAAACGCAGCATCCAGCGGTAAAAACCGCGAATGGAAGAAAGCGCCCTGTTGACGCTTACCGAAGCCGCTCCCTCGGCGGAAAGGTCGGCGATAAAACCCCTTACCTGCGTACGGGCGGCATTTTCGGGAGAAAAGCCGTGGTTTGCGCAATAGGCGGAGAAATGCGTGAGATCCCGCCTGTAAGCGGAAGCGGTACGCTCGGAGACCCCTCTTACGGAAGAAAGGTAGTTAAGATATTCATCCACGCGGTTTACGCTGTCAGCGTTGTTATTCGCCATTATTCTCATCCTTTACGTCATCGCTTACATCATCTTTGGAATGAAGAAAATCACATTCCGGGTTTATGCAGGCTTTGTGGCTCCCGTTTTTCTTGTCGTATTTTTCCACCAGAAACTGTCCGCATTTGGGGCAGTTCTGATTGATCGGCTTAAAGTGGCTTATAAAATCACATTCGGGGTAATTGGTGCATCCGTAAAACTCCTTGCCCCGGCCCTTCGTTTTTCTGGAAACTATGTCCCCGGAGCATTTCGGGCACTTGGCTAAAGGTATTGATCTGGTGTTCTTACATTCGGGGAAACCGGGGCAGGCAAGGAAGAAACCGAAGCGGCCGAGTTTTTTTACGAGCTTGCGCCCGCATTTTTCGCAAACGTAATCTGTTTCCTCATCCAGAGTGCCTTTAAAAGATTCCAGCGTTTTTACAACCTCGTCCACGCGGTATTTAAAAGGGTCCCAAAACTCGCGTATCATGTCCGGCCATGATCTCTGGCTGTCCTCGACCTCATCAAGCATGGTTTCCATTGAAGCGGTAAAACCCGCGTCCACAACTTGCGGAAAATTTTCCACAAGGAGGTCGTTTATCATCCTGCCCAAAATGGTAGGAACAAGCTGCTTGTTGGATCTGACGACATAATAACGATCCAAAAGGACAGAAATTATCGGCACATAGGTTGAAGGCCTGCCGATGCCTTTTTCTTCCAGAGTCTTAACAATGGAAGCGTCGGTGAAACGCGCCGGCCCCTGGGTAAAGTGCTGCTCCGGCCTGAACTGGTCCACTTTAACTTTGTCGCCTTTCTTTAACGACGGATAGTTGGTCCCCTTTTCATCCCTGGACGCCAAAAGTTTCATCGCACGATAAAAACCTTTTTCGATTATTTTTGTGCCCGCTATGCGGAAAATACCGGATTGTGTGCCTGATGAAGCTGAAATATCTATACTTACCGTTCTTGTCCTGGCGTTTTTCATCTGGCTGGACACAAACCTTTCCCAGATAATTGTGTAAAGTTTTAACTGATCTTTTGATAAATATTCCTTAACGCTGTCCGGCGTATAACTGATATAGGTAGGCCTTATTGCCTCGTGGGCGTCCTGGGCCTTCTTCCCCACCGAGTATTCCTGCGCCTGATCCGGCAATTCAGCCGGAAAATTTTCGCCAATCCATTTTCTGGCTTCTTCCTGGGCGCTTTTCGAAATTCGCACCGAATCGGTGCGCATGTATGTGATAAGCCCGATGCGTGAACTTTGAAGGTTTATTCCTTCGTAAAGCTGCTGGGCAATCTGCATGGTTTTCCTGGAGGTAAATCCCAGACGGTTCGCCGCGGTCTGCTGAAGCTGGGAGGTTGTAAAGGGAGGCTTCGGCTTTACGCTTTTTTCGATCTCCCTTGTGTCGGAAACAAGACATTCGCTGTTTTTAACGGTATCAATTATGGAGCGGACTTCTTCTTCACTTTTTAATTCCGGCTTTTCCCCGTTCCATAAAACCAGCTGCGCCGTATACGCGGTTTTACCGGCTTTAAAGTCCGCTTCCAGCGTCCAATACTCTTCCGGGACAAAAGATTCCACTTCCTTTTCCCTTTCGCAGATAAGGCGGAGGGCCACCGACTGTACCCTTCCCGCCGAAAGCCCGTTCTTAACTTTTTTCCATAGCAAAGGCGAAAGGTTATAGCCCACAAGCCGGTCAAGAATCCGCCGGGCTTTCTGGGCGTTTACCTTGGCTTCGTCAATCGTAGACGGGTTAGCCACCGCGGCCCTTATGGCCCCGGGAGTAATCTCGTTAAAAGCGATACGCTGAATGGGAACCTTGTCGGTTTTCGCGCTAATCGCGTTTCTTAAATGCCAGGCAATTGCCTCGCCCTCGCGGTCGTTATCGCTTGCCAGAAGCACCGTGCCCGCTTTTTTCGCGTCCCCCTGCAGCTCTTTAAGGAGCTTTGCCCGACCGCGGACGGTAATGTACTCAGGCTCAAAATTTTTCTCCACGTCTATGGCAAGGCGGGATTTTGGAAGATCGATCAAATGCCCCATGGATGCCTTTACTGTATATGAGGAACCAAGGTACTTCTCAATTGTCTTTGCCTTTGCCGGGGACTCGACAATAACGAGTATCTTTTTTTCTTCTTTATCGATGCTTTTCGCTTTCGCCGCCATTTTCCTTCCTTAAAAGTCTACAACTTTATACCGAGATATGCCGCCATGGACGGGACAAGGCCGGCCGCTTCGTCCTTGTCTGCCTTCATTTCTGATGAAGTTCCTTCCAGCCTCCATTCCGCAAGAGTATCTTTAACGGAAGAAAAAATCAAAGCTCCCTCTTTCGCAAGCCGCGCCGTGCCGGCGCTGTGCGCCTGAGAAATTCCGGCTTTGTCCACCCAAAGATCCCGGTTCTGTTCAACCGCAAACCTTGCCGTGATAAGCGCGCCTGATTTTTCAGGCGCTTCGACTATAATGGTTCCCCGCGCGAGACCCGATATAATCCGGTTACGCTCGGGAAAATTCCATTTTCGCGGGCCTGTTAGCGGCGGGTACTCCGAAAGAATAACGCCGCCTGTATCCAGAATACGCTTTGCAAGAAAGCGGTTAGCAACAGGGTAAACCATGTCGGGGCTTGAACCAAGTACAGCTATTGTAGGCGAAAGCGCTTCAATATTCCCCCTATGGGCCATTGAGTCTATACCCAACGCAAGCCCCGACACAACAGGGATGCCTGCCTTACCTAGCTCCAGGCCTATTTCAAAGGCCCGATTTGCTCCCTGCGAAGACGGCCTTCTGGTTCCCACTACCGCCGCCATCGGCTTTAGCGGATTGGGAAGAACGCCCCGGTAAAACAGTAGCGCCGGGGGATCGTAAATCTCGCGGAGCAAGGGCGGATAGCTCTCCTCGCGCCAGGACACAATACGGATGCCAAGCTTTTTGGCCCTCTCGGCATCCTTTTCTGCCATTGAACGAATTTCGTTCATCTTAATCGAACGAATTTCGTTCATCTTAATTTTTTTTGGGGCCTTCTCTAAAACCCTTCCTGTAATATTTTCAATATCCTTTATTGTCAGTATTGAGAAATCATCTTCCCTGTCAAATTTCTTTATCAACTCTACGCGTTCATTGGCTTTAAGTCCGGGAATACGGCAGATCATAAGGTCAAGCAGATTATCCATACATCTGCTCCATCACAAGCTGCCGGTTATTTTGCGCGTCTTTTCTTTTCTGCTCATCCCTGGTAAGTGTGATGATCCTGTCGTAAAGATCAATAGCGGCTTTATAGTTCCTTAACACATAATAAGCGCGCGCCAGTACAAACATGGTATCTATATCGTTCCTGGAAATTTCAAGGTATTTTTGAAGATGGGGAATCGCGTCTTCCGGCCTGTCAAGCTCAAACACATAAAGCACCCCAAGACCGTATTTGGGGCTGAGGTAACGCCCGTCAAGCTCAATGGCGCGCAAGAATGAATTTTCAGCAAGAGAATAATACTCCTCTTTTTCCCTGTTTTCCCTTCCCGGAAAAGCCTGGGAGGCCTTGGCCATTATACCCGCCGAAAGGCCGGTGTTGTATTGGACGGACGCGTCTTGAGGCAGGTAACGGGCGGCGTTCCTGAGGGCTTCAAGGGCTTCCCCGTGAAGGCCCCTGTCCTGTAAACGGTAGGCAAGGAGCTTCCAGTAGATTCCGGTTTGAGCCGCATCATTTACATACCTTTCTATCTTTTTTTCATTCGCGGCGATTGCGGCCTTTAGCTCTTCAACTGTAGACGGAGGGTTAGAACCGCTTGATGAATAAATCCTATTGGCGTATTCGTCCCTGGCCTTGTTTTTTTGAAACTGCGAATATACGTTGAAGGCGGCGACAACTACCAACACAACCGCCAGAAGCGTAATTATTTTTCTTTTCATTGTTCGCCGCTCCATGCTTTTAACCGCGGAAGATACTTGCTGTGGCTGTCCCTCAGGTGAGCCGCGTCTATGTGGGTGTAGATCTGCGTAGTTGAAATTTCCGCGTGCCCAAGCAGTTCCTGGACAGAGCGCAGATCCGCTCCCCCGGCAAGCAGCTCTGTGGCAAAGGTATGCCGCATGGTGTGGAGCTTTGTTGAAAGGCCGGCGTTAATCGCTATGGGTTTATAGTTCTTCCATATCCCCTTGCGGGAAAGTCTTTTGCCGCTTCTGCTAAGGAAGAGGGCTCTGGTTTTTCTTATGCCCTGCAATTCCAGCCTTGCCTCTTTTAAGTAGCGCTTCAGCCAGTAAAGCGCGTCAGGGCCAAAGACAACCAGCCTTTCCTTGTTCCCCTTTCCGGTTACCCTGGCCATGTTTTCCGAGAGAAAAAGATCTTCCGTATTAAGACCCACAGCCTCCGAGATCCGAAGCCCGGCTGAATAAATAAGCTCGTAAAGCGCCCTGTTCCTGATTCCCAAAGCAGACTCAGTATTTATTGACGAAAGAAGAGCGTCAACGTCTTCCTTTCGATGAACCTCGGGAAGCCTGTCAACCCTGCGGGGAATTTGCAGGAGGGATGCCAAACCGGAAACACCGGAAAAGTCGGAGTCTTCCAGGAAGCGGGCAAACGAGCGCAGGGCGGAAATAGCCTTTGCCACCGACCTTGAGTCAATGCCGTCGTTTTTGCGGCGATGCTCAAGGTAGCGCGTAACGTCGGAAACGCCTACCGCGTTTTCTTCGGATGTTTTACCTGAGTTTAGGGACAGTTTTTCTCCCTCAAGCCAGTCCAGAAACCTTCTTATTTCCAACCTGTAGGTTTCGGCGGTTAGCGGAGCTCTTCGCTCAAGGGCAATAAGCCGGGAATAGTAATTTTCAAGAAGCGAAAGCTTGTCCACGGTTTCCTTTTAGTTGTACTGGGCCTTCGCCGCAGTTTCGCCGGGCACATAGTAAAACCTGCGATCGCGAATTACCGTGGGGACATCCAAATCATCGTTCTCGTAACGGAACTCGTCGCGCTTGCCCCGCGGCGGAAGAATATCCAAATTAATTCCGTTGCCGATGATGGTATTGAATTCGTTGTTACTTATTATCTCGCTTTTCTTTGTATTCATTTGACTAACCGTTTCCGGCTGCGGTTCCTGTTCATTGCGGGCATTAAAGCCAGTGGCAATTACCGTAACCCTTATACTGTCTCCAAGGTTTTGGTCAAGATACATACCGGAAATAATATTGGCTTCAGGGTCTACGTCCGCTGTAATGCGCTTGACTATGTCCTCATATTCAATGATGGGAAGATCATCGCTTCCCGCCACATAAATAAGCACACGGGTAGCTCCCTTAATCGAGATATCTTCCAAAAGCGGATTATCCAGAACGCTTGAAACAGCTTCATCTACGCGGTTTTCTCCGCCCCCGCAGCCTATTGCCATAAGCGCGTCTCCCTGATCCTTCATTACCGTCAGGGCATCGGCAAAGTCGATATTGATTAACCCTGTTTCAATTATGCAGTCGGAAATACCCTGCACTCCCTGGCGGAGAATGTCATTCGCCCTGCGGAACGCGTCGCGGATGCTGGTTTTTCGCTCGACGTTGTTTATCAGCCTTTGATTGGGAATAACGATAAGGGTATCCACTTTTTCCCTTAACACGGCTATTCCCCTTTCTGCAACATCCATACGGTACCTTTTTTCATAATCAAAAGGCTTCGTTACAACGGCCACTGTCAGGGCACCCTGGCTTCGGGCAATTTCGGCAATTACCGGAGCCGAGCCGGTTCCCGTTCCCCCGCCCATACCGGCGGTAACAAAAACCATGTCCGCGCCGGAAAGAACCCTGGCTATTTCTTCCCTGTCCTCAAGAGCGGCCCGTTCACCTATTTCCGGTATACCACCGGCGCCCATCCCCTCTGTTAACTCAGAGCCAATCTGGATTTTCGTCTCCGCCTTGCTGTTCCGCAAAGACTGTATATCCGTATTGACGGCGACGAATTTCACGCCCTTAATTCCGCTGTCAATCATTCCGTCTACGGCATTTGAGCCGCCGCCGCCGGTTCCAATCACGACGATAGAAACAGGCCTCTCTTTCTTTACGGTTTCACTTAACAATTCAAAATTCATAACCCCTCCCAAATTACGTTGAAAACCGATCTTATCGGTTGAAAACCGGTTTCACCGGTTTTTCTCTAGAAAAATTCTTTTTCAAACCAATCCTTCAGCTTCTCCCAAACTCTCGGCCCTCCCTTTTCTCTGGTTTCGCCGCCATGAACGCCCCCGTCCTTTTGTCCGCGATCATATCCCTCAAGCGCGAGCCCCACGGCGGTCGCAAAGGCGGGGCTTCGGTAATCTTCAACAAGGCCTCCTACAGGCAGAGGAATTCCTACCCGCACAGGCAGATTAAAAACATGGGCGGCCAGATCCGCCGCTCCCAAAAGCTCCGAGCCGCCGCCTGTAAGCACAACTCCCCCGCCCAGGGGCCTGGAAAATGAAAGCTTGTCCAGTTTCTCTTTGACCAGCTTAAAAGTCTCCTCCATCCTTGGGCGAATGATAGCCAGAATCTGCGATCTGGGTATGGCCAAAGGCGCTCTCCCTCCGACTCCCGGAACAATGATTTCATCATCGTCCTCCAGGAACGGTTCCCAGCAGCATCCCGCTTCTATTTTTATTTTTTCCGCAACTTCATTGGAAATATTTTTTATTATTGAAATATCACCGGTCACCTGCGAGCCGCCGGCGGGAATTGTGCTGATGGAATAAGGCGCGCCGCCGGAGTATACCAAAACATTGGTAGTCCCGCCGCCCAGGTCAACAAGCGCGACGCCCAGCTCTTTTTCTTCCGGCGTCAGCACGGCGCGCCCGGCGGCAAGAGTTTCCAGTATAAGGTCTTTAACGCGGAAGCCCGCGCGGTTCACGCACTTTATAAGGTTTTGCGCGCCGGTTGTGGAGCAGGTGATAATATGAACTTCCGCTTCAAGCCTGACGCCAATCATATTAAGCGGATCCTGAATTCCCTTTTGATCGTCTACGGTATAACTCTGCGGAATTACCTCAAGGAGCCTTCTGTCCATGGGTATAAGCACTGCCTGGGCCGCTTCAAGAACCCGCTTGATGTCGTCGCCCCCGATTTCACGGGTCTCCCTTCCCCTGCCTGTTACAGCTACAACCCCGCGGGAGTTGATTCCATCGATATGGCTCCCGCCAATGCCTGTCCAGACCTCATGTACTTCCCTGCCGCTCATCATCTCCGCCGCTTCGATGGCCTGAGAAACCGAACGCAGAGTCGCTTCAATATTTACCACCACGCCCTTTCTAAGCCCTGTGGAGGGGGAAGTCCCGACACCTGTTATTTCCAGCGTACCGTTTTCGCTGATTTCGCCGATTACAGCGCATACCTTGGTCGTGCCTATGTCCAGACCGACTACCAATTCTTCATTACTCAGGATACGCCTCCTTCGGGATATATGAAGCTATACCGGAACGAAAATCAAGGGTATCTATCCTGTTTTCTGATTTTAAATCTGATGACAGTACGTCTACCATCAAAAGGGCATAACGCAGCATATCTTCGTTTATTTCCGCCATTCGGACTTTTATCTTTTTATGAGCCGGATAAAGAATCAAATCAAAGCCGTCAAAAAGTTTTCTGTATATTCTGAATTCCGAAACCGCGGAAAGCAGCTCCGGCGCGGATATTTCAATTTTCTCAAGCTCTTGCAGGAATGGAATAAAAGGCCCCGGAAGCCTCATCCCCGGCACGGGATCTTCAATAATGAGCCCTGAAATAACAGGGTAAAAATCCGGAAGGATTTTCCCGCCGACTTCAAAAATTACGCCCTGGCTGTCAAATACCACCGGCACCGTTTTGTTATTAACGGACGCGAGGGCAAAGGCAACAGGTTTGCGGCCGTCAAGAACAATCCTGAGCCTGCCCGGGAAGAATTTGAAAACTCTGGCGGACTCAATCGAGCTGATCCCCATCAGCGCATTTTCCGTTTTTATCACATTCGTTGAAAAATAAGAAGAAGAAGCGTTTATTCCCGCTATCGCAAGAATTTCTTCCCTGCCAATCTCGTCAAAACCTGTAATGTCAATTTTGCTAAACGGCCTGAAAGGGCTAATCCCCAGAAGCCAGATTAGCTCAGCGCCGAGACAGACAGCCGCAATCACAATGAATATCTTAAAAAAACTTTTAAATCCGGATGGGGCTTCCGAATTATCCAATACATAATCATAATCGCCGGCCATTTCAGCTTTCCTCCCCGTTTGCGCGGTTTTTTGAAGATCTGGAAACATTCACCACAAGACCGGCCATTACAAGCGTAGCAGCCAGTGAAGATCCTCCGGCGGAAAAAAACGGCAGGGGAATCCCGGTAGCGGGCAAAGCTCCGGCGGTAACGGCAATATTCATAAGAACCTGCGAAACAATCATCGTAACAAGGCCGCAGCCCAAAAGGCGGTTAAAAGGCTTCTCGTTGTTCATGGAATCAACGTATCCCCGGACGGCGAAAATCGCAAACAAAACGAAAAAGAACATAACTCCCAAAAATCCCATCTCTTCGGCGAAAGAGGAGAAAATAAAATCAGAATGAATTTCAGGAACGCTCGCGATTTTCCGTGTTCCCTGTCCGATGCCCTTGCCCCAAAAACCGCCAGAGCTTATCGAAAGTATTGAGGAATTAACCTGATAACTGGCTCCCTGCGGTTCGTAATCCGGCTGTATGTAGCTCAGGAAACGCCTGATCCTGTGCTCCTTTGCCAAAACCATAATTGTCGCGGTGGGCAGAAACATAAAAAGAGCGCTGAAGAAATAGCGGAAACGCACTCCCGCAAGGAAGAAAATAAAAAACGCGTTAAACGCAAGAAACACCGAGGTGGAAAAATTGTTCTGCAAAAAAATCAAAAAGAAGAAAACACCGGTTATCAAAGCCGGGGGGATAATGCCCCGGGAAAAACCGTCTGCCCCTTCCTTTTTTTTACCAAAATAATGAGCCAGATACAGCGGCAGGACAAGCTTAACCAGCTCCGAGGGCTGAAAGGTAAAAGAGCCGTACCCTATCCAGCGCGCCGCCCCGTTTATATTAACGCCGACTCCGGGTACAAAAGTAAGGGCACAAAGCAAAATACTTCCCAGCACCAGGGGTTTGATAAATTTTCTGAGCAGTTCCAGATCAACAAAGGAAAAGATGAGGAACAAAAAAAGCCCCGCAAGGCCCAGGATCGCCTGCCGTGTAACAAGGTACAGCCCGTCAGCGTACTTTCTTTCCGCAAAGGCATAAGACGACGAGTATAAAGTTACAAGGCCCAGGCCGACAAGAAACAAAACACTGGCAACAAGCAGATGATCCGTTTTCTGCTTTTCGTACTTGAATTGTATGTCCATAAATCTTACTGTATCTTCAGCGTTGACAACGCGATGATCGCAAACAGTCCTCCCATTATCCAGAAACGGATTACTACCTTATTTTCCGCCCAGCCGGACAATTCAAAATGATGATGAATGGGCGCCATTTTAAACACCCGCTTCTTCCGCAGCTTAAATGAAACCACCTGTATAATCACCGACGCGATTTCCAGGACAAAAACCCCTCCGATAATAAGTATCAATACTTCCTTTTTAATTATAAGAGAAATAACCGCGATTACCCCGCCAAGTGAAAGAGACCCCACGTCTCCCATGAACACGTCGGCCGGATGGGCGTTAAACCAAAGAAAGCCGATACACGCGCCTGTCGCCGCCAGGCAGAACACCGTAAGCTCGCCGGAGCCGGGAATATAGGGAATGCCTAAATAAGAAGAAAAATCCGAGCGGCCGGAAAGATAAGTCAGAATCGCGAGAGAAATAAAAACCATAATTAATAGACCCGCAAGAAGCCCGTCCAAACCATCCGAAAAATTAACCGCGTTTGATTCGGCCACGATGAGGAGTACGCCGAAGGGTATCCAGAGAACGCCCATATCGAGTACAGGGTTCTTAAAAAACGGAAGATAAAGGCTGGTAATTCCCTCTTCGCCCGAGAAATAAAGAATTAACATTACCGCGATGGCAATTAAAAATTGAAAAATCAGTTTTGCCCTGGCATTGAGGCCGTCGGAGTTATGCTTTGTGACTTTTAAGTAATCATCCACAAAGCCTATCAGACCAAAAGCAACCAAAGCCCCAAGGGTAAGCCATACTTTTCCGTTGTTAAGGTCGGTCCAGAAAACCATGGAAATGACAACAGCTAGAACTACAAATATTCCGCCCATGGTTGGGGTGCCGCCTTTTGCCAAATGAGTGGCGGGGCCGTCTTCCCTGATCGACTGGCCTACCTTAAGCCGCTTAAGCGCTTCTATAATTTTCGGGCCGAAAATATAACAAATAAGCAGGGTGGTCAAAGCGGCGTAAGCGCCGCGGAAACTTAGGTACTGAAAGACGTTAAAGGGAGTGAAGTATTTTGCCAAGGGATAAACAAATTCAAGAAACATGGCTTTCCCCCAATAGCATCCCTGTCAGTGTTTCCAGTTCGCAGCCGCGGGAGCCTTTAAGCAAAACAAGGTCTCCGCTTTTAACGCTGGAATCCAAAGCCCTGGAAAGTTCGTCCCTGTCTTTCGTGTACAGAGAAAGCAAATCCGCCGCTTCATTTTTCATTGTTTCGGCGGCTGCCTGTATTTCATCGCCGAAAAGGAAAACCATGTCGGCCTTGCATGAGGCGAGCCTTTTGCCCAAATCCGCGTGGGCCTTTTCAGAAGCGTCTCCAAGTTCAAGCATGGAACCAATCACGTATATCCGCCTGTCAGGCCATTCAAGGCTGTCGCAAAAATCCAGAGTTTCTTCCACGCTTTCGGGATTTGAGTTATAGCAGTCCCTTATTATAGTTGTCCTGCCATAAAGAATTTCTCCCCTTCCAAAGAGAGGCTTCACGGACTCTATGCCGCGACGGACGGAAGAAGCGCTCACTCGCAGTTCCAGGGCCAGGGCCGCGGCGGCCATAGCGTTCACAAGGTTAAACTTGCCCGGCAGGCCAAAGCGGACGCTCTCGCCTTCCCAGACAATTTCAGTTCCTTGCAGTCCCAAATCCTTGATCCCGCCAAGCTGACCAAGCGAAGAGGGGCCGTAAAAAACAACTTTGCCGTTAATGTCCTTCGCGAGGAATTCGCGGTAATCGTCGTTCTCGGGAATCAAAGCCGTGTTCTCTCCTGAAAAGCAGGAGAAAATTTTCTTTTTTTCTTCAGCGATTGCCCGGCGGCTTCCGATGATACCAATATGGGCAGAACCGATGTTCGTTATTAAAGCAAGGTCAGGATTAAGCACGGCGGCCAGCTCCGCGATTTCCCCATGACGGTTCATGCCCGCCTCGAATATTCCTACCTGGTGGTGCGGCCTTACTTCAAAAACCGAAAGGGGAAGCCCCGTCTCCGAATTAAGATTCCCCTTGTTCATTACCACCGATTTTTCCCGGCCGATAATCGCCGCGGCAATTTCTTTTGTTGTGGTCTTTCCGGACGAACCTGTAATGCCGATTCTGACCAGATTTGAAAACTGTCTTAAATAAGCTCCAGCCGCGTTCTGCAGAGCTTTAAGGGTGTCCTCTACCGCGATTAAAACCCCGTTCCATTTCCGCGCGAGATTTGTCAGACCGAGAGCCGGGTTTTGCAGGGCGGAGACAGCCACCATGGCGGCGGAAGCTCCGGCTCCAAAGGCGGCGTCTACAAAGTTGTGGCCGTCCAGGGCGTTACCCCGGAGGGCCACAAAAAGGGCTCCCGGACGCACCGTCCTTGAATCAATAGAGACCGAAGAAAAACCCTCTCCCTGTTTTCCTTCCCGCTGTTTTCCCTCCCCGGCAAACAGGCTGGCCCCAAGGGCCTGGGAAAGACCGGAAAAACTCATAAGGCTTTCCGTCACTGCCCCTGCCCCCCTTGTCCTTGTCCGTCGATTCTGATCTGAAGTACATCCTCAGGCCGAACTTTTTCGAGTCCAAGGTCATTTACGGCAACCTGCTTGATCCTAAAAGAGGAAGAAAGCACCGCTATTGCCGCAATCAGTTTTTTATTGCTGTTCATCCAGTCTTCCTGGACTGCCTCAAGGCGTTTGACATTCTTTTCCAGATCCGTGTACCGGACAGACTGCCAAACAGCTACGCCCAGGAAGAAGGGAATAGTCAATACAAAGAAATACAAAAGCGCGTAACGTCTAATCATAATCCGGCCTCGTCTAAAATTTTCTCAGCCGCCCTAAACCGGGCGCTGCGGGAGGGGGGATTCTTTCTTGTTTCTTCTTCCCCGGGACTGATTCCCTTTTTGGTCAGGATCATCAGCTCTCTTTGGCCCCCACATTTACATATCGGTGCTTCCGGAGGGCATATACAGTCCTTGTTTTTTTCACGAAAGAAGTTCTTTACTATTTTATCTTCAAGGGAATGAAAGCTTATTACCCCAAGCCTTCCGCCCGGTTCCAAAACCCTAAAAGCGGCTTCAAGAAGATCCGCCAGCCTGGACAATTCGCCGTTTACAGCGATCCTTAAAGCCATGAAAGTCTTTGTGGCGCTGTGAATCGGCCCGTGGCGGTTCGCCGGCGGCACGGCGCTTTCAACTATCTCCGCCAGCAGCGCGGAACTGGTGATCTTTCCGTCGGCTTTTGCCTCGCGAATCGCCTTGGCGATGCGCCGCGAATAGCGATCGCCTGAGTTTGCGTAAATAAGATCGGCCAAATCTTTTTCCGAAAGCCGCTCAATTAACTCCGCCGCACTTAAGCCGGATGAAGTGTCAATTCTCATATCAAGTTTTTCATCATAACGGAAGCTGAAACCCCGTCCGCTTTTTTCATAATGGTAAAGACTGACTCCCAAATCCATCAGAATTGTATCAGGCCGCTTATAATTTCCGGGGTATTCGGCGAAAAAATCGTGCGACCAGCCGTTGTAGAATTTGATCCTCTCGCCGAAAGAGGCAAGCCGTTCCTGTGCGATTTTCAGTATCTCCGCGTCCGCATCAATGGCGATGGCCTTAAGCTCCGGGAACTGGCTTAAGAAAGCATTAAGATGCCCGCCTTCCCCAACTGTAGCGTCTACCATCAGTTCGCCTGACTTTCGGGGGGCAAGGTACTCAATTGTCTCTTCCAGCAGTACCGGAGTATGAATTATATCCATAAAATCCTAATCGGCCTTAAAAATGTCTTTGGAGCCAAGTTTGTTAATTGCGGTGCGCGCGAGCGCGTCTTTTTCAACCAGATAAGCGTCAAAAGTAGCAATATCCCATATTGAAAGCCGATCCTCGGCGCTTATCACCATACAATCCCTCGTCAGATTCGCGTATTTGCGAAAGGTCGTGGGAATGGCAATACGTCCGGCTTTGTCAATTTCAACAACCTGAGCCTGATGAAGGTGTTTGTCTTCAAGGATTCGCCTTTCCTCCTGGGTGAACAGCTCTGGATTGCTCAAATTTTGCTCAAAATGCTCCCAGGCAGCCGGTTTCATTACGTAAACGCACTGCTCAATGCCCCAGGCTATTACGAGTTCACCCTGGAATTGTTCCCTAAAGCGGACAGGTATGTTCACGCGGCCTTTTTCATCGAGGGTGCTTTCAGCAGACCCGGTTTTTAAGTTCATTCCCACAAATTCCTATCTTTTTCTACCTTTTACCACTATTATACACCGTTTTCCTGATTATTCACGAATAAATTTACGCAGTCAAGCAAAAAGACAGAAAAAATTATGCTTAGTAAAACATTTTTTTTCGTGATACTATACAAATGTAAAGTTGTAAGCCGATCTTGATATAAATGGATAAGGGGAGTTAAGATTTTTCAATGTATATTACCGATTACTTCATTGTGTTTCCCGAAGGCGACACCCAGGAGATTCGCGGCAGACTGCAGCTTAATCAACTTGTAGACATAAACGGTAATCCGCTGGCGCTTCCCCTGCCTACTAACCGCATGATTGTTTTCCGGGTGGCCAAAATCAGCACAAACGAGTACAAGGGCGGACAGGAAATTTACCATTACCTGGAACAGATCAGCGCCAGAGAACTTTTGGAGTATGTGGATGGCTAGCTGCTTGCAACGGCTAAAACTTTACTCAAGAATTTATCACGCAGAGGCGCAGAGGACGCAGCGAAGAACCGAAGGTAGATATGATCTAATTTATTCTTTTCTCTGCGTCTCCGCGAGCTCTGCGTGAGGATTTTTTCGAGTGGAGACTGATTTGAATAAATTAAATCAGCGGTCTCCTAATCCTTCCATAGGCACAAAAAATGAAAGCGAACTTCACCGTTCCTTAAAATTGCAATATTCAGGCTATGGCGGCGTAACGGAAACCGTAATTGGCAGCTATGTCTGCGACGGGCAAACCAGCGAAGGCGAAATAATTGAGGTGCAAACAGGCAGTTTTGGCCCTTTGAAAGAAAAAGTAAAATATTTAACCGAAAGCGGCAAGGTAAGGATTATCCATCCAATTGTTATTCAAAAGTACATTGAACTCTGGGGTAAGGACGGAAAGTTTATTCACAGGCGAAAAAGCCCGCGGAAAGGCTGTGTCTGGGATTTCTTTAAAGCCCTCATCTACGCCCCGGAGCTTCCGTTGCTCCCGCATTTAACGGTAGAACTGGTCATGCTGGACACAGTTGAAAAACGGATTGATGACGGAACAGGCTCGTGGCGGCGAAAAGGCGTCAGCATCGCGGAACGCTCGGTATACGCCTTGCGCGGATCGCTTGTACTAAAAAAGCCAAAGGATTACTGTCAATTTATACCTTTTAAAAAAAAAGAGCCTTTTACAGTCCATGACCTGGCCCTGGCCGCGGGGATAAGCGTTTCTGTTGCCGGAAAGACCGTCTATGCGCTTTCAAAAATGGGCCTTATCGAAAAGGCGGGCAAGCAGGGGAACGCCATCGTTTATTCTATTGCGAATTTGAAAAAAGAAAGACAAAAAAAGCAGGGCGTTAGCCCTGCTTTCCAATCTTACCAGCCGTCTGGTAAATCATCCGCGTCGCGGTTATCCTCCGCAAAGAGGTCGGTTACGGCCCGCAAATCGTCAAAGTAAATATAGTAGCTGCCGTAGGCTTCCCAGGGATCAACATCAACACGCAAACCCGTTATCTTTAAGCCCAGGTTGTTGTTGTAATGGTAGTTCCGTTGAACTATACCATTAAGGCCGTCTTCCGCCTGCGGGGGAATCGCGACCGTCAGTTTTTTCCAGCCCTGGTAATTGAGCTTTCCGACATAGAGTTCAAAGGGCCTTCCGAAGAAATCTTCGATAAGCAAAACCAGTTCATGGTTGTAGTTACGTCCCGCAACCCAAATCGAAACAGTTTTTGTGATCCCCTCAATCGGAATCGGCCTCACGGGGTAAATGGTAAAACTGGTATAACCTCTGTGAATAAAGTCTACCCTGGTACCAAGTACAAACTTATCCTGGATATTTAAGCCTTCCTCGTCCGGAATAGTTACCTTTCCCGCGGGAGAGCCGTTAAACAGCCTTGAGGTCGTATAGCCGGTGTCCGAGGACATCGTAGATCTCCAGAACCCTTCCCTCTCAAATTTATCAACAGATACCTCTTTAAGGTACTGCTGGGCGGCATCTATTCCCAGGCTGTTCGCGTTGGGGGTACCGACTTCGGTTGCCCGCTGGGCAAAAGCAACGGCAGCAACAGATAAAACCAGTATTATTATCAATAAGCGCTTCATGTCAGAGCCTCCTTAATTCTGTGCCCAAATTTGCTTGATATTATCGGGATCGGCAAGATCATCACCGTCAAACATAGATTCAAACGTGTCGGTCAGGACTTTAAGTTGATTAAAATAAACGTAGAAATTGTCTACCCTTTCTACAGGTGTAGTCCAAATTCTGAATTTAACAAAGGTCAGCCCTGCATAGCGGGGCAGTACCCTCTTGTATTGGGGAATACTGTTAGGTATCTTTACCCGTAAATTCCTCCAACCCTGGTATGCCAGGTTTCCAAGGTATAGTGTATGTACAACACCCTGGTAATCCCTGACGAAGGCCTCCAAGTAATAATTCAGATTGGAACCCCAAACCCACATATCAAGGTACTGAACCCTGCCCGGTAACGGAATTTCAAAAGGCTCAGGATCTTCCCCATTTTGACCTGTGCCCGGCACTGCCGGATAAACGTCTATCCAGTTGTAGCCGCGGCGGTCAAACTTTCCCCAAACACCAAGGCTGGTAATATTTAAATTGCTCTTGTTAAGGCCAAACAACGCCATGGGCCAGGCTTCAACTTTGGTTATCTTTGGAAATTTTTCATCCTTGACTACCGAGGCGAATTTACTGGCGTCAAGAGCCCATTCAAATTCATAAGTGTATACTTTGCCGCCGTACTGCCATGAATGAGTAGTATCACCAGAAAAGTCTTCCAGCACTTGTGAAAAGTAATCAATGGTGTATTCATCCCCGTTTGCCGAAAATCCCGTTATTGTCAGCATTAAAAGCGTTAAAACTGTCAGGCGTACTGCCCTGAAACTGCCTTGTTTCATCCCTTACTCCTTTCTCCGATTGTTGGGAAATTTGGATTATACCCATTATATTTCCCCCGCCATATTTTGTCAAATATCTTCCGGGTGTGGAAACCCAAAACCCTAAAAGACTACTTATAGAATTATCGGCAGGTAATGGCTTTTAGGGCCGATTTTTTTTATTTATTTTGGGCAGGTTGATATTCCCTTTTGACCAGACTTTCCAGCTTCTTATAATCATCCTTTTTTTCGATTCTGTCTTTTAAAACCGTAGGAACAGAGCTGATAAAAACCTCACTCTCTTCACCGGCCGTAGAAAAAAGCTCGTATTCCTTTAATGCCAAAACATAGGGCGAATCGTCAAAAATGACCTTTACAGACCTGGGTGTAAAGTCAGGATCGACCCAGGAAAAGAGAATTACCGGGGTATCGGGCCTTTGTTCAAAGAAATCTCCCGCCGGGCCGGCAATAACAGCGCAAGTCAGATCGCTGGCAGATAAAAAATCGGTGAAATCCCTAACCCAAGACGGATCCTTCGTATAATCCTGGGCTCGCAACCCCTCGATAAAGATTTCCCTATACTCATGCCGCACAGACTCATCACTGATGAAAAATATATTGCCTTCGCCTGCAAGCAGCGCCGCGCATAACCCCGCGCGGTAATAATCGGTCTTTATATTGGTTCGAATATAAGAAACGACCTCTTTTGCCCTGGAAGTCTGGTTTCTGCCTGTTGTTATATAAACAGGTGTGTCAGGGTTGTTTTCTTTATATTTGCTGCCCCCTCCCATGTACCTATAAGGGAACAAGACCGCCAAAGGTTTTTGAAAAGCGTCTTGCGCCGCCAGGGATATCTGGTCCGACCAGGCGTTTTCATCGACATAAACAGGTATGACTCTGCGAAAAAGCCTGTTTGAAAGCCTGGTTTCTATTTTACTGAGCCGTTCAGAACCGTAAAGAGTCTTAAAAGAAGCGTCGGTAACGATAAGCAGGGGAGAACGGCTTAAAAACATCCCTCTAATAATTAAAAAGACCAAAACGGGGATAATAATAATCGCCGGAATGATTATTTTTACCTTCCAGCTTAAATTCCTGCACTTTTCCAGAAACAATAAAAAAAGCAGGGCTATAACTGGTTTTTTTGAGGGTTCGGCCTGTTCGGACATAGTTAAACCATAACTGTATACTGAAGCCGTTGCAAGGGGAAAAATTTACCGCGAACCAACGCTAACCCGTGATTCTTGATATTCGCCCTGTATAGGGGTAATATTTAACAGATGCCTATCGCAAAACGCTTCGTGGCGGTTCTGTTATGTTGCGTTCTCCTGATTTTGACTGGCTGTAAAACTGCTCCTCATTCATCCGGCGATACTTCCCCTGTAACACTCTCCGATTCTTCACCTGTTCTTGCGGCGGAAACCGGACCGGAAAAGGCCGGTAATCTCCGTGAAGCCCTTGAACTTTCAAGCCGTGTGATCATGGAATCGCTGGCCTTAAACGCGAGCGTTGCGGTTATTTCCATCACCGCCGGTGATTCATTTGAGGGGGAATACGCTTTGGAAGAGCTGACCCTTTTGCTGGTCAGGACTCAAAAATTCCGCGTCGTGGATCGGAGGAACCTGGATGTAATACGGACGGAACAGCAATTCCAGCTCTCAGGCGAGGTGGACGATGAGACAGCGGTTTCCATCGGGCATCTTATCGGGGCCGCCTTTGTTATAACCGGCGGCATCAGCGCCTGGGAATCCGCAAAGCACCTCAGGTTCAGGGTTCTGGATGTCGAAACCTGCCGGATTTGCGCCATGACTTCAATTTCTTACGGCGGGGGTCTATGAAAAAGCGCTTCTTCGCCGCGGTTTTCGCCGTGTTTTTCATTGTTGTTCCCTTTACCGCTTTTTGCGCCGGAAGTCAGTCCGGTTCCTCAGATACACGCGGACGTTATCTCGCGGGGCGGGGCATTATTATGCCCCCGGAAGAAGTTTACGTAGACTCGTTTCTGGCATCCATTGATTATAACTACCCAAGGCCCCAAAACGAGATGGGGATTTACCTTTACAACAGTACAGGTCAGATACGCCGGGGGCAGGAGGGAATCCTCCAGATCGGCATACAGGGCAAGACTTTAAGTTTCGCCGAGCTTCCCCCCATGAACCTGGTCTTTGTGGTTGACTGTTCGGATACGATGAACGAGGAAGAAAAGATCAACTGGGTCAGGGAATCGGCGGCAATCTTTGTCAACAAAGTTCGGCCTGTTGATTCTCTGGCGCTTGTCAGCTTTAACGAGACGGCGCAAGTGGACTTCGCCTCCACCAGGATGGACAGCCCGGAAAAGCTCAGGCGTTTCCTTGACGCGGTGAACGGCCTTAGACCCCGGGGCTCAAGCGATCTGGAAAAAGGTCTCAGCGCCGGATACCAGCAGGCCCTGACCAACTTCCGGGAAGGTTCGGTAAACCGCATCCTGTTTTTTTCCGATGGTACGGAATTCTCTTCCCGGCTCAACCGGGCGGGCGGTCAGTCCGGAGACGTGCGGGTTTCCCTTATCTGGAACAACCGTAACGACATTGACCTGCATGTCTTCACCCCGCGAGGGGAAGAAATCTACTATGCGCGCAAGCAGGATTCAACCGGCGGGATGCTGGATGTTGACATGAACGTGAAAGGCGAAACTACCAAACCGGTTGAAAACATCTTCTGGGGTCCTGGCCGCGCGCCGCAAGGCAGGTACCGTGTGGTAGTGCAGAACTACCAATTCCATGAAAGCGACAGAACGCCCACTCCCTTCCGTGTGGAAGTGAAAAATGGAAACAACTACAGCTATTTTGAGGGAACCGTTTCCGGAGTCGGCAAATCCAGCGATGTAGAGCTTACGAGCTTCGAGTACAAAGGCGCTTCCGCCCTTAAGCAGGAGAAAGCCCTGATCTATCAGCTTGCGGAGAGTTACAGGCAAATGGGGATTACCACCACTACCATTGGCGGCGGTGTTGGCTTTGATCTGGAACTCATGCAAACCCTGGCGGAAGAAGGGGGTGGCAGTTCACGCTTCATCAGCGACCGCGAAGAAATGAAAAAACTCTTTGACACCGAATTTGAGCGTATGGTAGCGTTAGTTGCAACCGATCTGGATATGACCCTGGAATTCGCACAAGGCATCGAAATCCTTGAAACCTGGGGCTATCAGAACCAAATTGAGGGAAATCGCATTTCATATAAACTGCCGGGTCTGCATCTTGGAGACTATGAGACGATTCTGGTTCGCTATCGGATAAATGGTAATACGCAGGGTCAAGCCGGCGGCGGCGAAAGGGAGCTTGCCCGTTTCAGGGTAAGCGCCAAAGACCTGCTGGGCAGGCCGTTGCCGCCTGTGGAACGGACTGTGGGGGTTGTGCTTTCCGAAAGCTCATCGGACGGCATCTCCTCTGGCATGGTGCTTCATTCGGGAACCATGCTCTATTTTGCCGAAGCCCTCAGGGAGATAGGCAGCCTTTACTATGCGGGTCAGGACGACCTTAGCGCCCTGTCCCAGCTTGAGCGTGATGTTGGGAACAGGGAACCAAGCGCCGGCCAGCGGGAGCGCATGGACACGCTAAAAGAGAACTTTTTGAAACGCCTCCAGGCCGCGCTGAAAAAAACCAGGGACAGCCGCCTTGAGCTTGAGAACGCGAAACTCAGACTGGACGACCAAAAGGCATTCACCCACGAACTGGAAATCCTGGTGAATTATGACAATATACTAAGCAAAGAGCTTGTTGACTCCGGCGGCAGTCCCGCCGGGAATTACGCTGGACTGGGCAGTTACGACCCTGCGCCTGCCGGAACGGGAGGAACAGGACGCGTTGCAAACATGGAAGAACTGCAAAACCGGCTTTCGGCGCTTTATAAGGAAATTAGCCTTTCCTTCCCCTCAAGCCAGCGTTCGGTTGCGGCCCTTGCGCCTTTCAGTATTCGGGGAACTGACAGCGAAACGCCGCTGCTTGCCTTTATCAACGAAAACGCCCTGGTAAGTCTTTCGGGAAACCCCGGTCTGGTTTTGGTGGAACGCAGCAGGCTGGACGCGGTCAGGGCGGAACAGAACCTTTTGCGCCAGGGCCTTCTGGACACCGACGCGGCTATTGAAGTGGGAAAACTTCTCGGCGCGCAGTACATGATTACGGGGCAGGTTATTCCCATGAGCACCCAGGCGATTATTTTCGCCAGGGTCATTCAGGTACAGACCGGGGAAATCGTCAGCGCGGCGCAGATATTTATAGAACGATCTATATTGGGGGATTTACTGTAACGCTTGGCATAGGGAACAGTTCAAAAAACATATGAAAATTCATCGCGCAGAGGCGCCTTTTGAACCGAAGGTAGAGTACGCAGAGGATAGCGCGTTATCACCTAATTGCGCGTTCTCATATGTGTTTTCTTTTTTTGTTATAATGAAAAAGGAAAAAAGCGCTTAGCATACTAATTATCTACAGCCATCCGCGCCTTTGCGTGCTCTGCGTGAGAATTTTTGAAAGAAAGTTGGACGCATATAGAGGTTAAAACGGATACTATGTTTATCAGTAGCCTCCGGATGAATACTATTTTCGGTGATAAGGGGCAAATTTAGAATTGCTGTTGACCTATAAGCCTTTTTCGCCTACTATATGTAGTATCTTGCTATTTAAAAGGAGCGTTTTATGACCAGCTATAAAGAATTGGGCCTTGTCAATACTGTCGAGCTTTTTAAGAAAGCCATAAGCGGCGGCTATGCCTTGCCCGCGTACAATTTCAACAACATGGAACAGCTTCAGGCCATCATCGAGGCCTGCGTTGAAACAAAATCCCCCGTAATTTTACAGGTATCATCAGGCGCCAGAAAGTACGCCAATCGAAACTTGCTGAAAAACATGGCAAAAGGGGCCGTCGAATTCGCCCACGAGCTGGGTCATGATATTCCCATTGTCCTGCACCTTGACCACGGGGACACTTTCGAGCTTTGCGTAGATTGTGTCGAAACCGGTTTTTCATCGGTCATGATAGACGGCTCCCATTTTCCGTACGATGAGAACGTAGCCCTTACCAAAAAGGTATGCGAATATGCCCATTCCAGGAAAGATTACGTTACCGTAGAGGGAGAATTAGGGGTTCTGGCAGGTGTGGAAGACGACGTATCTGCCGAAAAAAGCCATTACACCCAGCCAGCGGAAGTAGAGGACTTCGTAAAAAAAACCGGCGTCGATTCCCTTGCAATTTCTATAGGCACCAGCCACGGAAGGGCAAAATTCAAGCCTGAACAGTGCAAGCGGGAAAACGGCATCTTAATCCCCCCTCCTCTTCGTTTCGATATCCTTGAAGAAGTTGAGAAAAGGATCCCCGGCTACCCAATAGTGCTTCACGGCTCGTCTTCGGTGCCGGTTGAGTACGTCCAGATGATCGAAAAATACGGCGGAAAACTCAGCGATTCGGTAGGCATCCCTGAGGAACAGCTCCGCAAAGCCGCAAAGAGCGCGGTTTGCAAGATAAACATCGACTCCGACGGACGCCTTGCCATGACGGCCATGATTCGCAAGGTTCTGACCGAGAAACCCGAAGAGTTTGATCCCCGGAAGATCCTGGGCCCGGCGAGGGACGAGCTTAAAAAGCTCTATTCCCACAAGAACATCAACGTCCTGGGATCCGCCAATCGCGCTTAAGCTTTTTTCGAGAAGATCATCACGCAAAGGACGCAGAGAACGCAACGAAGAACCGAAGGTAGGTTTGACTTTATTTATTCTTTCCTCCGCGCCTCCGCGATCTCTGCGTGAGGATATTTTTTGAATAAATTTAGAATGTTATTTTCAAATTTATGGGTATGACAAAATATTAGTCTCCGGCCTTGATAAAGGACAGAATCACAGAAACCAGCATCGGTACTACGGCGGCAAACAAAAACAAAATGCCGTAATAGGTTCGTTGGGCGTAAAATGCCCAATAGGAGCATGAAGCCGCAAACGGTATTATTATTATCGCAAGCGAGGCCGGAATAATAATATAAATGCGGCTGTTTAGAATTATTTTGATAAAAAAGGGCAACCCTACCGCAATGGCTGTCCAGAGAACCGGAGCCAGAACCAGAAGCAGGGGATCGCCTGAGGAACTCCAGCTAAGCGCCCTCATACCTGCGCCAGGAATCAGCCATAAAAGGGCAAAATTGGCAAAATCCGCTTCGCCGGAGATAAATTTAAAAGTTATAAGAAAGAAATAAAGTAAAATAGGCTCAAGGGCGGGAAGCACAATAATATCTATACAGCCGCTAACCCATCTGGAAAGCCCAAATCCTCCGGGATCAATCAAATTCCCAAGAAAAAACTGGATCATGGCGACAATACTCCCCGCCAGTATGGCCCATACTCCGCCGGCGGAAGCGCTATGGCCTGTAATAGAGCGCCAAAAAAGATAAAACAGGGGTATCCAGAGCAGGCAAAAAAGACTCACGCCTAAGAATAGTACATCAAAGCGGGCGTTTTCAAGCCGTTTAGAAAACTTTTTTCAAAGCCTGTTTACAAATTTCCTTTTTTAGTGTATATTTTTCTTATGAAGAGTATTCTGGTTGTTGACGACTCCCGAATAATGCGTAACATAGTTAAAAACTATTTCAGCGAGCAAAAAATTCCCTGCCAGTATGTGGAGGCCTCAGACGGAGTCGAAGCGCTTGACATTTTAACGAAACAACCGATAGATCTTGTTCTTTTGGACTGGAATATGCCAAAACTGTCAGGTATAGATTTTCTGAAAAAGGTTCGCGCCATTAATAAGTATACTAAAATGCCAATTATCATGGTAACAAGCGAATCGGCAAAATACAACGTAATTGAAGCGTTAAAACTTGGCGCCACGGACTACATCATAAAGCCGATTAACGGCAAGCTATTTGCCGAAAAAGTATCGAAGGTCATTTTTTAGTAGATATTTTATTATTAGTAGATGATAGATAAGGAAGGTAATAATGAAACAATATATACAGCCATTTATAAAAACATGCACAAGCGTGTTTCATGACTTTGTACAAATGGAACCTGAGGCCAAAATGCCGTACTTTCTGGAAAAAGACGCCACAGAGGACTGGGATATTTCCGGGGTAATCGGCCTTACCGGAGAAGCCCGCGGCGCGGTAGTGATTTCCATGAAAGATAATCTGGCAATGAAACTAACCGGTATCCTTACCGGCAAAAAACACCAAGTCCTTTATGATGACGTGGTAGATGCCGTCGGAGAGTTGATTAACATTATCGCCGGAAATGTCAAACAGGAACTTGAAGATACATTCAAGCTGGTAATTTCACTGCCCACCATAATTACAGGAAAAGATCACCGTGTTAACTGGCCGGAAGGTCAGGCAAGGGTTATCTGTATTCCCTTTAGTGTTTCTAACGAAGATAGTTTTTCCCTTTCTGTCGCTCTTGAAGCTGTCAAGAACAACTAAAGCCCTGGTTTTAAGACGCGTTATCAGCGGCTTTAACACGCAGTTCCAGAGGAATCGTAATAGTAAAAGTTGTACCTTTTCCTTTTGCGGTAGTGACAGTTATGTTCCCGTGTAAATCTTTTATACGATCTTTGACAAGGCTTAAGCCCATGCCGCGTCCGGCATGAAAATCAGCCTGGCCAATCGTTGAAAATCCCGGAGCGAAAAGAGTTTTCAACAAATAGTTTTTATCATTTGCTTCCGCCTTATTGTGAACCAAATTATGTTCCTCGGCAGTCCGCCTGATTCGGCCAAAATCGATCCCGCCGCCGTTATCGGTTAGCTTAATTACAATTTGATTATCCCTGTACTTGATTGACAGCCGAATCTCGCCCTCAGGCTCCTTGCCGAGAGGTGTTCTTTCCTCGGGGCGTTCAATGCCGTGGTAAACCGCGTTCCTGACCAGCTGCGTAAGGACTTCCTTAATAACCCTTCGCGGACCGTAATCCATAACAACATCGTCTATTCCTTCCACCACAAAACGAACTTTTTTATCCAGCGCCGCCTGGGTTTTATTGCACACACGCGTCAGAGTTTCTACAAGAACATACTGCTCCTGGTTCTTGTCCTGTCCCGACGCTTCCCTGAAACTTTCGATTTTGGAAATCGTTTCCTTCAGCTTATCCATTTCCTTCATGGCATCGCTGAACTCCAGAATAAGAGAGAGGAAGTCATCAAAAGGCACTATTTCCTTGTGTTCTTCCTGCAAGGTTTTAACCGAACTTTCAAGTTTATGCAGCCTGTCGCTAAAATCTTCCAGATTCAAAATAAGAGCGTTGGATTTTACCGCATGAACCGACTGGTACATTTCAACCAGCACTTCCTGCGGTACTTGCTTCTTGTTTTTTAGCAGCTCGTTTATTCTTTCAAATTCATATTCCGCGTCAACAACAAAATCCTTTAATACTCTTGGGTTTATCTGAATTACCTGGAAAAGGGCCCTCATCTCATTTTCCCTGAGGTTTTCAGCTTCCATAAGCTGTCTTTGCAGTTTCTTTTCCGATGTTATGTCTTCCATGGTACCCAATATGTACATCGCTCCTCTCCCCTGTCCTGCCAGGGTGAAAGTCGTGCGAAGGCTTTTTGTTTCACCTGTCTCAATACTGGTATATGAAAAATCGTTTATGGGATTTACGCTGTCCAGCAGATCTTTATCAAAAGCATTCTTGAAAACCATTTCAAAATAATCCGAAATGCCCTGCTTTTCGGTTTCTTTTATGGAAGAGGATAATAATTCTATAAAATTCTTCCCCTGCAAGTTGGAAACAGAAAGAATTTTTTCCAGCGCCCTTGAATATGCCCCCTGGATTATGAATTTTTGATCCATCAGGAAAAGGCCGTATTTCAGGTTGTCATGCATGGTTGACGACTGTTCAAGAGAACGCTGCAAATTCCGGGCATGCTGAGTAAGGGTTCTGGAAGTAAGGAAGAAAACGAGGACAGCCAACACGCCCGCGCCGACTATGAAAATAACGGAAAAACGAAGCATAGTGTTAATGGCTGCAAATATCGTTGAATTGGGAACCATAGTAACAACAACCCAGCGAATAGGGTTGATTGGGTGAATGAAACGAGTGTTATCTCCTTCGAATTTTGTTAACGGGTAACCAATAATTAAGGAGCTCTGGGTTCTGACAAGCTTGTAATCCTTTTCTTCAATGGAATTCAGAATTTCTTCAGCGACAGCTATTGGCTCTTTGCTGATAAATACTGTATTATCCTCAGATTCCCTTATATTAAGTCCCAGATTGCCTATACTGTATTTATAGTGCGCAAAAATGTTTCCGTTAGAAGTGCTGACAAAAGTACCTCCGGTACCATAAGGATTGCTCCTCTGAACCTGGTATTGCAGTCTATCCATGTTAATGGTAAAACCTAATATTCCCACTAATTCCTTTTCCGCACCATATCTGTAAATTGGAAAGTGAACGCTTATTACCCATATTTGCCTTGTTGAATTAAAGGATGACGCATAAAAGAGCTCAGGTTCACTTATTATTGAATTTGTCAAACCCATATTAAACAAATTGGAATTCAACAGGTACTTAAACTCATCAAAACTTCTTCGTACCAAATAACCGTTTTCACGGGTAAGACCGGTGTTATACTGGCCTGTTTCCGAGCCGTCTGTACCGGCATAAAAATCGTCCAATCCGTCCAACGCATTGGGCTTCCATATCGAATATACATTCCAGAAAGAAAAATCTGAAGTAAAAGCCCCATACATTATCTCATCAAAAATATGCCGCCTCTGATTTGCATTGAAAGTCTCATAGTTTGCCATTATCTGAGCCAGGTTATAGATTAGGTTGTAATAGGACAGAAAATGGGATTGGACTTCAAGCGCCGTCATTTCGGCTATATTAATTACGCCCTCTTCCGTGGTTCTTCTTTGCAAAGCTGTTGCCTGAGTTAAAAGAGCAGTAACAACAGTAGCGACAAGGACCACTGTAACCAAAGCGTTAATTACGGTAATTCGGGAGTTGCGAATCAATGCTATAGCTCTGGTTTTAAAGGAGGAAATAAGTATATCTATTTTTCGAGCCATAACATCCCCAATATATCTATAATCGAAATTAAGTATAATACAGTTCCAACCCCAAGTCAACGAAACAGAGTTTTCTATATAGATAGAATATTCCGCTATAGACATTTTCCCGGGCTTCTTGTTATAATGAAATACTTTATCTCCGGTTCCATGCCCCGTTGGCGCCGGAGGTTGCAGTTCGATATAGAAAGCGCGCTTTCTAATGGAACCATGAGGAGGTCAGTTGTCGGATAAAGATTTACGTATTAATGAACAAATCCGGGTGCGGGAGGTCCGTCTTATCCGGGAGGAAGGGGAGCAGCAACAGGGTATTATTTCTACTCTGGAAGCCCTTGCAATTGCCAAAGAACAGGGCCTTGACCTGGTAGAAGTCGCGCCAAACGCGGTTCCGCCGGTTGTCAAAATTATGAACTACGGCAAGTTCAAATTCGAAAACGAAAAGAAAGTACGGGAATCAAAGAAAAAGCAAAAATTGCTTAAACTTAAGGAAATCCGAATGCAGCCAAAGATTGACGATCATGATTTGGATTTCAAATCCAAGCATGTAAAAACATTCCTTGGCGAAGGCAACAAGGTTAAGGTTACGGTGCGTTTCAGAGGCAGGGAAATGGCGCATACCGAGCTTGGTTTGATTGTCCTTAAAGATGTTTTATCGAGGATCGAAGGCGAATATATCATGGACAAAGCGCCTGCCCTGGAAGGACGGTTTATGTCCATGGTTTTAAGTCCTAAAACAAAAAAATAGCGCCTCCGTAAGGCCTGGCGTTAAGACTGTAACTGAGGGTGGCAGAATGCCAAAGATGAAAACAAAAAAAAGCGCGGCCAAGCGCTATTCATTTACCGGGACCGGCAAGGTTAAATACAAGAAGCAAAACCTTCGCCATATTCTTACCAAAAAATCCAGCAAGCGAAAAAGAAATCTGAGAAAGAGCGGAATTCTTTCCAGCGACAACGCCGGAAGCATCAAAAAGCAATTGCTGCCCTACGGATAGTTCAAGAGCTTTAATCCAACGGACAGAATTCAGAAGGAGTATTTAACATGCCAAGAGCAATAGACGGATCCAAGCGCAAGAACCATCGCAAAAAGATACTTAAACTGGCAAAAGGCTATTGGGGCCGCAGGCACTCAAACTACAAAACAGCCAAGGACGCGGTTACCAAGAGTCTTACATACGCGTATCGGGACAGGAAAGACAGAAAGGGAGATTTTCGCAGACTATGGATCATCAGGATTAACGCGGCCTGCAGAGCCGAAGGTCTTTCCTACTCAAAATTTATTGACGGCCTAAGTAAAGCGGGGATCAATATAAACAGAAAAGCCCTCGCTTCCCTGGCAATTGATGATCAGAACGCCTTTAAGGAGGTCGTTTTAAAAGCAAAGACCGCATTGGAGGCATAGGCACATGGTAAGCCTGGAACAGGTCAAACTGCTGGAATCGAAGGTTACAAACACAATTGAATATGTAAAAAAAGTAACCGGAGAAAATTCCAAGCTAAAAGAAAAGCTGAATTCGTACCAAAAGCGGATTGAAGAACTCGAAGTTTTGGTACAGCAGTTCAAGGAAAATCAGGGCCGGATAGAGGATGGAATTCTTTCAGCTCTAGACAGGCTTAATCAGTTCGAGGATGCTTTAGAGAGTAATCTCTCTACTGCTGAAAGCAAGCTTTCTACTGAGAGTAAACTCCCTGCAGAAGACAAGCCCTCCACTGAAAACAAACCTTCGACCGAAAGCAAGCCCTCTACTGAAAATAAACCTCCTGTCGAAAGCAAGCCGGCAAAGGAAACAAAGGCGCCTGATAAAGCCGCAGATGAGGGAAAGACCTCCGACACAACTAAAGAAGAACTTGATATCTTTTAAAAGCCCATGGCAAAGAGCGATCTTCTTATAGATATTTTAGAAACAAACTTTACCATATCCGCCGAAGAATCGCCGGAATATCTTAATATGCTTCTGAACAAGTACCGGCGGACAATTGAAAACGTGCAGCAAACAACAGGCCTGAAAGATCCTCTTAAAATCGCGGTTCTGACAGGCTTTTTGCTCTGCGACGATCTTCAGAAAGCGGGAAGCGCGCCGGGCGCAGTAAAGAACGAAGATCAGGGAGAGGCGGAGCGGCTTACCCAGGGCATGATCTCAAGGCTTAATGAAGTAGTTTCAAGAGCCCAGGAAGACGATATTTATTCGCAGATACTCGCCTCAAATACTCCTGTTCTTAAACTTAAAAACGGCGTTAAAAATTATCACTGGGGTTCTGCGGACTGGATTCCGGAACTTTTAAGACAGGAAAACACAGACCGTATCCCTCAGGCGGAGCTCTGGATGGGCGTTAACCCCTCCGCTCCTTCCCATGCGGAACTTCCCGACGGTGAAAGCGGGCCGCTATTGTCCGAATTGATTGACAGGGAAAAAGAGGCTTTTTTGGGTAAGGAAATTGCCCAAAAATACGGTACCCTGCCTTTTCTGTTCAAGGTGCTGGCCGCGGAAAAACCTTTGTCTATTCAAGCGCATCCTAACCTCAAGCAGGCGCGCGACGGTTTTGAAAAAGAGAACCTGAAAGGTATCCCTTTTGACGCCCCTAACAGGAACTACAAGGATCCCAGTGACAAGCCTGAGATCATCTGCGCCCTAAGCCATTTCGGCGCGCTCTGCGGATTCAGGGATGTACGGGAAATATGCTTTCTATTAGAAATCATTTCTATGGAAAGCGAGGGGGTAATAAAACAAGGTCTTGAAAGGCTGATTCTCATCCTCAGGCGGCAGGATGGAAACCCTTTGAAGGAATTTCTTTCAACTCTTTTCAGCATGAACAGCGAATGGCTGGAAATGCTTTGTCAATTCTTAAAAAAGCGGCAGGGACTGCTTGAAAGAGACTTTCAGGAATATAAAAATGAATGGGCGCTTTGCGTTTATTTATCGGAGTTCTATCCCAAAGATCACGGCATATTAGCGCCGCTGTACCTTAACATAATAAAATTAGCCCCCGGCGAAGCAATTTATGTTCCCGCAGGTATACTTCATAGTTATATCAAAGGACTGGGAATTGAGTTGATGACCGATTCTGACAATGTATTACGCTGCGGCCTTAGTTCCAAACATATAGACTCGTCGGAGCTTTTATCTGTGCTTGAGTTTTCACAATTCAAGCCTGGAATTATGAAGCTTCCGGACCCGGTTCCCTTCCGCTTTGTGTATCCCGCCCCAATCGGAGATTTCTCTCTTTCGGTAATGCATGGTCTGGGAACGGCTGTCCCCTACGACGAGACAGGCCCGTCAATACTGATAGTAACAGCCGGTTGTCTTATAATAAACCAGTCAATAGTATTGGAAACCGGAAAGTCGGTTTTTATTCCTCCGCTTAGAACCCTGGAGTTTTCAGGAACTTATACCGCTTATTTGGCTTCGGTAAAAGTTTCCTGATTATGCAAATTCTTGTTGACGCGGATTCATGCCCCCGCTCAGCCCGGGAAATGATACTGCGTTTTTCATCCAGGCTGGGCATTAAAAGCGTCTTTGCCGCCAACCATCCTATTCCCGGACTTCCGAAGCCCAATGAAAGCCAAAAACAGGCGGCGTTTGAAACCGTGTTTTTTGAACTTTGCCCGCCGGGCGAAGGGGAGGCGGACAGGCGCATTCTGACGCTGGCCAAAAGCGGAGACCTTGTTATTACGCGGGACCTGCCCCTGGCCGAACAGCTTGTAGACTCAGGCATAACGGTTTTGGACGACAGGGGCAGGGCTTTTACAAAAGAGAACATTCGCGAAGCCCGTTCAATAAGAGACTTTACAGTCGGCCTTGCAAATAACGGCCTTGATTTTGACAGAATCCCGTCTTACGGGAAAAAAGAACTGTCCTCGCTTGCAAACAGCCTGGATCGGGAACTGTCCAGATTAAGCAGAGCTGCCGTCGGGATATAACTGCTGGATCTGTTTGATGGAGGGGAGTATCTCAAAGAAAACATCGACAAGCTCAGGATCAAATTTCGTCCCGGATAGTTTTCTTATTTCAACAAGTACGTCTTCTTCGTTCCAGGGTTCTTTGTAAGCCCGCTTGGAGCACAAGGCGTCGAAAACATCGGCAAGGCTTACAATCCGCCCCGAAAGGGGAATTTCTTCGCCCTTTTTCCCGATAGGTTTGCCGTTTTCCCCGGTCTTAATGCCGGCCCCCGTCAGCGGATCTACCCAGCCTGGGTAACCCGTACCGTCCCAGTTTTCATGATGGGTAAAAGCTATATCACGCGCAAGAACATCAAGCGGAGATTGGGGATCATCAAATAGCGCCGAGCCGTGAACCGTGTGATTCTGCATGATCGAGTACTCTTCGGGTGTAAGCTTGGCGGGCTTCTTTAAGATAACATCCGGAATGGCTACCTTGCCCGCGTCATGCAGCATGGACGCTATTCTGAAACTGTCCTTGAATTTATTTTTCTCATCTTCCGGCATTCCCTTTCGGCTGGCCCAGCGGTCGTAAATTTCCACCGCGTAACCGGCGACACGGTTTACATGGGTTCCCGTTTCTTTGGGATCCCGAAGCTCCGCCATCTTAATCATTCGGAGGATCATGGTACGCATAATCTGGGCTTTTTGAAGCGCCATCGTAGCGTTTACGGCAAAATGGGTAATTAAGGTCTCGTCATCCTTTGAGAACGGAACAACATTTCCCTTTTTATCCTTGGAATTGATTATCTGAATTACACCAAGAAGCCTTCCGTCGGCATTCTTTAAAGGAACCGATAGTATGGAGGTTGTCTTATATCCGGTAATCTTATCGTAGCTCACTCCGAATGAATACGGAACTCCGGGAGGCAAATTGTATGCGTTTTCGATATTTATCAGCTGCCTGGTAAGAGCGCAGTAACCTGCCAAGGTCTTGTCGTCTATGTGTAATGAAAAAACCGAATATAAAAGTTTTTGCCCCGGAGGCAGCTCTTTTTGCAAAGTATCATTTTGTGAATATTTTATGGCCAGCTTTTCTACTTTAGAGCCGTCCTCTTCTACCATCATCTGCGGAATATAAATAGAACCGGCATCGGCATGTACCACTCTTCTGGCTTCAAATAGTATCCTTTCCAAAAGGAAATCCATATCCTGTATTTCGTTGAGTTCCGAATCAATCTCAATAATTGATTCTATATTCACTTTTCTGGGCGCTAAAAATCCAAGGGCCATATCCGCTATTAAAACCTAAAAAACCATTTACTTCAAGAAGGATATATCTTCGATTTATTCTTCTATGGATAAATCGGATTAATCTTTCCGGCCTGTGCATTTTATCAGGTGATAGCCAAACTGTGTCTGAACCACATCCCCGATTGATCCGGGCGACAGGCGTTTTACCGCCGATTCAAAGGGAGCCACCATTTTCCCCGGCCCAAACCAGCCAAGATCCCCGCCTGATGATTTTGATGGGCAGGTGGAATGTTCCCTTGCCAAAGACTCAAAAGAAGCCCCCTGCTTCAGGCGTTTTAATAGATCGTCCGCCAATGACCTGTCCTTAACTAAAATGTGGCTTGCCCGCCATTCCATATTTGCCTCCTTTACCGGCCCGCCTTCCACTGGGCGATATAATACTCATAGGCCGCGATGGTGGCCGCCATGATGATGTCCTGGACATCTCCCCTGCCATACCAGTCCGCGCCGTCCATTATGTAAAGGTTTTGAAGCAGCCCTTCAATATCCTCCACCTTGCAATCCGGATCCGATTTCCGCCGCCGCTCAAGGCCGCGCAGCTCTTCTTCAAAGACTTCCGTGTACTTGATTTCTTTCCATTCTACCGAAGAGCTCATTTTTTGTATTCCAGCACACGCCTGATAGTTGTTCCGGGAGCCGGCAGCAAAAAGCCCATGTTCCGTATCCTCCTGGTTTCCCGCCTTTCTATCCAGTTACCCATCTCGTCAAGGGTGTATTCATAACGGCAATCAAGCAACTGACCTTTGTCATCCTCCCCGCTTAAGCGCACAAGAAGGCCCGTTTCATCCCATTGGAAGGTAAAATTTCCCGTTGTAACCACATTACTGTCTGCGGCATTATCCCCCGCGGCGCTATCCTCAGTTGGACGGCGCTCCCAATACCTGGGGCTGTTCTCCCTAAAATAAAGGACATTGAAAAGGCCCGCCGGGCCCGAAATTCTTGTTACAAAGCCCCTGCTGTCGTAAAAAAACTCGGTGTCTCTGTCTGTGCCTGTCGGCGCCGAATAATCCGTAAGCACCCTTATTTTTGATTTCTTGCCAATCTCGGCAAGTGTAAATCCGTAGATGCAAAGGGCATTTCCGGTTTCATCATACCAGGTTTCAAGGATTTCAGTTCTGCTCCAGGAATAGTAAATGAAATACCAAACGCCTGTGGCGTCGCCTGCGGCGCTGCCACCAGCACCGCCACCGGAGCCGCCGGCGTTATAAGCCCTGACAAGGTAAGGAAAGGAATTTCTATACTCAAGGAATTCCAGTTCCCAGGGATTATCGCCTGAGGGAAAAGTTATGGTAAGCTCCTGTATCTCCGAGAACCAGTTGTAAACCAGGGATGCCTGGGCCATTTCGCCGTTCAGCACAAAAGGGAATTCCCCCACCCTGCCCGCTTCGTCAATTTTATAATCAAGCGTAAAATCATCGCCGTTAATTTCGCAGGCGGAAATTTCACCTGACAGAACTTTGAATGCGTCGGGAGGTATCTCCAAAGGCCAATCAGGCTTCCAAACATCTGAAGCGTAGTCCGCCCATTCCAAAACAAGCGCAAGGGGAAAAATATAGCTGTCTGTCGGCTTGTCCCCATTGTGGCTCTGGGCTTGCAACACTGACAGGGGAAAAAACAAACACAGCAAGCAAAAGAAACGCCTTAAGATCACTACCTTTAGCCCCCTCTATAGTACTCTGTAAAGACTAAGGCTTTACTTAAATTTTCTCACGCAGAGGCGCAAAGGACGCAGAGAACCATGAGTAATGAGAAAGCCAAGTTCCTCTTTCCTGCTTTTTCTCATCATGAAAGCAAGAAAAAGCATATGGAAGACGCAAAATTTGGTAATAACACATAGTTCTCCGCGATCTCCGCGAGCTCTGCGTGATGATATTATGAGAAAAATAAAGTATAACGATAATATAACTAACAACATCATAGCTCCTCTGCGTGGTAAATTTTGGGGTAACGACTTACTAAAGCCATTAAAATAAGCATGGTCAAAGCAATTGGCAGTACCAGCGCCTGGGTAACCTGATTCTGCTGATAAAAAGCGGAGGAAAGCTTTATCGCCATTGTGAGAAACCCGCCCAGGAGAATGCAGATCCAAAAGGCGCGTGACACGAGCGCCGCGACAAAGCGTTTCTTTTCGTTACGCGTAAAGGCAAAGATTAATCCCAGGGGAATTGCGGCCAGAAACAGGGGATTAACAAAGAAAACATTGCTGTTGTGATAGGTATAATCATGATCCGTAAAGAAAGTAAGAAAAAAGAGCAGACTTCCTGCAACGCCGAAGAATAAACCCAAAAAACTTTGGACAAGCCCCAAAAAGATTTCAATTGACTTCTTTTTGGACTTTTTTTTGTTCCATAAAAAATAAACAGACACAAGAAGGCCTGAAAAAATCAGGCTGACAAAAAGCTCTCTCGGCCATTGCTTTCTTGGGACATCAAGCACTATAGGCCGTCCTGCCGATCTATTTAAGACTTCAACATGGCTTACCAGATTTCTTTGATTTCCGTATGAATCTTCATAACTATAATCTTTTATCCGCATTCCGATTTCCGAAGGCAGAAACATATCGTCCCAGACCGTAATCGGCTTGTCTATATCCTGACCCATCCAGAAATTCAAAATCCAGTCAATAAACGGATTGAACCAGGTATGACGCCTAACGTGCTGTCTTAGAGTAAAACGGCTCCTCTCATTGATAAACTCCGTTTTGAAAGCGCCGTCCAGGGCCAGATCAATAATATCCCTGATCCTCGTGGCGCAGTTGTCTTTAAAATGATGATAGTTATAATCGCGGTTTTCAGGCAGCATATTGTTTTCCGCAAAACGCAAAACGGCTTCTTTTTTATCGGCGGGAAGATCCAAAGTATATATAGTTATGTCGCGGTTGGTTTTGATATAGTGATTAAAGTTGGACTGGGCTTGTGAAACCGCGCAGGTATATATAAGCCTTCCAAAGGCAAAATTCATGAAAAAATTTTCATTTTCAAAAGAAAAAACGCCCCAATCAAAAAAACGGTTAGTACCGGTGATCCTGTCCTCAACTACCAGGCCGATGTGGCCCCACCAAAAATAAAGCTCGTCCCCCGGCCCGATAACCGCTATTCTCAGGGTAAGGGCGTCTCCGCGAGCGCTCTGAGCGAAAAGAAAAGACGCGGGAAGGAAAAATAAAAAAACCGGTAACAGTAAGGCAGCCGTTTTTGTGCGAATATCCCTTATAAAAGCCAACAGTTTACGCTCCGGTATAATTCTGCACTTTTCAGCCTACCCTGACAATAGCGCAAAACCGGAGCGCCTGCGTCTTATGAGTATAAAAAAATAAATAGACACATCCGCCAGGATAGCGTACAATGAGGAAATGGAGGAAGTATGCAAACCGTATGTGGAATTGACCTTGGAACTCAAAGCTGCAAACTAATAGTTTACGATTATACAAAAAAGGAAATTATAGCCCAGGCGCAAACCCCTGTAGATTTAATTGCTGAAAATGACGGTACAAGGGAACAAGAGGCAGAGTGGTACGATGAGGCCCTTAAAATCTGTTTTAATAAAATAGATAAAAGCGTTAGAAGCACTATAGCCGCAATCGGCGTTTCAGGCCACCAGCACAGCCTCGTACCCCTTAATGAAAAAGGGAAACCCGTTTACAGGGTAAAGCTCTGGTGCGATACCTCCACCGCCGCCGAATGTGAAGAGCTTACCAAACTTGCGGGGGGCGAAAAAAAGCTAATAGCCAAAACAGGACTCCCCATGCGTCCCGGCTATACCGCCCCAAAGGTTCAGTGGCTGAAAAACCACAAGCCCAAAGCTTTCGCCGGCCTCAGGCATGTAATCCTGCCGCATAACTATATTAACTTTCTGTTAACCGGCGCGTACAGCGCCGAATTCGGCGACGCCTCCGGCATGGCGCTTTTCGACGTAAGGGAACGCAAGTGGTCGCAGTCTGTATGCAAATATATATCGCCTGATTTGGAAAAATGGCTCCCGCCTTTGATTGCCTCAGGCGATATAGCCGGCAAAGTGAGCAAGCAGGCGGCCGCGCTTTACGGCATTCCCGAAGGCGCGCTGGTCGCGTCTGGCGGCGGCGACAACATGATGAGCGCCATAGGTACCGGCACGGTAAGGGACGGCTTCCTCACCATGAGTCTGGGAACTTCCGGCACCCTTTTTGGTTTTTCAAAAAAGCCGGTTATTGACCCGACAGGAAACCTGGCCGCATTTTGCTCTTCCTCCGGAGGCTGGCTGCCGTTGCTCTGCACCATGAACTGTACCGTTGCAAGCGAGGAATTCCGCAAGCTTTTTGATCTGGAAGTAAAAGCCTTTGACGCGGAAGCCGAAAAGGCCCCCATAGGCGCGGACGGCATAGTGGTTCTGCCCTTCTTCAACGGCGAGCGCACGCCCAACCTGCCCAACGGCAGGGCCAGTATAAACGGCGTCACAGCCGCAAACTTCAAGCGGGAAAACCTAGCCCGCGCCGCACTGGAATCTGCGATCTTCGGCATGAGGATCGGCCTTGAAGGCTTTAACACGCTGGGTTTCAAAGCGAAAGAAATCCGGCTTACAGGCGGCGGCTCAAAAAGCCCCATTTGGCAAAACATAGCGGCAAACGTAATGGGCCTTCCCGTAAAGGTTCCGGCAAGCGGTGAAGCCGCCGCAATGGGCGGTGCAATTCAGGCCCTGTGGTGCCTGCAAAAAAACTCGCATGACAAGGCAAAAAGCAGCGCGTCAAAAGAAAATACACCAAAAAGCTCAAGTTCAATTGAAGCTTTAGCGGATGAGCATGTTGTTCTTGAAGGCGGGAAGGTTGTAAAACCGGAAAAGAAGGACGTGGCGGCTTATGACAAGGCTTATGCCGTTTATTCACGGTATCTAGGGGCATTAAGCCCATTATATAAATGAGGAGGCTATAATGGCTGAGTATTACACCGGAGGAAAAGAGTATTTTCCAAAAATAAAACAAATTAAATTCGAGGGGAGCAAAAGCGACAATCCTCTTGCGTTTAAGTACTACGATCCTGAGAAAAAGATCGGCAAGAAGAAGATGAGGGATCATCTGCGTTTTGCCATCGCGTACTGGCACAGCTTTTGCGCGGACGGAACCGATCCTTTCGGCGCGGCGACTCATGTGCATCCCTGGATTGCCGACGCAAAAACTCCAATGGAAGCCGCGGAACACAAAATGGACGCGGCCTTTGAGTTTTTCACAAAACTGGGCGCCGATTTCTATTGCTTTCATGACCGCGATATGGCTCCCGAAGGCGCAACCCCGGCGGAGAGCGAAAAGAACCTCTTTGCTTTAGTCGCAAAGGCGAAAAAGCTTCAGAAATCCACCGGCGTAAAACTCCTGTGGGGAACGGCGAACCTTTTTAGCCATCCCCGCTTCATGAACGGAGCTGCCACAAACCCCGAATTCGGAGTAGTGGCCCTTGCAGCCGACCAGGTAAAAGCCGCGATTGACGCCACCATAGAGCTTGGAGGCCAGGGTTACACTTTCTGGGGCGGCAGGGAAGGCTACATGAGCCTTATAAACACTGATCTTAAAAAGGAAAAAGAACACCTGGCTCAATTCCTCGCATTGGCCAGAGACTACGGGCGGAAACAGGGCTTTAAGGGCTCATTCTACATTGAGCCCAAGCCAATGGAGCCCACAAAGCACCAGTACGACTTCGACACCGAAACGGTAATCGGCTTTCTAAGGCACTACGGCCTGGACAAAGACTTCCGCCTGAACATCGAAGCCAACCACGCCGAGCTGGCTGGGCATGACTTTGTCCACGAGCTTGAAACAGCAGCGGCGGCCGGGCTTTTCGGCTCGGTAGACGCAAACCGCGGTGATGCCCGCAACGGCTGGGACACGGATCAGTTCCCAATGGACTACGCCGAGACTGCAAAAGCCATGTTCACGATTTTAAAAATCGGGGGCTTTACCACCGGAGGCCTCAATTTCGACGCCAAGATCCGCCGCAATTCGGTTGACCTCGAAGATCTCTTTATCGCCCACATCGGCGGCATGGACGCTTTCGCCGTCGGCCTCATCGTTGCCCAGAAGATCATCGACGACGGCAAGATTCCGGCGTTCATCAAAAAGCGCTATTCCTCGTTCAACGCCGGAGACGGCGCGAAATTCGACAAGGGCCAGATAAGCTTTGAAGAGCTCGCCGCGCTTGGCGCAAAAGCGGGTTATGGCAAGACCGGCATTACCAGCGGCAAGCAAGAATATCTGGAAGGCCTCTTGAATCAGTATTTGCTGGGGCTGTAAGTATTGGTATTAATTTACCACGAACCACACCAACCAACACGAACAACAATTCAGATATCGAATTGCGGTTCGTGAGGTTCGTGGTAAAAATAATTAGTCATCGGCATTAGGATGAAGATTTTCTATGGCTCTCAGATAATAGCAACATCAATACGTTCAGTTTCTTTAGAATATTCAGCTCTTTTTACCGCTTTTGATTCTTCTTCAAGACACATAACATCATATTCTCTCATCCTTTCTTCTGAAATTGCACCAATCTTATAATTAGCAGTTGCATTTTCATGGATCATTTCCAAAATGTCGCTTTTGTATCTCATAATTAGACCTCCTAAAGGATTTCAATTAGGGTTCCATGCTTCAAACGAACTCTAATCTGATCATCGGTCAAAGCAAATTGATCTTTGGCATCAAACTTGGTATTAATTAACCACGAACCACACTAACCAACACGAACAACAATTCAGATATCGAATTGCGGTTCGGGAGGTTCGTGGTAAAAATAATTAAAGCTTATCCCTAAATAAAACAAATAAAGAAAAATCCATTATTCTTCGGGTTTAGCACAAAGACACCAGGGCACAAAGATTCAGAATTTTTTGTTTTTCTCTGTGATCTTTGTGCACTCCGTGCCTCCGTGAGAGTTCCTAATGCGCGCCGTAAACAGCGATCATGACGCCAGCGGCAATGGCGGTTCCGATGACGCCGGCCACGTTGGGCCCCATGGCGTGCATCAGGATAAAGTTGCCCGGGTCTTCTTCAAGACCGACCCTGTTGGAAACGCGGGCGGCCATTGGTACGGCGGAAACGCCCGCTGAACCGATGAGCGGGTTGATCTTCTCTTTAAGAAAGAGGTTCATGAACTTGGCTACCAGTAATCCTCCGGCAGTGGCGATGGCAAAGGCAAGAAGCCCCATTACAACGATAATGAGGGAAGAGGGGTTCAGGAACTTTTCGGGGGTCATCTGACTGCCCACGCCCAAAGAAAGAAACATGGACACCACGTTCATCAGATCGTTCTGAGCGGTATTGGAGAGCCTGTCCACCACGCCGATTTCCCGGATGAAACTGCCGAACATTAAGCAGCCGATAAGCGGGGCAGCGGGCGGAATGAGAAATATCGCGAGAATAAAAACCAGCATGGGGAAAGCGATTTTTTCCGCTTTTGAAACCGGCCTTAACTGCCTCATCCTGATTAACCTTTCATGCTTGGTTGTAAGCGCCCTCATAATGGGCGGCTGGATTAGCGGTACCAGGGCCATGTAAGAATAGGCCGCGACCGCCACAGTCGCCAGAAGATGCGGGGCGAGTTTTGCCGCGATGTAAATCGTGGTGGGACCGTCAGCGCCGCCGATGATCGCTACGGCGCAGGCCTCTTTCAGATTAAAGGCCACTCCCGGCAGGAAGTTGGCAACGCTGATAAAGAACATGGTAGCGAAAACGCCGAACTGGGCCGCCGCGCCTAAAAGGGCGGTTTTGGGGTTCGCGATAAGCGGGCCGAAATCGGTCATGGCCCCTATGCCGATGAAGATTATCAGGGGGAAGAATTCGTTCCCTACCCCGCTGTTGTAAATAACGCTTAGAAAACCCTGATGCTCGAAAAGGTGTAGCTCTTCGTTCCAGATTCCCGGGCTGCCCATGTTCGCAAAGGGAATATTGGCAAAGACAATGCCGAAGCCGATTGGCACCAAGAGCAAAGGTTCAAAGCCCTTTGCCGCCCCCAAATAAATAACCAAAAACCCGACCAATACCATTATAAGTTCATGCCAGCCGAACACGGTTATTTTTTGACCAGCGGGAGTTTCACCCTGTATTACATCAGTGAAAAAGGCATATATCCCCGTAGTCCTGGCAATGTTTACCAGAAAGCTCCCAAGGGTTATCCGCGGCAAATCACGGCTGTTGGGGATAAGACCACCCATATTTCTGAAAGAAGGAAGCTCGTCGCTTGACGCGGCGGTTTGCGCCTCAGCCCTGGGAGAAAAAGCGGAGCCGACAAAATTAAACAAAAAGGCGGCTACGAGCAGAACCATGCATCCTTTCAATACCCAAACAGGATCAACTTTTCTATCAAACATGGTTACCTCTACTTCAACTCAGCGATTGGCTGCTGGGAGGCAACCCGAGCGCCGGGCGTCGAAAGGAAATGAACCTTTCCCGCCGCGGTAGCTTTAATTTCCAGTTCCATCTTCATGGATTCCATAATGACCACATTGTCTCCGGCTTTCACAGCCGCGCCTTCGGCTACCGCGTAACGGATGATAGTGCCGGCTACCGGCGCGAGGACCACTGTCCCGCCTACCTTCGGTTCAGCGGAGGGGGCCGACGCTACGGGCGCGGCGGGTACTGCCGGCGCTACAGGAGCAGGCGCAGGTGCAACCGGCACGGGAGCCGCCCCTGCCCCGCCGCCAATTTCAGCGATGGGCTGCTGGGACGCAACTGTAGTGCCCGCGGCAACCAGGAAATGAACTTTTCCCCCCGCGGTAGCTTTAATTTCCAGCTCCATTTTCATGGATTCCATGATGATCACGTTGTCTCCCGCTTTTACAGTCGCGCCTTCGGCTACCGCGTAACGGATGATGCTTCCCGCCACAGGGGCGAGAACCGAGGCTCCTCCTGATGAAGCAACCGGCGCGGCGGGGGCTTTCGGCGCGGCGACGGGCGCTGAAACTGAAGCCGCCGGGGCGACAGCGATAGTACCCGCGGGAGCTACAACCACGTTGTAGTTGACGCCGTCAACATTGACATTGTATTGGGATGCCTGACCGGCTTTGGGGGCCGCTGCCGCGGGTGCAGGAGCGGCGGCTGGGGCAGCTTCCTCGGGCTTAAAGACCACAGGCCCCTTGGAACGGTTCTTGAAGAAGTCCGGCGCTACTTTCGGGAACATAGCCAGTGTAAGAACATCCTCGGGGGTAACCGTGCCGGTTCCAAGAAGGGTTTTGCACTCCCCTTCGAGTTTGCTGTATTCGGCGGGAATATCGTCGGCGGGGCGATGGGTAATCTCTTTATCCATCTTGAGGGCTTCAAGAGCCTTCTTGACCACGTCTTTGTTCTTGGGAGCCGGGCAGGCGCCATATTTGCCGGCCATCAGATCCTGGAATTCGCCGGAAAGCCTGTTATAGCGGCCAAAGAGTACGTTGAACACGGCCTGGGTTCCTACAATCTGACTTGTGGGTGTAACCAGCGGCGGATAACCGGCATCCTTCTGGACTACAGCGATCTCTTTCAGAACATCGTCGATTTTGTTACCGGCGTTCTGTTCCTTGAGCTGGCTTTCCAGGTTACTGAGCATTCCGCCCGGTACCTGGGAAAGGAGGATACGGGTGTCCGCGCCGAGGAAACTGGACTCGAATTTCTTGTAGTTCTTGCGAACCTCGCGGAAGTAAGCGGCGATTTCCAGGAGCAGGTTGATGTCCAGGCCGGTATCGTATTCGGTGCCCCTGAAAATTTCCACCATGGTCTCGGTGGGACTGTGGCTGGTACCCATGGACATGGAAGAAATGGTCGTGTCCAGGATCTCAGCGCCCGCTTCAGCGCACTTGGTAAGGGTGGCAACCGACATACCCGTTGTCGCGTGGGTATGAATTTCAACGGGGATATCCGTTACTTTCTTAATCGCCTTTACAAGGTCGTAGCCTTCGTAGGGTTTAAGAAGGCCGGCCATGTCTTTTATACAAATGGAATCCGCACCTATGTTCACAAGCTGTTTGGCGAATTCCGCGTACTTTTCGATTGTATGGAAGGGAGTTACCGCGTAGGAAATTGTTGCCTGAATATGCTTGCCGGTTTTCTTGGCCGCTTTGGTTGCGGCTTCAAAATTCCTGGGGTCGTTTACCGCGTCAAAAATACGGAAAACATCCACCCCGTCTTTGGCGGCGTATTCCACAAACTTGGCGACCACATCGTCCGCGTAGTGCCGGTAGCCAAGAAGGTTCTGGCCCCGCAGAAGCATCATTATCTTTGAATTGGGCATTGCGGCCTTGAGTTTTTTCAACCGCTCCCAGGGGTCTTCGTTCAAAAAGCGGATGCAGGAATCGAAGGTTGCCCCTCCCCAGGCTTCAAGGGCAAAGAAGCCGACTTTATCCAGCTTGCCGCAAATGGGAAGCATATCGGCGGTAACCATACGGGTTGCGAAGAGTGACTGGTGCGCGTCTCTTAGAACTAAATCGGTAAGTTTTACTTTTGGCATTTTTTCCTTCCTTCCTTTATGAATGATCTTTCTGATATTCGGTTACGGCCGCGGCAATGGCGGCGGTAACAGCCGTAGCTTTAGCCGGACTGGAAGCCGCGGCATTCTGCTCGGAGACAATTACATCTTTGTCAGCGCCCAGCGCATGGACGATTTTCCCCATAATGGTAACACAGATAACCATAATGGTAAGGAATCCGAATACAACTCCCATTCCGAGCACAGTCAGAACTCCGCTCTGCCCCAGCATTTCTAATATTGTCATAGAACCTCCAAATTTTAATGAGTTGAAACCGGTTTCCCCTAGGCAACCAAGTATCGGAAAATACCCTAATTTTATTCTATGATTTATTCTACAGAAAATCAATTTTTATTCAAGCTGTGGGGCAACAGTATTTATATTTCAGTGGTCAAGGGCTGTTTTTTATGAAATCATACCATTAAAGGAGTTATCATGCAGAAGTACTGGTACCAGAATCAGCTGAGGATGCTGCAAACTGTTTTACGCGAGCCTGACATCATCAATTACGACGCGAAAGCTGTTGCGGAATATATGAAAAAAAGTAATTCCAATGTGCTTGTTGTGAACGCGGGGGGCATCATAGATTTCTTTCACAATGATACGGAGCTTTGCCATCCCAATCAGTTCATGAAAGAGGGCCAGGAAATTCTGGCTGACCTCTGCGAGGAATTGCATAAAAATGATTTCCACATTATCACGAGGATAGACTTCAGGGGCGCTCAGAAGTACCGCTACGAAGCGCAGCCCGACTGGTTTGCCGCCAACCCCGACGGTTCGCCAAAGACGAGGAACGATGGATTATACTCCCCCTGTTATCTGGCCGAGTACGCCAACGGCCACGCCGTACGTTTCGTTAAAAAGTTAATGACAAAGTTCCCAATAGACGGGATATGGGAAAACTCCGTGGCCTTTGGTATAGGCCCCTGCTACTGCCGTACTTGCAGTGAAACGTATAAAGCGGATACCGGAAAGGAAATACCTGGGGGTGACGATTATACCGCTCCTCTCTTTGCCGAATACAGGGCGTGGAAGGAGAAAAAGGCAGACGAGCATATTGTACGGATAAGGGATACCGTGAAATCCTTTGGCGATGACAAAGCCTATTCCGCCGAAGTGTTCAGCATGTTCCATAACTCAATCCATGGGGGCATAGATGTATTCGCGTCCAGGCACTTTGACTATATCGTAGGCGTGGGTTTCCTTACCGGTTCTGTTACAGGTAAACCATACGATGATTTGACCAATGCTTCTTCCGCCGTAAGATTCCTCAAGGCCATAGATCCCCATAAGACCACGGTACTCCTTACGGGTAATAACGGGACCCGCTGGCGGCTGGTCAAGGATCCGTCTCGGGAAACCCGTATATGGATGTGGGAAGCGGTCAGCGTGGGGGCGAATTTCTGGAACTGCATGTTCAATGGCCAGTATCCGGCAGCCGCCGATGATCGGCGTAACGCCTACATAGAAACCGATGTGTACCGGTATTTAAAAGACAACGAAAAACTGATTCAGGGCCAGACGCCCGTGTCCGACGTGGGGATTTATTTTTCATCCGCCTCAA
>Ga0268262_10000096_pt1 | contig 107480 bp, 95 predicted proteins | sample TergutNc150P3_FD_190354 | JGI IMG/M metagenome (GOLD analysis project Ga0268262, IMG submission 190354) | Nasutitermes corniger P3 segment gut microbial community from laboratory colony in Florida, USA - Nc150 P3 (SPAdes) (version 2) | ecosystem: Host-associated > Arthropoda: Insects >... | reverse complement strand
GCGTTTTGCCAAATATCATCGCGACCTTTAGTCGCACGGGGGCGTCGCGCCCCCGCCGCCCCTAAAAAGGCGACTCTATCAACATATCAGCTCTCTTCAAACCTTGTCAAGTAGTTCTGCACAAAAAGATTAAAAAAAGTACAATGCTTTATACATTGCCGCCGCTCCCATAACGCTCCTGCCGTAGTTTCTGGTTTCAGAGTATTCTATCGTTTCCAGAAAGAGGTCCGGCGGCAGGATGACGGAAAAACGGTTGGCCGCCGTACGCCAGCGGCGGACGCGGTTCATTCCGCCGTTATACGCCAGTAACGCCAATAGGGCGTTTTCCATGCGCTCATTAAGGTAGGCAAGATAGATCGCGCCAATGTGAATATTCACCGCCGGATCACGCAGGTCAATGGCGGAATTTTCACCGGCATCACCGATGACGCCGTTGCGAATGTAATCGGGACCTCCCCGCCGGCGGATGCGGGCAGCCATTTCTTCAGCGGTGGCGGGCATAAGCTGGCTTAAGCCCACAGCCCCGGCGCGGGAAACGATGTCGGGGTCAAAGGCGCTTTCGGTGCGGATTAAGCCGAACAGCAGCGACGGGTCAATGCCGGTCTCCTGGGCATAGTGCTCAACCAAATCTTTGAATGGGCGTGGATACAACAATTCCAGGTCCCGCCTGGTGAACTGATAGCCGTCTCGGTTGGCATACAGCGAAACCAGCCGCATGGACTCCTGGTACTGCCCCGCGGCGCCCAAAGCTTCGGCAAGGCGGCGCAGTTCTGCGGGGGAAAGATCATTTTCCGCCGCTCTGATGTACCGTTGCGCATAACGCGCGGCATCGTTTTCAAAAAATCCCATAAGGAACCGCATCATGTCAGATACGTTGGAGGCAGGCTGAGTTTTCTGTGAAGAAGAATTAACCACGGAGTTCACGGAGTACCGCGGAGTTTTGGTACGAAAATTATTTTTCCCTCCGTGAAACTCCGTGTCCTCCGTGGTAAAAGATTCTTCCTGAACATCTCCTTCTTCCGGCAGCGCGAGGAAAGCCGCGCCGAGAGCCGCGGCGCTGAGAGAGCGGTAATATAACGGCGTAACCGAAGCGCTCTGAGCCGCGTTATAGGCAATGCGCATATAGACCTGCGCAAATTTTTCGTCAGGGGCGGCTTCCTTCGGTGAAAAAAGTCCCTCCTCAATTATCCTGCCGATTATCCACGCATAGTGCGCCGCACCGGATCGATGACGTAGCGTGGTAAACACCTTATATACTTTTTCCCACTGCCGTCTGAAAACCAGTTCTCGGGCCAATTTATCCAGCACATCGGAAAAATATGCGTCGTCGTACCACCGAGAGCTATACGTTTCCAAAAAGCGGATTATGGTATCGGTACTCTGGGCAAGGGATGAATCCAGAATATACCAGATGCAGGCATCGGCCTGTTCAGGGGCAATTGCAGGGGCGTAGGGCAGGGCTTTTTCAAAAAGTTCGACACTTTTTTCGCCATGCTGACGGGCTATACGCGCGGCAAAAAACAGCAGCCGAAACCGGACCAGATTCTCGCTGCCGTCCGGAATGAATCCCGCGTTTTCCCCGGCGTCCAGCATTTTTTCCCATTGCAGAAACAGGTCTATGCCCTCCCTGCCCGTTGCCGTGTACTGGAAAGTCCTTCCCAGATCGGTGAGCAAATCGGGATACCGGAAAAACAGGCCGGGTGAATCCTGCACTGCCACGCGGAAAAAAATCAGGGCTTCGTTATAACGGGAACGGGACGCGGCGCCGCGTCCGTCAATCGCCGCGTTTTCGGCTTCGGTCAAAGAAAGGTCAGATGTATCGCCGGCAGCCGCGCTCGCGCGCCATTGGCGCAGAGCGTAGTGGATAGCTTCATCCCAGGCGCGGCTGTCGCCGTTCAGCAGCAGGGCAAGCAATTTTTCCCGGTCGGTACCGCCCTGTTCTGCCGTATCGTTGGTCACCGTAAATACATCAAGCGCCCGGGCCCAGGAACCGTTTGCCTTCTGCCGGATCAAGGTCATGGTTGCCGCTGAAAGTTCAGTCCCGGCGGAATGCAGACTCATCAATTCGGCGGCGGCGGCGGCGGCGATAGTGGTATTGACGGCGTTCAGGGCTTTTGTATAACAGGCGGCGGCCTCAGTGGAGGCGCCATCCTGCCGTTTTTTCAAACCTTCATAAAATTCAGTTCCGAATTGCTGCGCTGTGCAGGAGCTAAGACTGAGAAAAAAAACCAGAAAACCTATTTTGCCTCTGTTCAATTAATTCTTCGGGGGAATCCTGATCGTCTTGCCCGAAATAATCAAATCCGGATTGCGGATATTGTTGTGCCGCGCAATACGGGGATACAGCCAGGGATTCCGGTAGAAGGCCGCGGAAATGTCCCACAGGGTATCGCCCCAGCGTATCTGGTATGCCACGCCGCCTTTCGGTATGACTGCCGGAACCTTGTACGAGGAAACCGGCGCGGGCGGACGTTTCCGCGCGGCTGTTGGTGAACGGGCCGGAGGCGGAGTAGTCGGCGCCTGAATAACCGGCGCTGCTTCCACCGGCGCAGGCTCCGGCGGCGGGAGTGGCGGAGGCTCGACCGGCTGTATTTTTTCCGCCGGGGGCGGCGGAGGCGGTACCGGTTTGGTTTGTTCATAACCCGGTTTATCTTTGAAAGAAGAAGCTATATCCTTCAACGGATTCGCACCCTTGTCGCCAAAGAAGAAGAACCACAGCAGGCCAATCGCGATAATAACAAAAATCAGGGCAAAAACCATGATAAGCCAGGGGGAATTTCGTTTCTCCTCCTGGGATTCGGTTCGGCTGTGCAGGTCGGCGGAAGCTTGCGGCTTACTTTCAAGGTTAAAGTCGGTATAACCGCTTTCCTGGCTGAAGGAGTCCGCCGGTTTATGCGTAACATGCAGTATCTGATGTTCGCCTTCTGCGCCGGCGTCAAGATCACAGGCATCCGCGACAATATGGCCATTCTCATCGGATGAAATAATCATTTCGATGGAAGCCTTTCCCTGAGACCGGGGTTTGATATTTTTTAGGAGGAGGCTGCCCATGTATTGGGCATCATCCATGGATTGTAAAACGCTCCTGAAAAGGTCTATTTGCACACTCTCCTGCCCGTCATGAACAGTAGTGAGAACAAGCCGCTTTTTTACAGTGGAATTTTCATCCAATATGGGGTAAAAATTACCATCAGCGATTTTTATGCCAATAGTTCCTGTCATTTATCAAGCTCCTTACCGGAGATAAGCGGCGTTTTAATGCCGCTTATCGCGTTGGTATCCGCCGTTTTAACGCGGATACCATAAATTTAGACGTGGATTCTTCCTTTGTCAATGCTTTTATCGGCGAATTTGGTATTTCAAAACAGCCTAAAATGACCGATAATTAAGGTAAGATGATTCCAATATTGAGTGCCGTATTCCTCCTCATGCTTGCCGTAGGGGGACTTATTGTATTTATGGGGCGGACGCGAGGCGGCGGCGGCGGCGGCTCCGGCGATGGGAAACAATCGAAGAACCGGGACGCCAAATTACGGGACGCAAACAAGCGGTTGACGCAGAATCCCCTTGATCCTCAGGCTTTGAACACGGTAGCTGAAGTTCAGTTTGAAGAGGGATCGTATGACAAGGCTCTAAAAACCTATGAGACGCTGCTTGACCTGGTATCCAGAGGCCACGCTCATGGAGTAGATCCGTTTGAAGTGTACCTTCATTACGCGGAATGCGCCCAGAAACTGGGCATGAGCGAACAGGCCTACCGGGGCTTTACCATGGCCCGTTCCATTAAACAAAACAATTTTGAAGTCAATTATAATTTGGGTATTCTTGAATTTGAACGGAAAAATTACGAGAAGGCGATACAACTCCTCCAGCAGGCGCGGACAATGAGTCCTGACAATCCCGCCGTTCTCCGCTACATGGGTCATGCGTTCTTTAGAATGAAAAAACCCAAAGAGGCGATGAATTATATCCGTAAAGCGATTGATCTTGCGCCGGATGACAAGGAATCCCTGTATACCCTGGCGGAATGTTACTATGAGGCCAATCAAACCGACCAGGCATTGCGGATTTTCACCCACCTTCGCCCCGATCCGGTCATGGGTCCCAGCGCCTGCCTCTTTACCGGCATGATCCATGTAGAGGCCCGCAAAAACGATCTGGCCATTCAGGATTTTGAGATGGGCCTGAAACATCAGAATATCAAACCTGATGTTTTGGCGGATCTACGCTACAGTCTTGCCACTACCTGCCTCAAACAGAGCGACATTAACAAAGCCATACCCATACTTAAACAAATCCAGGCGGTCAATCCTGAATATAAAGATGTCGGCGTGCTGATCAGCAAGTACCAGGAACTCAATGTCAACCGGAACCTTCAGACTTTTCTGATATCTTCGTCCGCGGATTTTGTCGCCCTGTGCCGCAAGGTGGTTATGACCTATTTTGCCAAAGCAAAAGTCAAGATCGTGAATATTGCCGTCAACAAAAACGAATGGGCGGATATTCTGGCGGAGGTGAATACTCCCAAGTGGTCTGATCTGATTATGTTCCGGTTTATACGCACCCAGGGAGTTGTCGGGGAAATGATCGTCCGTGATTTCCATTTACATCTGAAGGAAGTGAAAGCCGGCAAAGGCGTCTGCATCACCGTTGGCAGCTTTAACGAAGAAGCAAAACGCTATACCGAGGCCCGCCTTATTGACCTGATAGAAAAGGACCGCCTGATAGCGATCCTCAACACGGTTGACGCGAAAACCGCCGCGCTCGGCAGTGGGAAGAAATAGATCACCGCAAAAGATTTCACACAAAGATCACCAAGGTACAAAGGACACAAAGGGAAGAAGGGAATAAAGGGGTTGTTGTAAGTTATCTGAATGTGTAACTTCACGATAAGATAACGAACAACACCCCCCTTTTATATTTTCTTTGTGTTCTTCTCTTCCTTCGTGTCTTTGTGTGATTCTTCTGGATAAGATCTGAACGCGGGGTTCAGGCGTGCGGAAAGCATCCCCTGAACCCCTATATATAAATTGTTTTTAAATTACTGTACTGCCTGCGTCAGGCGTATCTGGCTTTCGGCAAAACCGTCAATGGATTTTACCAGGGCAAGCCAGTAGTTTGCCTCGGTTTCCGATATGTACGGGCCAACCCGCACACGATACCAGGTTTTGCCGTCAATGTCGCGGTTATCAATAATTGAGGCTATGCCTTTGGATGCCAGTGATTCTTTTGCCCCTTCCGCGCGTATTTTGGTGCTGAACGCGCCTGTTTGAACCCAGTAGTTGTTATACGTTTTGGCCGAATTTGCCGCGGCTTTTGCCATAGGCGGTTTTGCCGCTGACTTTGAAGTCGGCGCGGATTTCACCGCAACAACCGCCGGTTTGGCGGCAGGCGTATTCACCGGCGCGGCAGGTTCCGTCGTCAGTTTTACCGTTGAGGGTTTGCGCGCCTGCGTTATCGGCGTATTGGGTACCGCGGCGGTTTCGGGTACCGGCACGGTCAGGGTGGTAACATGGGGAGCTTCCACCGGCTCTGAAAAAGTAACTTCACGAGACTGCGCTCCGCCGGTATACGCCTGCGGTTCCGCGGTTGTCCCGGCGACAGGAGACTGGATTCTCTGAGCGCCGGTAGAATCAACTGTCGTAATCCAATCCCGTTCAATATTGGGTAATGATGACTGTAACGGCAATGTGGGCCGTTGCCGGGGGGCAATCATCATCAGGGGAATCCCGATGATGATCAACAGAACAATACCGACCGCTACCGCTACCAGCAATAATTTTTTCTTTTCCATGGTTGTCAAAACCCTCCCTATATGGTTGTTTTTGGTCCCAGTTTTGACAGAATTGCATCAATCCGGTATTCCAGCCTTTTCGCGCGGCGGGAACTCGGTAGAAATCCTGATTTTCCGATCCCTGGGTTCTCTACCTTGTATATATCGGCATTTTCCGCTAAATATTGAGCGGAAAATTGTTTCTGGCTCAAAAATCGCCTGAAAAGGCTGACCCAGGGGAGCTTATCCCGCCGTTTTGCCCGTATCAGCCGGACCAGCGCGGGAGCGTTGACCACCATAATACCATCCAGTTGGCCGAAAACGGCGGATTTATGGAGCAAGGCGGCATTGATAACGCACTTTTGCCCGTTACGGGCGGCAATCCACTCCAAAGTTAAACGGTTTGCCTCAGGGTGTACGATAGCTTCCAGCGCGGACAACTCATTTTTTGCGCCAAAAACCTTTTTTCCCAGCCGCCGCCGGTTAACCGATCCGTCCTGATTTTGTATATCTTTGCCAAAACGGGCGACAATATCCGCTTTTTTATTTTCAATGGCAGTATGCCCCAGTTTGTCCACATCCAGGATGATAAAGCCCCGCTTTTCCAGAATGGCGGCGACATGGTTTTTCCCGGCGCAATACATTCCGGTCAGCCCGATAAGCATACTTATACATAGCGTAAAATGTGATATTGGGCAATGATTACATTTGGAAGGTTCAGAAGAGTTCACACAAAGAACACGAAGGAAAAGAAGATCACTAAGAGGAATCAGGGGGTTTTTGTCTGTTATCTTATCGTGAAATTATCAATCTCAGATAGCTTACAACAATCCCTTTATTCCCTTCTTTGTGTTCTTGGTACCTTTGTGTTCTTTGTGTGAACTCTTCCGGATATCCGTATCCTTTACAAAAGAAGGTAAAAATGTAAAAATAAGGTTATGTCTGAAGCACCTGATGCTGCAAGCCGTTTGGGAACCGAACCGGTCAGCAAGCTCCTTTTACGTTTTTCCATTCCCGCCATAACCGGAATGTTGGTTAACGCTCTGTACAATGTGGTTGACCGCATTTTTGTCGGGCAGGGGGTAAACGAAATTGCCCTGGGCGGCCTTTCGCTGGTGCTGCCCTTAATGACTATCTCAATGGCCTTTGCCATGCTTTTCGGCATCGGCGCGGCAAATATGATTTCCATGCGTCTGGGCCAGAAACGGAAACAGGAAGCGGAAAACGCCCTGGGCCACTGTTTTTTCCTGCTGTTGGGAACCGGCCTTTTAATAACCGCCGTGGGCCTGATCTTTCTGGAGCCGCTGCTCTCCCTGCTGGGGGCGCAGGAAGGCAGCGAGGCCCTGAACTACGCCCGCAGTTATTTACGGATCATCCTGTACGGAACGTCGTTTGCCATGGTAGGTTTTGGTTTTTCCCACTGTACCAGGGCGCAGGGTTTTCCTACCATCACCATGATCAGCATGATTATGGGCGCGGGGCTTAACACCGTTCTTGACCCGATTTTTATTTTTATTTTTCACTGGGGGGTTGAAGGCGCCGCCTGGGCGACGATCATTTCGCAGGCAGTTTCAATGATATGGATACTGAGTTTTAACCTGGGGAAAAAGGCGGTGATAAAATTCAGGCCGCGGACATTCAAGCCTTCCTTCGATATTATCTGGCAGATTATGGCTTTTGGTTCCGCCCAGTTTTTGCTGCAGTTTATCATGTCCGGCGTACAGCTTTTGTATAATACCAGCATGGGCTGGTACGGCGCGGCGGCGTTAGGCGTTGCCAACGGCGGCGACATCGCCCTTTCGGGAATGAATATCAATGGTTCCATCCTCATGCTGATCCTCATGCCGATTTTCGGGATTAACCAGGGGGCGCAGCCGATACTCGGTTACAATTACGGGGCGCGGCAGTTCAAGCGCGTACTGCGCGCCTACCTGGGGGCCATTTCCGCCGCTACGGTGATTTGTACCACGGGGTTTGTCGTAGTACAACTGTTCCCCGTGCAGTTGGTCAGGATATTCGCCCCTGAGGGAAGCCCCGCGATGATGGAATTTGCCCCGCGCGCGATGCGGACAATGATGCTCCTTTTACCCACAGCCGGTTTTCAGGTTGTTTCATCCAATCTCTTTGTGGTAACAGGCCGGCCTAAAACCTCGATCTTTCTTTCGATGCTGCGCCAGTGCCTCGCCCTGCTTCCCTGTATATTCATTTTTGGCCGTGTGTGGGGTTTATGGGGAGTGGTCGCCGCCGCGCCCGTGGCCGACGGTTTCTCGTTATTCGTCACCGGCACCATGATATTTTTTGAACTGCGGAAACTGCGGAGCGCGGCCGCGGCCGGCATACAGGCATGACCGTACACCGTCCCGCCGCTCTTGACCGCATATACCGGCCTGAAGTCAAAATAGGGGGCTTTCTGTGCGCCCTGGCGCTTTCCGGCATCGCCGCCGGTTTGTACAAAGGAATACAGGATAATTTTCTCGCGGAAATTGTCGGCGTTGACGCTTTTGGGCGGGGCGTAACGGAATTTTTCCGCGAACTGCCGGGCCTGCTGCTGGTGCTGTTCCTCGCGTGGATGTACCGTTTTTCCGAAAACCGTATTTTCAAAATAGGCATCGCCCTGATGATGGCGGCGCTGGCGGGCTTTACCATAGCGGGGCTTATGCCCCTCGGTTTTTTTCCCACAACGACAGGCAAGGCGGTCATCATTTTTATCATGGTGCTGTACTCGTGCGGGGAACACATTATCATGCCGGTGCGTTCTTCCCTCTCAATGCATCTGGCGCGCAAGGATAAAGGCGGCGCGTCCCTGGGGCTGACCGCCGCGCTGGGATATGGCGGCAACATTACCGGCTACCTGATTGTCTCGGCGGCGTTTTTTATCCTTTCCCGTTTTGGCTTCGCCAAATTCGCGCAGTTCAGGATTATATTCGCCGCCGCCGCTTTTTTGGGTCTGGGAGCGCTTCTGGTATCGGCGGCGATACGGGACAATGGGCTTAAAGTCAAACGCCGCCGTTTTTATGTCGCCCGGAAATTTTACACCTTTTATATGCTGGAAATTTTTTACGGAGCCCGCAAGCAGGTATTCATTACCTTCGCCCTCTATATGCTGGTTTTAAATTACGGCGCTACTACCGCGGTTATCTCCCTCCTGCTTGCCATAAGCGCCGCGTGCAGCTTTTTTGCCAGCCCCCTTATCGGCAAGCTGATAGACCGCGTCGGCTACAAAGCCGTTATGGTCGGCGATACCCTCATTCTTATCATCGTCTGTTTTCTCTACGGTTTTTCCCACCGTATTTTTTCCCCGCATGTTGCCTTTTACGTTGTCTGCGTCAATTACATCTTTGACGCGATAATTTCCGTCGCCAGCATGGCAAGCAACGTCTATGTGCAGGATATTGCCGAAAATCAGGAAGAAATAACCGCTACCCTTTCCACCGGCATTTCAATTAACCATGTGATCAGCATTCTTATCGCCCTGATGGGCGGCCTTATCTGGAAACTCTTCGGCATTGAGTTATTATTCAGCATTTCGGCGTTTTTGGGGCTGCTCAACTCAATCTACGCGGCAAGTATTAAGACAAAACGAAGAATATAACCACGGAGTACACGGAGTACCACGGAGTTTTGATACGAAAATCTCATTCCTCCGTGAAACTCCGTGTACTCCGTGGTAAAAATTCTTACCTGTCTTCACTGTCCAACAATATCGTGACCGGGCCGTCGTTGGTGTACTTTACTTCCATGTGAGCCTGGAATTCGCCGCTGGCGCAGGGTAGGCCCTGTTCCCGGATTTTTCCCATGAAATACTCATACAGTTCCCGCGCTTTTTCAGGCGGGGCTGCCTTTCCCCAGGAAGGGCGGCGGCCTTTGCGGGCGTCTCCCAGCAAAGTGAATTGGGAAACCGCCAGTACGCCGATTTTGTTTTCCCCTCCGTGAAACTCCGTGTCCTCCGTGGTTAAATAATTATTTATAACGTTAACTCTCGATGCGTTATAGTTAACATTAGTTTTGTTAACCACCTTATTATATTGATTAACGATTTCTGACAGTGAAAGGTTCATTTTTCCTTCGGAATCATCAAAAATACGCAGATGGGCGGTTTTTTCGGCAAGCCAATCCGCGTCGGCGGCAGTATCATCCTGTGCAACGCCGAGGTAGACCAGTAATCCGCGGGTAATACTCCCCTTCACTACCCCGTTAACGGTTACCGACGCGTTAATAACCCGCTGAATGACCGCTTTCATAAATTGTTGGATTGGTGTATGGCGACGCCTTCCAGGTGTATGAGGCCTTCGGAACCGTCCGGAATAACGCGGCCCAGGACTTCCAGAGGTTGTTCCGGATTCAGGGGAATGGCGTTGCTGAACACAACGGGGACTATGCCCTCCAGGATGTTACCGGTATCGTAACCGGCGAGAAAATCAAAACTGGTTCCCTTATCGGAAGTTACCACATTGGTGGCCTTCCCCCGCCAGATAACGTGCACCCCGTTGTACAGCGGGGGGTCTTTGATAACGTCGCCATACGGGACATTGTCGCCGCGCCTGAAAGTGTCAAAGCCGGGGATTTCCATATATGAGATGATGACCCGCGCCCGGTTTTTCAGCCCTTCGGCGGCATTGGATTCGAGAATCCGGTTAAGGTTGACGCGGGCGGCTTCATCACGGTAGGAGGTAAACTGGGACAGGGCCTTTTCATAAATATCAACCGACTGAACCCGGGTAAGAATGTAGCGGTATGAACCGCCGGTTTGGACGGGGGCCATTCTGTCTTCACGGGTCAGGGAAAGCGCGGTTACGCCTCCGGTAACACCGGCCCTGCCGCCCCGCAGGTGAAAAGGATTGGGAATTACTTTGAAGCGCACCAGGCAACTGAAGGTAATAATACAAATGGCAAGGAGAATACCCAGGGCTCCCAGTTTTTCTTTGGCGGAAAAGCCCGGAAAGGGAATAGGCGGGTACAGGGAAGGAAGTTTCCCCTCTTCGATCCAGCTTAAAAAATTATCGGTTCCCGCCTGCCTGCGCAGCACTTTCATCGCTTTTATGGCAATACGGTTTTTTTCATCAAGTTCCAGAACGTCAAGATAATAGTCCACGGCGCGTTCCGTTTCACCTTTACGGAAGAAAAGGGCGGCCAATCCCAAAATTGCCAGAGGCTCCTGCCGTTTGGTTTCGTGGGCAAGACGGAAGTAGGTCAACGCGCCGCCGAAGTCGCCGATGCGCAGACAGGAGGATCCCAACAGATAGTAATAATGAAATGAACCGTGATAACGGTTTACCTCCGGCTCAAGGGTTCGTATTGCCATCTCGTATTTGCCGGAACGTACCAGTCGGTTTGCTTTGGTCAGGATGGGATCGAGTTTCATATCATTGCCGTTAAGAGCGCCTGTTACGCAGTTCCGCTTCCCTTTGCTCAATCATTTCGCGCACTTTGGTAATCTCCGCCAGTATACCCTCAACTTCCGCGGTATTCCGGTCAAGCGTTTCCTGATTTCGCTCGGCAAATGCCCGATAAGCCTCGTTCCCCAGGCGGCTGAGGAGTTTTTGCGCTTGGCCTTCAAGCTGTTTTACCTCCAGCGTCAGAATACCCCGCTCGCCCAGGTCCTGGGCCTTGGCCCCGGCTTTCAGGGCGAATTCCTTTGACGCCGCCACTCCCTGATCCAGCAGTTCTTTCATCCGTTCGCTAAATGTCATGATGCTCCCTCTTTGGTAAGTATACAACAAATACGCCCTGTTTTCATAGAGTAACTCAATGTTTCACACAAAGAACACGAAGAAAGAAAAGAACACAAAGAGGAATCAGGGGGGGGGTGTGCGTTATCTTATCGTGAAATTAACAAGCTCAGATTGTTTACAACACCCCCCTTTTTTCCCCTTTGTGCTCTTTGTGTGAATCTTTTATTGTTTTCGCTTGAACACGCGGTAATTGATGTGGGGAAAAATATTATGGCGGCGTTCCAGATTGGTAAGCCATTCGGTACTTATGTAGTTGCTGCCCAAAGCCTCATATATCGTGGTGAAATTCTGTAGAGCGTCTTCAAGCTGCTTTCTGGCATAGACGGTTCTTTCCTGGCGGTACAGCAGGGCGGGCCAGTCCGAAGCCATAGCAAGGAGTAATTCACAGGCGGCTTGATTCATGGTTCTCTCTTTAAGGCTTGAACTGTTGGAAAACCGGTCCGCCAGATCAATCATCCGATTGATGGAACGGCTGAGATGGCGGTAAATCCAGTCATTGGAGGAATCCAGCCAGACCTGGGCGTAACCGTTATCCCCCCAGGAGGAATATTCGGGAAGAGATATTTCAAACGCGGAAATGGGCTGCCTGTACAGGTATTCCGCGGGGGTCATAAACTGAAGGTCCCGGTAGCCCGCCGCAAGACGGAACAGGCTTTCCAAAAATTGGGGCCCTTCATGCCAATGGCGTCCAAAACTGTCCGCGTTAAAAGCGCAGAGGGAAAGGGGAATTTCCCCCATAAAACGCCGGGCCGATTCAAGCCTGTCGCAGCAATTTTCAAGAAAAACCCGCGCTTGTTCCTCCACGGCTTTCTGCGCGGCGGCCGGATCGTAGGGTGTGTCATCGCCCCTGGAGGCGTCGGATGACGCCTGCCAGTATTTATATCCCGTCTGACATCGCGCCCCGTTTTGGGCGATAAAGGGGCTGAGCGCCGCGATGGGAAGTTCATAACCGATATCCCGGTTATTGTCACGGTACGGCCCTTCCCGGGACATTTTGCCTATATCGGCGCAGGCGTAAAAATCACGGGCCAGTACTATGACATTCTGCGGCGTTCTCACGGGGAAAAAACTGCCCCGTGAAGGCGGCGGGTTTCCCAGCACAAAGCCGTGACTGTCGGTAATGGTGTAATTAAAATTATATGAACGCAGAAACGGATCCAGTTCTTTTGACCAGCCCAATTCGGGAAGCCAAAAACCCTGGGGGGTGATACCGAGCGAATAACGGTAGAAAGAAAGGGCTGTTTCCATCTGCGCGTGTAAGGCTTCGGGAAAAGAGCAGAAAAAGGGAAGAAAGGCATGGGTAGCCGGAGCGGCAAGAAATTCTATCCTTCTTTTCTGTTGATAATGCTCAAGCGCCCTGAAAATATTGCCCTCGTAACGGGTTGTCAGGACGGCGCGCCGGTCAACGGCCTCGTCAAAGTAACGCTGGGCGAGCAGGCGCAGCGCGGGTTTTCCGTTGAGGCGTTGAATTTCCTGTTTGCCAAAATCAATCTGATGATCCAGATAGGCGGCGTATTTTTTCTGGAGAAGTTCATCGCGTAACATTTGGATCATAACGGGCGAAAGGGAAAGACCCAGACGGAAGGGGACATGGTCAGCCTCAAGCCGGTCAAAGAGCATGAGCAGGGGCAGGTATGTTTCCGAAAGGGCTTCAAAAAACCAGTTTTCTTCGGCTGATCCGGGGGCCAGGTTCATATTTTCAAAAGGGGCGTCTTCCGAAGGGTCCGTATCCTGTTGAGCCAGGGTGGAAAATTCCTTTACATACGGGTGATGAACATTCAGTACCAGGGAAACAGCGCAGCGGACACTCATAAACTACCCTTTACTATCCCGTGGGCGGAGCAGGCGGTCTTCGCTGCGAACCAGCGAAAAACGGTCAACCCCGGACAATAATGCCAGATGATTACGGTACACTGCCCGCAAGTCCTCGTCTGGTTTTGTTTTAATCTGGCGCGGCAGCCTGAACGGGCGGGACTCTGCGAGTACCGCGCGGTCTTCACGATTCAGCATACACAACTCAACCTTAAAACACCGTCTGTCTTCCGGCGGGAAACCCAGATACCGGGCGGTATCGCTTGGATTCACCGTCACCATAAAGGAAGCCGCTTCATCCGGCTGCAGGCTGTCTTCCTTGAAGGGAATTACCCGCAGGCAGTAACCCTTAAAATCAGCGGTATTTTCATAGAGGCTGCGGTCGTTGGCTTTTATCTCCCAAAAAACAAACGCCCACAAGGGGTCGCGGATAAGAGCGTCAATAAACGTAACATGGTATTGCCGGGGAAGAACCGTAAACTCGGCAAATTCATGATGATGTGAATCGTGGTAATTAATGTCGCAGAATGCAGTTTCTCCGTTCTTGTCGTCAGTATCATTGGTAAGGTACAGCAGCTCTTCAATAATGAACGCGCGTTCAAGGCCGGGCGGAATATCCACGCCGTTTCCGGCGGCAAGATCAATGAGTTCGCCGGTGCTGAGGCTCTCAAGGTAAGCAAGAGTCAATTCAGCCAATGGTTGTACCTGTAAATTCCCCGCCGCAGATAATTTTTTTCAGGTTTTCAAGGTCCCTTCCCGCGGCGCATATCACCTTTAAACCAATTTTTTCCGCGTGGCGGCTGGCAACGGGGTCAAAAGGAACATTCTTGCCGGGAACCCATTCGTCGCCCACCATCGCGCGAAAATCCGCCCATGAGATGCGGTCCAGCGGCCGGGCGGAAGGGTCTTTTTTTGGATCGGCGGTGTAGACTTTTTCAATGTTGGAAAGATTGATAACGATTTTTGCGTTAAACCGCTCGGCAAGCAGCACCGCGTCGTTATCTGAAGAAAAACCCGGCTTCCAGCCCGCGGCTACCAGCACCTTGCCTTTAAGCGGCTGGGCGCAAGTGGGATCGGTGACCACATCCTGGCAGCACCATTCGGACATAACCGCCTTGACCAGTTGGGCGTTGAGCCGCGTCGCCATAATGCCAATCCAGTCCGCTTCTTCATCACGCGTTGAATCGCCGCAGACTTCGCGGTAGGCGTTCTGCCAGGCGCGGGCGGGGCCGCCGCCGCCTACCACAAAAATAAAACGCCGCTCATCGTCCGCCTCAATCAGGCCGCGGATGAGCTGCGCGCATTGTTTAAGAAATGGTCCGTCAACGCTGTCGGGAGCTACAATGGAACCGCCCAGTGAAATTACTGTTACCATACCCCTATTGTGCATATATTCCGGTAATTGTAATATCCCCCCACAAGCTTGAATAGGAGTCAATGCCGCCGATAGCCTCTTCCCGGATATTTTGCAGGGAATAGAAGCGGCCGTGCGCCGCCGTGCGGCCGCGGGGATCCATGGGCGAAAGATTGGAAAAACCCCGCGAAAACGCTATTCGCTGGCTGTCAATATTACCGAAGTAAAAATTCGGTTTGTCCGGCTGGATGCCAAACTGGTCCGAAATTGCTCCGGCGCCCATAGCCGGGTCAACGGGAACCCAGCCAAAACCGTCTATCCAGAATTCCGCCCAGTAATGGTTCATGGTCTGCCGGTTCCGGCTGACCAGCGCTCCCGCTACCGGCTGGCAGGGAACACCCGCCGAGCGGAGCAGCGTGCAGTACAGGAGCGCGGCAAGGCAGGAATCGATCCGTTTGGTTTCCAGCGCGGTAAAAATATCACCTTTTGACTGGCTTTCCCAGGTAAAATGGCCGCCCGTCATCCATTCATAGATTCTCTGCGCCTTAATGTAGGGATTGCGTTCCTTGCCCGTTATTGCCACGGCCTGGTTTACCACGCGGGGATCATCGGAGGGAAACTGGACGCTGCTTTGGGTATAGGCCGTGTTGATGGGAGAGTTAGGGTCCTGTTTAATTGATTGAGGCCATATCGTAGTATCCACACGGTAAACGTCGACCTTCCAGGAAAGGCCGATCTGTATATTGCTGTTTGCCGTCAGGTCTTCCAGCTTGTACAGGCTGATTCCCCGGTAGTTGTCGACAAACGGCTCCATGCTGCCGGCAAGCAATTCCATATTTCTCTGCGCCGCCGATGACGCGGGACGGGGAACCCAGAGGTACAGGGTATTGGGCGTCCGCGCCTCATTAACCTTTACATCTACCGAATAGTTGAACGTATAACTGCGCTTGTCATGAAAGGTTTTTGTTCCCGATCTGCCGCTCAGGTCAAAAGCCATCGGAGGAGAGACGCCCCGCGCGGTTCGTATTTCCATATTTCCACCGGATGCGCCGTCGGGGACGTGTACCCGTATTTCCCGGTCGGTCCACAGTTCATAGCCAAACTCAAATTCAGAAACTTCGGCAAATTCCTGCACCCGCGTCTCGACCGGGGCTGAAGCGGATGCCCGCGCGTTCCATGAAAAAAAGACGCCGCCGTTTAAGCGCGAACTGCCGAAGCCGGTCCCGCGTATGCTCACCAGGGAGCCTACCGCTCCTGACGGGGGCGTTATTGAAATAACGCGCGGTCCCGCCGCCGTATCATCACCCCGTACCTGCCGGGGCAGCGTCGCCCTGTTGGCAAACAGCACGCCGTTGCTTTTCCTGCCCTTGACATAGACATAAACCAGCCCGGCTTCTCCGAATTCGGGAGTACGGAACATAATCTCATCGTCTTGCCACTCCATGTAGGACATACCGGTCGGCTGCGCTCCCGCTATGGTAATGTACGACTCATCCCGCTCCTTGCCGAAGAAGGCTCCTTTAATGGTTACTATCTCGCCCATTGAGCCGATTTGGGGATAAATAGAACGGATAAGCGGCGTTTGAGGGTGGCAGCTGAGCAGCGTAATAAAAATCGCCGGCGCCAGTCCTTTAATTATCTTCATAAGGACGTAAGGTAAGCATTACTTCGATGCAGGCTGTGTCGTCATCTTTGCGGGGACCGAGAGGGAAAAAGTAAACCGGCTGGTCGAATTCCAGCGGTATTACCTGCATAGAGGTATAGTAACGCATCCCCTGGTTGGGGATCTCTATCCATATTTGCCCCTGCGCAACCAGAAATTTCTGCATACTCCGGCGAATATAGGGGGTAAACTGGGCTACCACCACGAGGTTTGCCCCTACCAGTTTTATTCCGATCGGACGGCCCGGCATGGTCGTTTTTTGGTGCGACTCATTCCATATAACGGTTTGATCCTGTTCCACAATGCGGGCGTTTATGTCCATTACCAGCGCCCTGCTCCTGAATTGAGGAAAAATATCCTGAAAAAAGGAACTGCCGGACAGCGCCGCCGGTCCTGACGATGAATTCGTTTCCTGCGCCGGTATGACTGCGGCATTGAGCAAAGTTAAAATAACACAGCACGACAGATACCAGCGGCTCATTTTATGGTTTTCTCCATCCCGGCGCATTCCGGCCCGTTGCTTTTTGACGGGAATAATCAGCGGCATTGATAATGGCAGGCTCGCCATAGTTAACAAAATTGCGGCTTTCCGGCAGGCGGAGGATGATTATTTCGCCGTTGTCACGGCTGCTCAAATACTGCAGCACATTTTCCATATCCGAAACGGGAATAGTGTTCGGCGCGTCAAATTCGGCCTCGGCGGCGAGGGTCATGCCGGAGTTTGCCGCCGGTCCCGTTACCTTCAGGGTTATGACCAGGGCCAGGGCAATAAACAGGACAACGGCCGCCGCTGCCGCCGCGGGAAGCGGAACGGAAATATGCCGCCGCCATACCGCCCTGTCCCGTACAACCGTCGGCCATGCCGCCGCCGAACCGGCGGCCTTGTCGTCGGCCATGCCGGTACGCTGTTCCAGTTTGCGCCAAACCCGCTCTTTGACCGCTTCCGATTCCCCGGCGAACACATCCCCGGCAGACGCGCGGGAAATGCGCCGGTATGCCTCCAGGTGCCGGGCGCACTGAGAACAACCGGCAATATGGGACTCCATTTTTTCTTTCCAGGGGGAAGGCATCTCCCCGTCGAAATAGACCGAAAGCAGTTGACGATCAGGACATAATTGCGCCATCTTGCTGACTCTCCTCTCCTTCATCGGGCAGGATCCCGCGCAACAGACCGGCAAGCCGTTCCCTTGCCCGGAAAACCCGCACCTTAACATTCCCTTCGCTTATACCAAGCGCCCGTCCAATTTCCTTATAATTCAACTCAGCGTACTCTTTCAATACCAGTACAATGCGAAGATTTTCCGGCAGTTGGTTGAGGGCTTGCAGAACCTCGTCTTTGGTTTCTTTTTTAACAAGCTGCCCCTCCCCGGTTTCTGTCTGCCGGACATCCTCCCTGAATGCCCGCTGATACGCCCTTCGCTCACGTTGTTTCCGTTTTGCGTAGTTAAGGGCGGCGTTTTTAACCACCCGGATAAGCCAGTAAGTAGCCTCTTCCGGGCTGGGAAAAACCATGTTTTTCTCATGGAGGCGAAAAAAAGCCTCCTGACAGAGATCCTCGGCGGCCTCGCTTGAATTGGCGATACGGTAGGCCACCTTGTACAAAATAGGGAAGGCCGAATTGTACAACTGACGGAATTCAGTCCTGTTCATTTCCGCCATCTCCCCATCTCTCTACATAAAAAAACAAGTTTTCCCCCAATTTGTTACACTCTTATACGGTTACCGAAGCGGGAACCGAAGCCGCAATTCTGCGCCAACCGGTGCCGCCCGGTCCGTCTTCCAGAATAATACCCCGTTCTTTGAGATTTTGCCGCAAATGGTCCGCCCGGGCAAAGTCTTTTGCCTGTTTTGCCGCGGCCCGTTCGGCGATAATCCCCTCGATTTCCCGTCTGAACGCCTCATCTTCCGGCTGTTTTTCCTGTTCAAGAACGGAACGCAGGCCAAGCCCCAATACCTCGTCCATGTCATATACCGCCGCCAGAGCCGCCCGCGGCTCTACCGCGCCGTCCCGCGCCAGCCCCCACAACTCCGCCAAAGCCCGCGGGGTGTTGAGGTCATCTTCAATGGCTGTGTTGAATGTTTGCGCATATTTCGCCGCCGCGCCCTGCGCGCCGCCCTCCCCGCAAAGTGCGCCCGCTCTGCCCGCTTTTTCCGCAAGGGCGCGGATTTTATCCGTCAATGACGCGCGGGCATTTTTTGCGCCATCAAGGCCCTCCCAGGAAAACTGTAACTGGCTGCGGTAATGCCCCCCCAGCAGAAAGTAACGGTAATCCAGCGGATCGTAGCCTTTATCAACCAGCGCCTGCAAGGTTAAAAAACCGCCCGCCGATTTGGACATCTTGCCCTTATCCAGCACCAGAAATTCATTGTGCAGCCAATAGCGCACCCAGGGTTTTTTGCCGGTCGCCGCTTCGCTCTGCGCTATCTCGTTGGTATGGTGGATCGGTATATGGTCGATGCCGCCCGCGTGAATATCAAACTGTTCCCCCAGATATTTTATGCTCATCGCGGAACATTCAATATGCCATCCCGGATAACCCCACCCCCAAGGACTGTCCCACACCAGCGCCTGATTCTCAAATTTGCTTTTGGTAAACCACAATACAAAATCGTAGGGGTTGCGTTTATGCTCATCCACGGCAGTCCGCGCCCCGGCTTTCAGATCATCCAGCCGCAGCAGGGCAAGCTCTCCGTAAGCGGGAAATTTGGTTATGTCGAAGTAGAGGTTGCCTCCGGCGGAGTAGGTATAACCGTTATCTGCAATACGCTGAATCAGCGCGATCATGTCGGCAATATGCTCGGTCGCTTTGCATACCGTCGCGGGCCGCCGTATATTCAAGCGGTCCGTATCGTTAAAAAAAGCGGCGGTATACATAGCGGCGATTTCCATCACGCTCTTGCCGCGTTCTTCCGCGCTCCTGACCATTTTGTCGTCGCCGTTGTCGGCATCATCGGATAAATGCCCCACATCGGTTATATTCATCACATGGTTTACTTCGTAACCCGCCCGCCTGAGGGCGCGGACAAGAATGTCATGCGTAACATAAGCCCGCAAGTTGCCGATATGGGCATAGTTGTAGACGGTCGGCCCGCAGCCGTAAAAGCCGACCTTGCCGGCCTGTAACGGCCGGAAAATTTCTGTTTTTCTGCCCAGGGTGTTAAAAAAAGCAAATGGCATGGGTTTATGGTATGGGAAAATGAGGATGAAAAACAAGGGGGGCTTCCACCATAAAGCGATGCGGAATGTGGGGAAGAATTTTCACCACGGAGGTCACGGAGTTTCACGGAGGTTTAAGAGATTAGTATCTTAATTTCTCTTCCTCCGTGAAACTCCGTGTACTCCGTGGTGAAATTCTTTCTTTTTCTTGACAATTCAGGGTTTTATCCCTAACATTAAACACGGCATTATAATGCAAACCTACCGCAATCCCATTCTAGGCGGCTTTTACCCCGATCCTTCAATCTGCCGCGCGGGGCCTGACTTTTATCTGGTTAATTCCACATTCGCGTATTTTCCCGGCATTCCGGTTTTTCACAGCTGGGACCTGCGCCACTGGAAACAAATCGGCAACGCCATCCACCGCCCGGGACAACTCTGTTTTGACGGACACCGTATTTCCGAAGGGCTGTATGCCCCTACCATCCGCCATAACCGGGGAACCTTTTACATAGCCTGCACCTTGATACGCACGGGCGGCAATTTTATTATAACCGCGCAAAACCCCGCCGGCCCCTGGTCGGATCCGGTGTGGCTGTCCGGCGCCGACGGTATAGACCCTTCGATTTTTTTTGATGATGACGGCGCGGCGTGGTATGTCGGAACCCATCCCGCGCCGGAAGGGGAAGCGTATTCGGGCAACTACGAAATATACATCCGGGAAATGGACCTTTCGCTGCTTGCCGCGGGAAAGAACCCCCTGATCGGCGAGAGCATTGGTATCTGGCGGGGGGCGCTGCGTAACGCGGTTTGGCCGGAGGGGCCACACATCTACCGGATCAACGGCTGGTATTATCTGCTTCATGCCGAGGGGGGAACCAGCCGGGATCACGCGGTATGCGCCGCCCGCGCTCAAAATATCCGCGGGCCGTGGGAAGGAAAGCCGGGCAATCCGATTTTAACGCACCGCCATTTGGGAAAAAACGCGGAAATTGTCAACGCGGGACACGCCGATATGACCGATGACCCCAAAGGAAACTGGTGGATGACGCTGCTGGCTTCCCGGCCTTTTCAGGAAGTATGCCCTCTGGGCAGGGAAACTTTTATGGTTCCCCTTGTTTGGGAAGACGGCTGGCCCCGCGTCGCGTCAAAAAGCGGACTGGTTGAAAAAGAATTCCCCATGACCTATACGCCGGAATTCGGCAAGTACGACATTAACTGGAGCCATGAAAGTTCCTGCGATCATTTTAATGTTAGCCGCAATGACGGCGGCGGTAACATTACACCTGACGCGCTGAGGCTGCCCCTCCACTGGCTGACGCTCCGCATGCCCGTCAATGAACAAGACGCCGCCTTAAGCCTTACTAGTCGGCCCGGCGCCCTGCGGCTGTTTACCAAAGCGGCTGGTATGCGCGGCAAAGACCACCCCGCTTTTGCCGGAAGGCGGCTGCGGCATAAAAACTGGCTGTTCTCCGCCGCCATTGAATTTAACCCCCAAACGGATTCAGAATCCGCCGGCATCATTCTGCTGCAGAGCGAAGACTGGCAATACCGTTATGAATTTTTTTTGCATGATTCCGGCAACATCGCGTTACGGATTATCCGCGCGGCGGGTAAAGAAGACGAGCTGGTCATTACCGCTCCTCTGCCGGAAAAACCGCTGGTTCTGGCGGTCTGCTGTGAAGAAATGGCGCTTTCCTTCTTTTTCGGAAAAGATCAATATTCACTGAAACATCTGTTTACCCCGCTGGACGCCCGTATTCTCAGCACTGAGCGCGCCGGCGGCTTTGTCGGCACACTGGCGGGTGTCTTCGCGTCAGGCAACGGAAAGGATACCAACAATTACGCCGACGTACTCTGGGCGGAATATCAGGGCACAGATTAATATGACGAAGAAATTAACCACGGAGTACACGGTAACCGAATAACCGCGCCCCAACAAGGGGCGTTGACCGAATAAGTGCGACACGTTACCGCGCACAAAAAAAGCTACCGTAAACAGTAATGCCGGCTGGATTTATTCAGCCGGGCGCGCGGCGGAGGAAGAGGAATTAAGATACTAGTATCTTAAACCTCCGTGAAACTCCGTGTACTCCGTGGTAAAAATTCTTCTTCCTAACTCTGCCGGTAATTCGCCAGGAAATAGCCCAGGCGGTGTATGGCGTCGGCCAGGGTGTCTTTGTCGGGAAGGAACACAATGCGGAAATGATCCGGTTTTTTCCAGTTAAAGCCCGTGCCGTGAACCAAAAGCAGATGCTGCTCACGGAGCAGGTCGAGCATAAATTTTTCATCGTTCGTTATATTGAAACGTTTAGTGTCTGCTTTCGGAAAACAATACAAAGCGCCTTTAGGTTCTACCACGGAAAGGCCGGGAATTTCCCTGACAAGACTGACCACGGCGTCCCGCTGTTCGCGCAAACGCCCGCCGGGAATGATCAGGTCTTTGATGCTTTGATAGCCGCCCAGAGCGGTTTGAATGCCAAATTGGGCCGGCATATTGGGACACAGGCGCATATTGGCAAGCATATCAAGCCCTTCAATATAATCCGCCGCCTTTTTTTTATTGCCCGAAAGAACCATCCAGCCGGCGCGGAAACCGGTGGCGCGCCATGACTTGCTCAGTCCGTCAAAACTGATGGTGAGAATGTCGGGGTCAATCGTAGACATGGGGGTATGTACAGCCCCGTCATAGGTTATACGGCTGTAAATCTCATCGGCGTATACGATTAAATTATTCTTTCCGGCTATTTGAGCAATACCTTCCAGAACAAAACGGTCATACACAGCGCCGGTCGGGTTGTTGGGGTTTATAACGACAATTGCCTTTGTTTTGGCTGAAATTTTGGAACGGATATCATCCAGATCGGGATTCCATTCTGAGGCCTCGTCGCACAGATAGTGAACCGCTTTACCGCCCGCAAGGGTAATCGCGGCTGTCCACAGGGGATAGTCCGGCATCGGGACAAGGACTTCATCCCCTGAATTCAAAAGTCCCTGCATGGACATCATAATCAATTCGCTGACGCCGTTGCCGATAAAAACGTCGTCAATTTCTACATCCATTACGCCTTTGGTCTGGAAATCCTGCATAACGGCTTTTCTGGCGGCAAACAGACCGCGTGAATCGCCGTATGGCAGGGCATTGTGCAAATTGACGATCATATCATGGATTATTTCATCAGGCGCGTTAAGGCCAAATGAGGCGGGACTGCCAATGTTAAGCTTAATGACACGAAATCCCTCTTCCTCAATTTTTTTTGCTTCCTTGAGGACGGGCCCGCGTATGTCATAACATACATTTTCCAGCTTTGATGATTTTTCAACATTTTTCATGTTAATTATTCCCCCAAATCCATGCGCCGGCTTTGTCCACATAGCTCCTGATGACAGCTCCATACACATTGGTTTTAAGTTCTTTCGTTTTTTTCATCCATTTTTTGGCGGTTTTTAACGATTTCCGCACCGTGCTTTTTCCTTCTTCGGCCCGGATTCGCCATTCAGCGGAAGCCGCGGGGTTTTTTCCTGTCAACTCTGTGAGTACAAAAGCCGCAAGTCCGGTAACCAGCGCGTCATGCGCGCCTGCCTCCGGCATATCAGCCGCAAGTTCTACCATGACGGTTCCCGCTTGTTGATAATTTCCGGCAAGGACCAGGGAAAAGCCATAGAACCAGCGCAGCCAATCCATTTCCTCCGCCCTCCCCTTTTCCAGCCTTTCCCCGAAAAATTCCACAGTGGCGGCGGTATTTCCGCCGAGAAGGTAAGCGGTCCCCAAAATCAGGGCGTTATCTTCCACCAGAGCCGGTTTCGCGGCGGCAAGCCTGTTTTTGAGGTTTACCGCGCCGTTAAAATTCTCCGTCGCAAGGCAGGATTGGGCCAGAAGTTTTACATAACGGGGCTTATACATCCCCTCCTCGTAGATTTTTTTCTCCAGATAAGCGGTCAAAGCCGGCCAATCCTCACTTTCCAGCAGGGCCAGCAGTTTCCGGTTCAGTATAAAAACCGTATTTATAATGCCCAGCGGTACAAGTACGGCAATCCCCGTTATCCAGACCCTGTGCGTCAGTTCCACCGTTTGGACTTTTCCCCAGGATATGACAAAAAAAACGGCAATAAGCAGAAAAAAAACTAAAAATATGTTAAAAAAGATTATTCGCATTTGCAATTTGGGTAGCAACTCCTCTAAAATATAAGATAGAATAAAGAAGAGGAGAGAGTCAATAATGAAAAGTTTCTCACTCAAGGATATTTCCCCAGCCGGGTATTTTTCCAAGGCAGTGTATCTGGATTCAGCGTTTGTTCTTACCGCGCCGGAAATGCCCATAACGGGCGATCTGATGAGGATCATAAGCGACTGGGGCTTTTCTGAAGTATTCAGCGACGGAGAGCCCTGCGAGAATTATTCAGGTGAACAGGAACAGACCGCCAATGAAACGGTAAAAACCGATCCCTCCACCGTAGCCGATCTGGACAAAATACAGCAGGCGGACGCCTTCTACGTTTCATTCCAGAAATATGTAAAGACCCTCTTTGCTTTTTTGCCCATCAAAACCGAGATGGATTTTAACCCCGTGGCGGAAAAGATTAAAACGGTCTGTGATTATGTACGGGATAACCGCCGTTTCCTCATGCGGACAAAATGGCTGACCAGCCCGGAACAGGAAGAAAACCAGTTGGTATCCCATACCACACGTTCAACCATTATGGCCATAATCATCGGCACCAACCTTAAGTTGCAGCCTTACCGGCTCATAGAATTGGGCATTGCCGCGCTTTTTCACGAATCCGGGATGATTAAACTGCCCCAGGAAAACTTTACGAGCAAGCGGACCCTGACCGAGCAGGAAAGGAAGCTGTTATATGCCCACCCGGTTTTGGGTTTTAACCTCCTGAAATCCTTTGACTTTCCCCTGGTTATTTGCCTGGGGGCGCTTGAGCACCATGAACGGGAAAACGGGACCGGGTATCCCCAGCGCAAGACCGGCGACAAAATCAGCCTGTACGCGAAAATTATCGCGGTGGCGTGTTCTTATGAAGCTATTTTATCCAGCCGTTCCTACAAAGACGCCAAGGACGGCCATACGGGTATACTGGAACTGCTGAAAAATGAGGGGAAACAATACGATGACACCATCGTCCGGGCGCTGGTATACTCGCTGTCGCTGTATCCCATCGGCTTGTATGTGCTGTTATCCAACGGGAAAAGAGGACAGGTGGTTGACGTGAATCCGGAGAATCCCCGCTTCCCCATTGTAGAGGTATTCGGGGAGCTTATGCCCAACGGAAAAAATAAAGCCGTACAGACTTCAGCTAACGGCTGTTCCATAGTCCGCCCCCTTACCAAGGCGGAACTTGAAGGTTAATTACCAGCCGATGATTATACTCATTGCCGTCCTGATCCTGGCAAGCGGATTTTTTTCCCTGTTTGAACAGGCGCTGAAAACCGCCGGCAAGCCCCATCTGCATCCGGAAACCGCTCATGCCGAAAAACAGGGCGCGCAGCGCCGTCGCCGTCTGTTTTTGAAAGCGGCGGAAGATTCGGATCTATACTTCATGGCGGCGCACTTTTGGCGCATCGCCCTCAGAACCTTTGCCGCCGTCATTACCGGAATAGTCATACAATCCGCCGCGCCGCCGGTCTTTCTGTCCGCGGCCGTCTGCGCCGCCGTATTGATAGGCGTAATGCTGCTGCTGGACAGCCTGATATTCTGCATCACCCGCTGCGCTGCGGAAGGTATAGCCGCGGCGGCCTTCCCCCTCTTTGAGCTTTTTACTCTGCCCCTGCGGCCTTTTTATCTGCTGATACACAACGCCGGTCAGCAACTGCGGAAGATATTCCCCGCGGAAGCGCAGCCGCCGGCCATGACCGAGGATGATCTGCGCTTTGCCCTTATGGAAGGTGAAAAATCGGGCATTGTTGAAAGCAAGGAAAGAACGATGGTAGAAGGGGTCTTTTATCTGGGAGACCGGCCTCTCGGCGCTTTTATGACTCACCGTTCCGAAATCCAATGGCTTGATATCAACGCTCCGTTAGCTGACATTAGCGCGAAGGTTCTGGAATACCGTCATCAACGCTGTTTTCCCGTAACCGACGGCACCCTTGACGCCATTGTGGGAGCGGCCTATCCGGAAGATATAATTCTTGACGCGGCCTCCGGCTCGCCTGCCGGACTGCGGGCGATAATGAAAACAGCCCTGTTCGCGCCGGAAACCATGCCGGCCCTGAAAGCCTTTGAATCATTCAGGCGGGGCAAAGCGGATTTTCTGTTTGTCATGGACGAATACGGCGGTTTTGCCGGCATGGTCAGCGTACTTGACCTGATGGAAGAAATTGTCGGTGAACTGACCGCTCCCGTCGGCGCGGAAGAACAGGCGGTACGGCAGGAGGACGGCTCATGGCTGGCGGACGGCGGCCTGAATATCGATGATGCGGCGGCGCTTTTCTCCCTGCCCGGCCTTTCCGCCGCCATGGACTCTTTCGGCGGCGCGCACGGCGGCTATCATACCCTTGCGGGTTTTGTGCTTTCACTTGCCGGGGAACTCCCCCGCTCAGGCGACAGTTTCGTCTATCAGGACTGCCGCTTCACCGTTCTGGAAATGGACGGCAACCGCATCGAAAAAATAGCCGTTAAGAAAATAAAATAAGAAAAAGAAATTTACCACGGAGGTCACGGAGTTTCACGGAGGTTTAAGATACTAATATCTTAATTCCTCTTCCTCCGTGTTACTCCGTGTACTCCGTGGTTAAAAATTCTTCTCAGTTGGTGTGTCCGACCTGGATGCTTCCTTTTATGCTGACCAACAACACCACGCAAAAAGGAATTGGTCTGTTCAGGAGGTCCACCATATAGGTGTTTTTATAGTAATACCCTTCTTTGCTGCCCAGAGACATGGGTACCGCCGTATATAACTCAATATGGGGAAAGGGATTCAACGTGAAGCCGGGTATCAACTGCGCTGAATTTTCAAATGGCGCGTAACGTGTCTGCGCAAAAAGACGGAAATCGCCCTTTCCCCCAAACTTGTAGCGCAGATTCAACGCCATGTTTAGATCTTCTATAAAAGGACTTACTCCGGCTTCCCGAATATTGGTTTCCGGGCGATAAAAGTAAATGTCCTTTTCGGCGTTGTAAAATACTTCCCCGTTTACGTTAAATTTATCAACAAAAAAATCCCTGATAAAACCAAGGCTGGCCGCGCCGCTTACATTGGACGGTTCATCAACATCAATGGCGATAAGCCCTTCAGTGTACAATTCGGTTTTTCCAAGGGTAGTCTTTATTGAAAGAAAAGTCCGCATAGCCATGCCATCCTGATAAAAAATTCCCAGGTCAAGATCAACCCAGCGAAGGGCCAGATTGTACTTGCCTCCGTAACCGAAATCCTCCTTTTTCAGAAGAACGCGCGGGCCCATCAGGTTTGCCCTGGTTAAAGCAAGGACCTGAAAACCGCCAATTCCGGTGGGCACATCAATCTTAAAGATGAAAGATTCTCCTGAGGCGCCGCCATTTGGAACACGGGCCAATAAGTTGGTAAAATTATAGTTGGGAGAAATACCCCAGGAATGTGAATACTTTCCGCCCCGGAGAAAAACAACGTCGCCATAGTTGTAATCAAAAAAGAAATTCCTCAGGGTAAAACCAAAATTGGGTATTTTAAAAGCAATCGTAGTGCTGACCCGAAGGGTATTATCAATTTGGGCATACATGGCGAAAGAACTGCTCATCTTGATTGCGCGATCCACAAAATGGCCGTGGTCACCAACCGAAGACCAGGGAGGTTCGAGCCATCCGGGCATAATACCCGCCGAAAATTCATAGGATGCGTCAAAAATAAAATTTTGCTGTTTTATCAGTTTATCAATCAAAGTAACATCGGCGGTACTGGTTTTTGGTTCTTCAGGGGGAGATTCCGGCGCAGGCTCGTCAAAAATGGAATCAATATCCCAATCCAGCGCGGCTTTTTCCTGGGCCTGAAGCTGCGTAAAAACCATCAAACCCAGAAAAACAAAAAGCCATTTCATCGGTTAACCGTTTCCAGAAAAGTTTTTGAAAAAACCGAGTCCGCCACTTTGCCAAAAGAAGGTTTTGAAATTGAAATCTGGGTTTTCTCGTTTATAAAAGTCCCGTTAACAACCGCCCCGCGCAGGGCGTCTACCAGGAGAATCTGTTTGGAAACATAACGTCCGTCAATCCGGTAATAATCGGGAATGGCCAATGTCCGCAGCAGTTGGCCGGAAAGGCTGTAATCCTCGCTTTTACGCAGTAAACCGTCTTCGCTGACCCAGATTTTCATTTTGGGAAAAGTCACATTGGAGGTAACGGCTTCAAGAGTCAGAACCCGGCATTTAAAACGTCCCAATACGGCATCCGCGCCGGCAATCACTTTATAGTCCTGGGCCAGAGTAGAGCGGGTAAAATCCGAATTTCTGGCATTGGTATTCTGAAAACGTTCGGCGTTGCTGGTTGTGTTAAAACGCCGGCTTTCAGGATCGTAAAACCACAGGGTTTTACCCTGTTTAAGGTAACCCTGTCCCTTGCTGATCAGAGGCTGCATAATTACAATCACAAATGTTTCGTTGGAATCTCTGCGGAAAATCCCCGCTACCGTTGTGGAAAGACCCTGTCCCGGTTTTTCCTGTACAATGGTATACTCGGCGGAAAAATCTGTGTCAAAATAACTAACCAGTGAATCAACGGTAGCCAACAGTTCCTGGTCAGAAACAGCCTGAAGGGCGGTTCCGGTAAAAATGAATAAGGCCGATAAAACAAGACATCGAATTATTTTAGGCATCATAATGGTTCTCCCGATAACAACCCCGGCAGACTTTTCCGTGAGGCGCGAAAAGACGGAAATAACGCCATTATAAAAAGTACTATATAAATAAACGCTATATTGGTCAACATGGTTCCCGGCAGATAAAGGGGCCTGAGACTTCCGTTTTTCATAAAAATCTCAAAACCCGGAAACCATGAAAAAGATATGAGCGAAATCGCCCGGTTTAAAACAAGAGCCAGCACAAACCCCGCGGCCAGCGCGGTAAACCCCATAACAAAGACTTCGGACCAGAGGACCATCTGCAGGTCGCCCCCGTAAAAACCAATAACCCGCATAACGCCCATTTCCCGCGCCCGTTCATGGAGTATCAGGCGGTAGGTAACGGCGGCGCTGACCAGAATTGTAAGAAGCATCATTCCGTAGAGCAGATAGGTAATGATGTTCATTGCATCCAATAACGCTGATATTTCCGATAAATAAACCGGCAAAGTATAGAGAAAAACCCTGATCCCATCCCAGGGGCGGTCTCTTTCCAAAGCCATTTGATCCCGGTCATAAACCAGCGGACCAAGCTGCACCTGTTCCGATAAAATATTTTGCAGTTGTCTGCGCTTTAATTCGGCGGCGCCCGGGTCATCAAGAAAGAAGCCAATAGAAGAACAGTCCTCGTCATTAAAGAGAACGAGGCGATTAAGGCTCAACCGGGAAATGTAAGCTTTATAATAGCCAAATATGGACGTATCCTGTACGATTCCCTTTACGATAAACATTCCGGTGTTTTTCTGCCACCAGCGGGTAAAAAGTTCCAGAATGACGCTATCCCCCATTTTTGCGCCAAGCTGCCGCGCTACCTGAACCGAAAGAATAATGCCGTCATCGCCCGGAAACGGGTCATAGGGCTCATCAAAACTCATCTTGCTCAGCAGGCGCGCTTCCCTGTCCCAGTCACAGCCAATCAAAGATTTAAGCAGTATCGCGGCGCCGTTGAAATGGACAATACCGTTCATGCTATAGATTGTCCGCAATACCGTATATTGAGGATCTATTCCCGCGCGGTCAGCCGCGTTCAGAATAGCTGATATTTCATCCTGCCCCAGATGGTGAGTATAATCTCCGGCAGAGTCAGTATCGTAACCAGCCGCGACAATATCCCCGGCATAATGCGACTGGGCTGTATAGTACACATTGTCATACATTCCGTCTTTTATCGAGGTAATAACAGTGACAATCGCGTAACAAAAAACAAGGGCAGTCATAAGAAAACCGTAACGCCGCCGGTAACGGTACAGATATTTGAGGCCCAGTCTGAAAACAGCGCAAAATTTTTCCATCATCCCCTCTGTACCGCCACTATTGGCTCGATTCGCACGGTTACTTCCACCGGATATACCGAGGCCGCCAGAGCAAACAATACCGCCATGAAAAATGAAAAAATGGCAGTCTGAGGCAGAAATTCAAGTTTCAATACCGGGCTGCCCAGTATTGAAGCAATCAGTTCATTTGATATATGAAGGTCAAGCCTGTTAATCCACACCACCAACAAAAATCCGCCCATAAGCCCGGCAAAACCGGCAATCAGGGCGATAACAAGATTCTCGCAAAACATAAGGGAACGGATATACATATCCGACGCGCCTATTGCCCTGAGCGTGCCGATTTCCCTTGTCCGGCGAAAAACAGTAATTAAGAGAATATTGATTACCGTAATTACCCCTACGACACATACCAAAAACAATCCCGAATTGTACAGGATTTGAATCAACAGCGAAAGAATGGCGGAATTTCCCGCCGCTATTCTCCAGTTTACCGCGGTTACTTCATAGGGCAGTATTTTTTTATTTAATGACGAGATAAAAGCCTCGGCGGATACTCCTTTTTTCAGGCGCAGCATGATAAAATTCCATTCGTTTTCCGCTTCCTGTACATTCTTGTCTTTTATTGTTTCTTTTAAATAATTTTCCAACAGGTCCGCTGAAAATCCGGTTTCTTTTATTTCGTCTTCATGGTTATCCTCAAATATTTCGTCAAAAATATCATCAGAATTTGCCCACAAAAGGCGCGATGAATCTTCACCGGTATTAATACCATCGCCGCGCGCTGTCTGAATTGAATTGAGTTCCCTGACAGTCCGGGGATCGGCAATAACAATTTCATTCATTAATTGGCCGGGGTTTTTATAACTGAAGATTCCTGTCAGCGGAACTTCCCTGATCTTAAAACCCGCGGTGCCGGCGAATGTCAAAAGTAACGGCATACCGATAAGGGGGCGCTCCCCGCTGCGCATTGCAATTCTTTGAGCCCGTTCCTCCGTGATCATCGCGCCATATTCACCGGCGCGCAAAAAACGGCCTTCTTCAAGAATAATGCCGGGAAAAAGTGAAAAATAGGATTCCGTGTCAATACCGCACAGCAGAACCGGTTCCCGGACATTCAGGCAATCCATGAAGGCTTTTCCTGATACCTGTCTGGTTATACCGGCAACTCCGGGTTCGGAGGCGGCAAGCTCCATAATTTTATCAGGAACAGGAAGAATCGGGATAGTAAAATAAGCATCAATTACCGGAGTGTTGGCGCCGAAAAGGTTCATGGTAATGTCACCGGCCTTTTCCAGTACTACGTCGCCGGTAAGGCTTTCAATATACGCGTGGCGAATACCCCGGTCTATCATTCCCATGACGCTGTTCCCGATAAAGAAAAGAAGGGTGATAATCGCGATAAGAAGGGCGATGATGACGTTATTTTTTTTGTTTCTGATGATATTGCGAAAGGCCAGGAAAAAAACCATTACTGCCGTCTCTCCGATTTGATGGTACCGTCATGAAGAAAAATAACGTGGCCCGCCATTTTCCATATTTCCGGATCATGCGTGGAAAAGATAAAGGTTGTTTTTCCCTCACGGTTGATTTTTTTCATTAAGTCCAGGACTTTTTCTCCCGTACCGGAATCAAGATTGGCGGTCGGCTCATCGGCAATGACAATTTTGGGCATGGTTACCAGCGCCCGCGCGATAGCCACCCGCTGCTGTTCTCCGCCGGAAAGTTCCGCGGGGATATGATTTCTCCGTTTCGCGAGTCCCACCGCTTCCAGCAGATAATTCACCCTGTCCCGGCGTTCAGCCTTTGTCCCGCCTTTTTTTGCTATTACCAGAGGAAGTTCCACATTCTCAAAAACATTCAAGACCGGTAAAAGGTTAAAAGATTGAAATACAAACCCGATAAGTTCCCGCCTGAGCCGCGCCATCTCCCTTCTGTTTTGATTTTTTATTTCCAGATTATTTATCTCAAGATAACCCCGGCTCGGCTTGTCTATCAGGCCAATAATATTCATCAGGGTAGTCTTGCCGGAACCGGAAGGTCCCGCAATAGAGACAAATTCACCTTCCGCTATTTCAAAATTAACGTCCTTGAGGGCATTGATCTCAATATTGCCCATGGGGTAGATTTTCCAGAGGTCCTTACCCTTGATTATCACAGATTACTATACTCCCCGGACGGTCAATAATCCCGTTTTATCCCTTTTTTTTGTTATATTGCCCATTTTTTAGCCTGGTGTCAAGGGAAATAAAGGCACAAAACCGGAAAAAACACCGAAAAAGAGGTGTTCTATGCGCCGGACCGGGTATTTTCTTACCAAAAGGTTGAAAAAAGAAACAATATGGGGTATTACTTATGTAGCGAGGTATTGGTACGAAGCAGCACATTGCCAGAATGCGCTGGATTTTAAAAGGCGTTTTATGGCTTATTCTCAGCATAATACGAAGAAACCGAAAACTGTATTCCCTTGCACGGAACATACTCTTTTTAAAAAGACACGGAATCAGGGCAATGGCAAAAAAAATTGGCGCCATTATCCAAAAATGGGTGAAAAAGAGTTTTTCCCGGCTGGAAAGAGAACTGGCATTAACAAGGAATAAAAGGACAATTCAGGAAAACACGGTTTTTCTCAGGAAGATAAGGTTCAGCATTATTACGCCGTTATACAATACCCAGGAAGAATACCTTACCGCAATGATAGAATCGGTTATTGCGCAGACATACAATAATTGGGAGTTATGTCTGACCGACGGAAGTGATGATGGGTATGATAACATCAGTCTTATTTGCGAAAGATACGCGCTGGATGACAACAGGATAAAATACAAAAAGCTTGAAAAAAACGAGGGGATTTCTGAAAATTCAAACAAGGCCATAGCAATGTCTGCCGGAGAGTATATAGGGTTTCTTGAGCATGATGATGTGCTCCATCCCTCCGCTCTTTATGAAGTAATGAGGGTAATTTGTCAAAAGAAAGAGGCTGATTTTATTTATACCGATGAAGCGGTATTTTCTCCTGCCGGTAATATTGTAGAGAGACACTATAAACCTGATTTTGCGGTTGATACATTGTGTTCACATAACTACATCAGCCGTTTTACCGTCTTTTCAAGAACACTCATGGAAAAGGCCGGTTTATTCAGGGCCGAGTTTGACGGGAGTCAGGATTATGATTTAATCCTCCGGTATACGGCTGTTGCGAATGGTATATATCATATACCCAAATTATTGTATTTCCATCAGAGACGCGAAAAATCCAATGTGAGCAAAAAAATAAACGTTATTTCTTCCGCGGAGAATGCCCTCAGCGATCATCTGAAGCAACGGGGGATTTCCGCCCAGGTTGAAGCTAAAATCGGGCTTCCGGGATATTACAGGATTATATATGAATTAACGGAAAGGCCGCTGGTCTCGATAATAATTCCGAACAGGGATAACGTTTATCTTTTACGCAACTGCCTGTCATCCATAATAGAAAGAACAACTTATGATAACTATGAAATTATTATTGTTGAAAATAACAGCGCCGATAACGCTACTGAAAATTTTTATAAAGAATTGGTACGATATGACAATATTCGTATTGTATATTGGGAAGGGAAGGAATTTAACTTCAGTGAAATATGTAATATGGGTTATAAATGCTCGAATGGAAAGCAATTGATATTTTTAAATAATGATATTGAAATAATCACGCCCAATTGGATTGAAGAGATGCTCATGTATTGCCAGAGGGACGATGTTGGAGCGGCGGGAGCCAAGCTTTATTTCAGCAACCGGTCTATTCAACACGCCGGCGTTGTATTGGGAATTGGGGGGACAGCCGGGCATATATATTATGGCGCCCCTCTCGGTTCCGCCGGGTACATGGGGAAATTAAAGATCGTGCAGAATATGAGCGCCGTTACCGCCGCCTGCATGATGGTCCGCAGGAAAGTTTTTGAGGAAGCGGGCTTTTTTGAGCCGGAATTTAAATCTTCATATAATGATGTTGATTTATGCCTCAAAATCAAAAAAGCCGGATATTTGATTGTATGGACGCCCTATGCTGAAGCCTATCACCTCGAATCAAGATCACGCGGCTATAATATAACGTATGAAAAAAAACGCCAGTTGATACATGAGATGGCCCTGTTTAAGGCGAAATGGAAGGACGTTATTACCCAGGGGGATCCTTACTACAATTGTAACTTTTCACTTGAAAATGTCAATTATAGGCTAAAATAAAGGGTTAGTATGCCTAAAGTTACTTTTTTGGCCGAATTTACAAGAATTTGGCCCATTTTACTGTTTTCAACGCTTAAAAGAGCATAGGTTTCCCTGAAACATCAAAAAACCCCGGAAAACACCAAAAAACAGGGAATTTTATGCATTTTGGACACTAATCTCTTGATATATTTTTAAAATTCCTGTAGTGTTTATTAATGTTCAATGTGCCGCACCTTGGAACTAAAAAAGTTTGTTCTTCAGAAATTCCCATAGACAGACCTGATTTATACCTCATTCGTACAGTAATTACACCTTTTTTTGAGAATGATTTTGAACAAACCAGGGCATATTTTCTCTTTCGGAAGGTTGAAAATTGATTAAAAGGGTATATATTGTATAATAATATATCGATATTTTGCGGATTTTAACCCATTTAGTAAAAAAATGCTGTTGGGTTTGGTGGTATTGGCAAATCCGGCAAACCTGTTTCGGCGGTGGCTGGGTTATTTTTTGGGAGATATTAATAAAAAGCCGTTCCCGGACGGCAAAGCCCTTGCTTGGCCTGAATTTCAGACAAGAATAGGTGAATATTTTTTATGTGTTACCATAAATGGTAAAAAAATGAAATGGTTATTATGCAGAAAACAATTGTACGCTTGCGTACCTTTTTAAAATACAGGGAACTCTTCTTCCAGCTTGTATCCCGTGATATAAAGCTTAAATACCGCAGGAGCTTTTTGGGTTACATCTGGAGTATGTTAAATCCCCTTCTGACCATGCTGATCATGATTATTGTTTTTTCCAATTTATTTGCAAAAAATATTGTAAATTTCCCCATTTATCTTCTTATCGGGAACTTGCTCTTTACGTTTATGGCAGTCGCCGTATCCAGATCGCTTACTTCAGTATTGGGAAACGCGAGCCTTTTGAAAAAGATTTATGTTCCCAAGTATATTTTTACATTGGCGACGGTAACCAGTGAATTGATAACTTTTCTTTTTTCCCTGGGAGCGCTTATCATTTTAATTTTTGCTACCAAAACTCCCTTTACCTTACGCTTTCTGTTGGTGATTATTCCTATTGCGCAATTATATATGTTCAGTATAGGACTGTGTTTGTTTATGGCCCAGGCTACCGTTTTTTTTCGGGATTTGATATACATTTGGCAGGTTTTTTCCACCGCATGGATGTATGTTTCCGCCATATTCTATCCGGTAAATATCCTGCCGGGCTGGCTTTACTTTCTTGTCACGCGCTATAATCCCATGTATTTTTATATTGCCATGTTCCGTAATTTTACCATTGGCGGCGCGCATACGGGCAGTCTGGAACTGGCAATTCGCGGCGCTGTTGCGGCCGGCCTTATGCTGCTTGTAGGACTGGTAAGCTTTTCCTGCAATAAGAATAAATTTATCCTGTATATGTGAGGTGTTTTTGGAACCGACTGTTATCCGGGTGGAAGACGCGACGGTGCGTTTTAACATGGCCTCGGAAAGAATTGACAACATTAAAGAATACTTTATAAAACTCGTCAAGGGCCGTCTTCATTTTAGTGAATTCCTGGCTCTTAAAAATATTAATTTTGAAGTGAAGCAGGGAGAATCCTGGGGTATAGTCGGCAGTAACGGCGCGGGAAAATCAACCCTGTTAAAGCTTATCTGCGGCATTATTACACCGAGTATCGGGTCGGTAAGAATAAACGGTTCCATATCCCCCATGCTGGAACTGGGAGCCGGGTTTGATCCGGAATTAACCGCCGGGGAGAACATTTACCTGGAAGGAGCCCTGCTCGGTCATAGCCGGGCCTTTATGCGGGAACACTATGACGAGATAGTGGAATTTTCCGAGCTCAAGGACTTTCTGGATATGCCCATCAAAAATTACTCTTCCGGTATGCAGGCCCGTATGGCTTTTTCGGTGGCAACCGTGGTAAACCCCGAGATTCTTATAGTAGACGAAGTGCTTTCCGTAGGAGATGCCGCTTTTCAGCGAAAGTGTGAGACCCGGATACATGAACTGCTGCAAAACGCCACAACGCTGCTCCTTGTTTCTCACAGTAAAGCCATGATAGAACGCCTATGCAATAAGGCGCTTTGGCTGCGCAAGGGCGAAGCGGTAATGACCGGCGATGTCAAAGAAGTCTGCGCCGCTTATGAGGAATATTATCAATGAAAGGCATCATTCTTGCCGGAGGGTCCGGCAGCAGGCTTTTTCCCATTACCAAAGTTTTATCCAAACAACTGGTGCCTCTTTACGATAAGCCAATGGTTTATTATCCCCTTTCGGTACTGATGCTTGCCGGGATTCGGGATGTACTGATCATCTCTACCCCGCGCGATCTTCCGCTGTTTAAGGAATTGTTTGGGAATGGCGGCTGGCTTGGCATGAATTTTGACTACAGGATTCAGGAAAGCCCCCGGGGTCTTGCGGACGCGTTTATTGTAGGCGCGGATTTTATTGGCGCTGAAAGCTGCGCCATGGTATTGGGGGATAATGTATTTTACGGACGGGATTTCAACCGGACTCTGAGAAATACCCGAAACCGCATTGAACAGTCAGGGGGAGGGGCTATTTTTGGTTATTATGTTAAAGACCCCAAAGCCTACGGGGTGGTAGAATTTGATAAAAACGGGAAAGTGCTTTCTATTGAGGAAAAACCCGAATTTCCCAAAAGTCATTTTGCCATTCCGGGACTTTATTTTTATGATAACGCGGTGGTAGATATCGCGAAAGATATAAGGCCTTCTGTCAGGGGGGAAATAGAAATTACCGCTGTTAATAACGCCTATCTGGAACAGGGTACGCTTACGGTAGAGACGCTCGACCGGGGTATGGCCTGGCTTGACACCGGTACCTACGATGGTTTATTGGAAGCCGCCAACTTTATAGAAACTGTCCAGAAGCGGCAGGGAATGTATGTTTCCTGTATAGAGGAGACCGCCTATACCAACGGCTGGATCGGCAAGGAAGATCTTTTGCGTCTTGCCGCGGAATACAAGACCGAATACGGCGATTATTTGCGGTATGTAGCGGAGAATCTATAGTGTCGTTTGTTTTCACGCCATGTCCGATACCGGGTTTATTTGAAATACAGCCAAAGATATTCGTCGACTGGCGGGGTTATTTTTTTGAATGTTATTCACAGCGGGATTTTTACGCTGCCGGGCTTACAATCCCTTTCGTTCAGGATAACCAGTCAATGTCAGGCAAGGGTACGCTCCGGGGCTTACACTTTCAGATAACGCATCCCCAGGGAAAACTGGTGCAGGTTATACAGGGCGAGGTGTTTGATGTAGCGGTGGATATACGTCCCGATTCACCGACCAGGGGCAAATGGCACGGCGTTATTTTAAGCGGTGAAAAACAGAACCAATATTATATTCCGCCGGGTTTTGCCCATGGATTTTTAACATTAACGGAACAAGCGGTCTTTGCCTATAAATGCACCGATTTTTACTATCCTGAAGATGAAGGCGGCATTATCTGGAACGATCCGGTTATCGGCATTACATGGCCTGATCTGGGAATGGAATACAATTTATCCGATAAAGACAAAAAACTCCCGTTCTTCTCATCACTGCCGGTCGGCGGTAAAAAACAATGATCTGGCTCATCGGCAGCAAGGGTATGCTGGGAACAGAACTCTCCCTGCTTCTGGAAGAGTCCGGTCATTCATTCATGGGGACGGATTGTGAAGTTGACATTACCGACGCGCAGGCGCTCGCAAAGTTTGCCAAAGACCAATCAATCGGCTGGATCATCAACTGCGCCGCGTATACCGCGGTTGACAAGGCGGAGGACGATGCTGAAAATTGCCGCCGCCTGAATACGCTGGGGGCTGGTAATATAGCTGTCTGCGCCCAAAATATTGGCGCGCGCCTGATCCATATTTCGACTGATTATGTGTTTGACGGAAAGGGAATAAAAACCAAAGAAACGGATGATTTCCGTCCTTACCGTGAAGATGACACGACAAATCCCATCGGTGTTTATGGGCTGACCAAACGGGACGGGGAACTTGCCGTACTGGAAAACAATCCCCATTCATACATAATTCGTACCGCATGGCTGTACGGCAGGCATGGCGGCAATTTTGTACATACTATGCTCCGTTTGATGAATGAACGGGACGAAATTAAAGTGGTAGACGACCAGCGGGGCAGTCCTACATGGGCTTTTGATCTGGCTTTTACGGTATTGGTCTTCATCAAAAACGTCGATTCAGGGAAAAATATCCCTTTCAGTGTGTATCATTATACCAACGAAGGCGAGATTACCTGGTTTGATTTTGCGCGGAAAATCCACGCCCAGGCGCGGACATTGGGTATTCTGACGAAAAACTGCGCAATTACCCCCTGTACAAGCGCCGATTTTCCTGCTAAAGTAAAGCGTCCCACATATTCTGTGCTGGACAAGACAAAGATTAAAACAGTTTTGGATATTGCTATTCCCGTATGGGATGACAGTTTAAATAAGTTTTTAAGTATGAGAAAATATGCGTAAATTGACAAATATCCTGGTAACAGGCGGCGCGGGATTTATCGGCGTCAATTTTATTCGTTTTCTTTTTGGCGAAACGAAGGAAAAGCCGGAATTTAAAGGACGGGTAATTAATCTGGATAACCTTACTTACGCGGGAAACGCGGGAGGTTTAAAGGAGATAAAAGAAAAATTTGGGGGCAGCCGGTATTTCTTTGAAAGAGGGGATATTTGCGACCATTCGCTGGTTGAAAATATTTTTCAGGAGTACGAAATTGATACCGTTGTTCATTTTGCCGCCGAAAGCCATGTTGACCGTTCAATTCTGGGACCTGAAGCGTTCATTAAAACCAATGTATTGGGAACCTTTACCCTTCTTGAGTGCGCCAGGAGCGCATGGAAAGACGCTCAGGATGTACTATTTCACCATATCAGTACCGATGAAGTATACGGCTCTCTGGGAGAAACAGGTTATTTTACCGAAAATACCCCATACAATCCCCGTTCACCCTATTCAGCCAGTAAAGCGGCAAGCGATCACCTGGTAATGGCCTATCATCATACCTACGGCTTGCCTGTTACTCTTTCCAACTGTTCCAACAATTACGGATTTTATCAATTTCCGGAGAAACTTATCCCCCTTATGATTATGAATATGCTTGAAGACAAGCCGCTTCCGGTGTATGGGGATGGAAAAAATATCCGGGACTGGGTGTATGTGGATGACCACAACAACGCGGTTTGGACTATCATGCAAAAAAGCAAAACAGGAGAAAAATACAATATAAGCGGTGAAAACGAATGGGAGAATATAAGACTTCTTAATGAACTTATTGACATCGTTGCCGCTAAAACCAATTCCAATGCTGAGGCAATTCGATCTACCATCACTTATATCAAAGACCGCCCCGGTCATGACAGGCGCTATGCCATAGACTCTTCAAAAATCAAACGCGAACTGGGTTGGAAACAAACCGTCGATTTCCGTCAGGGAATTGAGCGCACAGTAGACTGGTATTTGGCTAACAGAGAATGGGTAGACAGTATACGTAACGGACATTATAAGCGCTGGATAGAAAAAAATTACGATAATCGGTAGGTTTTTGATAAACGATATTAATGAAAAAACTCATTAAGAAAGCCGCTCTTTAAGGAACATAGTATGAAAATAACAGTAATGGGTCTTGGTTTTGTAGGATTAACAACAGCGCTGGGACTAGCCGAAAAAGGACACAACGTTCTGGGTTATGACGCCAATGCCGAAAAAACAACAGAATTGTCTTCCGGCAAAGTTTCGCTCTACGAGCCGAATTTACCTGAAGCGTTGTCCCGCCACCTTGGCAGGAATTTTAATGTGTTGTCAACATTGCCGGAAAACGCCGCCGATATTCAGGCGGTTTTTATCTGTGTTGGCACGCCGTGCGGTGATGATGGCGCTGCCGATTTACGGTATGTGTTTAGCGCGCTTGATATGCTGGAACCAATATTGAGGGCGGATTCATTTAACGGCATTATATTAATTAAATCAACCGTACCACCCGGCACGACAAAAACAAAAATTATTCCGTATCTGCGAAAAAAAAATATCAATGTGCCGGTTGTGAACAATCCGGAGTTTCTGCGTGAAGGTTATTGTTGGGAAGACTTTGTTAAACCGGACAGAATTGTCTGCGGGACAGAAGATCTGACCGCGACGGATGTGATAAAGGCTATATATAAAGATTTTAATGTGCCGATTATTGTTACGTCGCTTAACACAGCGGAATTTATCAAATATTTGTCAAACAATATGCTGGCAAACATGATCAGTTTTTCAAACGAAATGTCCATGATAGCAAATGCGATCGGTGATATATCCGTTAAACAGGCTTTTGAAACACTGCATTTGGACAAACGATGGGGTAAATCGGGTATGAGGCATTATGTATATCCGGGCTGCGGGTTTGGAGGTTATTGCCTGCCCAAGGATCTGGAGGCCATGATAGCGCAAGCCAAAAGTTATGGGCTTACCCCTGCCCTATTGGAAAGTGTGCAAGCTGTAAACCGGTCAATGCCGTCTTTTGTTGCGGATCAGGTAACCGCGGATGTTTCGGAAAATATCGGGATACTGGGACTGTCCTTCAAGCCAAAATCAGACGATGTACGCAGTACGCCGGCGGCGGAAATTATCTCCTCTCTCCTGAACAAGGGGTATAAGTCTTTATTCGTTTATGATCCGGAAGCCAAAATAACTTTCCAGAAAGAATTTTCATTTCCCGTACACTACTGCGAAAGCGCCGATGAAGTCTGCGAAAAGGCAAAAACAGTTATGATCGTTACGGCATGGCCGCAGTTCAAAGGAATTGATAAACGCTGGCCGGATGTAAAATTTATTGACGGCAGATATATGTTATGAGTTTTCGGGTAAAACCGGCGCTTGAGTAAAATGCCTGTGATAAGCGTTATTATGTTAACCTATAATCGGGAGACGCTTGTATCTCGTGCGATTGAAAGCATTTTAACGCAGATTTTTTCCGACTTTGAGTTTATCATTGTTGATAATGGCAGTTCTGACAGAAGCGGAAAGATTGCCGATGAATACGCCTCCGTAGACAACCGTATAAAAGTGATTCACCGTGAGCGCGGTAATATTGGAAGTGGACGTAACGCTGGACTGGATGCGGCAAAAGGTGATTATATAACATTTATTGACGATGACGATTGGACGGAACCTGACTTTCTGAAGTTTCTATTCAACCTTGCGGTTAGTAATAACGCGGATATTTCAATCTGTGGAAGCTGGCGGCAACTGGAAAACGGCGGGATTGAGCCGAAATATATATTTGATGAGCTGCTTCTGCACAATACGGAAGCGGCAGTAACTGAAATAATACTGAGAAAGCATTATAATTCGGCAACGCCAACAAAATTATTTCAAAAACAAATATTTGATAAATTAAGATTTCCAACACAAGGGAAATATGACGATATTGCGATGACATACAAACTCTTTGCCAATTCCCGGCTGACAGCCGCGCAAGGCAAAGGGAAGTATTATTTTTCACGGCATGGTGGGAACAATTCCGGCGCGACTACAAAGCATCAATTCCTTGACCCGTTGCAGCTTAACGAATATCTGTCTGTGTTTAGGGAACGTACAGAATACATAAGCCGCGCTTTGCCGAATCTTGCCGATTTAGCGCAGTGGAGTGAATGGTCATACATGATTTCTATGGTTGAGAAAATAAACCGTTATAACCTTACAAATTGCGGTAAACCGCTCGCGTTTATGCTCCATGAACTGAAACAAAACCGTGATATTTTTTTGCGTTCTCCCTGGACGCAGGAATTTGAAAAGCAATGGATGGAGAGTTATGTACACAACAAGATATAAATAAAAATTAATGCGGGATAAAATGAAAATCTTGATAAGTACCAGAACATATAACAGAGAACATCTGCTTCCCCGTGCGGTTAATAGTGTATTATCACAAACATTTACGGATTTTTTATATATTATTTTTAATAACGGTTCAACAGATAACACTCAGTCATTAATCGACAAATATTGCAAAGAAGATAAAAGAATTATCTCTTTTTCATATTCAGAAAATACAAGAAACCCAAAAATACTGAATGAAAGAATATTAGACCAAAGAGAAAAACTTAATACGATTTATTCTCCGTTACCGTCATATTATATGAATATTGATGACGATGATTTTATGGAGTCAACCACTGTTGAAACATTATATCAGTTAATTACAGAATATGACGCCGACATAGCTTCAGTCGGTTCTAAATTTGTTTATCCTGACGGAACCATGAAAGATAAATATGTATTTGACGGTACATTTGTATTTTCCAGAATAGAGGCAATGACTGAACTTTTAAAACGGGAAAAGTTTAACGCGGCTTCCGGCGGAAAATTGTTTCGCAGGGAAATAGAAGAAGATATAGAGGTTCCGGCGGTAAAAATGTCAAGAGATATTTATACAAGTTATAAAAAATACAATCGAATTAAACGTATGGTCGTAACAGGCGAGCCTTTATATTACTTTTACCGGCATGATAATAATCAGAGCGGCCTTGAATCAGCTGAGCAAATAACTCCTGAAAAAATGCGGCAGCATCTGGAAGCCAATGCGATGAGGACTGAGTGGTTATCCGAAAAAATGCCCGAAATAAAGGATTTTGTATTCTATTGTGAGCTTTCTTTTATGATCTCTTTATATGAAAGGATACACAGATTACAGGTAGAATCCTGTTATAGTATCGCGCAGGAAATGAAAGAGACGCTTATGAAAAGTAAACTGTTTCTGTCTGAGTGTGGTCATTGTACGGAACGGGAAATAGAGATACTGAAGTTATTGGAAGGAGATTGTTGATAAATGAGTTGCAAAGCAATTATATGCAGTGTCAAGAAAATAAAAATGGGAAGTTGCAAATGTTAAATATGTTTATAAAGAGAATAGCTTTTTTAATTCCTTCTGTAAAAAACCACTATCAAAATATAGAAAACATGCGCAGTCAAATTGTAAATTTACGTAATCAAAATGAATCCATGAAATCTAACTACGAACAACAACTTGGAAAATATAGCTACAAATTGTTGCAGCTTAACAATATGTTTGAAGACAATGTAAAACACTCATGGTCAACGGATAGTGATAGAAAAAAATGGGTTTGTGCGAAACCTTTTACAAGCATTGAAATAGGTACCAAATTTGTCCATTCTTGTTGTCCAAATTATTTTAAAAATGATTTTTCTATGGGCAATGCCTATACTGGTACTTTTGACGAAGTATGGAATTCCGATAACGCAAAAAAGCTTCGTTATTCAGTTACCCGCGGAAATTTTGAATATTGTAATGAAACCTATTGCAACGCCCTTAGAGATCCATCCAAATATCCGGAAATTATGTTTCCTCGTGGGGGAGAGGGGGGAGATATACTTGAAGCAAAAAGATGGGAGGACTATTTATTAAAAACAACACCAACCCGGATTCATTTGTCTTGTGATAGTAGTTGTAATTTGCGTTGTTCTTCATGCAGAAATAATGTATTTGTTAAAACGAATGAAGAAAATGAAAAAATAACCTCAATGTTAGAAAATTTTGTGCGTCCCGCTTTACGGAATTGTACAATGCTTTCGTCTCTCGGAAATGGTGAGTTTTTTGTAAGTAAACCGCTTTTTCAATTTTATTCAACGCTTTCCAAAGAAGAATTTCCATCGTTAAAGCTGAATATTCTTACAAACGGTACACTTTTTAATCAGGAACGGTGGGGAAAATTGTCCAATCTAAAGGGAATGGTAAATCAAATCAAGGTTTCTATAGATGCCGCAAACAAAGAAACTTATGAAAAACTTCGCAGGGGAGGCAGATGGGAAATTCTTTGTAATAATATGGAGTTTCTTTCATCATTAAAAGTTTCAAATGAAATTACACGAATAGTCATGAGTTTTGTAGTGCAAAAAGAGAATTTTCGTCAAATGAATGACTATGTAATGCTCGCAAAAAAATGGAACGCCAATGGCGTCACATTCAGACGATTAAAAAGCCTTAGAACATATTCACATGAAGAATATATTGATAACGATGTATTCAACAAGGTAAATCCGTATTATAATGAGGCGTTACACATATTATCTGATATTTATAAAAATGAAAAAGATATTATGATTTCAGACAACTGCATAAAACCGGATACATCATGTGAATAATAAGCGGTTTTTGTAATGAGCATATGAAAATTCTAATTAATACCAGAACATATAACAGAGAGCATCTGCTTCCCCGTGCGGTTAACAGCGTATTATCACAAACATTTACGGATTTTTTATATATTATTGTTAATAACGGTTCAACAGATAACACGCAGTCATTAATCGACAAATATTGCAGAGAAGATAAAAGAATAATCTCTTTTTCATATCCTGAAAATACAAGAGATCCGAAAATATTGAATGAACGATCTTTGGAACGAAAAGAAAAACTATATGCGGTTTATTCTATGCCTTTGCCATATTATATGAGTATTGATGACGATGATTTTATGGAACCAACCACTGTTGAAACATTATATCGTTTAATTACGGAATATGACGCCGACATAGCTTCCGTCGGTTCTAAATTTGTTTATCCTGACGGAACAATGAAAGACAAATATGTATTTGACGGTACGTTTGTTTTTTCCAGGATAGAGGCAATGAAAGAACTTTTAAAAAGGGAAAAATTTAACGCGTCTTCCGGCGGGAAATTATTTCGCACGGAAATTATAGAAGATATAGAAGTCCCGACAGCCAAAGTTTCAAGAGATATTTATACAAGATACAAGATGATTAACAGAATATACCGTATGGTCGTAACAGGCGAGCCTTTATTTTACTTTTACCGGCATGATAATAATCAGAGCGGACTTGAATCAGCTGAACAAATAACTCCTGAAAAAATGCGGCAGCATCTGGAAGCCAATGCGATGAGGACTGAGTGGTTATCAGAAAATATGCCCGAAATAAAGGATTTTGTATTCTATTGTGAGCTTTCTTTTATGATTTCCTTATATGAAAGAATAAACAGATTACAGGTAGAATCTTGTTACAATATCGCGCGGGAAATGAAAAAGACACTTATGAAAAATAAACCGTTTCTTTCTGAGTGCGGTCATTGTACAGAACGGGAAAAAGATATTTTAAAGTCATTGGAAGGAGTTGAAGGTACGAAATGAAAAGAAATAATAAAATTCTGGTAGGCGTATTGTGTATATTCTGCGCCATGGTATCGTTTTTATTCTACATTAATAGAAACAGATTTACGCTTGAAGGATTACTGGCGACAATAAATATTAATGTAGAGATAGATAAAAATTACATAAATGATCTGTCTATTGTTACTGAACCACATAAAGATATCATTATCCAGCTTACCCCAACCGGTTCTTTGGCAAATGATCTAAAAACAACAATTATTCACGTTGAATTGAGAAATCAATATGCGCAGGGTATTTCAATCAGGGTACCTGCTGTTATGAGTCGCGAGGTTATTTCCTCAATTGACAGCGTAAGTGTTTTTATCGGTAACAAACTCTTTTATTTTTATTCATCCGATATTGCCGCATGGAAATATACAGAAAACGGGGATTCAGTGGATTATGCTATCCCGGTAGGTATGTATAAAAAATCTTTTATTAAACCATGGATTAACTGGTATGGTGATTTAAACTTTATTCTGGTGGAAGTTGTCCAATTAATAACAAAGCCTTTTAAATTTTTGTTTGTACATGTTTTCTTTATTATATTTCTTTTGATGTTTATTCGGGAAATACAAACAATACTAAAAAAATATAACAAACAGGCGGAAATAATGCTATTAATTCTGCTATTGACCTTTGCTTTCCTGCTTAGAGTAGATGGCATGACAAGATATTCGGCTTGGAATGACGAATTGGCTTCAGTTGTTTTTGCAAACCCAAATTCCTCAATTAAGTCTATTTTTGCTGACGGAGCCAATCCTTTTTTCTATCATTTACTTCTTCGAATATGGTTTACAATTACCGGCTGGTCAGAAACAACGGGACGTTTATTAAGCGTCTTGCTTGGAACCGGCGGTATTCTTACTCTTTATTTATTTGTTAAATCAATATGCGGGAGAAAATATGCGTTTATATCCGCCTTTTTATTGTCTATCAGCTATACATCTCTTGGATACTCCAACGAAATGCGATCTTATGCGTTTTTGATAATGTTATGTCCATTGATTTCACTGTCATTTATACATTTTTTAAAAAATCCGGGTTTTAAAAATAGTTGTATTTATGTTGTATTGGGTATTGTGCTGGTAAATACCCATTATTATGCTATTTGGTTAATAGCCGGTAATTTTTTCTTTTATTTCATGTTTAATCATTATACATTAAAACGAATGGTATATTTTTGTTTAGATAAACAAAAAAGATTGGAATGGCTAAAAATTATAAAATATTTGTTTATGAATTTTATAATAGCGTTATCACTTGTTCCATTCTTTATCATCGCTGGTAATAAAGTTATATTGAATGAAAAAACCATGACATGGATGCCCAAACCTGGGAAAAGAGAGTTGATTTATGGCATTATTTTGTTATTAATATTTATTGCTAATAAAATACTTATAATAATTGATAATAAATACGGTAAATTTGATAAGAAAAAAATATTCTTGCTTAACTATTCTGTTTTTATTACGATGTTTATTTATCTTGCGGCATATATTGTATCTATATCTTATAGAAATATATTTACTTATCGATACTTAAGCATTTGTATACCTTTTATTGTGTCAATATTACCCATATTTATTTTCTTTGTTTTGTTAAATGTCCAAAAAGATTTCTATATTATTTTCTGTGTTTTGGGAAATAAATATTTGTTAAATATTCAAAAATATTTGTATAAATACCAGATAGTTGCTTCTTTTATACTTCTGATTTTATTTTCAAATTTTATCAACAACTGGCTGTTGCTTAATGTAGGAAATACCGATGTCTTTAAAGAAAGCAGAGAATATATTTTAAAAGATTCAATAAATTATGATTCAACGGCAGAAATTATGGATTGGAAGCCGTTAAGATATAGAGTAGCTAATGAATATTATGGAGGTCCTCCCACACCAGAATACTACACAGGAAATAATAAATACGATGCTTTTTATTATATGAATCCAGCTGACAAAAGCGAGCAAACCATGAATGATATTCTGATAAGAAATAATTTTAACATGAATAATATTTTAAAGATAAGACTCATACGTGAACCAAGAGAAATAAAATATAGAGAAATAAAATATATATATAAAATAAAAGAATATAGAAGGTTTGATGAAAAATATAATATCAGTTCGAATGGTAAAAATATTGGTGAAATAACAGAAAATGTCGTAATTAAACAGACATTTTTATCAAATGATAAAAATTTATGCGCAATCCAGATTATGTTTGCTACTTATGGCCGTATTAATACCAGTACAATTAGTCTGCAGCTTTACGATGAAAACGATGTCTTGATTAACGAGAAAACAATTCAAAACGCAACAATGCTTGATAGATCTTATTCGTTGTTTTATAAGTTCGATAATATTGATGATTCGCTTGGGAAAAAATATACCTTGGTTATCTCCTCAAAGGATGCCGTACCTGGAAACGCGGTAACAATATGGTGTACAAACAAGAATTCGTTTGGGGGGGATTTATTCATTAACGGTCAACAACAAACGGACAATTTGTGTATTATACCTGAATATGACAAACAATGAGATTATTTTAATTACAAATAGTGGTTTAAGACTCACATGAAAAAAATATTTGTTATAGCGCGAGTTAAAAACGAAGCCGACATTATAGAATCATTTTGCCGTTATAATCTTACTTACAGCGACGGTATATTGATTAGTGATAATGGCAGCAGTGATGACACAAAAAAAATTATACAAAGCTTGATTAATGAAGGGTTGCCTATTTATTGGATAGACGATGTTAAGGGAAAAAATAAATACGCAAAAAAAGCTATCGACGAATATGGCGCGGACTTAATAATACCTTTGGACGCGGATGAATTTCTCTATCATACAGACGGAATTAACCCGCGGGAAACGCTTGAATCTCTGCGCGAGGATGTAGAGTATCAAGCGTTGTGGCGTACTTATGTGTATGAAAAAGAGCCGGATATAAAACTGGGATTTATGCCAAATAATTTTATACAGTATCGGAATCCGGTTTTGGAAGACCCGAATAAATATGAAAGGCACAAGAAAGTAATTGCAAGCCGCCATTTGATAAATAATTATCATACAACTTTTGTAGTTGGATCGCATTTTCTTAAATACCCGGAGGAGTATCATGGTTTCGTCAAGATTGAAATTCTCAAAAAAATTGTTTTTGCTCATTTTCCAATTAGGAGTAAGACTCAAGTTATGAAAAAGGTTATACCGAATTGGATTTATAAATGGAGAACATCCAATCGCGCCTCTCGTTCTGATCTTGATATATTCCAACTGGGAATATTTTTCAATGAAATCAGGGATAATGGAGAAATAACATTTGATAAAATAAAACAATATTCACTTGAATACGCTATGATGTTTGATTCTGATAAATTCGATAAAAGAAGGATTTACAATAAAGAAGAATTAGAAAAAATTAAACACGATCTGGGAGATGATTTTACAATTACAGGTATAATGCAAACATCTTTTTGTAAAGAAAAAATTAAATTACGCTATACCAATTACGAAGAAAACAACAAAATATTAATACGCGCAATACTGACAGAGATTGACAAAGCAGTTACTTTTCTATCCGCTGAAAGCGATAAAAAGTCAATGTTGCTGAATGCTCTTTTGAATTCCAGATCTTGGCGTATTACTGAACCATTACGAAATTTTACCGCTTTTGTGCGGCGGCATAAGAAGTTGTATCTTTTTGCTAAATGTTTGTTATATATAAAAAAAGGAAGATTATAAATGGGATTGGGGTATATACGACGTAATGAATTATTATACTTGTTTGTAAAAAGTATTATATCATTTAAGAGAGTAGGTATAAAGAAAACATTGGTAAAAAGCATTTCGTATATACAAAAAAAGACAAATAAATTAATACGATCAATAAATAATAAATCCCTATCATATAAATGTGAATATCAACATAATATTGATTTTTCTGAATGTATCCCTAAAGTAAAAGCAATCGCTTTTTATTTGCCGCAGTTTCACAGCATACCGGAAAATGATGAGTGGTGGGGTAAAGATTTTACCGAATGGACAAATACCAGAAAAGCGAAACCAATATTCAAAGGTCATTATCAACCACGTGAACCGCATGATGATTTTGGGTATTATAATCTCACGGATATTGAAATAATAAAAAAACAGGCTTTACTGGCAAGACAACATGGAATTTATGGTTTTTGCTTTTATTTATATTGGTTTTCAGGTAAACGACTTTTGGAAAAACCATTGGATTTATTTATCCAACATCCCGAAATAGACATTAATTTTTGTCTCTGTTGGGCAAATGAAAACTGGACAAGACGTTGGGATGGACAAAATAATGATATACTGATAAAACAGCGTTATTCAGATGATGATCCGGATAAATTCATTCAGGATATAAAAAAATATATTGTGGATAAACGTTACATAAGGATTGATGGAATTCCGGTAATTCTGGTATACAATCCCGGACATATTCCCAATATTGAATATGTATTTATGAAATGGAGAAGAAAGGCAGAGGAAATTGGAATTGGAAAAATAATTATTTTGACATGCAACTCAGATAATCATACTGCGGAAAGTTTAGGTATAGAAGATAGAGTTGATGGTATGGTAGAATTCCCGCCGCATAATCTCTCTTCCGCCTTATTAACTAGAGATATTAATTTTATTGGAAAAAAGGAAGGAATAACGGCGCATATATATGATTATAAGGAACTGGTATCTAAAATAGAAAATGAATATATTAATAAAAAAAATTGTGAATTAAATAATATACCCGTATACCGTACTTGTATTTTAGGATGGGATAACACTGCAAGAAAAAAAGATGATTTTTATGTTTTTGCGGGATTTTCAATAAAATCTTTTTATAATTGGGTATCCTTACTTACCGTTCAGGCTTTTCAATCCGCGGTTCCCATTTTCTTTATTAATGCGTGGAATGAATGGGGAGAAGGGACATATCTTGAACCGGATAAAAAATATGGGTATGCCAATATTAATACTCTTTCAAAAGCTATTTGCGGTCTACCTTTGTAGAATAAAAACCCAAGGAGCAAATTCCTTTGTTAAACCATTCATTAAATAGTTGAAAATTATCATGAACAAAAATTATTATAATATTAAAGAAAAAAGCAATGTATTTCATCTTTTTCTAAAGACAATATTTTTGTTAAAAAGTGACGGTATAAAATTCACGATAAATAAAATCATTCCTTATTTAAGACGAAATAAACTGCAAAAAAGAATCGATTATAATAAAACAGTTGATTATTTCCATGAAATTGAGCATCCAAATACAACCGATTATTTTTCTTATGAGTCAAGAATAGAGATAAATAAAACATTTATACAGAACAAAAATATTAGGATTTGTATTCAGATTCATTTGTATCATATAGATTTAATCCATGAGATTATAATGAATTTAAATTATATGCCTTTTCCCTTTCATTGCTATATTTCAACTGATAATGATGAAAAAATAGATATTATTCAAAATGAATTTAAAAAGGAATGTAAAAACGCTGATAAAATTATTATAGAAAAGTTTGAAAACCGTGGCCGTGATGTAGCGCCATTTATTGAACAAATGAAACATAAAATAAATAATTATGATTTTATTTTACATATACATACAAAAAAATCAATCACGTGTAATGGATTTAGGGATTATTGGCGTAAGTATTTGTATAGGAATCTACTGGGGAGCGTAGAGAATATATATCGCATATTTGGTGAATTCCTGGCGGATAATAATCTGGGATTAATATATCCGGAAACTTTTCCGCCGCTTGTACCAAATATTAATTGGGCGGATAAGCCAAAAAATATTCAACAAGTAAGGAATGATATAATATATTATTTTAAAAGAATTGGCGCTGAAATAACATTAGGTGAGATACCGGAATTTACTGCCGGTAATATGTTTTGGGCAAGAACAAAAGCAATAAAGAAGGCTTTTGGAGATAATATAAAGTTTTCTGATTTCCCTGTTGAAAGCGGCCAATTGGATATGACTCTTGCCCATGTAATTGAGCGGTCATGGGTGTATTTAGTACAAAATGAACAATATAAAATTAAAAAAATATTTAATATAGACTTGATTGAAGCGCCGATCTCTAAATTTAATAAATTAAGCAGAATTGAATTAACGCATGAACTTGGAATTACTTCGAATAAAATTGTGTATAATAAGAATTTTATTCATATTTTTGATGCCTGGGCTATAGATTATATAAGCAAAAGACCATACACTCATATATATATGAAGGTAAACAGCAAGCTGTATTTTACTGAGGATCATTTATCTTCAAATGATGTTGCTGGATATTTTTTGAATGCCCGATATAATAATGTTAAATTTTCTTTTTCTTTTCCTGTTAGTGAAATGGATGTTGGAGAAAATAGTTTTTCTGCTCTTGTAGTTCTTAATGATGGGGCGACATATTATGAGAGTGAAAAAATAATATTGCTTAAAGATGCTAATGGCGATGTTTCTTTAAAAAAATAATAGGAGAAATGAATGAATGTAGTATTATTGGCCGGCGGACTTGGTACGCGTCTTTCCGAGGAAACAGACCTGCGTCCCAAACCAATGGTAGAAATAGGCGGACATCCGATTCTATGGCATATTATGAAAACATACTCATATTGGGGCTTTAACGATTTTGTGATTCTTACCGGTTATAAATCCCATATAATAAAAGATTACTTTATTAATTATTACACCAGGTACTCCGACATAACCATTGATATGGCAACCAATTCTGTTGAACTGCACAATATCAGAAATGAACAATGGAAAGTAACCCTGCTTTATACCGGACCGGATACTCAGACCGGCGGCAGACTCTTACGGGCTAAAGATTATCTGTGTAAGGAACGGTTTATGTTAACCTATGGCGACGGAGTAAGTGATGTGAATATTCCTGAACTTATTAAAAGCCATGAAAAATCAGGAAAAACAGTAACGCTGACTACCGTCCAGCCTGCCGGACGTTTTGGCTCAATTGAAATAAACGAAAACGGCGCGGTGAAATCGTTCAAAGAAAAGCCTCATGGCGACGGCGCATGGATAAACGGCGGTTTCTTTGTAATGGAACCGGGAGTGTTTGATTATCTAACCGATGGTGATGCAACAATATTGGAACGGAAACCATTGGAACGCCTGGCGGAAGCAAGTCAAATATATGCATATAAACACCGTGGGTTTTGGCGGCCTATGGATACTCTGCGGGATAAAAATGAATTAAACGATATGTGGATAAAAGGAACAGCGCCCTGGGCGCTTTGGTTAAAGTAATGCTGGATTTTTATAAAGATAAAAAAGTTTTTATAACCGGACACACAGGTTTTAAGGGAACATGGCTTTGTCGAATTCTTTTACAGGCAGGGGCGGATGTAACCGGATACGCTTTGGAACCGCCTACAACGCCATCGCTTTTTGTTCAAACGGATACAAAAAAAGAGATATGTTCAATAATTGGTGATGTCAAGGACAAAGACGCTCTTATTAAAGCATTAACAGACGTAAAACCGGATATCGTATTTCACCTGGCAGCCCAGCCTATTGTGCGCTTATCTTACCGCAAGCCGGCTGCTACTTACGAGACCAATGTCATGGGAACGGTAAATATTCTTGAGGCGTTACGGGAAACCACATCAGTAAAATCTTTCGTAAATGTTACCACCGATAAAGTATATGAAAACAAGGAATGGCATTGGGGCTACCGTGAAAATGAAAACCTCTGCGGTTATGATACCTATTCAAACAGCAAGTCGTGCAGTGAATTGGTAACGTACAGTTACCGCAATTCATTTTTTACCGATGAAATCGCTCCCGTAATTTCCACCGCGCGTTCCGGTAATGTCATAGGCGGCGGCGATTATGCCGAAGACCGGATCATTCCCGATTGTATCCGGGCAGTAAATGAAAAAAAAGAAATCATTGTACGTAATCCTCTCTCTACCCGCCCCTACCAGCATGTCTTGGAATGTCTTTCTGGTTATCTGCTTCTGGCTGAAAAGCAATATAATAAAAAAAATCTTCAGGGTGCTTACAATTTTGGTCCCAATGACGAAAACTGTGTTACTACCGGAAAACTTGCGGACATATTTTGCGCCGCTTGGGGTTCCGGCGCGTCATGGCAGGTTCAGGGAGACGGCGGTCCTCATGAAATGAATTTTTTGAAACTTGACTGTTCAAAAGCAAAGACTATATTGGGCTGGAAACCATGCTGGAGCATCCAAACGGCAGTTGAAAAAACTATAGAATTTGCAAAAGCAAATAGCGATAATGAAAGACTCGTCTGTATTGACAGGCAGATTAAGGATTACTTTGGATAAATCATGTTTGAATCCATGAATAAAGATCAGGCTACTCAATACATACTCGACAGTGTGAAAGAATACTACAGAACCTTCATGCAAAAACCGCCGTATCGGGACGGAGATCGCATTCCCTACGCCTCGCGTGTTTTTGATGAACAGGAAATGGTCAATCTGGTTGACAGTTCGCTGGAATTCTGGCTTACATCCGGGCGTTACACCGATTGTTTTGAGAAACAGCTTGCGGAGTACCTTAAGATTCCTTATTGTTCACTGGTAAACTCCGGTTCATCCGCTAATCTCATCGCTTTTATGGCCCTTACGTCTCCGTTATTGGAAGATAGGGCAATCAGGCGCGGAGATGAAGTGATTACTGTTGCCGCCGGCTTTCCTACCACCGTTACCCCCATTCTGCAATTCGGCGCAGTACCGGTATTTGTGGATGTTACCATTCCTCAGTACAATATTGATGTTTCGTTACTCGAAAAAGCCTTATCCCCCAAAACAAAAGCGGTTATGTTGGCCCATACTTTGGGTAATCCCTTTGATCTTGCGGCGGTAAAAACCTTTTGTTCCGCTCATAAACTCTGGCTGGTGGAAGATAATTGCGATGCTCTTGGCTCTACTTATACTATTGACGGTGTTACCAAGTTTACCGGAACTATTGGCGACATAGGGACATCCAGTTTTTATCCGCCCCATCACATGACCGTGGGCGAAGGCGGGGCGGTTTATACTTCTGATCCCCTGCTTTACAAAATCATTCGTTCTCTGCGTGATTGGGGCCGTGACTGCGCCTGCCCTTCAGGGAAGGACAATCTTTGCGGACATCGTTTTGACTATCAGTACGGTGAATTGCCCCGGGGCTATGACCACAAATATGTTTACAGCCATTTTGGGTATAACTTAAAAGCCACGGATATGCAAGCCGCCATCGGCTGCGCCCAGTTGGAAAAATTTCCTTCGTTTGTAAAAAAGCGCCGTCATAATTGGCAGCGACTACATGAGGAACTGAAAGACTTGCAGGATAAACTGATTTTACCCGAAGCTACCCCACATTCCGACCCAAGCTGGTTTGGCTTTTTAATTACTTGCAAAGAAAGAGGCCGTCGCAATAAACTGGTTCAGCATATTGAAAACAAGAATATTCAGACACGGATGCTATTTGCGGGGAACCTGGTTAAGCACCCGTGTTTTGATGAACTGCGGAAATCCGGTACAGGTTACCGCATAGCCGGAACTTTAGAGATAACAGACCGTATAATGAACGATGCCTTCTGGATTGGCGTTTATCCGGGTATGACTGATGAAATGGCAGATAAGATGATAGATATAATAAAAATGTTTTTATTGATATAGAACAAGAAAATTGGTAGAAAAATGAAATATTTATACATAGTAAGCACAATATTTTTCACAGTTTACGGTCAAATGATCCTAAAATGGAGAATCACAAAATTAAGTTGGTCAATGGTAGATGGTAAACTAATTGAAAAAATAATTTGTTATTTAAAATTGCTTTTTGATCCATTTATTTTAACAGGTTTTGCGTCTGCGTTTATTGCGTCTATTTGTTGGACAATGGCAATGTCAAAATTTGAAATAACCACAGCATACCCGTTTATGAGCATTTCTCCGGCGGTTGTTTTTATTTTAGGTGTCTTTATTCTTAACGAAACATTTACTATAGGGAAAGTGATAGGGCTTGTATTGATAATTTTAGGGACAATTGTAACGGTAAAATATTAACAAATATGGAAAATAAACCGCATATATCCGTAGTTTCTCCTGTTTATCGAGCAGAAAAAATAATTACTGAATTGGTTCGACAACTGCATGAGAATTTAACAAAAATTACGGATGATTACGAAATTATACTTGTAAATGACGCTTCACCCGACAATTCATGGGAAGCGGTTATTGCTGAATGTTCTAAAGACAAACGGGTAAAAGGGATTAATTTGAGCCGGAATTTTGGACAACATTACGCAATAACCGCAGGGTTACATTATGCAAAAGGTGAATGGGTGGTGGTAATGGATTGCGATTTGCAAGATAGACCAGATGAAATTCCTAATCTTTATCAGAAAGCGCAGGAAGGCTGGGATATTGTCTATGCAAGAAGGACAGAACGTCAGGATAGATTGATAAAACGAATGTCTTCAAAGATTTTTAATATGGTTTTTGTATATCTTAGTGGAATAAAGACTGATAATGTGGCAAATTTTGGCATTTATCATTCAAAAGTAATATATGAATATAATAAAATGAAAGAGTACGCGCGTGCGTTTGGTACATTGATTCGGTATTTAGGTTTTAATTCATGTATAATTGATGTAAAACACGGGGAACGCTTTGAAGGAAAGAGTTCATATACATTAGCAAAGTTGTTTCGATTAGGAATAGATGTAATTCTTTCAACTACCGATAAGCCTTTAAAATTAACTGTAAAATTGGGATTTATTATATCAATATGCTCGTTTATGTTAGCGTTGTATAATGTAATTGCCAAATTGACAGGAATTATTCGATTCACAGGTTTTACCACAACTGTTTTTTCGATATGGTTTGTTGGTGGGATAATTCTCTTTGTATTAGGAATTATGGGCTTATATATTGAGCGAATATTTACCCAAGTTAAAGAAAGACAATTATTTATTGTGAAAGATGAGATCAATGTTAATAATACATAATGATAAGAATTCTTGCAAAACAATTTTATTTGCTATATAAAATAAATTTGTGCTACATTATTTTAGGAGGTTATTTTATGGATTTACAGGATTTTATCGGGAAATTTACGGAACAGTTTGATGAAACTGACGCAAATGAGTTCAAGGCGGATACGGAATTCAAGATGTTGGCTGATTGGAGTTCCATGGTTGCTTTGTCAATTATTGCAATGGTAGATGATGAGTACGGTATTACCATTAAAGGAGATGACATCAGAAACTCTAAAACCATTGAAGATTTATTCACTATAGTGAAAGGATATAAATCATAATGGCTTTCTTCAAAATAGAGGATGTAAAGATAAGAGGTTTTTCTGTCTGTGTTCCTAAACAGATTGAAGAGAATATCTCTTTTCCGCTCTTTAATGATGAAGAAACAAAAAAATTTATTTCCACTACCGGAGTAGAAAGAAGAAGAAAAGCAGATAACAGTACCTGTACATCGGATTTATGTGCCTCTGCGGCAGAGGCTTTGATTTCCGGTTTACAGTGGAATAAAGATGATATTTCAATAGTAGTATTTGTTACCCAGACTCCGGATTATATCCTGCCTGCTACTTCGCCTATCATTCAACATAGATTAGGTTTAAGCAAAGACTGCTATACTTTGGATATTTCTTTAGGTTGCAGCGGTTGGGTTTATGCGATGAGTGTCGTTGCAGGGTTATTATCAAAATTAATAGATGGAGGAGGCAAGGCGCTTCTGCTAACAGGTGATACGCCGTCAAAAATTTCTTCTAATCAAGATAAAAGTACTTATCCCTTGTTTGGCGATGCCGGTACTGTAACTGCCTTAGAGTATGTAAAAGATGCGGAACCTATGTTGTTTGGGATGAATTCTGACGGTAGTGGATACAAATCAATAATAATCAACGATGGAGGATATGGATTCAGAAATCCTTTTTCGCTTTCATCATTGGATATGGTTGTACGAGGAGAAGGTATCGTCTCAAATAATCTGCATCAGATTTTAGACGGGATGGATGTGTTTTCATTCGGGATAAGAGAAGTTCCTAAATCAGTTAACAGGTTAGTTGATACATTCAATCTTGATAAAGACAAGATAGATTATTTTGTTTTTCATCAGGCTAATCTTTATATGAATGAGCAAATACGAAAAAAGTTAAAATTGCCTGTTGAAAAAGTTCCCTATTCTTTAAAAAATTTCGGAAATACTAGCAGCGCTTCTATTCCACTTACTCTGGCTACTCAATTGCATAATGAATTGAAAGAAAAAAAATTACAACATATCGCTTGCGGTTTTGGAGTTGGACTGTCATGGGGTAGTATGTATTTTACGACAGATAACATTGTCTGCATACCATTAGTCGAGGTATAATATGTATAATCCATTCTCTCTGGAAGGAAAAACAATACTGGTAACAGGCGCTTCTTCTGGAATAGGCAGAGCTATAGCTATTGAATGTTCAAAAATGGGAGCAACAGTTATTATTACTGCTCGAAATGAAGAACGGCTAAATGAAACATTATCGCAAATGGAAGGAAAAGATCATACTATTATTATGGCTGATTTGAGTAATGAAAATGAACGAAAGCAATTAGTAGATAGATCGCAAGAAATTAATGGTTTGGTAAATTGCGCGGGGTTAATTAAAACACTAACTTTTCCATTTGTTACAACTGAAGCATTAACAAGTGTGATGGATATTAATTTTACCGCGCCTGTATTACTATCTGTTGAAATGGTTAAAAGGAAAAAAATATCCAAAAATGGCTCTATTGTCTTTATTTCTTCAATTGGAGGAGTATTGATAGCGGCAATAGGCAATTCTATTTATAATGCGTCTAAGGGCGCAATAAATGGAATAGCAAAAAATATGGCTCTTGAATTGGCTTCAAAGGGAATAAGAGTAAATTGTGTTAATCCGGGACTGATTGAGACGCATATTTTTGATGCGGGAACAATTACAACCGAACAACTTGAAGAAGATAAAAAACGGTATCCGCTTAAACGGCATGGTAAACCGGAAGAAGTTGCCCATGCGGTGATTTATTTGTTATCGGATGCGAGCAGTTGGGTAACCGGTTCAAATCTGGTTATAGACGGCGGTTTTACGTTGTTATAATTTAAAAGTAAAACAATCGAAGGAGGAACAATATGATTGAAAATATTAAAACAATTCCTAATGAGAGAAAGAATAATTTGGATTATTTAAAAAGTTCTAAGTTACCATTACTCTTGTATGGAGCTGGAACATGTGCTTTGTGGGTAAAAGATTTTTTAGATAATGAAAAGATAAAAGTTGATTATGTGGTAGTGGATAAAGATTTTTATAAGAAAAACACGGTTTTTTGTAACTATCCTATTAGAATAATAGATCAAGTAATCAATGAATTATCGAAGGTTAACATTATTGTTGCTTCTGGAGGACTTAGGGAAGGAATGAAAAGATTTTTTTCTTGTAAAAAAGTTTCAAAAATGGTCTTTTTTGATGTATGTAACTATACTGACTTAGATAATGATTTTATAGAAACACATTATTCAGTATTGGAAGAATTATATTTCAAATTGGAAGATGATCTTTCAAAAGAAATTTTAGTTGCTTTTATTAAAGACAAGTATACACTTTCTTCTAATGCGTTATATAAATTGAATGTGAAAGAGGAAAAAGAATATTTTCCACTGTTTATTCATTTGGATGAAAATGAAATATTTGTGGATTGTGGCGCTTATGATGGAGATACATCACTGATATTTAGTCAATTAATGTCATGTATGTATGGGGGGGGGGGGGGGGTATTTATGCTTTTGAATGTGATAAAAGTAACATTGAGAAGTTGAAAAAAAACACATCGCATTTGAAAAATATAAAAATTATTGAAAAAGGATGTTGGTCTGATAAAACAACATTATATTTTTCCAATGAAGGAACAATGGGATCAAAGATATCAGATAATGGAAAACTTCAAATTGCTGTAGACTCAATTGATAATGTTGTCAAGGACAAGGTTTCCTTTATTAAAATGGATATAGAAGGATCTGAACTGGAAGCATTAAAAGGGGCAAAAAATACAATCTTGAAATATAAGCCCAAACTGGCTGTTTGTGTGTATCACAAAAAAGAAGATTTAATAACTATTCCGCAGTATATTTTGTCATTAAATCAAAATTATAAATTATATTTACGACATTATGGTGAAAATTCATGCGATACTGTTTTATATGCTCTATAATATTTAATTAAATTAATAAAAGGAAGTTATGGCTTTTATTACTTATAAAAATGTCGGTATACGGGCAATGGCGGCATGCGTGCCTTCCAATATCATATACAATAAAGACTTAGGTTATCTGATTCCAGAGGAAGAAATTGAAAAAACCATAAATGCGATTGGAATACGGGAACGCAGGATAAGTGACGCAGACACATGTTCTTCTGATCTCTGTTTAAAGGCGGCGAAAAAACTGATAGAAGATAATGAGATAGATTTAAATACTATAGATGTTCTTTTGTTCCTCAGTCAAACACCGGATTATAAGACTCCTGCCACTGCTCCTCTTTTACAGAATAGGCTTGGTTTGTCAAATACAACCGCAAGTCTTGATTTAAGTTTAGCTTGCTCCGGTTATGTATATGGATTATCCACCGCCTTTGCTTATGCGTCTCAGCAAGGAATAAATAGAGTCTTACTTTTAGTCGGAGAAACTTTTTCAAAAATTACATCTTCGTATGATAAAGTGAACTGGCCTTTATATGGAGATGCGGGTACGGCAACTCTTATAGAAAAAGGTGATTATTGTGATTCATATTTTGAGCTAATGACTGACGGTTCTGGTTCAAAAGCGTTAATAATACCAGCAGGAGAATGCCGGAATCCCACTACTGTTGAAAACTTGCAAATTACTGAAAGAGAGGATGGGAACAGACGCTCGGATCATCAAATTTATATGGACGGGATGGATGTTTTTAACTTTACCTTGCGGGTGGTTCCAAAAGCAATAAAAAATATGTTGACTACTTTATCCATTCAACCAGAGGATATTGATTATTTTTTATTTCACCAGGCTAATAAGTTTATGCTTGAATTTATTGTCAAAAAACTAAAAATTGATACGGCAAAAGTTCCTTATTGTATTGATCGTTTTGGCAATACCAGTTCTGCTTCAATTCCTTTAACTATAGTTTCTGAACTAAAGACCAAAATCAGGGAGAATGAAAAGATAATATTGTGCGGATTTGGGGCGGGTTTATCATGGGGAACAGTATATACAGAATTAAAAAATACTGCTATTTCATCACTAATAGAGTATTAAGATGTTATCTGATTTTCAATTTCATCATATCGGAATCGCCGTTAACAGCATCAAGGCTACCGCGCAATATTATCTTGATGCGGGTTATGTTGCAAGTGATATGATATATGATCCAATACAAAACGTGTCCATTGCTTTTTTGGAGAAAAACGGGATGCCGCGAATAGAGTTGGTTGCCCCCCCCCCCCCCCCCCCCCCCCCCCCCCCTTATTAATTCCCCGATAAGTAAAATTATTGAGAAATCGGGGGTTTCACCCTATCATATTTGTTATGAAGTAGATAATATTGAATCTGCAATAAATAAATTGAAAAAGAAAAAATATTTGCCATTGGCGAATTCCGTCAGCGCGGTTGCAATGAATAACAGAAAAATATGTTTTTTATATAATAAAGATGTAGGTCTTATAGAACTGGTTGAACATATTGTATGAAATACTTTGTCTTCCGTAACTGTACCATAGAACCATTTTTTAAGGGATTTGAAGCCGATTTTTCCGGTTACGAAGATGTGTCATTTATTGACAATACAGCGGATGCGTATATTTGGTTTTATTTTATGCCGTACAAAATAAATAATGACATTATAGCCGCAGAAATCGCGCATTATGGCGAGATGCTGGATATGGTTTTTTTAAGCATCAATAAAGATAAAAGCTTTATCGTTTTTACAATGGCACCTCTTTATACGCTGAATTATGTAACATCAAATGCGGTATTGGAAAATGCCGTTATAGCATATAACCGAAAAATATATGATATGTCGGAACAAACCAATATAAAAATAATTGACATCGGTGAATTTTATCATGGTTTCTCTGCGGAACAATTGGTAGACTGGAAGTATTATTTCCTTTCGCAAATGCCTATTAATCCAAAACTGGTTCCACAATTTATTACATGGTTTTCACGGCAGCTTGATGTCCTTGCTATGAAGCGCAAGAAATGTATTGTGCTTGATTTGGATAACACGCTGTGGTTCGGCATCTTAGGAGAGGACGGCGCAGACGGCATAAAAATGGGAGAAGATTACCCCGGAAATGTTTACCGTTTTTTCCAGGCCTATCTGCTGGAATTAAGCCGCATTGGGATCATCCTCGCGGTTTGCAGTAAAAACAATGAAGCCGATGTATTTAACGTATTGGAGAACCATCCCGATATGTTGTTAAGAAAAGACAGTTTTTCCGCATATAGAATCAACTGGAATAATAAGGCTGATAATATAAAAGAAATAGCGCAGGAATTGAATATCGGTCTTGATAGCATGGTGTTTATAGACGACAATCCCGCTGAACGTGAATTGATAAAACAAGCGCTTCCCGGAGTATGCGTACCTGAATTTCCGGTACATCCTTATCTGTATCCGATTTTTATAAAACAATTAACTGATGATTACTTTAGCGCCTACACATTAACGCAGGAAGATTTGGTCAAATCCCGGCAATATACAGAAAATGCCGAAAGAGCGAAGTATAAAAGCCAGTTTGCAGATATGGATGCCTATTTACGAAGCCTTGAAATCAAGTTGACTGTGGAAAAACTCGATGATTTTAACAAGGCGCGTTTTGCACAGATGACTCAAAAGACCAACCAGTTTAACTTGACAACTCGACGGTATACCGAAGCAGAGATACAATCTTTTGCAGATAATGGAGGTTTGGTTTATGGGTTACGGGTGAAGGACAAATTCGGCGACAATGGGCTTACCGGTCTGATGATTGTATCGCTCAAAAAACAAACGGCATATATAGATACCTTATTGTTAAGCTGCCGTGTTCTTGGAAAGGAAATTGAATATGTATTTGTCAAGTATATATTAAATAAACTAAAAGAAATCGGGATACAAAAGGTTAATGCGTCATATATTAAGACAACAAAGAATGGACAAGTTGAGAAATTTTATGAGAGTATTGGATTTACTGAAAAAAGGATTTCACAGGATTGTACAGATTATGAATTGACTTTTCAAGAAAAAAAATTCTCTTTATCTGACATATATACAGTGGAGGGTTTATGCGTGAACGAATAAAGCAAGTTATCAAAGAAACATTAGATTTAGATGAAGTGCTGGATGATATTTCTCAAAAAACCTGTGTCAATTGGGATTCAATGCATCATTTACAATTGGTTGTTGCTTTGGAGACAGAATTTGATATTTCATTTGAACCGGAAGATATTGGTTCCATGAAATCTCTTGATGAAATAGAAGAGAAAATAAAATTCATGATTAAATAAGGAAAATAATAATATGAAATGGGAGCGTTATGGTATAATTTTACATCGCTTAACAGCCGATAAAATCGAACTTGTTCGAAACTGGAGAAATGATCCTAAAATTTCTCAATATATGTTTTATAAAGATTATATTACACCGGAAATGCAGTTTGAATGGTTTAAAAATATCAATAACGATTTAAATTATTATTTTATTATTGAATATAACAAGGAAGAAATTGGTTTAATTAATATAAAAAATATTGATAGAGAAAAAAAATGTGGTGAAGGTGGTATTTTTATTTATGAAGATAAATATTTAAATTCTGACGTACCTTTCCGTGTGTCATTTTGCTGTCATGATTTTGGCTTTGAGGAACTTAAACTAGATTATATATATGGGCAGATAGTTCCTGATAATAAACGTGCTGTACAATTTAATAAAACTTTAGGCGCGAATATAAGGCCTTCTGAGGATGGAAAGTCTTTATTTCTTACTATAACAAAAGAAAATCATATTAAACAAAGAAATAAGTACATCCGAATATTTATTTAATTTTCCATTTTAAAAAACACGATATTGAGGATAAAGAATGAATTTACAAATCAAAAACAATACAAGATTACAATTTTTATTATTAATCTTATTTAATATATTATTTTTTATTTTAGCAGTTTATTCTCTGCCAATAAAATTTGATACTAATGATGATGCTGCAATGTGCTTAATAGCTTCTGGCGCCTTCACTGGGACACCAGAAACTCATCTGGTTTTTATTAATATTGTTTATGGATTTGTTTTGGCTTTTTTCTATAAAATATATAACGGCATTGAATGGTATACTGTATTTTTTAGTATAATACATATTATTTCTTTAAGTATAACTGTTTATTTTTTTATAAAATCAAACAAATCAAAATTATTTAATATAATTTCGATTTGTTTGATTTATGTACTGGAGTTAACAACTATTCAGAACCTTCAATTTACAACAACAGCGGCTTTTGCCTCTTTCGCAGGAACATTACTTTTATTTAAAAAGAAAAATATTTATAATATTTCTGGTACCATTTTATTTATTATTGGCACATTAATCCGGTTCCCATCAGGTATGCTTGTTATGCTTCTAATGTTACCTTGTTTTTTATATAAATATCTTCTTGACAAGAGAAAAAATAAAAAAGAGATAATTTTTGTCATTATCTGTATTTGCAGCGGATTTATATTTCACTTAATTGACAAACAAGCATATAAAGTTAAAGACTGGTTTTATTATAGTCAATATAACGCAACAAGAGGATATTTACTCGGTAATCCGAACAGAAGAAAAATAATTAATGATTTGCCTAATGATATAACTATAAATGATTACAATCTTTTTTTAGAACATTTTATTGACGGGAAACATCTTGATTTAACAAAATTAATTGAATTAAAAAAACTGGTGGAAAATATACCACAAATAGAAAAAAATAAGAATATATTGACTTTCATAAATAAAAATAAATTAATATTATTATTAATAATAATTACATTTGCTTTATTATTTTTTCATAATAGAAATCATTTTAAATCTTTATATATTTTATCTTATTTTGTATTTTTATTTATTATCTTATTGCTAATTTCACGAGATGGTATAATATCACATAGAGTATTTATATCAATTTTTTTCCCTATCGTGTTTTTCTTATATAATAATGTTCCTCCTTCGGTGATTTCTAAAAATTATATATATATATTAATATTTGTATTATTTAATTTTTATTTTATATATACTTTGTATAATTCAAAAATAAGGTTGAATAATAATACTAAATTTATAAGAAATGAACAAGGGATGATCTTAGAAAAGGTAAAAAAAGAAGAAATAAAAATAATAGGATTTAAAAGTGATTTATTAATAGAATATTTATGCAGTCCTTTTAATATATATAAATATTTTAAAGATATTTCATTATTTGGTTCAGGCTGGTTTACAAATATTCCATATAATAAAGGTTATTTTGATTCCTATTTATCAATTCCAGATGAAGATATTTCTCTATTTATATATAATTCACACATTCCTTATATAACATTAATTCAATATGCATTAATTGAGAATTATGCTGCCGATACTGAAATACAAATAATTGCGAAAACCGATAACTATTCATTGATAAGATTTATCAGAAAATAAATAATAATTACTGTATAAGGAAAAACGAATATGGGTAAACGAATTCCGTTTGATATATTAATATGCCCTGTTTGCAAAACAGATAATCTCAAACATAATGATAACGAAATACAATGTTTAGAATGTGGAAAAATATTTAGAATTAACAATAACAAGTATTATTTTGAACAATATCCGAAAGAGAAAATTGCAGATCCCCTTGATAAGTTAAAATTTATATTGAAAAAATATGATAAATTTTACTCATTCCTTATTAAATCAATTTCGCCTGTATATTCTCCAAACAGTGTGCATAAGTTATTAAATAATTTTATTAGACCAATGAGCAAAAATGCTGTTATACTTAATTTGGGCAGTGGTAATTCTAATATATCAAATCTAGTTTCAAATATTGATATTTTCCCCTATAAAAACGTTGATTTAGTATGTGATATAAGTAATTTGCCTTTTAAACCTAACAGTGTAGATGTAGTAATAAATATAGCGGTTTTGGAACATTTACCAAATCCACAAAATGTGATAAAAGAAATATATAGGATTTTAAAACCTGCAAATGCAACTGGATCAGATAACAGGGGGGGGGGGGGGGGTACTTTATACATTTATTCCATTTATACAAGGTTTTCATTCATCTCCTCATGATTTCAATCGTTTTACAATTGATGGAATTAAAAAATTGCATGAAGATTTTATCCCAATAGAAATAAAGCCTGGAAGCGGTCCTACATCTGGTTTTTTATGGATTCTGCAAGAGTGGCTTGCGATAATTTTTTCTTTTGGCATAAAACCGCTTTATTATATATTACTACCCATTTTCATGCTGATAACATTTCCCTTAAAATTTTTTGATATTTTACTGATTCATCATCCAAAGGCTTCAAATATTGCAAGTGGATTTATTTTTATTGGAGAAAAGAAATAGCATGATTCCATTCAATAAGCCATATTTAACTGGAAAAGAAAATCTATACATTGAACAGGCTGTTCATTCAGGAAAAATTTCCGGTAATGGAGAATTTACAAAAAAATGCCAGATATTTTTCGAGCAAAAATTTGGATTTAAAAAATGTCTGCTCACTACATCCTGTACGGACGCTCTTGAAATGTGCGCAATTTTGGCGAATATTCAACCCGGTGATGAAGTAATTGTACCGAGTTATACATTTGTATCCACAGCATTGGCGTTTGTAAGGCAAGGAGCAAAAATTGTCTTTGCTGACAGCCAGGTAAATCATCCTAATATTGATGCAGATGCTATTGAAATATTGATAACGCCTAAAACAAAAGCAATAGTACCTGTTCATTATGCAGGTATGGCATGTGATATGAAAAGAATTATGCAAATTGCTGATAAGTACAATTTATTGGTTATTGAAGATGCCGCTCAAGCAATTGATTCATTTTATTTAAGTAGTGATAATGGGGATAAATTATTAAATTCAAAGGCATTGGGGAGCATTGGACATTTAGCCGCATTTTCTTTTCATGAAACAAAAAATATTATTTCTGGTGAAGGCGGAATGTTGGTAATTAATGATGAACGATTCATGCGGCGGGCAGAAATTATTTGGGAAAAGGGAACCAACCGCGCTGAGTTTTTCCGTGGTGAAGTTAATAAATACGGATGGGTAGACATAGGTTCATCATTTTTACCTTCAGAAATTATTGCAGCCTATTTATGGGCGCAAATTGAAAGTTTGGACGATATTCAAACGAAACGAAAGCAAATCTGGAATAATTATTTTGAAGAATTAAAACCACTGGCGGATAAAGATTTTTTTTATTTTCCGGAAATCCCAGGTTATGCTACGAATAATGCGCATATGTTTTATTTGGTTTGTAAATCGTTGGAAGACAGAACAAGATTAATTACTCATTTAAAGGAGAACAATATTTTGGCAGTGTTTCATTATCTTGGTTTACACAACAGTGAATATTATAAAAATAAACATGATGGGAGAGAATTAAAAAATTGTAATAAATTTACAGACTGTTTGCTGCGATTGCCGTTCTTTTATGAATTGAATGGAAACGATGTAGGATATATCTGTAATATTATAAAAAAATCAAAGTATACAGGTTAGTATTTTAAAGGAGTCAAAAATGAAAAGAAATAAAGAACAAAGCACGATTTTTACGTTTATATTTGTTTGTATTTCTTGTGTACTATTTCTTTCCTTTGCCGAAGGAATAATAAGAAATCCTTCAGGCCCGCAAAGACTGGTTTTTTTTAGAGGCATGGGAGATTTTTTTGCGGATTTTTTCAATGTACTGCGTTATATTGCCGGGCGTGATCCTTATTTTGATAAAAATGTTCGTTATGGACAAATGGGAGGGCTTCCTATTGGCGCCTTGATCTTATACCCCTTTTCCAAATTGGATAATTTTAGTATGATGACACTTCAAGAAACATGGAACTCAAAAATGGGGCTTATGTCTGCATTTCTATTTATAGGTTTTTCTGTTTTCTTACTGTTTTCAGCATTAAACAAGATAATAAAAAAATATTCTATCTCTCCCGCTGTATTGATAAGTCTTGTCTTAAGTTCTGTTTGTCTTTTTTCTGTTGAGCGTGGAAATAGTGTAATACTTTCTGCTGCTTTTATAAGTATTTTTATCTGTTATTATGATTCTGATAATAAATATGAAAGAATATTGGCGTCAATATCTCTTGCGTTTGCAGCTACTATGAAAATTTATCCTGTGTTATTTGGATTTCTTTATTTCGAAAAAAAACAGTATCGGGATATATTTGTTAGCGCAATTATTACAATTTTCCTTGCTTTTTTTCCGTTTCTTTTTTTCAAAAGAGGATTTGCAAATATTCCAAGAATGATTGAACTTGTATTTCAAGGTAGAGAAATGTACAATTTTACAAAATCCTTTCCACGTTTTAGTGTCCCACATTTAATCTACAAAATTTTAATAACATATAATTTATCTATGGAAGAAATATTAAAAATAGTTAATCTTACTCGAATTATTACTGTTTTATTTGTTTTTGTTTCTATTATATTTTCTTGCTTAATACATAATAAATGGCAAAATATTTCATTATTATCCATGGTAGTTCTTTTTTTTCCGGTTTCTAGCGGATTATACTGTGGGCTTTATTTATTTCCGGTAATAATTATATTTTTTGCCACTTTAGATGAACGTCCAGAAATATTTAATATATTTACCATGATTGTTTTTATTATTTTTATTAACCCTTATCAAATTATGTCAAAACAAGGTGTTAGCATGAATTATATTCTTGTAAATATTGCGCTATTAACGCTGTGGATCGTATTGTTGATATATTCTGGAAGACAAATAATTGCTTCTAAAATAATATTTACAATTAAAGCTGATGTTACTGGTAAGATAGGCGTTGTTAAAAATCTATTATTTCAAAACAAAAGAAAGATATACAACATAAAATGAAACTTGAGAACGAAATATTAACTCAGTTTAGTAGGTGTTTGATTATAAACTATAATGAATATCAGGAGGTTAATATGATAAAAGGATGTACTATTTTTGACTGCACATTAAGAGAAGTTGGATATCAGACAGGATGGTATTTTGATGTCGAATTTGTAAGGGACATTTACCGATTTGCCCAGGGAAAAGGCATAGATTATGTTGAATTGGGATTTTTTCATAATGAAGAAGCAGATCCGGGCAAAGGAGATTTCCGGTATTGCAGTATTCGTAATGAAAGGATTGTTGATATTTTCAAACAGACAAAGAATGTTACGAAAATATCGGTGATGAGGGATGTACAGCGCCCGCTTTCCAATTTGCTGCCACAGAAAGAAACGGTGATTGATACTATCAGAGTTTTAACTCGTTCCCACGAAACTGATTTTGCCGTATTGGATAAACACGTTGATGAAATGAATAAATTAGGATATGAAATTTTTATTAATTTTACCAGCGCCGGTTATAACTCTATAGAGATGAATAAACGGTTTGTTGATTACGCGTTAAAAAAAGGTGTAAAGTCAGTTGAGTTTGCCGATACTGAAAGCGTAATGACAGTTGATTATGTGATAAATACTATCAAGATGTGTCATGATGCCGGAATAAAATGCGGAGTACACCTGCATGATAAAAATGGAACGGCTGATTTGCTTGCTGATACCGCCCTTGAACATGGCGCGGATTATATGGATGTAACACATCTTGGGCTTGGCGGTAAATGGCGGGATGGTAATTTAACAATGGAATATTTGCTAAGAAAACTTGATGTCAACGGCGGATATGAATCAACAATAGTCAAGAATAAATTAATAGAACAACTGATAAAATATAAAGAATTCAGCGCGGCTGAATAACTATTCATAATAGGTATCTGTCTATGATAAAACTTTCTGATTATATTATTCACTATCTTGAACGCTTAAATGTAAAGCATATGTTTATGATACCCGGCGGCGGAGCTATGCATTTAAATGATTCTCTGGGAAAAAGCAAAACAATTGAATATGTATGCTGTTTACATGAGCAGGCCTGTGCTATAGCCGCGGAGGCTTATGCCCGTGTTACCAATAACATAGGTTTACTTATGGTAACAACCGGCCCCGGCGGGACAAATGCCTTAACCGGAATTGCCGGCGCGTATATTGAATCAACTCCTGTATTGGTTATTTCGGGACAAGTAAAAATACCGGATCAAATAAGGGATCAAAAAATACGGCAACAAGGTATGCAGGAAGTTGATATAGTTTCGATCGTAAAGCCAATAACAAAATACGCGGTTATGGTAACAGACCCGAATAGCATTAAATATCATTTGGACAAGGCTCTATATGAAGCGAAGCATGGGCGTCCCGGTCCCGTGTGGCTTGATATTCCGCTTGATATACAAGCTACCATGATTGATGAAACGGCGCTTGCCGGTTATGAAGCAGAGCCTGAAATTCTAGAGGATATATCAAATAATGTTTCCACAATAATAGATATATTAAATAATTCAGAACGTCCGGTACTACTTGCAGGGAATGGTATTCGTCTGAGCGGCGGTATTGAAAATTTTCAAAAGTTGATCAATCTGCTGGGTATTCCTGTTTTAACAACATGGAACGGCATTGATTTAATTTGGGAAGATCATCCGCTTTATTATGGACGTCCCGGCGGACTGGGACACCGTTATGCCAATTTTATACAGCAAAATTCAGATTTTTTTCTGTCCATAGGCGCGCGTCTGAATCTACTGCAAACAGGTTATAATTTTGACGGATTTGCGCGTGGAGCAAAAAAAATAATGGTCGATATTGATCCAAATGAACTGCATAAGATTAATGTGCGTCCCGATATTCCCGTATGCGCGGACGCGGACAAGTTCATAAAAGAAATTGTTAGAGAGAAGGATAAAATCATTCGCAAAGACAGAAAGCCATGGTTAGATTATTGCAACAAAGTGAAACAATCATATCCGCTTATTACAGAGAGTATGCGCCAACAAAATGAAATAGTCAATTCCTATCTTTTACTTGATACTATTTCTAATCAAATGAATTCTGACGATGTATATGTAGCCGGTAGTTCAGGAAGTTGTATTGATATTTCAATGCAGGGGTTTAAAGTGAAAAAAGGACAGCGTGTTTTTACTACCAAAGGACTTGCGTCAATGGGTTATGGACTTCCTTCTACTATCGGGGCGGTATTGGCTTCCGGGGGAAAACGTACCGTGTGCGTAAACGGCGACGGCGGATTTCAGATGAATATTCAGGAACTTGAGACTCTTCATCGTTTGAATATGCCGGTAAAAATATTTGTTTTGGATAATAGCGGATATGCGGCGATAAAGGGAACTCAGACAAACTTGTTTGGCGGACATCTTGTGGGGTGTACCAGAGCTTCAAAATTAACTATGCCGGATATCGCTGATGTTGCCAAAGCGTATAAACTGCGGACTGTTACCATAACTAATAATGGCGAATTGCAATCGAAAGTCGCCGAGACGCTGAATGGAAACGATCCCGTTATATGCGTTGTCAGCGTTTCTATTGATTTACCGGTAACGCCGAAACAGGTGTCTTATAAACGAAGAGACGGACAAATGGAATCATTACCGCTTGAATATATGAATCCGCCTTTAAGCGAAGTAGAATTAAAATCAAATATGCTAATACCAATGTATCAAAAACAATAAAGTATATTTAGGAAAAACTTTGCTTAATTTGATTTGGGATTTAGACGGTACATTAATTGATTCTCAAGGAGAAATTTTATATCATCTTGAACTTGCGCTGAAAGATTCACACATGAGTATGACAGATCAGATAAAAACTATTAGAATGGGTCCTCCTATTGATATTATGTTAAGAGAATCTTTTCCGGCGGATATAATTACAGATGACAAATTAAAAGAAATCTTGTCTTATTTTAGAAAGCGTTATGATTCATCTGGATTTACAATGACTCCGCCATTTAATGGAATTGACAAAATAGTTTCTGATACAACTAATTTTGTTCACCATATCATTACCAATAAACCACAAAACGCGTCTCAATCTATTCTGAATAAATTAGGTTGGACTGATAAAATTTCATCTTTAAAAACGCCTGTTGTTAATGCTAACCAAAGAAAAACAAAAACAGAGCTTTTCTCAGAATTAATCAATGAATCAGGCGCTGATATTTCTTCATTTATTGGGATAGGAGACATGAAAGCCGATTGCTTTGCGGCAAAAGATAATAATATTACGGCTGTTGGCGTTTTATGGGGCTCGGGTACCAGAGAAGAATTATCTGATTGCTGTGATTACCTTTGTGATGATTCAAAACAATTACATGATTATTTGTATAAAAGGGGAAAAGAGATATGAAAAGTAATCTGAAAAAAGTATTATCAAGAATACGACCATATAATTTAGACGATTATACGGTTGTTGTTTTTGGCGCAGGAAATACATCGTTATTGTATCAAAAATGTTTTGAACATGAAGGAATACATCCTGTTTATTATATTGATAACAGTGAAGAAAAGCAGGGAACCGTTTTTCAGAGCGTTCCCGTTATTTCTGTGGAAAAACTTGTTTCATTACAAAAAACTTTTAGCAAACCGCTTTTTATCCTAATAAGTTCGGCGAATATCGCTGTATGCAATCAGATACAGTTACAATTGCAAAAATACGGATTAACCTATGCTACTGTTGATACCTTTGTTTTTAAGAAAAATGCGGATAAGATTAAAGCAGTATGTGATTCGCTTGAAGATGATTTTTCAAAAGACGTTTATATCCAACTGATACAATCCAGAATACTTAACAGTCCGGTTCCTGAATCATTGGTAAGTAATGAATCATATTTTATATTACCCCGCTTTCTTGAACGTTCTGAGAAAGAAGTATTTGTCGATTTAGGCGCTTATGTAGGAGATTCGATAGAACAGTATATAAATAAAAAATTAGGAGTTTTCGGGAAAATTTATGCTTTTGAGCCTGATGAATTGAATTTTTCGGCTTTACAGCATAGATCGGCGCGGCTAAAAAACGAATGGGCTTTATCAGAACAAAAATTAATCCTTGTAAACGGAGGTGTTGGATCAAAGACGGGAAAAATGTATTTATCCCCCCCCCCCCCCCCATTAACAATGTTGAGAACAATACCGGTTCTGCAAGGCTTGGAGCAACTTTCGCCAGTGATAGAACTGATGGTGCGGAAGTAATGGTTTATGCGCTGGACGATTATTTTAAAGGACAAAAAGTCAGTTTTGTTAAAGCTGATATAGAAAGTTATGAACTGGATATGCTGCACGGAGCGGAATCAATCATTAAACGAGACAGACCATTATTGGCTGTATGTATCTACCACAATGCTTCGGATATGTTTACGATACCGTTATTTATCAAAGAACTATGCAGTGACTATAAATTAAAAATACGACATCATACCTACGATTTTGCAGAAACAGTGTTGTATGCGTATATATAATGAATAGAATAGTAATAACCGGCGCAACCGGCATGATAGGTTCCGCCATAGCAAGATGCGCGCTTGAGCAGGGTATGGATGTCCTCTGCATCGTACGAAAAGGTACAAACCGTTTTGATAATTTGCCAAAATCAGAACGGTTGAAAATAGTTTACGCCGATATATCCGAATATACCCATCTTGAAATTCAAGGTAATTACGATGTTTTTTTTCATCTTGCATGGGAAAAAACTTCCGGCGTTTCCCGTGATGATGTTGATACGCAAGTTGAAAATATTCAGTATACAATGGATGCTGTTCGCCTTGCGAAACATTTGGGGTGTAAGAAATTTATCGGCGCTGGTTCTCAGGCGGAATACGGTATTGTTTCAGAGCCGCTTAAATCTGATATGCCGGTAAATCCGGAAAGCGGTTATGGCATTACGAAATATACCGCCGGTAAGTTAAGCCGCCTGCTTTGTACTCAACTTGGTTTACAATTTAACTGGGTAAGAATATTAAGCGTATATGGTCCATTGGATGGGGCGCATACATTGATTATGTATGCAATACATGAATTACAAGCCGGACATTCACCGGAATTTACCAAATGTGAGCAGACTTGGGATTACCTATACTGCGATGACGCTGCAAGGGCTTTTCTTGCCATTGGAGAAAAAGGCATTGACGGCAAAACATACCCGCTGGGATCGGGAAACAAGAAAAAATTATCTGAGTATCTTGAAGTTATAAAGGATATAATTTCTCCTGATACAGAGTTACAATTTGGCAAAAAAGAATATTATCCCCATCAGCCAATGTATCTTTGCGCGGATATTTCAGAATTAACCAATGATACCGGCTGGAAACCGGAAGTTTCTTTTGAAGAAGGAATAAAAAAAATAATTGCAAATGCTTAAATTTAATAATCTACGCGCTCTGTTAATTCAATTTTTAAAATTTGGCATTGTTGGGCTTTCCAATACAGCTATTTCGTATATTATATATTTTATACTGGTATATATAGGACTGCATTATCTTATTGCCAGTATAATGGCTTTTATTATCAGCGTATTAAATTCTTTTTTTTGGAATAACAAATATGTTTTCAAAAGAGACGATGCTCAAAAACGTAATATTATACATTCTTTGATAAAAACATATATTTCTTATGCTTTTACCGGTCTTATACTACAAAACCTTTTGTTGTTTCTATTTATTGATATATTACACATATCAAAATATTTGGCGCCTTTTTTTGGTTTGATAGTTACTATTCCCTTGAATTTTATTTTGAATAAGAAATGGGCTTTTCAAACTGCAAAATATGATAAGGATAAGCAATATGAAAAAAATCAGTGTGTTAATACCCTGTTATAATGAACAGGAAAATGTTGTACCTATAAGTAATGAGATTGTTAAGATTCATAAAACTGAACTTTCCGGTTATGATTATGAAATAATTTTTATTGATAACTGTTCAACTGATAATACCAGGCCTTTGTTACGGGAAATTTGCAAAAAGAACCCGCGTATTAAAGCTATCTTTAACGTGAGGAATTTTGGGCAGTTTAATTCTCCTTATTACGGAATGTGCCAAACAACAGGCGATTGTACAATTACCATGTGCGCCGATTTTCAGGATCCAGTTGAACTCATTCCGGTACTTGTTTCTGAATGGGAAAAGGGGTATAAAATTGTTTCGTGCATCAAAAAAACGAGTAAAGAGAACCAACTACTCCGATTCCTGCGTACCTGCTATTATAAAACAATCAAAAAGATGTCTGATGTAGAACAAATAGAACATTTTACCGGCTTTGGTTTATATGACAGATCATTTATAGAAGTTCTAAAAAATCTACATGATCCTGTTCCCTTTTTCAGGGGTATTGTAGCGGAATTGGGTTATAAAAGAAAAGATATCGAATATGAGCAGCAAAAGCGGCGCGCGGGAAAAACCAAAAACAACTGGTATTCCCTGTATGACGCGGCGATGTTGAGTTTTACTTCTTATACAAAAATTGGCCTTAGGATTGCCACTATTGGAGGATTCATAGCAGCGGGGTTTACTTTTATTGTCGCGTTGGTATATTTTATATATAAATTGCTGTATTGGGATAGTCTTTCAGCGGGAATTGCGCCTTTGGTTATTGGTGTATTCTTTCTTGGTTCTATCCAGTTGTTTTTTATTGGTTTTATTGGTGAATATGTTATGTCGATAAATACCAGAATAATGAACAGACCATTGGTAATTGAGGAAGAAAGGATTAATTTTTAAGTATGAAAAACGTTAATATATTACGATAGGCGATTATTTATTATTTAATGTATTATATAATTCAAAATATAGAAATCCTGTCTGATATCTCCCTCTAATCTCCCTGAAAAATTCTCTATCCCGAACCTGTTCTCAACGTCAACTAGTCTCCTCGCGCGTTATCCCCAATCCCCTACCCTCTTCCCTTTTCAACGCGTATCGGGGCATAATAACCTGTAAGGAGTTCCGCATCATGGCAAAATATCCTTTTGAGACCATTGAGCCAAAATGGCAAAAATATTGGTCTGAGCATAAAACATTTAAGGCGGCTGAAGATGCCGCTTTCCCCAAGGACAAGCGGCGTTATGTGCTTGATATGTTCCCCTACCCTTCCGCGCAGGGGCTTCATGTCGGGCATCCGGAAGGCTATACCGCCACGGATATCTACTGCCGCTATCTGCGCATGAACGGCTATAATGTCCTGCACCCCATGGGCTTTGACGCGTTCGGCCTTCCCGCGGAAAATTATGCCATTAAAACCGGGACCCACCCTGCCGTTACCACCGCGGCAAATATTGAACGTTTCCGCACGCAAATAAAAGAACTGGGTTTTTCCTATGACTGGGACCGTGAGGTTGACACTTCCTGTGAGGACTACTACCGCTGGACTCAGTGGATTTTCCTCAAGCTGTTTGAAAAGGGCCTTGCCTATGAAGCGGAAAGCCCGATTAACTGGTGCCCTTCCTGTAAAACGGGCCTTGCCAATGAAGAAGTGAAAGACGGCCTTTGTGACCGCTGCGGCACCAAAGTTACCCGCAAACGGATACGCCAGTGGATACTGAAGATTACCGCCTATGCCGAGCGCTTGCTGGCCGATCTTGACAGCCTGGATTGGCCTGAGCCGGTCAAACTTATGCAGCGTAACTGGATTGGCCGCAGCGAGGGAGCTAACGTAACTTTTACCATTGACGGCCATAATGAAGCCCTTGAGATCTATACCACGCGGCCCGACACCCTGTTCGGAGCGACGTATATGGTGCTTTCGCCGGAGCATCCTTTAGTTGAAAAAATCACCACCCCTGAACAGAGGCAGGCGGTAAACGCGTACCTTGAAGCGGCGGCGCGCAAGAGCGACCTTGAGCGTACCGATCTTGCCAAAGAAAAAACCGGCGTGTTCTCAGGCGCTTATGCGGTTAATCCGGTGAATGAACAAAAGATTCCCATTTGGATAGCCGACTATGTGTTGATCTCCTACGGTACGGGGGCGATTATGGCGGTTCCCGCCCACGATGAACGTGACTGGGATTTTGCCAAGGCGTTTAATTTGCCGATTGTACAGGTTGTGGCGGAAAAATTTGAAACCGGCGGAAACTATGCCCATGAGCCGCCTGAGTGTACCATAGCCGACGGTTATTCCGTCAATTCCGGCTCCTTTAACGGTTTGCCTACCGCGGAAACAAAAAAGCGCGTAACGGACTGGCTTGAAGAAAAAGGCATCGGCAAGCGGGCGGTCAATTATAAATTGCGGGACTGGATCTTCAGCCGCCAGCGCTACTGGGGCGAGCCGATTCCGGTGGTGCATTGCCCTCACTGCGGCATAGTGCCGTTAGCTGAAAACGATCTGCCGCTGAAACTGCCGCGGGTAAGCTCTTACGCGCCCACTGGCACCGGTGAGTCCCCGCTGGCGGGCATTGAGGAATGGGTGAATACTACCTGTCCCCAATGTGGGGGAAAAGCGAAACGGGAAACCAATACCATGCCCCAGTGGGCCGGTTCCTGCTGGTACTATCTGCGTTATCTTGATCCCCATAACGATACCGCCTTTGCCGCGCAGGACAAAATTAACTACTGGATGCCCGTTGACCTTTACGTCGGCGGCGCCGAGCACGCGGTACTGCATCTGTTATACAGCCGCTTTTGGCACAAGGTCTTGTATGACTGCGGCTTGGTGAATACTATCGAACCGTTTCAGCGGCTGATCAATCAGGGAATGATCCTCGGCGAGGACAATCAGAAGATGAGCAAGAGCCGGGGTAATGTGATCAATCCCGATGACATTATCAGGGAATACGGCGCCGACGCTATGCGGGTCTATGAAATGTTTTTGGGGCCGCTTGAGGTAAGCAAGCCCTGGAATATGGCGGGCCTGGTCGGGGTGTCGCGTTTTCTGGAACGATTGTGGGCTATCGGTGAAAAACAGGTAACAGACGCCCCTCCCCAGTCCCCGGAACAACTGACCAAACTCCTGCATCGCACCATAAAAAAAGTCACTGAAGACACGTCAAGCCTCAATTTTAATACCGCTATCAGCCAGATGATGATTTATTCAGGCGAGCTTGCCAAATTAACTGAAATCCCCCGCGGTTTCTGGGAACCGCTGGTGATTATGATCAGCGCCTACGCCCCCCACCTCGGCGAGGAACTCTGGGAAAAACTGGGGCATGCCGCATCCGTGTCCGCCTGCCGCTGGCCGGTTTACGACGAAGCCTTAACTCATGATGATGAAGTAACCGTGGTGGTCCAGGTGAACGGCAAAATCCGCGACAAATTTACCGCCGCCGTCGGAACCGCCGCCGCGGAGATTGAAAAAACAGCGCTTGCCCTGCCGGGTGTCCTCAAATGGACAACCGGACACACCGTGGCAAAGGTTATCAGTGTGCCGGATAAGCTGGTGAACGTGGTGGTAAAGTAGACTTTCATTCTCATTGCAAAGGTCTTTGTTTTGCGTTACCGTTAACGCATGGCCTGTCCCGACAATATCATCCGCATTGTTGAATCTTGCAAACAAGAAAACCCCTGCGATATTGAAGTCCGCTATAACGAATCAATGGCCGCTCACAGTACTTTTAAGGCAGGCGGTCCGGTGGATTGCTGGCTGAGACCCTCCGGCGATGGTTTTCCCGCGTTTGCCGTCGCGCTGTTTGCCGCCGTCCGCGCCGAACATATACCGGTTTTTGTGCTGGGCGGCGGGGCAAATATTCTGGTTGCGGACGCGGGCATACGGGGGATTGCGCTGGATACAGGCGGCTGGGCGGGAGAAACGGGGCGGCGGCAGGAAGGAATCCTGGAGTTCCGCGCCGGGACAAGCCTTGATTCTGCCGCTGAAATTGCCGCGGAAGCCGGGTTTTCCGGTCTGGAATTTCTTGCCGGCATGCCCGGCAGTGTCGGCGGGGCGGTCTGGATGAATGCCCGCTGCTACGGGCAGGAAATCGCCGATGTATTAACCGAAACGGAAATTATTGATTTTTCCGGTTCAAAGCCGGAATGTTTGCGGCTGCCCGCCAATAGAAGTGAATTTGGCTACAAACACAGCCCTTTTCAGGGCCGTAATTCGTTAATCCTTTCCGCGTCATTTCACCTGATACCCGGCGAAGAACAGCAAATCCGCGCCATAATGGATTCCCACCGCAAAGATCGTGAAACGAAAGGACACTACCGCTATCCTTCCGCCGGTTCGGTTTTCAAGAATAATCCGCGTTTTGGCAAGCCAACCGGACAAATAATTGATGAGTTGGGTTTATGCGGGCTACGCAAGGGCGGCGCGCAGGTGGCTCCCTGGCATGGCAATATTATCGTCAATACCGGCGGGGCTTGTGCCGCGGATATCCGCGCCCTGATTGAAGAAGTTGCCGTACGGGTCAAAACGGCGACGGGTTTTGACTTGGAGCCGGAAATACTGTTTATTCAGAATTAATTAAGAATTTTTACCACGGAGGACACGGAGTTACACGGAGGTTTAAGATACTAATATCTTAATTCCTCTTCCTCCGTGAAACTCCGTGACCTCCGTGGTTGTATTCTTCAATCAAACAGCGAGGGGGATGAATCCGCCGCCTTAGCATTACGGGGTTTGGGGCTCGCGGGTGGGACAGCTTCCCCCTGAGCGGTAAACCGCCGTTTCCATTCATTAAGCAGGGCAAGGGCCTGGAGCGGGGTCATTTTTTCCGGTTCAAGCAACGATAACTCCCGTATAATGGTGTCAGGCACCTTTTTGTTAACCGTGGGATTATCATGATTAACATTAACCGGCTGTGATTGTTGGTTAATACGCAGATCGGTGTCCCGGTCGCGGAGTCGCTGCATGATCTGTTGCGCCCGTTCAAGTACCGCCGGGGATAATCCGGCAAGGCGGGCGACATGGAGGCCGTAGGATTCCGCGGTGGGGCCTTCTTTGAGCCGGCGTAAGAATACTATCCCTCCGTCCTTTTCCAGCACTTCCATTGACCGGTTGACCACGCGGGGGTGCTGCAAAAGTGACAGCTCATGGTAGTGGGTGGCAAAAAACGTCCGGCATTTAACCCGGTCCAGCAATTCTTCACTAACCGCCCAGGCAATGGAAAGCCCGTCATTGGTGCCGGTACCCCGGCCAACTTCATCCATGATAACGAGGCTTTTCTCACCGGCGGTATTGAGAATATAGGCGGTCTCGTTCATTTCAACGAGAAAGGTCGACTCTCCCCGCGCCAGGTTATCGGAAGCGCCAACCCGGCAATAGATACGGTCGCACAGGCCGATGCGCCCTTCCCGCGCGGGGATGAAACTGCCCATCTGCGCCATAAGGGTAATAAGGGCGGCGGAACGGAGGTAGGTGGACTTTCCGGCCATATTGGGGCCGGTTATCATGGCAAAAAAGGGACTGTCTGTCTGGTTATTAAGGATTATGTCATTGGGGATAAATTCACCCCGGCCCAGATGCGACTCCACCACGGGGTGGCGGCCCTCATAAATTTCCAGGGTATTTGAATTGTCCACGACAGGGCGCACCCATCCCCGCAGGGAAGCGGCCCGCGCCAGGGATTGAGCCGCGTCCAGTTCGGCGATACGGTGGGATTCGGCGGCAAGCTCGCCAAGGACAAGTTTCGCTTTCTCCCGTATCTCCAGAAAAAGTCGGCGTTCCAGTTCAATGATTTTGTCCGAGGCGCCGTTTATGTCGGATTCAAGACCGGCAAGGCGCTCGGTGCTAAAACGTTCGCCGCCGGCAATTCCCTGCCGCCGGATAAAATGTTCCGGCGTCTTGTCCAGATGGGCTTTGGTCACTTCAAAAAAATAACCGATAAGCCGGTTATACCGTATCTTCAAACTGGAAATGCCGGTCGCCTGCCGCTCTTCCTCAAGGTACGCTTCCAAAAGCTGCCTGCCTGAATCCTTTAACTTGCGTAAATTATCAAGTTCGCCGTTATAACCGTCACGGATTAAATTTCCTTCGGTCAGAAGAATCGACGGGTCATCGCAGATGCTCCGTTGAAGCAGGTCCTTCAGTTCCATCAAGCGGGCAAAACTGCCGTCGTCAGCAGGCGCGGCCTGGCGGTTTCCATTCGGAGTATCCGACTCGCAGACAATATTGAGGGCGTCACGGATTTTTTTCAGGGCTTCGCAGGAAACCAGGGCATTTTGAATTGACAACATATCCTTGCCGTGGGCTTTGTCCATGGCAAGCCGCGCGGAAAGACGTTCAAGGTCGGGGGTTCTGCCCAACAGTTCGCGCAGGGTGTTCAGGCTGCCTTGGTCACGGTACAGGGTTTCCGCCATATCAAGCCGGGCCTGTATACGGTTGATGTCCCGCAAAGGGTGCAGGAGCCGCCATTTGAGCAGGCGCTTGCCCATAGCGCAGCGCGTTTCGTCAATGACTTCCAACAGGGTGAAACGGACATCACCATCGTGCAGGTTTCTGACCAGTTCCAGATTGCGCTGGCTTGATTCGTCTATCCCGACAAATTCACTGTCCTGGTATACGGTGATGGAGCGGACATGGGGGATAAGGCTTTTTGCGGTGTCGTCAAGGTAATCAAGAATCGCTCCCGCGGCGAGCAGTTCCGGGCTGTTGTCATCCAGCCCAAAACTTTTCAAACTGGAAAGGCCGAACTGCCGCCGGAGCCTTTTCTGCGCCTTCTCACGGTCAAAAAGCCAGTCGGCCCAACGGTCAATCACCAGGGCGGCGCGTCCGGACAGGACACGGGCAATGTCCGCGTTTTCTTCCAGCAGGGATTCCTGGACAAGTATTTCCCGCGCCTGCAGGCGCTCAAGTTCCTGGCTCAGGCGCTCGCCGGAACCGGCAAAGGGAAAGGAAGTCGCGTAAAATCCGCCGGCTGAAAGATCGATATAGGCGAATGACAAAAAGCCGTCCGATGATGCCAAGGCGGCGAGATAATTGGAACTTCCCCGGTCAAGGTAATCCTCGTCCACGGTAGTTCCCGGAGTAATAACCTCCACCACCTGCCGGTCAATAATTTTTTGGCCTTTGCCCGGTTCGGAAAGCTGTTCGCAGATGGCGATTTTTTTCCCGTATTTCAAAAGCCGCGCAATGTAGGAACGGGCGGCATGATAAGGAACACCGCACATGGGCAGCCCGCTACGGCTGGTAAGCGTTAAATTCAACAGCGCGGAAATTTCAACCGCGTCTTCGGCAAACATTTCGTAAAAGTCGCCGAGCCGGAAAAACAGCACATCTCCCTGATGATCCCGTTTTATCCTTCGGTACTGATCCAGCATAGGGCTGGAACGATCTTCGCCCATAGCTTATATATCGTAAATGAATTTGAATAAATATTCAATATTTTAGCGCCGGGATTTTTCAAGCAGATTCTGAATCAATTTGTCGGTGATGTCCACCGTGGGGCTGTACCAGAGAATGCCGGTGCTCTCCTTGAGGTTAAGCACCATGCTGTAGCCCTCGCTCTCAGCGATGGAACGTATCTCGCTGTATACCTGCTCCAGAAACGCGCCGGACTGGGAGAGTTTTTTCCGCTGGTCTTCCAGCTCCGCGGTTTTAACGGTATAATATTCCTTGAGAAATTCCGATTTACGGTAACTTTCGTTTTCCAGTTTCAGGGCTTGAGCCTGATCGCCCTTTAATACCATGTCCGCCTGTTTTGATTTTAAGTCCTGTATCTCTCTGGTCATCCGGTCGATCTCGGCCTGAACTCTGGCACTGCGTTCCTCAAATTCACGCACGGCGCGGGAATCGCGGAAGAAAGCGGCGTAAACTTTGGGAAGATCTACCACGGCAAAGCGGGTGAGCTGCTGGGCGGACAGGGAAGCCGTACAGCAGCAGCCAGCCAACAAAATCAATAAAACAATTTTTTTCATATTCTTACCCTCAATACGCGATAGCAAATGAGATAACCGGATCAAGGCCGGACTTGGGATTCTCGCTCCGGAACATAGAACCCTTTTCAAAATAAACCTCCCCGTCTATCACCCTGAACCGTTTTGCCAGGCTGAAGCGGAAGGGGAACTGGGGCAGGGTAAAACGCAGACCGCCGCCAAAACTGAAACGCATATTCGCCATGGTAAAATTGCGCTTTCCCTGGTTATTTATCCCGTAATAGTAACCCTGTACCGTTTCCACACCGGCGGCGTCAAAGAAAAAATCCCAGGCCAACACGTTCTGCACGAGGGGTAATCTCAACTCCATCCAGTTTTCCCACAGGGTAAGTCCTTTAACGCGGTATTCGCCGCTCCAGCCTCTGCCGATAAACATTCCGTCAACAGACAATTTGCTGCTTTCCTCCATGACCGGCGTAAAACTGTCCGTATCCCTTCCCGGCTGCTTGAAAATAAACGAAATTCCCGAATGGAATGCCAGGACAAGTTTGAAACTCCATTTCTCTGTTACCGGAGTATTGATCAGGGTAAAATATTGTTCCGCTTTGGTGTCGCTACGCAGGTAATGTTCCCGCTCAATCTCTCCCAGCAGACCATAGATACCGAAGCGTTCGTACAGGTAATATCCCTTTGAAGGATCGTAGTACAAATCCCGTTGATCAAGGGAAATGGTAGTCCATGTCGAATTTTTGGGCCTCCACATGTTATTTCCTTCCCTGAGCGCCGGATCAAAAGGACGATAGATGCCGCCGTCATAGGTATTGAGAACATAACCGGTTCTGATGCCGCCTCCCACAAACAGGGTACCTGCGACGGTTGACCAGCGATAACCTGTGGAGAATCCCACGGAAAGATACCACTGCCGGTACTTCATGAGAAATTCCTGTGGAGGCAGTTTGCCGGCATAAACATATTCATCATATGAAGTAAAACCGTCAGGGAAAGCGTACGTCTCATTGCCAATGAAAAAGGGAAGGTTGTTGTTCATTGAAGCCAGGCGTTCGCTCCACTGAACGGTAAAATCAAACCCGCCGGAAAGAGGCAAGCCAAAAATCCAGCGCTGGTTGTAGTTCAGGGCCAGGCTGGCCGTGTCAAACGTACCGTTGAGTTCCGCTCCAAGCTGGTTCCCCGTACCGCGCAGGTTGCGGTCGTTCCATTTAATCATGCCGGAAATGGGAAAAGCTTCCGGATCGGCGCTGCCGGAAAAGGTAAGGCCGAACTGTAAATCCGTAGTAGGCTGCTCTTCAACAACAAATACCAGGTCCATAAGGCCGTCGGCGCCGCCTGGCGGCGTTTCCGGAGCTACATTGGTAAAATACTGGAGGTTCATCAGGTTGCGCCACGCCTCCATTACCTTTGCTTTGGAAAATACATCGCCCGGTTCCAGGGGTATTTCCCTGAGTATGACACTGGTTCTTGTCTTAACATTTCCCCTGACGATAATATTTTCGATATGCGCCCTGCCCCGCTCTACAATGGGAATATGGTAAGAAACCACTCCGGCGGCGGGGTCTTTTCGTTCTTCCCTGCCAATGGAATTGAAAATATAACCGTTTTCGTAATACAGATCCGCAATCCTCTGAAGGTCAGCTTCCAGTCTGTTGGCATTGATCGTTTCACCCGGTTTGGATCTTATCAGAGCTGATAACTGTTCGGTAGAAAATATCAGGTTTCCTTCAAAAGTAACGCCCTGAAAGGTATATATCCTCCCCTCGTAAATTTTGAATGTCAGAGTAAGTTTATTGTTTCCTTTCGCGTCCCTGTTTATTTCTCTGGTTACGTCAATAACCTCGGCGTCAATGTATCCGCGATCATGGTAATACTGGGTAATGGCGGCGCGGTCGGCAATGAGTTTTGCTTCCTGAAAAGCGCCGGAATTGACCAGACCCTTGGCTTTCAGGGAAAGCTGCCCTTTGAGCGTCCTGGTTGAAAAGAGCGTATTACCCTCAAAGCGGAATTCCTGAATGGAGATTCTTTCTCCTTCGGTAATGAAAAAGGTGAGGGTGATTGAAGAAACGCCAGAAGTCTGGGTTTCTGATCTTACCTTTATGTCAGGATACCCCTTCTCCATGTATTTGTTGATGATAGCCTGTTCAGCGACGTGTACTTTTGCCTGATTCACCACATCATTTGGCTTGATCACAACGGTATCAAGTAATTCATTCCTTCGCAGCCCGGAATTTCCGACAAAGTTGATTCTGCCGATGGTGGGACGTTCGGTAACGGCAAAACGAATAATAATTTCATTACGGGTAAAATCCGCAGGTACTATGCTGGGGTTGATAAGGTCAAAGTATTCAAGGGCATAGAGTTTACCCTGTATCTCCATGAACAGCGAATCTTCAAAAGGCCGGTCTTTATAGGGTTCCATCAATCCTTCAAGTTCGGACGATTTTACATGGCGCAAACCGGAAAAAATTATATCTTTTATTGGTTTCCCCTCATACCATATTGACTGCTGTTGGGCAAAACCCGTCATAGAAACACAGAACAACACCAATGTGAAAAATGCCGCCTTCACCAAACAAAATTGCACACGCATCAAAACTCCTAAAATGATTTGGACCAGGTAAGGGTTATGGAATTATCATTAACATACCAGTTTTCCGGATGTGTCGGGGAAAAATCCCAGCGTATGCCAAACAGGGGATTTTGCATCTCAATCCCGATATCAGGCGCTATAACGAAAGAATCCTTATTCGCGTCATAGCGCATGGAAAGCATACCCTGGACAAACATATCCTGTCCAATGTACTTACCACCAAAAACAGTTGTATTATCAAAATAGTTACCTACCCCGCTTGTTCTGTCAACCGGGGACTGAAACGCACGGTAAAGGGCATTTTGGACAATCTGGGTCCTCACATTGAACATATCAAGCCGCATAAAATTGCGTATCTGCCGCTCAATTTGACTCACCTGCCGTCCCATAATGAAATTCGTCGCAATTTCCGACCCTGAATTAAAGAAGGCCCTCTGAATGGACGCGGCGTTCTCATCGGATTGGGCGCCGGGGACATTCTGCCCCAACAGCGAGAGTATTTCCATCTGGGAAAGCGCCGGATTTGATTCAAAGCGGGCGGTAAAGGAAAGCAAAGGGGCGTTGTCAACAATCATGGAAATGGTTACCGGTCCGTTGTCGGTATGGTCGCGTATTTCGGCGCGGGCCGTTAAACGGGGTGAAAAACGCATCTCATTTTCCCGAAAGACCAGGAGGCCTGAGCGGACATAAAAACTCCGCTCAAGATATTGAATCTCTCCTCTGCGGATTTTTATATCGCTTATCAGGGAAAATTGCCGCGCCAGAGAATCGACGGTGATATGTATTTTGGTTCCTATGTCAGGATTCGCCCTGAGAATGGGAAGCCTTGAGTTAGGATAGACGAATTCCACTACCGGACCGGTGCTGACCGTCAGATCGACTACACAGGGAATTTTCCCGCCGGAAAAGGGGTCTTTTCCCTTCTGGTTAGCCATTTCATCGTAGTTAACGCCCATCTCGGTATTGTTGGCATACAGATCGCCGGAAACATCAAAGCATAAATTTTCCATGGAAAAATTGAGATTACCGGCCGCCTCGCCGCGGGCTACGAAACCGTTCATGTCAAAGCCATAGGGAATGGGGGTTTCGCGGGGAACGGTTATATCCATGCTGAACGTATCCGGTATCCAGCGGTCAATGATGAACCAGCCCTTTACCGTTCCCGCTCCTTTTCCCACAGCGACAGGAACCGGACCGAAATTGATTTCATTCCCCTCAATGGTCATATTAAAAGGAATGGGACGCAGTTCCTGGGATATGTAATTTGGCACCCTTATCCGCAAGCTGGTGCCCCGCGCGGAGCCAAAAAACTCGGGGTCGATAATAGAACCTCTGATATCCACCGACACGTTCACATAACCGCCGGTCATGAGAAAGTCTTTGTTTTCCGGCAGGATATCAAACAACTCTCCCATATCTATGTACAGGTCGTTGCAGCGGGCGTTGATGTTTTTCTGTTGTATGCTGCCGATGACTGTCCCGCGCACGGGAAACGGGCTGGAAAGGCCCGCATAAAAACTGCCCTCGTCATCCATCCGGAAGCGAAGCATATCACGGGGTCCGCCGGTCACCGAAAACACGCCGTCAGAGCGGAAGAAGGCAATGTCAAAAGCCTGCGCCTGTCCTTTGCCGCCATAATTCAATTTATCAACATGGATATTTCCGGCAAACGCGTTCGTTATCTGGCCAACTTCAAACCATGATCGCAGGGGCTTGAAACCGGCGGTAAACGATAAATCGCCCTCTATCGGCTTCTTTCCGGCAAGGCCAATTATTTCGATTCTGGCTTCAGCAGCCCCTTTTGCGCCGCTTACTATGAAATGGGACAGCGTACCCTCAACATCGGCAAAACTGAAATTCATGTTGTCAACGGTTAATTCCCCGCTATCCAGCACGGCATAAGCCTGCGCCCCGAAATCCTGGTTGAATAGTTTGCCTTTGACCGAATAAAAATTGAATTCAGTGCGGAAGGCATTAATGGAATCCCATGACAGGCGGATACCCATGTCAGAGCGGGCCTTTACCTTGTCAAACGCGCGGTCAAGCTGTACGGATGAGCCGGAAAAAACAAGCTTAAAAGAGTGGTCGGAAAAAGACGCTTCTACATGGTATTTTTCCGCGCCCTCCCCCATTTCCAGCGTACCGGTAAAATCGGAATAATCCGCCGGCCAGGAAATGTCCGCCCTGCCATTGAGAGGGCCCAGCGCGTCCTGGTAATACAGCAGGGGGAAATGCGCCCCTTTGGGATCCGCATTGCCGGAAATCCGTATCTGCGCCGGTCTTGCCGCGCTGGCAATATCGGTCAATTCAAACTGATTCAGTTTCATGGACCAGGAAGCGGCGCTGTCATAACGGAGCCGCGCATCACAGGAAAGAAAGGCCGGATCCCCCAGGAAAGGCACCGGAAGTTTCTCGGCGTGTATAGAACCGGTATAGCCTTTACCGCCGGACGCGGCAAGATTCACATTAAGACCGTGGGAACCCCGAATGTTTATCGACTTCCCGTTGAGCACCGCGCCTTCAAAAGAGTATTCAATATCCCGGTAACGGGCATTCAGCAAAAAACCGGTATTTTTCGCGGCGGCAAAATCCGCCTTTCCCGACAATAACAGGCTCTCTTCCCCCCGGATAAAACGACCCTCGTTCAGCTCAAAAAGGCGCTCGGTACCCGCCAGGGAAACATACCCATGAAAACCTTTGCCCGATTCACTGTTAAAGGCAAAACGGGGGGCGTTATACGACCAATGGACAAAATCCGTATTGAGAGAGATTTCGGTGGTGATTATCGCGCCGTTCAGCAGTCCCTGGAGGGGCGCCGGAAGAGCCGCATTCCTTACAAAGGGCAGCGCCATACCGGCAAGATCACCCGCTGAAAATTTATCCAGCTTCAAATTGAGATCCATATACCGCCGTTTTGAATTCAGCGAGCCTTCCAGCAATAATGATTCCTTCCGCTTATTGTTAAGGTCAAAATCCTCCAGACGCAGGGCGGAAACCGTAAAGCCCAGATTATCTCCCGAAGGCCGCAGCAACGCGTTAAAAGCGCTGAGTTTAACCTGCCCCAGGTTCAGCGTCTGGCACCATACTTTGATTTCATTGTCATGGGTAGTTACGATAATATCCGCATTGAGTTTTTCCCTGCCGGAGATTCCGAAATTAACCAGAGAGAGGGTACCGTCGGGGGCAAAGGGTTCAAGCCCGGCGCCGCCGCTAAAACTGATCTCCCCGCAAAAGAGATCGCTTGTCCCTTCCGCCGCGGGCATTGAGAAGCGGAGGGTGTTAATAAGAACGCGCTGTTCATCGCCTGAGGCATTTACCTCGAATGATCCTCCCGCAGCCGGGGAAGGAACAGAATCATTGGCAAGCGCCGCGCCGGTCAGATCAACCGTATAATCAAGACCGCCGTCCTGTCCCCGCTTAAAAGAAGCCGCGCCGGAAGCGGCAATATCCAGCAGTTGACGGGCGTCTTCAAGCCCTCCCGAAAAGGAAAGAAATTCACCCAGCCTGAAATTCACGCAGTCAAACTGCGTGTCTATCGTTTTGTCATCAAGCCCGTATTCAAGAGAAAACTCACAGGGAAGCTGGTCCGGCATTTTTCCCAGGCGGATCATGCGATTATCCAGAACAAGGCCAAAGGCAACAGGGCTTGCGCTGACCGCGTCCCCGGTAATGGCAGGGATACTGAAAACAGCTTCGCCCTCCGTCATGTCCGATCGGAAGGAACCGTTTGCCCTCACCGCCACATACATGTTTACCGGATCCCCGATCAGCCGGTCTATCGTAACGCCAAATCTCCATTTGCCGCCAAAGATCACGCGGCTGCCTTCAATCTCGACATCCAGATTTAGCGCGTCAACATCAAACTGATCCCCGTTTTTACGAATCAGACATTTACCGTTGCGTACCCGAATCATAAGATCTTCAGGAAATATTTCAGTAAAATTCTGCCGGGAATTATCTCCATCCGTGTTGAAATTTTTAAAGAAATCAATCAGGTCCTGGTCACGGGCCGTATTAAAATCAACCAGCGGAGAATCTATCCGCACCGAGTGAATTGCCCGGCTCTTTCCCCACAACAGGTCCCACAGCGAATAGGCAATGCGAAAACGGGACATGGTAAGCACCGGGCGGCCGTCATAATCCGTGACACGGACATTGCGCACGTCAAAAGAACCAAACAGGGAAGGACTGATTGAGGTATACCGTATTTTCCGGTCTATCCGCTGTTCCAGCCGGGTGATAATATCGTCCCGGATACTGACCATCCCCCCCTGTACCGACCGCTGTAAGGGCCATAAAATCAATACGCCCAGGACAACAAGGCCGGAAAAGATGAGAATTTGAACGTATAATCGAAATGGAGGTGTTTTCTCCGGCATTTGTTCCCCTCAAATTTGCCGGTTCTTTCCGGCTCCTCTAATAATATAACACATTTAACGTAATAAAGTATATTGATAATCCTTAAAATATACGGTATTTTAACACGATAGTGGAAATTCTTGGTAATTTTGCCGTATTTGAGGGGGGCGACGGGAGCGGAACCAGCACACAACTTGCCCTGCTGGAGCGTAAATTTGCCGCCTGCCGCGGGGAATCCCCTGTTTTTTTCCCTACCGTGGAACCGGCGGAAGGCCCCATAGGCCGCATAATCCGCTCCGCGCTGAAAAATGACCCCTCCCTGCAGCCGGATACCCTTGCGCGGCTCTTTGCCGCCGACCGCGGGGAGCATTTATACGCCCCAAACGGCATAGTAGAACGCTGTAAACGGGGGGAATTGGTTGTTTGCGACCGTTACGTGCTTTCCTCGCTGGTTTATCAGGGCATAGAATGTGGTGAAGAACTCCCCCGCAGCCTGAATGAGTGTTTCCCCGCCCCGGAATTGCTGCTTTTTTTTGACATAGACCCCCAAATTGCCCTGGAACGCCTGCGCAGCCGCCCTTCTCTGGAAATTTACGAACACATGGAATTCCAAAAAAAAGTCCGGGAACGCTATCATGCCCTGCTTAACGGGTTTCGTGATGCCGGGGTCCGGGTGGAGATCATTGACGCCTCGCAGAGCGTTGAAAAAGCCTCCGCGGAGGTATGGAGTCATGTGTCCAAAATGCCGATATTGAAATAAGAGCAACGTGCAATGAAGAAAGCGATGCGAGATGTGGAAGTAAATAAGAATTTACACCACGGAGTACACGGAGTTTCACGGAGTTTTGATATGATAATCTTTTTTTCCTCCGTGAAACTCCGTGTACTCCGTGGTAAATTTCTTTTGACAATTAATCAGTTCAAGATTTTTATCCTCGGCATTGTTCTTTTTTCCGCGGTTATTCCGCTGAACGCGTATTATGTCACCTACAAGGAACAGTACTACCGTTTGTACCACCTGCACCATATCCAGTACCCCGACGACACCATGGAAAATATTTACTGGCTTGAAAAGGCAATGAAGGCTGATTTTTGCAATCCCCTCTACGCCCTTGCCCTGATCGAAGATGAAACCCAATGGGAAAAATACCGCTACCTGTTCAATATGCACATCAACCTTAAACTGATTGAGCAGTACCTCTTTTTAGGAAACAAGTGGAACAAACGTAAAGCCTATTTTTACAACGCCCCCTGGAAAGAGCAAAACCTGGAGAGTCTGGAAACGGCGGAAACCTGTTACCGCACGGCGCTGTACTACTGGAAAGCCGCGGCGGAATGGGCGGGCAAGGCGCAGGAAAAACGCTTTTACTTTATCAATTTACCCAAAGTCCAATTCTGGGAAGACGAGGCCCTGCGCATGGGAACCGGCGAACTTGATTACGAAAAAATTATTAACCGCGAACTGGCCCTGCTGCAAAAAGTACGCGAACGATTTCAGGCGATGGATAATCATTATTAAGAAGAAGAATATAACCACGGAGGACACGGAGTTTCACGGAGGAAGAGGAATTAAGATACTAGTATCTTAAACCTCCGTGTAACTCCGTGTCCTCCGTGGTGAAAATTCTTCCCTCTTTCACATTTCGCAATGCTTGTAAAAAAACAAAAAAATAGTTACACTATAACCAATGAAAGCGCGCTTTACCGGGAAAATATTTATTCTCTTTCTGACAATCTGTATGGTCTTTTTGGTTCTTTCCGCCGAAACCCTGATCGCCGGTGAACATGACCATGACTGTACCGGGGAAAACTGCCCGGTCTGCGCGTGCATTGAAGCCGTTCTATGTTTTCTGAAAACCTTCAGGCTGACCGGGTTTGCCGTTCTTTTCGCCGCCTTTTACGCGTTCTTTGCCCGGACACCCCGCGTATATAACGAATTTTTCTGTAACATCCTCAGCCCCATAGGGCTTAAAGTCCGTTTTAACTCCTGAAAATTTCTCCCTACATCTCAAGAACTTAAACACACCATCTTGTTAAGGAGGAATTATGAAGAAAACAATTTTAATACTGCTAACGCTTGCCGCGATCCTGTGCGGATTGAGCGGCTGTAAAAAAAACAAAGCTACTGTTAAGCGCGGTACGAATGGTAAAATCAACGTAACGGTAACGACTTTTCCGTCTTATGATTTTGTCCGGCGCATTGCGGGGGACAAGGTAAACCTGACTATGCTGCTGCCGCCCGGATCGGAAAGCCATTCCTTTGAGCCTACGCCGAAGGATATTATCACCATTCAGAACAGCGCTGTTTTTATCCATGCGGGCGGCGAAAGCGACGCATGGGTTGAGCGGATTCTTGAATCCATAAATACGGACAAGATGAAAATCTTCACCTTGATTGACGCCGTTGACGCGGTTGAGGAAGAAATTGTCGAGGGCATGGAAGAAGAGGAAGAAGAGGAAGAAGAAGATGAAATAGCGTATGACGAACATGTCTGGACTTCTCCCCGCAACGCGATTTTAATTGTCAATGCGATAACCGAATTGTTATGTGAAACCGACGCCGCCAACGCGGAGTTTTACCGGAAAAACGCTCAAACCTATACCGATCAGCTTGATGAATTGGACAAACAGTTTCAGGCGGCAGTAAACGGAGCGCGGCGAAAGGTCATTGTCTTTGGCGACCGCTTCCCCTTCCGGTACTTTGCCGACGCTTATGGACTGACGTATTATGCCGCTTTCCCCGGCTGTTCCACCGAAACTGAGCCGAGCGCGGCCACCATCGCCTTTTTAATCAACAAAATCAAGGCTGAAAAAATTCCGGTGGTGTTTTACATTGAGCTTTCCAACGAACGAATGGCGGATACCATCAGCGGGGAAACCGGCGCGAAAAAACTGCTGCTGCACGCATGTCATAATGTTTCCAAACGCGATTTTGACGCGGGACTGGGCTATCTTGATTTTATGCGCCGGAATGTTGAAAATCTACGGGAGGCGCTGCACTGAAGAATATAACCACACATAAATTAAATCCGGAAGATTTCACACAAAGGACACAAAGAAAGAGAAGACACAAAGGGGAATTAGGGGGGTGTTGTCTGTTATCTTATCGTGAGATTATCAAGCTCAACTTACTTACAATAACCCCCTTTTTCCCTTCTTTTCTTTGTGTTCTTTGTACCTTTGTGCTCTTTGTGTGAAATCTTTTCCCTTGTAACAAAAACAAAAAAAGATTTACATTACAGTTATGGTGATAAGCTGTCAAAATTTGGCATTCGGCTATGACGGACATAGTGTGATCTCCGGTCTGAATTTTTCGGTAGAGGCCGGAGATTTTCTCCTGATTGCCGGGGAAAACGGTTCCGGTAAATCCACCCTGATCAAGGGTCTGCTGCGGCTGATTCCCCCCCTGGAAGGAACAATCACCTTTTCCCCGGAATGTACGCCGTCCCGCACGGGCTACCTCTCCCAGCAGACCGCCGCGAAACAGGATTTTCCCGCCGGGGTGTTTGAAATCGCTCTGTCGGGGAATTTGAGGAAGAAAGGGCTTTTACCCTTTTACCGCGCGGCGGAAAAACGAAAAACCGAAGATAACCTGCGGCTGTTGGGCATCGCGGAACTGAAAGACCGCTGTTTTCGGGAACTTTCCGGCGGCCAGCAGCGGCGCGTTTTACTGGCCCGTTCCCTGTGCGCCGCGGAAAAAACCCTCGTGCTGGACGAACCGTTCGCGGGCCTTGACCCGCTGATAAGCGCGGAATTGTACCGGCTGCTCGCGCGGATCAACCGCGAAACAGGCATGACGATAATCATGGCGTCCCATGACGGCGAAGCCGCCGGATACGCGCGCACAGTCCTGCATGTGCGCAAACGGCAGTTGTTTTTTGGCAGTATGGAAGACTACCTGCGCTCGGACACCGGCAAGAATTTTTTTGTGCAAAAAGAGAAATGAAGAAGAATATAACCACGGAGGTCACGGAGTTACACGGAGGTTTAAGATATTAGTATCTTATTCTTTTTCCTCCGTGAAACTCCGTGTACTCCGTGGTTAATTCTTACTTCTTGGACATCTCCAGTACTCTGTGGTAAAATTTAAAAGAGAGGTTAGGAAGATAATGTTTGATGTAATTTCTGAGATGTTTAGTTACCCGTTTCTGGTCAGGGCGTTTACGGTCGGCGCGTTGGTTTCGGTCTGCGCCGCCCTACTGGGGGTAAGCCTGGTTTTGAAACGTTATTCGATGATAGGCGACGGCCTTTCCCATGTAGGGTTCGGCTCCCTGGCGCTTGCCACCGCGCTGCACACCGCCCCTTTAAGCGTAGCAATTCCGATCGTGATAGCCGCCGCTTTTCTCCTGCTGCGCCTGAGTGAAAACAGCAAAATCAAGGGCGACGCCGCGGTTGCCCTTATTTCAACCGGTTCTCTGGCCATAGGCGTCATTATCATATCACAATCAACGGGAATGAATACCGACGTGTGCAATTACCTTTTCGGCAGCATACTTGCCATGAGCAAAACCGACGTGTATTTAAGCGCCGCCCTTTCAGTTACCGTGTTGGCGCTTTTTATCCTGTTTTATCATAATTTATTCGCCGTAACTTTTGACGAAACATTCGCCAAAGCGACTGGCGTAAAAACCGGCCTGTACAATATGCTCATCGCCTTTTTGACCGCCCTCACCATCGTACTGGGTATGCGCATTATGGGAGCCATGCTGATTTCAAGCCTGATTATTTTTCCCGCCCTCAGCTCCATGCGCCTGTTCAAAAAATTCATGAGCGTTACCGTTTGTTCCGCCCTTGTTTCGATTCTGTGTTTTTTTATAGGAATCGTTATTTCATATATATACGCGACGCCGACCGGCGCCAGTGTGGTACTGATTAACATAATTGTCTTTACGTTGTTCTGGCTTATTGAAACATGGCTTTGCAAAGCCTGGCGCAATTCGGGTATAATAAACAGCAGGAGGGAAGGTCATGCGTGAAAATAAATCCGCGCGAAGCAATCTGATTATCGCCGTAGTCATACTGGCGATAACCGCCTCACTGTTCACGTTTGTTTATTACAGGGCAAAGAAAAAAATCGAAAATTTTAACGCGGTAAGGGGAAAAGACGCGGCGTTTAACTTTCCCCAAGCGGCGCCGTCTTTCTTCAATGACCAGGATTCCCCAACGGCATCGTCTTCTCTCAATGATCAGGAACCGGCCCTCCCTGAAGAAAACGCCCGATCTTCGTCCGCGGCGTCAACCAAAGGAGTAGTTGAAATAAAGGAAAAAATGTTTATTGCCCAAGTCAATGACGTATATCTTAACCCGGAAGATTATCTGGGAAAAACCATTAAACTTGAAGGAATCTTCAAGGAAGAACAGGGTTATGAAAAATCGTATTGTTTTGTAATACGGTACGGTCCGGGGTGCTGCGGCAATGACGGAAACGCCGGGTTTGAAGTGGCATGGGCCAAAGAACAGACGCGGCCGTATCCCGCCGTTGATTCATGGGTTGAAGCCACCGGAGAGTTAAAATCGTATGAAGAAGACGGATATTCCCGGTATTTGTATCTTGATTTATCTTCGCTTAACGTATTGGACAGGCGCGGCGCGGAAATGGTACTGCAATAAGTAATAGAGAAGGAAGAAATTAACCACGGAGTACACGGAGTTTCACGGAGGTTTAAGATGTTAATCTCTTATCTTTTCTTCCTCCGTGTAACTCCGTGTACTCCGTGGTAAAAAATTCTTTTTGGAATTTCACAGAAGAATAAAGTTCTCAATCAGCGCTTTGAGCTTTCGATATACTTTTTGATTGCCGTAAAACTTTTTTCGCTCATGGCGTGTTCCATTTTGCACGCGTCATGTACCGCCGTTTTTTTATCAACGCCCATAAAAATAAGCCAGTCGGAAATCGCGATATGCCGTTCATACATCGTCTCGGCGATTTTGCGCCCCTTGGCGGTCAGCGTTATATAACCGTCTTCATCTATGGCAATGTACCCTTTTGCCCGAAGGTTTTTCATCGCAACGCTGACGCTCGGCTTGCTGTATTCCAGTTCATTGACAATATCGATTGAACGGACCCGATTCTCCTTCAGGCCCAAAACATGAATTGTTTCCAGATACATTTCCGCCGATTCATGTATGCTCAATCTCCGCCTCCCTGTCAGGAAATGCAGCCAAAAACCTGCTTGCCCTGTAATTCCTTACAGGGCAAGCAGGTACGTTTTTGAGCCGTGCAGGATTCGAACCTCCGACCACCGCCTTAAAAGGGCGATGCTCTACCGACTGAGCTAACGGCCCAATATTAGCCGCTTTGAAAAACGGCTTGCCACCGTAGGTGGCATGGGTTCCCACAGGGAACCTGGTTTAGCGCCCCGTTAAGGGGCGTTAATGGGATAAATATGACAAATACGACCAAATTTGTCAATAGCGGCTGTCCAAACGACGAATTGACGTTGTGCCCCCCGACCCGCTACTATAAAGCATGAAACGGTTTCCCCTTATTCCCCTCTTGTGCGTAATTTGTACGTTTTTCGCCTGTACCAAAAACGAAGAAATGTCCCTGGAGGAGCTTGAAACCCGCAGCGCCGAAGGTTTACAGGAACTTCTGGCAAAGACGCAGACCAAGCCATGGCGCGGCGAGGAATTTGTTCCCGGCAGGCTGGGCGGCTCCTGGAATTCAAGCATGATCAAGGATCCCAAGAGCTTTAACCACCTGATTGCCGAACGGGACGCGGAGACAGCCGGTATCCTTAATATGCTCACCGATTACCTCATGGAGTATGATGTGGTGCGTCGTGAATGGACAGCCAAATGCGCTTTTCCCCAGATAGTTGTTAATGAGGCGGAGCAGACTCTTGACGTGATCTTCACCCTCAGGGATAACCTGTACTGGAGTTATTATAATTCGGAAAAAAAAGTTCCCGTTACCAGCGATGACGTGATCTTCTGGTATAACGAAATTGAAGGCGACGAGGAATGTCAGAGTTCGGCGTATAACGGGCAATTTCTCACCATGGAAGACGGCAGTGATGCGCGCATTACCATTCATAAAATTGACAATAAGCGTTTCCGTTTCCATTTTCCCCGCATTGTCGCCGACCCCCTGTTAAGCACCAACCGCGACTTTGGCCCCCGCCATGTGTACGAACCGGCAAAAAAGGCAAACGGCGTTCAGGGGGTGCGCGACCTTTTCAGCGTAGCTTCCGATCCAAAACTGATCCCCTCAATGGGGAAATGGTTTCTGGTTGAATATGTCCCCAGCCAAAGGCTGGTGTTCAAGCGCAACCCTGATTACTGGAACAGGGACAAGGCGGGGATTTCCATACCTTACCTTGAAGAAGATATTGTGCAGATACTTCCCGACCAGAATACCGAATACCTTGTATTCAAAGAGGGAAAGCTTGAAACCTATAGAGCGCGGCCCGAAGACATCGACGAAATGGTCAATAAGGCAAATGCCGCCGGTTATACGGTTTTCAATGCCGAGGGAAATTTGGGAGCGGGCTTGTGGAGTTTTAACCAGAATCCCAAAAATTCAAACGAGCCTTATTATGACTGGTTCATCAAAAAGGAATTCCGTCAGGCGATGTCCTGCCTGTTAAACCGCCAGCGGATAAACGCCCAGGTTTACCGCGGTCTTGCCGAACCGAAACTTGATTTTTTTCCGCCGCCCAATCCCTACTACAACCCGGACATAGTTCTTGAATACCAGTACAACCCTCAACGGGCGCTGGAACTGTTGGAGTCAGTTGGCTTTACCCGCAACCGCCGGGGCGAGTTGTTAGATGAAAAAAAACGCCGCGTTGAATTTGATCTTTCCTTTACCGCCGACAATACTGTTACCACCGACATTGCCTCAATTATCGTTGATGAACTGGGCAAGGCGGGCATAAAGGTCAATATCCGCGCAATTGATTTTCAAAAACTGGTGGAACAGTTGAGTTCCACCTATGACTGGCAAACCCTCATGATCGGGCTGGGCGCCAATTTTTTCCCCACCCAGGGTTCCAACGTATGGCCTTCCAGCGGGAACCTCCACCTCTGGCATCCCTTACAGCAAAAGGCGACTACCGATTGGGAGGCGCGTATTGATTATCTATATAACGAAGGCAGTTACACCATTGATAAAGAAAAAGCCCAGGACATCTGGGATGAATACCAGCGTTTAATTCTGGAACAATGCCCGGTGATCTACCTGATGCGCTCAAGAAGTTTCTGGGCAGTTCAAAACCGCTGGGATTTCAGTAACGTATATTACGATAATCTGAACGGCGCGGAAACGAGCCATATATTTTTGAGGCAATAAAGGAGTGGGAAACCGGTAAAGCGTATTTATTTAAGAAGAATATAACCACGGAGTACACGGAGTTTCACGGAGGTTTAAGATGTTAGTATCTTATTTCTTCTTCCTCCGTGTAACTCCGTGTACTCCGTGGTAAAAATTCTTAAATTATTACGCATAGCGAGAAGCAAAGATGAAAGAAGCGCCGCGTTTTATTAGTATAATGCTCAAACCTTTCTACGCTTTCAAACGGCGTTTTCCCCTGTGTTCCTACATTGTCAACCGGCTGGTAACCATGACGGTGATGCTTTTCCTGCTGGGGCTGGCGGTTTTCGGCCTTATGGCGCTGGCCCCCGGCGACATTGTTGACCAGATCATGATGCAGCAGTTGATGAACAGCGCCGAGGCAAAAAGCGGCATGGACAACCGGAATTTCAGCGCGGAGCAATTTGCCGCTTACCGCGCCGAATTCGGGCTTGATCAGCCGTTTTATGTACAGTATTTTCGCTGGTTGAACCGCGTTGTCGTTCACCACGATTTGGGTGTAAGCCTTATCTCCCGCGCTCCGGTTTCTTTTTTAATAGCGTCGCGCCTGCTCAATTCGCTGGTGTTAAACGTCATTTCGCTGGTGCTGATTACGGTGTTTTCATTCGCGCTGGGGGTATACTTTTCCACCAAGGCGGGAACCAAAACCGACCTTGCGGTAACTTTTATCGCCCTGGCTTTACACGCCTTTCCGGGCCTTTTGCTCCTGATACTGTTACAGTTATTCGCTTCGGTAACTGGGCTGTTTCCGGTAACCGCCTATCCTCCCTTCCCTTTCTCCGAGGCGCCGGTAAAATTTGTCTTTTCATACGCCCATCATATTTTTTTGCCGCTGCTGGCGGCGTTTTTGGGCGGCATCGGCGGCACGCTGCGGATGATACGGGCTACCATGCTTGACCAGCTTGGCCAGCCTTACATCACCAGCCTGCGGGCGCGGGGCATCGCCGAATGGCGGATTTATTTTGCCCACGCTTTCCGTAATACGCTGAATCCCTACATCACCGGCAGCGCGAACCTTCTTGCCGGTCTTTTTTCCGGCTCCCTTATCCTTGAAATTATTTTTGCCTATCCGGGAATAGGCAGGCTTATGTACGAAGCGGTTATCCAGCAGGACATCAATCTGGTGCTTGCCAATATTATGTTTATCTCGTTCCTGGTGTTGGTGGGCATGGCATTAGCCGACATCTTACTCGCTCTGGTCGACCCCCGCATACGCTACGGGAAAGAGTGAGGCGTTATGAAGCGATTTGCCGCGTATCTAAAAACACGCCCCATCGGCATGATCTCCCTCGTTATTCTCGTTGTGTTATATATTATGATGACCTTTGCCGAATTTTTCGCTCCTTATTCGCCTAACACTTCTTTCCACGACAAAAGCTACCACCCGCCCAATACGCGTTTTTATCAGGGAAAATTGCAGGCGCAGGAATGCCGGGTAACGAACACGGTAAACTGGAAATATACCCGCGTGCGGGGGCAGTACGCGGCGCTTCACTTTATGGGAAAGGGCGAACCTTACCGGCTGTGGGGAATCATCCCCGCCGAGCGCCATCTTTTTACCGTAACACCCGGCTCCTATCCGGCTTTCCTCATGGGAACCGACAGTTTGGGCAGGGACCTCTTTTCCCGTATCGTCTACGGTTCGCGCATTTCGCTGACCATCGGCTTTGTGGCGACATTTCTTTCCCTGGCCCTGGCCGTTCTCTTCGGCGGTCTTTCGGGCTACTACGGCGGCTTAACCGACTGGTCGATCATGCGCTTCTCGGAATTCTTGATGCTGATACCCAGCCTCTATTTGATATTGTTCCTCCGTTCCCTCATGGCGTCCACCATGGACACCGGCCAGTCATACATGATGATTACGGTGATTCTGTCGCTGGTGGGCTGGCCCGGCTCGGCGCGCACGATACGCGGCATGGTACACGCGATTAAACGCGAGGAATTTGTCCTGAACGCCCAACTGGAAATGATCCCTTCGCCGTTTATCATTGTGAACCACATTATTCCGCAGATAGCCAGCCTGTTAATCGTCAGTATCGCCCTGAGCATCCCCGGCTTTATCATGACCGAGACCGTTCTGTCTTATTTGGGGTTGGGCATCACCGACCCGGCGGTAAGCTGGGGAAGCCTGATCAAACGGGATATTTCAACACTCGCCAATTTGCAGGCCTACCCCTGGCTGTTGAATCCGGTCTGGTTCCTGTTAGGCGTTACGCTTGCCTTTAACTTTCTGGGCGACGCGCTACGGGATTATTATGATCCGTATCATACGGTGTTCGCGAAAAAAAGGAAGAAGAAATTTACCACGGAGTACACGGAGTTTCACGGAGGAAGAGAAGATCTTCATATCAAAACTCCGTGTAACTCCGTGTCCTCCGTGGTTAATTCTTCCCTCTTGACCATCACCGACCTCCACGTTACTTTTTCCGTATTGCGCGGCAATAAACCGATTTCGGTACACGCCGTGCGCGGTGTATCCTTTACTTTGAACAAGGGCGAATGTCTGAGCATTGTGGGGGAAAGCGGTTCCGGCAAAAGTGTCAGTACGCTGGCAATACCGGGATTACTGCCCCACAATGCAAGTGTTGCCGGTTCGATTCGGTATGACGGCGCTGAACTGCTGGGGCTGGCGGCGGCGGATTTACGGGAATATCGCGGGAAAAAAATAGGGATGATTTTTCAGGAACCGGGACGCTCGTTTGACCCGCTGCAAAATATGGGCAGCGTATTTTTTGAGACATTCAAAAACAGCGAGCCGGACATCAGCAAGGAAAAAGCGTTTGAACAGGCGGCGGCGCTGCTGGCTGAAACCGGGCTTGAGCGCGGCAGAGAACGGCTGGGGAATTTCCCCCACCAGTTTTCAGGCGGCCAGTTGCAGCGCATCGGCATCGCGCTGGCGCTTGCCCAACATTGTGAGTTGTTAATCGCCGATGAGCCGACGACGGCGCTGGACGTTACGATCCAAAAACAAATTGTTGAGCTGTTACAAGCCTTGCGCCGCAGCCGCGGTATTTCAATCATCTTTATCAGCCACGACATTGAACTGGTGGCGGAAATCTCGGACCGTATTATGGTCATGTACGGCGGTATGCTGATGGAATCGGCGGCGGCGGCGGACATTATCGGCAGCCCCCAACATCCTTACACGAAGGCATTGCTGGCTTCCTCGCCGCGTTTCGGCAGCCATTACTCCCAGGGGCGGCTGCCCGCCATTCCCGGCAAAGTCAGCGATCCGGCGGAAAATGTAACCGGCTGCCCTTTTGCCCCCCGCTGCTCTCAGGCACAGCCGGAATGTTACCAAACATTACCGCCGCTTGTCACAGCGGGCGGCCATGAACTGCGCTGTTTGAACGCAGTAACCTGAACAGCTTATCAAGCAAAACGCGCCGCCATAAATTGTATATTCTTTTTTTTTGTATTATTATGAATTATCAGGAAGAAAGACAAAGGAGTAGTGTTATGAACGTCAAATCAATCGGCATAAAAACAATTATTTTTGGAATTACCGGAGCGCTGGGTGGAATCGCCGGAGAATTGATTTCGCAATGTCTCAGACTTAATGAGGGAGGCAAAACATATTTTGAAACTGTTATACGTATGGCCGCATGGACGGCTTTTTTGGGCCTCGGTGTTTCTGTAGGATTACTGACAGCGCAGAGCATATACCTGAAAAAAAGGCCCGTTCCAAAATCCCTCATAAAAACAGCAATCATGGGAATATTGTTGGGAGCCGCGGCGGGCATCGTTGCCCAAGTGGCATTTTTTGTTACTAACGCTATTTTTGAAATGGCCAGAATTGTAAGCAGCACAATAAGCAGCATACTCTGCTGGGGAATTATGGGCTGGGGAATCGGATGGGGAGTTTCATTGTTTGTCCCCAATTACCCCAAAAAACGCGCTATGGCGGCAGGTTTTCTGGGCGGGTTTATAGGCGGCGTAATATTCACCATGACTCTTTCGCTGCTCCCCGCGGCCACGGGAAGAATAACGGGAATTATCGCGCTCGGTTTCTTTATCGGGCTGACTATTTCCTGCATGGAAGAAGCCTTCCGTGAAGATACGAGTATAACGGGCAAAAAAGGATAAAAATACAAATGGTTTTAAAAACATCATTTTTATTTCTTGCTATTGCGGTACTTACCGGCTGTAGCGCGGCAAAAAAAGAAGAATACTATAATGAGTATGTAAAACGCTATAGTGAAGCTGAATTTCCTTTTGCGGATGAAGATAAAATAGTATCAACTATAGCGTATATGGATGAAATTATTGCAAAAGATAGTAATAAAAATATAAAAAGTATATATTATGATAAAGCCAGATTGCTTTTTAGGCTTAAACGATATAATGAAGCTTTAGAGGAACTATTTAAAACAGATGATTATTCTTATGATATATATAAAGCGACTCTTTTTATCAGGCTCGGGCGCAACGGTGAAGCGGCCCCATATTTACAGAGATCAATTGAGGGAAATAAAAAGGGTCTGCTTAAATCAATAGCGCGGCCGGATAATAAAAAAAATCCTGGAGAAATAAATTTCTATACACAAGGTTTAATGGCTTTATACATATTTGCTGACAAAACATACGAATCAATATTATATGAATTAACAAGCGAGAATATAATGGCTTATAATGAAGCGGAAGTATTGTTACAAGAATTATTATTTGTGGATAACGCTCAAGGTGATATGCAAAAAGTAAAAGAGATAATATTACTTAATATGTGGCCTGAATAGGGCCGTGGCGCATGTCGCCAATTTTTTGCGCCCTAAAAATACTCCGTCACATACTGGGGCCTGAGCGTAAACACCCGGTTCAGGGTTTCCCGGTTGCCGCGCAGTTCCAGGCCCTCTCCGCGTGAATACAGGGCGTTTTCCAGGCTGCGGTAACCGGTGACAAGCTGGCTTAAAACACGCATATCACAGCGCAAATGGGCGTCTTTTCCGGTGGGGCTTACCCGTGAACCTTCAGGCCCGAATTCCACCAGATACTTCCCGTTATTTGCCATTATATGGGAATCTTCTGTTTCGATAATATAGGAGCCCTCACCCGCCGGTCGGCGCATCATTTCAAGCGCGGCTTTAACATTTATCACCCTGGTCATATCCCGCGGCCTGAACTCTTGTTCTACAGACCAGGCGTCGTCCGCAAAATCGTAAGGATCAATAAATACGGGCATGAGCCAGCGGAAATTTTTAAACTGGGCGGAAAGGCCCGAAACTATGCCCAACGCGCCGTACAGGCCCTTTTGGTCAATAAAGGCAAGCTCCGTTACCGACATATTGTGTTCCCCGTCCTGGAGCAGATCCTGGTACTTGATATAGCTGCGGGCTTTTCCCGTTTCATCTTTCCAGAGGTAAAGATAGGTTCCGGTGGCGCAGGGTTCGTCTCTGGTAAAGCGTTTCCATGCCCGGTTGTCCGGCCAGTAATCCCGGTGTATTCCGTGGTTAAGGTCCGCGATATAGGCGGAATGAACTTCCGCAAGCAATGACGTATCATCTCCCGGAAGAACCGGAATAAATTCCCCCTGCGGCTTTAATGAAGAAAAATCATCGGTGGAAATACTGAGGTTTTTGCGGGCGCAGGCAATTTCATAGCCGAACTTCCGGTAGAAATCATGGGAGAAGGGAGTCAAGTTGGAAAAAATAACTCCCTGTTCATAGGCTTCAGGTAAAAACTTTTCAAAGATGCGCCGGATAAGGCCGCCTTTGCGGGCTTCGGGCAGGGTTCCCACCCCTCCGATACCGGACATTTTAACGCTGCGGCCGTCAAAGCGCATAAGAAAATCAATCTCATACATTCCCGCGAGAAACTTTCCGTTTTCAAAAGCGCCCCATGCCCACTGCGCCGGATGATCCAGCGGATCAATTTTTTGATTTTCCTCTTTTGAATAATCCTTGCGCAAATTATAAACTATGGTATGCATCCGGTAAAACTGGAGCAAGTCTTCGGATGTCAATCGGCGAATTTCTATCATAATATTTTTTTCCTCATTTATAAATAGTGTAGCATAATGAATTGATAATAATGAACATTTTTGATCATTTTTTTTAGAACTCTCACAAAGACACAAAGGTACAAAGATCACAAAGGAGGGAAAAGGGGGTTGTTGTAAGCAATCTGAGCGTATAACTTCACGATAAGATAACGAACAAAACCCCCTTAATTCCTCTTTGTGATCTTCTCTTTCTTGGTGTTCTTTGTGTGAAATCTTCTGGAGGTAATGTAAAGTTTTAATTGTATCCGGTCTACTGTGCCCGGTCGGGACGTAAAACCTCGGCGCCGTTGCGGTAGACATGGCGGGGCTGTGATCCTTCCGGCAGGTAACAATGGATAAGGACGCGGATAACGCGGGGAAAGGCGTCAACGGTTGCGGCTTCCTGTACCGCGAAAAGGGCAAGCTCCCCTGCCCTGCCAGTTTGCCGCAGAGCGGCGGCGGGGTTATGGGTGTCCAAATCGCCGGTTTGGGAAAAAATAACGGAAACAATATCATCCTCCGCAAGATGGTTTTTTTCCAACAGGGAATCGTAGAGCAGGGAAACCTGCCGGCAAATATCTTCCGCCGTGTTTATACATTGAGTTGCCCCGCGCAGGGCATACAAACGGTTCACGCTCACCCGTTACCCCCGGCAGCGGCGATTATCATTGAATTGAGCATGGCAAAACCGGCGCCCATAATTCCGGTAAAAAAATAAAAGGAGAGGTTCAGAGCGTTGCGCATACAGGGATGATAAACCAGATGATGAACACTGAAGCCCAGAGCAAACAACGAAAAGGCGCAGAGTAACAGCGAGGCATACCGCAGCAGCCGCAGCAGCAGGAACAGGACACGGTCAGAAAAACCGGGATCCGGCACACTGCCGGCCAGATATACCGCCAAAATAAGCAGTGAAAGGGCAAGAGCGGCCAAGACCCCTTTTTTGACGAAGTCGGCAAAAATCCACCGGCGGCCCCGCTTCTTCCGTTCGGACCCGTCTTCCGTGGTAACCGTATCTGTTAATTCACCCATATTTTCCATAATGCCCGGCGCTTAGTTGCCTTTTCGGCCTTTTTAGAGTACCATAGAATAACACTATGAAGAAGTTCTTTACAACCCTCTTTTTTCTGATTATCCTCGCGGCCTTGGGCTTGTTTTTTGGTTGGGCTCAACAGGGAGTCCCACCGGACTCTTACGGCATTATCCGGTCCAAAACCTACGGCATAGACACCAACCTGGTTAAACCGGGGGAATTCAGGTGGATCTGGTACAAACTTATCCCCACCAATGTTACCACCACCGTTTTCCGTCTTACCCCCGTAAACCATGAATTTACGGCGTATAACACGCTTCCATCAGGGAAAATTTATTCCGCTTTTGCCGGTATCAACGAGGGTTTTTCCTGGGAAATCCGCGCCGCCTTTTCTTTCAGCCTGCAAAGTGAAGCCCTTATCTCCCTGGTGAGTGCCAATAATATCAGCACCCAAGAAGAATTAACCCGTTATCAAGACGACATCGCCGAACAGATTCAGGCATTTATCCTGCGCCGTATCAATACGGACGAAGATTTTTCCCGCCACATTGAAACCCTGCTCAAAGACGGGGAAAGTCCGGAGCTTGAACGGGAAATACTGGGGAAGTTCCCTTTCATTACCAACTTTTCCCTCAAGGTAAAGTCAGCCCAATTCCCCGATTTTGCCCTGTACCGACAGACCAGAGATCTGTATGAAGGCTATATCACCTTCCAAAAAGACTACCTGTCCGGCGGCTTACGGGAAAAAGCGCAGAGCCGCATCGAATCCTACCAGCGTTTTGACGAGCTGGAACACTACGGCGAGCTCCTGACCAAATACCCCATACTGCTTGAATACCTGACGCTTCAGAAGAAGTAAAGTAGAACGGGGAGTTCACACAAAGAACACGAAGGTACAAAGAACACCAAGAAGAAAAAAAAAGGGGTTATTGTAAGCAATCTGAGCCTGTTAACTTCACGCTAAGATAACATACAATAACCCCTTCCTTTCCCCTTCGTGTTCTCCTCTTTCTTTGTGATCTTTGTGTGGAATCTTTTCTTCTTTAATTACTGTCCGCCCAGCCTTGACTGCGTCCCACCGCCTTATGCCAGCCGGAGAGGAGGGACGCGCGTTTTTGAATATCCATGGAGGGGCTGAAAACGGCGTCGCGTTTCCAGCGGCTTTCCAGTTCATCGGCGCCTTTCCAGAACCCCGCCGCTATACCGGCAAGACAGGCGGCGCCCAGGGCGGTGGTTTCGCGGATCACGGGGCGTATTATCGCGCAGCCGGAAATGTCAGCCTGAAACTGCATCAGGAAATTGTCGCGGCTCGCGCCGCCGTCCGCTTTCAGTTCCGGTATGACAAGGCCTGAATCTTTTTCCATCGCCCGTAAAAGATCCGTCACCTGGTAGGCGATTGATTCCTCCGCCGCCCGGATGATGTGGCAGCTTTTGGTCCCGCGGGTAATGCCCACAATGCAGCCGCGGGCGCGCATATCCCAGTACGGCGCGCCCAGGCCGGCAAAAGCCGGAACAAGGTATACTCCGCCCGTATCGGCCGTCTTGGCCGCGTAATATTCAATTTCGGCGCTTTCGGTAATCAGGCGCATCTCGTCCCGCAGCCAGTGGACCACCGCGCCGCCGATAAAAACCGAACCTTCCAGGGCGTAACGGAGCTTGCCGGGCAGGCTTGCCGCAATGGTGGTAACCAGGCCGTTGCGGCTTTCAACGGGCTTTTCGCCGGTATTCATCAGCAAAAAACAGCCGGTTCCGTAGGTATTTTTCGCCTGCCCTTTTTCAAAACAGCCCTGTCCGAACAGCGCCGCCTGCTGGTCACCGGCAACGCCGGCAACGGGAATCTCCACCCCCTGAACAGTGACCGCCCCGTATACCGCGCTTGACGGCCGCACCTCGGGCAGCATGGAGCGGGGTATGTCCAGGGCGGCAAGCAGGGTGTCATCCCAGTCCAGTTTATGAATGTCGAATAACATGGTGCGGCTGGCGTTGGTGTAATCGGTGAGATGAAGCCCGCACAATTTCCAGATGAGCCAGGAATCCACCGTACCAAAGAGAATGTCCCCGTTACGGGCCTTTTCCCGCGCCCCTTCAACATGGTCAAGAATCCATTTAATTTTTGTCCCGGAAAAGTAAGCGTCCGGCACCAGACCCGTGGTTTTTTTTATATGATCGGCAAGGCCGGCCTCAACCAGCGAATCCACAATGGCGGCCGTGCGGCGGCACTGCCAGACTATAGCGTTATAAATGGGCCTGCCGCTTGCCCTTTCCCACAGTACCGTTGTTTCCCGCTGATTGGCGATGCCGATGGCGGCAATATCCTCAGGCGCGACGCTCTGCCGCGCCATAAGCTCCATCATCACCGCGTACTGGGATGAATATATTTCCATGGGGTCATGTTCAACCCAGCCCTCGCGGGGATAAATCTGCGCGTACTCTTTCTGTTCCTGGGCAACGATATTCTGTTCCTTATCGAACAAAATCGCGCGCGAACTGGTCGTCCCCTGATCCAGCGCCAGTACATATTTAGGCATACTTTTTTTAGGATAGCGCGGCGTTTTTTCAATGTCAATATTAATTCTTTTCTATAATGACTGTCACCCTACACCATGCCTGTATTTAAGTTTATACAATAAAGTATACATATTCTGAAAATATTCCTTCATAATGTCATTATTGTCTTTTTTGTTATTTTGTATTTTTTCCAATTGCAGGTGTAATTCATAATACCGATCATATATCTGTATATCATTTTTCCACCAGGTATATGGCACAATACATACGTCGTTATCCATCATTTTATTGATACTGTCCAGCGTAATAACGCGTATACCCTGTAATTCTTTAATATATCCTTTTATTGACGGCCTGCCCTCAGTGTCAAAACAAGCTACCATATTACTTATATTCCATTCGATAACATCCGGTGAAGAAAAATCATGTATATTTATAATCATAACACGTTCCTTCCTTTTATATATTTTTTTCCCGCGTATCTATATAATTAGTATATGCCTACATAGATATATTTTATTCTTTAATTATTTTATAATTTTTACTATTATAATAAAATTCAGTTAATAATAGTATTGGAGGAAATTTTGTAACATATTACGACAATGCCGGGGAAGCCGCCGGTGCCTCCTATGATTATTGTCAAGGAGAAAATTATTTTTTCCCCTTTGACCGCTCCTGCTCCTTCTATGCGCTATTTTTAAGCTCTTTCAACTTGGCTAAATACTCCCGCCTTCCAGCCCAGATACG
>Ga0268262_10000095_pt1 | contig 107887 bp, 76 predicted proteins | sample TergutNc150P3_FD_190354 | JGI IMG/M metagenome (GOLD analysis project Ga0268262, IMG submission 190354) | Nasutitermes corniger P3 segment gut microbial community from laboratory colony in Florida, USA - Nc150 P3 (SPAdes) (version 2) | ecosystem: Host-associated > Arthropoda: Insects >... | reverse complement strand
CTTTTGTGAATATTTCATGCAGACCCGCGAGAACCTGCGCCGAATGTCCGTCCAGAAAACCGTATTTTTCCAATATTAAATACAGCTTTTGAATTCCTACAGCCGATACAATCCAGAAAGGCGTGTTCGGTTCAAGATAATGGATAGGCTTGGGAAGGGGTTTTATTCTGTATGTCGGTTCATAACCGCCGCCCGCGCGTTCGGCGAACATCTGTTTTACGTAAAGAATAGTGTCATGACGAAGTTCCGCCCATGTTCCGTGCGCCGAGTTCATCGCTTTTAAATTCCAGTTGGGTTTTTCCGTAAAATAAAAACCCGCCCCGTTTTCAAAAAGCGCCTGAGTCCTTATCTGGTACAATATGTTTGTGTAATATGTCGAAAACCAGTAATCTTCTTTTATTTTCATCATATTTTGCTGTAAAGAATTCAACGTGTTTTCCAATCCGGGATTTCTTGAATAATCGTTCTTTAAAAAAGAGTCGGCGGTTTTTGAGCCGAAAACTTTCATTATATCGAGCCCGCTTACCATATCTCGTTTTTCAATCTTTGGAGCGCAAACATAACTGTGTATTTCGCTGTCTAAAGTATAACGCTGGCCGAAAAGCCGCCACCCTTTCGGGGGAGTGATATGATCGCCGCCCTCGGAAGGGCCTGTGAATAATGAATAACTTGAAATCACGGGGGCCCGTAAATCCTTGTATTCTTTTGTAATAAAATTTTGCAGTTTGGCGGGATCATTATACCACGCCGCAAAACCCGACCCTTTGATTTTATTCCAAAGCGGGGCAAGTTCATAAAAACTGATGTCGTCCGAAGCGCCGATAAGCTCTGTAATTGGATCAAAAAGGGACTGCCAGAGTTTTTTTATTCGCTCCGAATTTTCCGTTAAGTCCGTGATAAAAAGAGCGGCGGAGGCAAGCTCTTTGTCGGCAAGATGGAAATTGATTCTGCCGAACCACATGAGAGTTCGGAAGTACGCTCCAAGCACTCCGTTCTTTGTGTAGTGCCCCCTGACTTTGTATTGGGAATAATCCTCGCCCATGCCGGAGAAAACATTTGATTGGCCCAGCCCTGAGGCGTTGTTTATCTGCTCGATTTCTTTTACTACCTGATCGGGATAATTACGCAAGACTTTGGCCGCGTCAACATCCTTGTAATCATCAGGGTAAGTCCCTGTCTTTTTAGGCGACAAAGCCAACAGCGCCTGAGCCGTTTGAAAATAAAGGACGCTTGTATTGTATACGGAATCGGGGATTTGCCCCTTTGCCTGCTCAACGGCTTTTAAATAATCGTTTACTATGGTAACAAGCCTCGGGAAAAAATACTCTTCCTCGCAATATTGAAGCAGTTTGTCAAATACAAGATGGTTCACATGGGCGGCGAGATCGGTGGTAACAAAAATGGGGGTCGCGATGTCTCTGGTTTTATAAAGGCTTATCATATCGTCAGGTTTTTCGTCGTAGAGATGGTATTCCGATTTTTTTACTTCCTGAAAAGCAAGCCCGTTTGTCTCAAGTTCCTTTTGAATATCCGTTTTGAAAGGGGCGTAACCTGTAACGGCGTAAAAATCGCTGAAATGCCCGTTGTCTTTATATAAAAGGGAATTAATCCTGTTTTCCTCGTTGGAAGTTTTAAGCCCGTCCTCGTCGCCGTACAAATCCGCTCCGAAAACAATGCCCTGTTTCCCCTGCCATGTTGTCTTGAAAAAGAAGTTATAATTGTCCTGGAATTTGTACATATTGTCATATCCGTCTACACACACAACTGTATCTCCAAGAGGGATAATGGTTGCGAACGGTATTTTCTCGCCTTTTGGCAGTTTTGCCAAATCAGCCATTTTAGAGATATTTGCCGCAGGATAAAAAAGACAGACATCGCTTCCCACAACGGCGGTGCGCCCGGTAGGAACGCCTCCGTCCGGGACATCCTTAAACGCCAAAGGATCGTTCAGATATTTCTTGTGGGCGCTTGTACTGGACTGTAATTTTAAGGGTTTTTGGTCTATCGGGTTTATCGTATTCAATATAGGCGGCCGCTCAGGGTTATAAATTCTTTCTTCTGATGTTTCTACATCGTCATCAAAAAACCTGTTCGCTCTTTTCGCGCTTTTTTCCTGTTCCGGTATGTGGAAAGCCTTGTCCTTTTTTTTGCAAGTTGAAAAAGTCATGCCCGTACACAATAAGCTAATAATAAAGAATAGATTGATTACCTTACGCATATTTCATAGTATCCGTTCTTTATTATGTTTGTCCAGACTTGGTAAATTTTTCGCTAAAAAGTGTATAATGATTCATGGCGTCAAAAAAGGACAGGATTAACGAACTGGAAGACTTGATACAGCGGTATCAGGCGTCCTACTACAATGGGGAAGCGGAGATCTCCGACGGGGAATTTGACCGTCTTTGGGACGAATTGAAAGCCCTGTCCCCCGACAGCGTTGTATTAAAAAAAGTAGGAACAGGTCCCGACGTTGACGGATTCCCGAAAGCTAAACATTTGATTCCGATGGGAAGCCAGGAGAAAGCTTCCGACCCGCAAGAATTTCTTGTCTGGGCGAAAAAAATGGGGATGGAAGGCTCAAATTTTCCGCAAGATGACGCGAAAAACACTCCGTTAACCGATAAAAACAACAAGTTAACAAAAAAGTTTATCGTTCAGTATAAACTTGACGGCGCAAGCCTTGAGTTGCAGTACGATAAAGGAAACTTAATTCGCGCCGTAACCCGAGGCGACGGAGTAATAGGCGACGAGATAACAGGCAACGCCCTTCGCATGAAAGGCGTTGTTCAGAAACTGGACATCGCGTTTACAGGCGGAGTAAGGGGCGAAGTTATTATGACCCACGATGTCTGGAACGGCAAATATCCCACAAAGGCAAACTGCCGTAATGCCGCCAACGGTCTTATGCGCCGAAAAGACGGCGAAGGCTGCGAGGATTTACAGGTCATTGTTTATGACGCTTCCGCTTCGGATGACGACCGATTTTTCAAGGACGAATTGCAAAAGCTCCAATGGCTGGAAAGGCGCGGCTTCCAAACCACGAAAACAAAGACCTTTAACGCAGCGCAGGAAATAATCGCCTACCGTGAAAAAATCGCCGCCGAAAGGGAAGATCTTCCCTTTGACATAGACGGTCTTGTGGTAAAGGACGTAGAGACAGATATGTCCGATCTCCGCAAAGCACGTCCCGAAAAGCAGATTGCCTTTAAATTTGAGTTGGAAACGGCGTTCAGTGTTTTGCGTGAAGTTATTTGGAGCGAGTCGGGGGCGACATACACGCCAATCGGCGTAGTCGATCCTGTTCGCCTTGCGGGGACTACCGTGAAACGGGCAAACCTTAACAACCCCGATATGATCCGCTCTATGGGCTTAAAAATCGGCTCAACCGTTTCTGTCGTAAAACGAGGGGAAATAATCCCTAAGATCGAAGGGCTTGCGCCTGTTTCATCAAAGGAAAAAACGCAGGAGATTGAATTTCCCAAAATTTGCGGCGTGTGCAATACAGAGCTTGTTGACGCAGGGACACGGCTTTACTGCCCGAACCCCGCCTGCCCGAAGCGTCTTTTGCACAGACTTGAAAAATGGGTGTCGGTATTGGATATCCGCGAATTGGGAGAAAAACTGCTTCGTCAATTATTCGAGAAAAACAGGGTAACTCATATTCACGAATTGTATACATTGACGACTGAGGAACTCGCCGAATTCGACAGAATGGGAGAACTCTCCGCGGCGAAGGTAATCCGTCACATACAGACAAAGCGCGAGCTTTCCCTTGCCGCCTTTACAGCAGGTTTTGACATGGAAGGAGTGGCCGAAACCACAATGGAAAAAATCGCCGCCGCCGGTTTTGACACCTTAAAAAAACTTCGCGCCGCGTCTGTGGCGGATCTTGCCTCCGTTTACGGTCTTGGGGAAATAACCGCTTCCGTAATTACGGACGGCCTAAAAGAGTGCGCCGCCGAAATGGACGCAGTCTTAAAGACTAAAATTATCTCGATAGCGCCGCCGCCCTCGGAAGAATCACAGCCCATGCGCGGGCTTTCTTTCTGTTTCACGGGGGAACTTAAGTCCATGAAAAGGGGAGAGGCGGAGGAGAAAATAAAAACCCTCGGCGCGCAGGCGAAATCCTCGGTAGTAAAAGGGCTTTCCTACCTAGTCACAAACGACCCGTCCTCAGGCTCGTCAAAGAACAAGAAAGCGAAAGAGTTAAGAGTACAAATAATAAGCGAAGATGAGTTTTTGGTATTGCTGTCAAGTAAACATGGAAACAAAACACCTGCACAAGGTGAGTTGTTTTAGCTAGTACCACTTTTCCATAGCCTGGAATTTTTCGCGTACTTTTTGCAAGAGGGCAAGTTCGCGTCTTATGGTTTTACCGTAATCTAGAGTGCCTTTTTCAATTCTGAAAACTTCGTCCTCCCAGAATTGAACTCTTTGCAGGTTTATCCATCTGAAACGTTTTTCGTTGGCTTTCTCGTACCACTTTAACGCCTCGTCCCAGTAGTAAAGCGCCGTTCGGTAACAAGTTTCCGCCGTTTCAAGGCTTTCAAGGTTTTGATCTTTCCACGGAGCGTTGTAAAAATATGCGTTGCGTTTGTTCCACTTGTTGCCTAAAAAAAGATACTGTTCAATAAGTTTAATATTAATGTGCATGTTAAAAAGATAACGGTATTTTTCCCATTGGATTTCATTCTCGATAAGCGCGAGTGCGTAAAGCGGGTTTGCGAAATCAGCTTTCATGGCTTGTTCCAACCAGTAGATATTTTCCATTGTGTCATCGGGGTATTGGTTATGATGAATGTGAAAGAGCCTGTAGTACTGTTCTTTATAGGTCACAAAATAACTGTTTACAGGTATGGAAACCGCCGCAATAAAAGTTAAAAGAAATACCGTCTTAATAAGAGTTTTCACTGTGGTTTAAATATCGGCATTTGCGAGATTATGCTCCATACCTTGTCGGCGACTTCCTGCGCGGGTTTTGACGCGTCTATCGTTTCTACCTTAACGCCCGCTTGCGCGTACATTCCAAGAAGCGATTTGTATTTTTCGCGTACTTTGATTTGAAATTCGCGGTATTCGTAGATTTCAAGAGAAGCGCGGTTTTTCATGCGTTCAAGGGCGATTTCAGGCTCAATATCAAGAAAAATAAGCGTTTCAGGGGCAGGGAAGCCGGAATTAAGGTTTGCCGGCAGTTCATCCCCGCATTCAATGCCCTGATAAACCAGAGAAGACAGGACATATCTATCGCTTATAACAAGTTCGCCGTTGTTTACATGCTCCAAAATACCGTCAGGTCCGTAAATATGCTCGTTTCTGTCTGCCGCGAACAGCATTGCAAGGGTTTTCGGGGTAAGAGGCGCCGTTTTTTTCAGTGCAGCGCGTATTACTTTGCCTATTTCCCCGTTTGTCGGCTCAAAAGTTGAGAAAAAGCCTGGGTTTCCGGTTTTTTTTAAGCGTTCCGACAATAATGACAGTTGGGTAGTAGTCCCGCTGCCGTCGCCGCCTTCAAATACCGCAAAATTACGGATAATTTCCATTTTTCGTTAAAGACATTAGCATAAAACCTTAAAATACTCAATGAGAAAGCATAAAAAACGATACTTTTATCCGATAAAAGTGTTATAATAATATGGAAAGTAAATAAAGTCAGGAAAAGCTGTTGATAAAGACGCAGACTCGTGTTATTTTTATAAAAATTCTCATTTTTACGGGGTTAATTTCAATCTCCGTCTTTGCCATGCGCCCTGTTCATTTCGCGCTTATATCGGCAATGAGCCATATTCGCACAAATTTCATCGAAAAAATAGAATCACTTACAGGAATTGAAATACGTTATTCATCAATCCGCCCGACTTTTTTCGGATCATTCGACATAAGAAATTTATCGTTAATAAAAAACGAAAAATCGGTTCTTTCCGTATCCAGAGTAAGAATCTCGTTTTCGCTTTTAGAATTGTTAAGGGGAAACAAAGCCGCCTTTCACAGCGTACAGCTTGAACGTCCTTCTATTACGCTTGACTTGCAGAAAGACAGCGATATTTTTGAATTTTTTTCGTCGTTAAAGAACGACGAAAAGAGAAACAGCGAAGAGGCGTTAAAACAAATTGCGCAATTTTTTCCGGGAAAGACGGATATTCGGATCAAGAATTGTTATATCGGCGTAACCGACAACGCAAAAAAATATCAAATTCAAAACATGAATATTGACGTTACGGGAGACGGAGAACAGCTTTCGTTTAACGGAGACCTTGACGCGGAATTTGTTTATTCCGGTTTTTTAAACAAGATATATAGCGTAAGCAGTAAAGTAAAAACAAACGGCGCGTGCTCGGTCAATCTGGACGAAGGAAGCGCGAAACTTGTTTTTTCTTCAATTTCAGGAAGCGAACAGGATGCGGTAAAAAGAAAAGCGTCGTTTTTCAAACCGCTTGCGGATGAAAGTAAAAGTTCAAAAGAATATTTTACGGTTCAACCGTTAAGTTTTACGCTTGATTTTAAAGACGGAATTTTAACCTTGAATACGGCAGGCGATAATATCCCTTACAGCGGGTTTATTTACTACAACACTGCAACAAACGGCATTGCGACGGAAGTAAACTTCGACAATTTCCTGCTTGCGAACTTTGTAAAATTTTCTCAGCCGCATAATGATCTTAACCGCGTTTTTTTCATGCCTGTTACAGGCAATGCGTCTTTTTTTTCGGACGGCAGTGCAATGCGGTACAGGGCGGATTTTCAAGGTGCGGACGCTCAAAACAATTCTTTTGAAGTTAAAACCCACGGCACCGATAAATATATCGCGTTTGACAAACTGAGTATAATTGCGCCTTATAATAAAAAGACGGACAACTTGTTCAGCGGAGAATTGGATATAACGGGCAGAATCGGGTTTAGTCCCCTTGAGTCTGCGGGGACAATATCGTTAAAAAAATTCAGCCTTGGTACCGATGATTTTTTTAACGCTTTTTTTACGGTTTCCACGCAAAATAAAGAGATACGGATAACGGGAGATAATATCTCGTCGGGTCAATTGACCCTGGATAAGTTCAATATTTTTCTTTTACCGACAGAAAAAGATTTAAGCATAGTAGTTTCGCTGTCAGGCGAAAATGAAAAAACAACCGATATGTTCGCTGCGCTGAATTACTCGCCGAGGCACCTTGAAGTTTCCGCGACTGTCGCTTCTTTTTCATTATTTGATTATATGCAAATGGCTAGTCCTTTTTCTAAGGATGTAATAAACCCGCCTTTCGGGAAAAATTACCTTTCCGATTCGTCAATCGCGGCGGATATATTTTTTACTACGGACTTTGACAAGGTTGTATATAATGTGCCGAATATGATTTTTACGGCGCAGGATGTAACAGGAAGGTTTTCTTTCGCGGGAACGGACAGAATGTTTACTTTAAGCGAAAGCGTTATTTCAAAAAACGGAACGGATTTAACTGTCAGCGCCCAATACAATTTCGCTAATCCTTCGGATGTCGGCTTTATCTTAAGCGCAAAATACATGGATTTGGCATGGAATGTTGAAGGGCAGATTCTTGATAAAACCACATTGGTTATAAGAGACCCCAACGGTCTTCATGTTTACGGAAGCATATCAGGTTCGGGCGGCATTTCAGGATACATGGAAGGCGTTAATTTCCCGCTGCTTGTAAACAACAAGACGGTATATTTTAATTTTTATCTTACATTGCGCTATACAACAAAAGATTTCTGGTATATTGACGTCGCGCATTTTAACGCCCGCGATACAGGCGCGTCGCAGGGAATCAATTATTTCAACGTTTCAGGCGCAATTGATAATGACGGGGCAAGTTTCAGAAATTTGATGATAAGAGACAATATCGGAGAACTTGCCGGCAGCGTTAATTTTTCATGGGATACGGATTTTTCATATTTGAACTTCCTTGTTAATTTAACGGACGGGCGTGAAAAAGGAGAAAACTATACCGCCGAGGGAATTGTTAATAAAAATCATTTAAAAATGACGGCTTCCGCCTCCGATATGCGTCTTGACCGTTTCTTGAATAACGGTAAAAACGGAAAAGTAACAGGACCCGTCTATTTAAGCGGAATGGCGGAAATTTCCGGCGACTCTGTAAAATCGTTCACCGCCAAATGCGATTTGGAATCGATTTATTTCAAAGATAACGCTGTTAAGGCTTCGGGAGAAGTCGTTTTTTCAAATGACGAACTTACCGCCAAAGGTTTAAAAATCGAATATGACAAGATAACGGCGGTTATACCTTTGTTGCAGTTGAGCCGTGTTGACAGTTACGCAAAAGTTATTGGCGATATCAAAGGCGTCGTGATAAATAAATGGCTGCAGGGCAATTTCAACTTGGACGCGAAATTTCAAGATATTGATTCATGGCTGGAAATAGACAAGGCGCTTGCCTCTGTTAACGGTTCTTTTAAGGCCGATAGAATTCTTTACGGACTGGAAGATCAGGATCCTTTCTCATTTGTATTTGCAAATAAAAACGGCGCGGTTTCAATTTCCGGCGGACCAAAGAACATGCTTAAATTCGAAATGGACAAGGACGGCAATTTTTTTACGAGCCTTTCAAGTCCGCTGCCGATACAAAGCACAGTTGTTGGAATTTATAAAGACGGTATTATAAATGCCCATTGTTCCGATTTTTATATGGATTTATCCGCGGCGTGGGGATTAACCGGAGAAACGCCTGATTTTTCGATTATTGGCGGCTATATCACAGGCAAAGTCGATATACGCGGGTCTATCTTTGATCCTGAATTTTACGGCACCGCAAGAGGTACAAGCTTCCGTTTCCTAGTCCCTAATTTTATAGGGCAGGAAATTAAACCTGTGCCTTTTAACGCTGTCCTTGAAGGAAACGAGTTGGTTTTCGGCCCTGTGCCGACTGCTGTCGGAAACGGCGGAGGAACAATAAAAGGCTGGCTCCGCTTTGAAAAATGGATTCCGGAAAATGTAGGTTTGGAAATTATTGTACCGAGAAACACCCCGATTCCTTATTCTCTTAATATTACAGGCTTTCTCGCAAAAGGGGATGTTTCAGGAAGGATAAATATACTCAACGAAAATAAAATGATGGATATTTCAGGCAGTCTTTATGCCAACAATACCGAAATGGGCGTAGTCATTGAAGAAGTTATGCAAGCTCGCGGCGAAACGGAAAAACAGGCGAATCCTATTGTCGTGAATTTAACCGTAACAACAGGTCCTGTAGCGGAATTTATCTGGCCCAATACAAGCGCGCCCATATTAAGGGCAAATCCTGAAATAGGGACGGTAGTTACGATCTTTGCCGATTCAATGACGGGGCAATACTCAATAAACAGCGATATTACGATCCGCTCGGGCGAGTTATACTACTTTGACCGAAGTTTTTACATTCGGCAGGGGAATCTTACTTTCAGGGAAAGCGATCAGCAATTTGCCCCAAGAATAAGCGCAAGGGCGGAAATCCGCGAACGTACGGATTCAGGTTCCGTGACCGTTTCGATGATCATTGAAAACGAACCTTTGTTAAGCTTTGTTCCCCGTTTTGAGGCAAGCCCTTCGCTTACACAGCTTGAGATTTATTCGCTTTTAGGTCATAGTATGTATGCAAAGGGCGGTGTAAATGAAGGCAACAATGATACTGCGGGGCGCGTTCTTTTAAGTTCAACTACGGACATTTTATCGCAATTTTTCGCAAACAGCGAATTGGGGCAAATAACCGGCATAAGGCAATTTGAGCGTATGGTAAGGAACCTTTTAAATTTGGACATGTTCAGCGTAAGGACAAAATTCCTTCAAAATGTGGTAGTTACGAACACCTTTGCGCAGACAACAGTTGACAGAACCAACCGTGTAGGTAACTATTTTGATAATACGACTGTTTATATAGGTAAATACATCGGTCAGGATATGTTTATTCAAGGCATGCTTACGATGCGTTATGATGAAAACAGGTTAACTATGGGCGGTTTAAAACTTGAACCTGACGTCGGTATAGAGTTTACAACTCCTTTGTTTAACATACGTTGGGATTTTTTCCCTTATAGCCCCGAAAACTGGTGGATTAACGATAATTCCATTACTATAATTTGGAGTAAATCATTCTAGGAGTTCTGATGCGGATTAAAGTTTTTTTTGTTTTGCTTTTTTTATTTACCGCGGTTTTTTGCTTTTCACAGCAAGGGCAGTCACAGCAGGATTGGTTTACGGGAAAACCTATCAGCGACATTCAATTTTCGGGAATAAAAAATATATCTCAGTCGGAACTGGAAGCTTTGGTATTTCCGTACAAAGGACGCATTTATGACGAAAGTTTATACGTCGAAATACTTACAAAATTATTTGCGCTAAATTATTTTATTAATATAGATGTCAGCACCCAACGCGCGGAAAACGGCAACAAGGTAACGTTAATTTTTACGGTTACGGAATTTCCCATAGTAAGCAGAATCATTTTTTCAGGAAATTCGGGTCTTAGGCGGAGCGAACTTCTTGAAATAATAAGCACAAAGGCGTCAAGTTTCCACAACCCTGTAAAAGTTAGGGCCGATATTGAGGCGATAAAAAACAAATATACCGAAAAAGGTTTTCCGAACGCGAATGTATCGGTAACAGAGACTCCAAGCGGAGATTCTTCTATAACGCTAACCTTTGTTATAAACGAAGGAAATAAAATAACGATAAAAAATATCGAATTTCAAGGAAATACGAAATTTTCCAACTCGGCGTTAAGAGGACAGCTTTCCTTGAAGGCAAAAACGCTGTTGAATGACGGCGCGTTTCAGGAGTCGAAACTTCTTGCGGACATTGAAGCCGTCAACAAATACTATCATGACAGAGGTTACATAGACGCCGCCGTCAAAGACGTTACGCGCACTTATGAAAATGACGAAAAAGGGACGCACATGAACCTCACATTCATGATAGAAGAAGGAAACAGTTTTACATTCGGCGGAGTAACGTTTGAGGGCAATATTATTTTTACTACCGCTCAGCTTGACAAATTAATTAATTCAAAAAAAGGCGAAACGCTGAATTATACAAAAATAATGACGGATTTACAGCGTGTTTCCGATCTTTACTACGAAAACGGATATATTTTCAACACAATAGAAAGAATGACTAACAAGGACGATCAGTTAAATACGGTTTCCTATACTGTTTTTATTGTTGAACGCGGAAGAGCCTACATAGAAGACATAGTGATAATCGGAAACGAGAAAACAAAGACCGACGTAATCCTTCGTGAAATACCTCTTGAACCGGGAGATGTTTTTTCCAAGACAAAAGTCATGGATGCGATGAGAAACCTATATAATCTGCAATTTTTCTCCGCAGTTATGCCCGATACTCAGCCGGGAAGCGCGGAGAACCTTATGGTTTTAATATTTAATGTGGAAGAACAGCCGACAACGGACGTTCAGTTCGGTTTTACTTTCTCGGGAAGCGCGGATCCGGAAAGTTTTCCGATATCGGGAATGATAAAGTGGAATGACCGCAACATTATGGGAACGGGAAACCAAGTCGGCGCGGAAATAAACAGTTCTATAGTTGATACAACCAGTATTTCTCTTAATTACCTGCACCGTTGGATTATGGGATTGCCGCTTTCAGGAGGAGTTGATTTGTCGGCGGATTTTTCAAAACGTTTTGCCACCATGAATAATACGCCCCCTTTCTTTAACGGCGATGAAACCAACTATGCTTTCCCGGACGGTTTCCATTCTTACGATGAATATATCTTAAACAATAAACTGCCTCCAAAAGATTACCTTATGGAATTTAAACAGTGGTATCTTTCTCTCGGGTTCAGTACGGGTTACAGGTGGAATACATTCTTAGGGATTTTAGGCGTAAACGGCGGAACCCGTTTCGGTATTGTTCAAAATATTTATGATAATACATTATACAGACCGTTTGATCCTGCATTAAGGTCAGGAAACAACGAATGGATACCGAAGAATTCTTTTTGGGCTTCTGTTACTCTGGATCAACGCGATATTTTTTATGATCCTTCAAGCGGCTATTTCCTTTATAACCGCACAGGATATTTCGGCATCTTAAGCAGTGAACGTGAACATTATATTCGCAACGATCTAAAATTGCAGTATTATCATACTTTGGTGAATATTCCTGTAACCGAAAAGTGGAATTTCAAGATCGTTTTCGCGGCGCAGGCGGGATTGTCTTCAATATTCAAACAACCGGGGCGCACAGATCCGGATCCGAGCGTACCCATTCCGATGGAAGATATAAACAAACTTTCAGTAGATGGAATGTTTGTAGGAAGAGGATGGAAGAACGAATTCCGCAACAAAGGACTATTGCTTTTGGACAACTGGCTGGAATTGCGTATTCCTGTTGTAACAGGAATACTTGCCTGGGATTTCTTCTTTGACGCGGCGGGCGTAGAAACCATGCAAGGATATTATTTTGGAAGAAACGAATTCGGGGATTCCAATTTTACTATAGATAACTTACGCTTCAGTTTCGGCGGAGGATTAAGGTTTACTATCCCGCAATTTCCTTTCCGTATAGGGTTGGCGAAACGTTTCAGGTTCATAGACAAAGAATTCAATTGGGAGCCTGGAGAACTTTTCGGTGATCCGAAGAATCCCAGAAAGGGACTCGATCTTGTAATATCGTTTGTGTTATCATATTAGAGGTGGCTATGAAGAAAAGAATATTAATTTTTATTTTATTAAACGTTTCCTGTTTTTTGTCCGCTCAGCAGATTACGCGTTTTGCCGTAGTGGATATGCCGAAAGTATATACCGCGTATTTCCGAGATTCGCGTGCGGTAAGGCAATTTGAGGAAAAAAGCGCCAAAGTGCAGAGCGACATTGACAAGATGACAAAAGAAATACAGGAATTAAGGTCTAGGCACGCAGACGCTATATTACGAGATGATCAGACCGAAATTTTAAGATTGGAAAGTTTAATAACAAGAAGGTCCGAATATTTAAAAGAATTTTACCAAACAAGAACGGCTGAACTTGAAAACGAGAAAAAAAGGCTGATGCAGTCAGGTTCTTTTCTTGAGCAAGTTTATGACGAGATCCGTTATATTGCCGAAAGTGAAGGCTACACTATGGTTATAGACTTGAAACAAAATAACGGCATCATTTGGTACAGCACTACAATTGATATTACGGATAAATTAATCGCGAATCTTCAAAAAAAACAAAGATAAATGGATACATCCCGCTCAAGCCCGATGTTAGAACAGTACAGGCGTATAAAGGGCGAACAGAAAGGGAATATTCTTTTTTTCAGGCTAGGCGATTTTTATGAAATGTTCGCACAGGACGCAATTGAGGTTTCCGCTCTTCTAAATCTTACCCTTACAAGCAGAAACGGACTTCCCATGTGCGGCGTTCCGTATCACGCGGCAAGAACATACATAGCGCGTTTATTAAAATTAGGAAAAAAAATAGCGATATGCGAACAAATGACTCTGCCCGGGAAAGGGCAGAAAGTAATCGATAGGGACGTAGTAGAAGTAATAACCCCCGGGACTACCGTAGACGAGGATTTTCTCGACAAGGGAAGCTCAAATTACATTTGCTGTCTTGCGAGCGCGGGGAACGATTTTTCATTCTCATATATCGATCTTTCCACCGGAGAATTTTTTACAAGCAGTTTTCCCGTTGATTCGCCCGAGATCCTCCGTCAGGAACTTGAACGCCTTCAAATAAAAGAGATACTGATACAGGAATCGCTATTGGAAGAAGATAAAAACGTCGCCGCGGCTTTTTACGACAGAAGCGGCATCCTTCTTAACAGGTGGGCGGACTGGCTTTTCGATCCCGTACAGGCGAAGAAGCGCCTTGAAAAACAATTCGGGCTTGTTAATCTTAAAAGTTTCGGCCTTGACTCAGACAGCGCCGAAATTATTTCCGCCGGCACTCTGCTTGAATACCTTGATACAACATCAAAGAGTTTATTGCCCCATATAAGAACAATAAAGGTGTACCGGGACAGCGAATATCTTGGGATAGACGAATCAAGCCAGCGCAATCTTGAACTCTTATGCAATCAACGGGACGGAGACGTGCGTTTTTCCCTTTTGGAAGTTATGGATGAGACGCGCTGCGCCATGGGCCGCAGGCTTTTAAAAAGGCGCATCCTTCACCCATTGCGCGATTTAGGTAAAATACAAGCGCGTCTTGACATGGTAGAAGGCCTGTACCGCGATCAGGGGCGTCTCGGCGAGCTTCGCGAACTTTTAGGAAAAACTCCGGATCTTGAAAGACTGTGTTCCAGGCTTGCAATGGACAAAGCGCACGGCAGGGATATGCTTGCTGTCAAGAACGCGATTTTCTGTTTTAACTCAATAATGGAGCTTGGTTTTAACGCGAACATTATTTTTGAAAACGCAAACACAAATGAAGCCGATAACTTTACGCCTCTTTTGCAAATTTCAGAATTGCTTGAAAAAAGCATATGTGAGGATCCTGCCGTAGTATTGAGCGAAGGCAATTTGATAAAAGACGGTTTTAACGCCGAGCTTGATCAGTTTCGTTCTTTGAAAGACAAGGGTAGGCAGTACATTGAGGACTACCTTAACGAAGAACGCGAAGCTACAGGGATTCCAAGCTTAAAAATCAGGTACAACAGGTTGATCGGATACTTTTTTGAAGTGACAAAGGTTCATCTTGCAAAGGTGCCTAAGCATTTTATACGCAGGCAGGGCATTACAGGCGGCGAAAGGTATTCGACAGAAAGGCTTGCCGAACTTGAATCTGAAATAAACGGCGCATCAGACAAGGTCGTGGAACTGGAAAAAAAGCTCTTTTTGGAAATCCGTGAACAGGTTAAAAACATTCTTTTCGTCCTTTCCGCAGCCGCAAAAAGGCTTGCCGAGCTTGATTGCGCTCAGTCTCTTGCAAAAGCGGCGGGCGTAAAGGGTTGGATGCGCCCCGAATTGAACGAAACCGGTAATCTTGAAATTATTGAGGGCCGCCACCCTGTTGTGGAAGCCCATCTTGGGCGCGGCGAGTATATTCCCAACGATATAATTTTGAATACGGGCTCAGGCGGCATTTCCTTTGCAATGATAACCGGCCCCAACATGGCGGGAAAATCCACCTATCTGCGCTCCGCCGCCCTTATCACGATCATGGCGCAGGCGGGAAGTTTTGTCCCGGCAAGAGAAGCGCGCATAGGCCTTTGCGACAGAATATATTGCAGGGTAGGGGCATCCGACAACCTTGCCAGAGGAGAATCAACCTTCCTCGTAGAAATGAACGAAACGGCCTTCATCCTAAACACCGCCACCGAAAAGAGCCTTGTTATCATGGACGAGGTAGGCAGGGGAACAGGCACCAACGACGGCCTCTCGATAGCCTGGGCGGTAAGCGAAGAGCTTTTAAACCGTATAGCCTGCAGAACTCTTTTTGCCACCCACTTTCACGAACTGTCTATTTTGTCTCACCCGCGCCTTGCCAACCGTTCCATGGAGGTTCTGGACAAAGACGGAAAAATCATCTTCCTGCGCAAACTCAAAGAAGGCCCCGCCGCTGAATCCTACGGCATCCACGTAGCCCGCCTAGCCGGTCTTTCGGAAAACGTTCTTATCAGGGCGGAGCAGATCATGTCGCTGTTAAAAGCCCGCGACGCCGATACAGTTAACCACTTAGATTATAAGGTTAACAACATAAATAATAACGATACTATCGACAAAAAACCCGCATCCACCCCTCAAAAAAAGCAATCTACCCCAAAACCCGAAGAACCAAGCCTTTTTGACTAAAATATTTTAAAAAAATCTCCTTTCGGTAAAGCAATTTTCATCTGCGCGCATATATATATGTATGAGATATTTTATGAAAATTCTTCTTTGGGTGAAAAACCTTGTTTTTCCTTCGCGGTGTGCGCTGTGCGAAACGGCTCTTTTGGACGTGCAGGAGATAAGGTATGGACTCTGTACTCAATGTATGGCGCAGACGGCGGTTATTCAGGGGGAAAAGTGCAATTTATGCGGCAAACCGTTAATCTCCGAGATCGATATTTGCCTATCTTGCAGAAATGATACTGTGAAAACCTATGATCGCCTATGGGTTGTTTTTCCTTATACGGGAAAATACCGTAAATTGCTTCATTCCTATAAATTCGGTAAGTTCCTTGCTTTGGCTTCCTTTTTTGCGGAAAAGATATTGGAAGTTATATCCTTACAACCGTCTTTACAGGAAGCGGTTATTGTTCCTGTCCCACCAAGACCGGGCAAAATCAAAGAAACAGGGTGGGATCAAGTTGAATACCTTGTCAGACAAATTATGAAACAATCAAAAAAGGCCGCTGTCAGCCGATGCCTGAAACGTAGGAGATCAAAAGTGCAAAAGACGCTTGATCGTAAAGAACGTATCGAAAACATGAAAGGCAGGATATATTTAAATACAGCGCCGCCTAAAACCGTCCTTATTATCGACGATGTGGTAACTACAGGTTCTACTTTGGAAGTTTGCTCGGAAGTTCTAAAAGAAGGCGGGGCTGAAAAAGTGTTCGGTTTATGCCTTTTTTATGATTGAAAAAATCATTATAATAAGGCATGCATTATGAACTTATACTTAAAAATGGAACCGCAGTAACTCCCGAGAAAAGTTTTAAGGCGGATATTGCGGTAAAAGATGAAAAAATTGCCTTTATCGGCAACTTGGATTCGAGCGATACAGCTGATGAAACTTATGACGCGCAAGGCAAATACATTCTTCCCGGCATTATAGACGCCCATGTGCATTTCCGCGACCCCGGGCTTACAGATAAAGAGGATTTTGAGTCGGGCAGTATCGCGGCCGCGTTCGGAGGCGTTACCTTTGCGGCGGATATGCCGAATGTTCTGCCGCCGACTTCAACCACAGAGCGTTTTCTTGAAAAAGTAAAAATCGCAAAAGAGAAATCGTACATTGATTTCGGGCTTTTTGCTCTGCTTGTTGGCGGCAATACTCAGGAAATGGAAGGGATGGAGAAAGCGGGCGCACTAGGGTACAAGGTATTTCTTGGAACCTCAACGGGAGATATCGCGTCCCCCGATTTAGGTACATTAACCGAACAGATGAAATTAAGCGCCGCCTTTAGATTAACAATAGGCTTTCACGCCGAAAACAGCGAAATAAACACGTTTTATACAGCCAAATATAAAAAAAGAAACGATAAAAAAGAAGGCATATTGCTTTCCAAAGCCAGGCCTCTTGTTTCCGAAACGTTCGCTATTCAAAATATAATTTGTTTGGCGCAGTACACTCACGCAAAAGTGCATATTCACCATGTTACATCAAAAGATGGCTGTATTTTAATTGCGGACGCAAAGCAAAAAGGCGTAAAAATAACCGCCGAGACCTGCCCTCATTATCTGTTACTGACCGCAAATATGGAGCGCGCCCATAAGGTTTATCCGCCTATCAGAGAAGAAATGCACTGTAAAAGCCTTTGGAACGCGCTTGGTAACAAAACAATCGACATGCTTGCAAGCGATCACGCGCCTCATACCGCGCATGAAAAATCTTTGCCGATTTGGGATGCGCCCGCGGGGATTACAGGCGTAGAAACTATGGTTCCTTTGATGTTAAACGAAGTGAATAAAGGACGGCTTTCCATCAACGATTTCGCGCGGCTCGCAAGCGAAGCGCCGGCAAAAACTTGGGGTATCTATCCTAAAAAGGGAAACCTTAATACGGGCGCTGACGCCGATTTTACCGTTGTAGACATGGGCAAGAAACACAAAATAACCGCCGGCGAAAGCCGTTCAAAGAGCAAAACATCCGCTTATGACGGCATGGAAATTCAAGGTGCGCCTGTTGCAACAATAGTTAGAGGAAAGTTTGTAATGAAAGACGGCGTACTTACCGGTGCAAAAGGTTACGGCAAGCTTATCAGCCCGGCACTTTAATCGAGTGAAGCACCCTGTTTAACGCTACCAACGGATCTTCGTACATTTCAAAGTTAAACCACATCGTGTAATTCTTATCGGAAACAACTCGAATCTTTTTGTTAATACAGTCCCTTACCTCGTTTGTGCCTAGATCCGGGAAGTACTTCGGTTTTCTCGGAATAAATGTAAGCTGGCTTCCGCTTCTTCGGATTTCTCCGAGGTGCGACGGCAGAGGAACAAGGAAAATCATGAAATCGTCCGATTTGCCTCCGCCGACCGATAAACTGTAACCTGATTTTAACGAGTGAATGTTGCGTTTACCGATTGAAGTATTTTGATCTTCTACAAAAAGGTTAAGAAGAAGCGGACCGGTCGGATTTATAACAACCGGTTGTACGGCAGTCTGCTGTTTTATCCGCATGGCTTGATAAGGGGTAATCCGCTGTTTGCTTTGTCTTGCCGCGTAACTTGCGAGGTCCTTGCTGTGATCCGCGAACCTGTCTTCCTTTTCATGGCTTAACGGGGAGGCGGATACGGATGCCATTACGCGGTTGGGGCTTGACCTTAACCTTTTTGAAGCAAAAATGATTAACAAGATTAAAAGCAGAAGCGCTCCGATAATACCGAAAATAAGCGGTAATGTAGGGTTAAAAGAAATTAGTGAATCCCTTTGTTTTTTAGTATCTTTGCTTGAAGCTTTGGAAGAATCTTTTTTTGAAGAAGTATCTTGCCGGTTCGAAGGTTCTTGAATTTTAGAAGGAGTTTCCTGTCCGGATGATGGAGGAGGACTTACGGACTGCTGTGTTGATTGCGTGTCTGTTATTCCGCTCTGTGCGGAAGATTGCGTTCCGGTTCCCTGATTTGTTCCCTGCGTAGTTCCCTGCGCGGTTCCCTGTGTTGACGATTGCGCGCCTGAAGAGCCGCTCTGTGCGGAAGACTGCGTTCCGGTTCCCTGTTGTGCAGTTCCTTGCGTTGTTCCCTGCGCGGTTGTTTGCTTGCCCGAAGAACCTTGTGTTTGAGTTTGTTGAGAAGCAGGACCTGCGGAAGGCTTTGAAGACGCTCCTGTTGAAGGCGGCGTTGAAGACGCGCCTTGTTGCGAGGAAGATTGCCTTGGAGGAGCGGACCTTCCCGATCCCGGAGGATTTGAAAGGTTTTGAGTTCCCGGGACTGCGCCTGTAACTGAAACAAAATCAAAAGTCGCGTTCTTTGAACTGAACCTTTGTTTTGCCGAGTTAATAATGCCGCTTGTCTCAGGACCGGCCGCGCTTACCATGACTATTTTTTTGGGGCGAGGGGGCAGGGTAGCGATATAAGAATCAACGTAATTAACGGCCGCGGCAGCGTTATTCCCTGTTTCTACGGGGTATTGGATAAGCATTCGTCCGATGATGGTTTCAACGTCGCCTCTGGCCGAAATTCGACGCGCTATATCCAGTCTGGGGTTTGCCGAAAAAGTAATTAAGTGAAACGTGTCTCCCGTCCGCAGGAATTCGGAGAGGAACGAACCAGTAATGTAATCGTTTACCTTTTCGTATGACGAGCCCATGGCCGTTGATGTATCCAGCAAAAGTACAAGATCTATAGGATCCGAATTTTGCCCGAAAACGCAAAAAGCCGCGCTTAATATCAGTATTGCCGCCAGAATTCCCTTTTTCATAACTACCTCATTAAATAACAGCTTGTGTTATTTTTTCTACAATGTATGAAATCCTCTCGTTGTTCTCGTTGTTAATGACAAATTCAAACTTTTCACCCTCTATCTTATTAAGTATAGCACCACCAAAGGGAGAAAGATAGGAAATAATGTTATTTTCCGGGTTAGATTCCCACGGCCCCAAAATGGTATATTCTTCTTTTTGGCCTGAAGTTTCATTGTGCAGAAGGACTTTTGTACCGAATGACACCTTGGAAGTGCTTATAGAACCCGGATCAAAAAGCTGAGCCCTTTCCAAATCTTCCTTGAGTTTGGCAATTTGCGTGTTAAGCTGCTCCTGTTTTTCTTTCGCCGCCTTGTATTCGGCGTTTTCTCTCAAGTCGCCCAAAGACAGAGCATATTCGATTTCTTTGGAATTCGCAGGTATTTCCTCTTCCATGATATGGGCAAGCTGTTTGTTTTTTTCTTCGTACATTGCCTTGGTAACCATAAGACCTCTTGAAACCTTTTTTTCCGCGTCGCCGAAAAACTTGAAGTCCGGGTGGTTGTCAAGGATTCTCGAACGAAGGTTAATTTTATCTTGAGGATCAAGATCCTTAACATCGTTTATAAAAGTGAACAGCCTGATTATCGTATCTTCATCGGCGGTATCGAGAAACGATGTCAGTTCCCCGTCTTTGAACAGTATGTTGTAAACAAGTTTGTTTATTTTACGGTTTTCTACGGTGTCCTTGTGGTTTTCAATATCGCGGTACGTAATGTCCAGAATATGAATAAGAGTGATAAGCAGTTTCTCGGAGCCGATATTGGCCGCCATAAACCAATTTGTATCTTTTGAATTTTTATACAGCCAAACAAGCGCTTCTCTGTTTTCACGGAAATTTTCAAACAAATCATTGCACATAACGGTAAGCTTGTTTTCGTACCCTTCTTTTACAAGATGGGTGATAATAAGAGGCATAAGCGCGCAGGGAAAAAGTTTTATATAAACATCGGGCCAGTTTCCCGCATAAAGCTTTATGTTTAAAAGCAGTTCTTCTTTGAATTTCGCGTCTTTAAGATTCCTGAACATGGCGCTAACATCGTTTATTTTCACAAAGATTTCTTCAAAGTTTACCGTTAACGAAGAAGTGACGGGAGGATATTTTACGGATATTTCTTTTAACAGAAGGTATGACGCGATTTGCTCTGTAGTATCGGAAGCGGAACGTAAAAATGACGTAAAATAAGAGAGCATTTCCGTAAAATACTCTGAGTCGGCGCCCGTGTCTCCCGAATTGACAAAATCGCGCATAATGGAAATTCTGTCGAAAAAATTCTTTTGAGCGTTAAACTCGTTGTAGTATTTTTCCGTAACGCTTATCGGTCTGTCTCTTACAGTAAAAATGTCTATGTTATCCGGGCTTACGCCGAATTCCGGATTCGATTTAAGAATATCCCGCGCTTTGCTGTTCCATGTTGACCATTCGCCTGCGGAAAGCAAGGCGGGAGAAAGTTCGGCTTTTATTTTTTTCATGTCGCAGGAATTTTCAAAACTTTTTATTATTGTTTTGAGCGCCCAGATTATGTCGTTTCTTACCTTGTCCCTTAATTCTTCTTTCTTTTTTGTGGCTTTTAACACCCAGATATGATTTTTTGAAAGAGTCTGAAGGGCATCAACCGCCATTTTAAGCGACATTGTATGACCGCGTTTTTTTGAAAAATCTATTTTAATTTCGTCGCTTTGAATTGACGCGATGCGACCTACGCCCCATGTGCGATGGTAAACATAGTTTCCCTTGTCAAACGCTATGTGTTTTTCAAAGTCGGAAATCGCCTGATGTACGTCGCGGTAATTCTGAGAAAGATTTGATATGCGGATGTATTCTTCAAGCTGGCTGTGATCCGCATACTTTTTCCTGAAACATTCGATAATTTCCCTGCGTCCTTGAACGTCTTTTTCGTCGTATTCAAGGACGATTTTTAGTATTATAATCGCGGTATCAATGTCTATGTTTTTATATTTGGCGTATAAATCGTTAAGCAGGACAACCGCTTTATCCTCGCTGATTGTTTTGGCGATTTTTTTCTGAATATGCATGAAGAAATCGATATCTTCTACGCTGGAAACAAGCAATTTATCCCAAATTTCGCGAACATTCGCGAAGTTTGACTTGTTAATGTAGCGATGAAGGGCTTTCTTGTAATAATCGTTCGCCTCGTCTTTTTTACCCTGTTTTTCATAATGTTCGGCAAGAGCTTTCGCTATGTCGGCTTCCTCAAAATCGGCTTTTACAAGCCTTTCCCATACTTTGTAAACAAGATCTTCTTCGTTGTCGTTTTTATGGCAATCGGCAAGAGTGCGAAGGGCGAATTTTGATTCTCCGTAATCCAGTATCCTTTCACAAAGGTACTTTACAATGCCCCATTTATGGTTGTCCAGAAAAATTGAAACAAGATTAATCATCGCAGAGTCGTCGATGATCTGCCTTGAAAGCGCCACCATACCGGAAAGGTAGAGTGCTATAATGCTGTTCCTTGTATGAGTAAGGTGGGTATCGCAGTTCTTCTTTAACTCATTAACAACTTTCTCGTCGCGAGCGTTTTTCAAAATAATGTCAAGCTCTTTGAATTGATTTGTCGAATAATTACCGAGGGTCGCCCTTGTCCACTTTTCCTCGTTCAACATTTCCTGTAAATTTTTTAAGAGCGCGCTCGCACCCGGAGATAACTCCTGGGCTGCGGTAACTTCAGTGTTACTCATAACATTTTACTCCTCATTAACCGGTATACTTACGGTATATATCCGGATCGGTACATTTAATTTTTAACAAGGTCTCATCGATCAAAGAAGAGTCCTCGCGGCTGTTTTCGTAATGATCAATCAGCCAAAAATAACGGTTTAAAAGACGCGGCTTTATATATTCGCGCCTTGCTGGGTTTGCATTATATTCCGCTTCAAGCGAAAAAATAGATTGTCTTAATCTGCCGACCTCCATCTGTTTCAACTCGCGTTTTACCGAAAACACGCCCCAAATGGAAGCGTAAACCGGTATCCATTCGCAGACAAGTTCGTCTTTATAGCCCATTGCGCAGACTTTTTCCCATACTTGCAGGATAAGCGCCGATTCCAAGGAATTAATGTCAATCTTGGAAGGATCCAAAAAAAACGCTTCGCGGAACAGCGCCTTGGCGGCTTTTGTTTCAGCTAACAGCGCGTTTATATCCGCGACTTCGGCTAAGGTTTCGGCGTCTTCTCTCCTGAAACGCACCGCCTGTTCAAGGTAGTTAAGCGCTTCGTCATAATTGCCGAGCCCTTTATAACAGCGTCCTACAAGAAGCAGAAGACCGGGATCATGCTGGTTCGCGTGATTCCCCAGTAAATCTTCAAAAAAAAACAACGCTTTTGAGTAAACATAATAACGTACCGCGTACAGGCATTGATCAAAGTCGCTGTCAAATTGCTCCAAAAAAACATAGTATTGTTTTAAAAGAGAAATAAGATAGCCTCCTTTTTCATAAGGATTTTTTATGTCGTCAATCTTACCTGTTTGATCCAACCACCAATGAACGCTTTTTAACGCGTATTTAATTTCTTCGCTGCCGTAATCTATATTCATTGCCTGTTCTAAAAGCAGACAGGCGGTCATTGCGTCGGAGGCTTTCAATTTTTCATAAGCTTCTTTTAACAACTGCGCTGCCTGCTTACTTTCCATTTTTGCTTGATTATTATCCCCCCTTTTAGTATAGCATTTTTTAACGGTTTGACAATAGTGTTAACAAAGGCTATATTTAGAAAAATGAAAAAAACGATTGTTTCACCGTCAATATTGTCTGCGGATTTTTCGGAATTCGGCAAAGCGGCCGCCGATATCGAAGCTTCGGGAGCCGAATGGCTTCACATGGACGTTATGGACGGCTCTTTTGTACCGAATTTGACCTTTGGACCGCCCCTTGTAAGCGCTATGAGAAAAAAAACAAAGGCTTTTCTGGATGTTCACCTGATGATTGTACAACCGAACAGGTATCTTGACGAATTTGCCAAGGCGGGAGCGGACGGGATAACATTTCACTATGAAGCTGAAACCCATTCCCAGAAATATTTGACTGAAATTCGAAGTCTGGGATTAAAGGCCGGCATTGCAATTGTACCGTCGACGCCTGTAACCGTACTTGAAGAAACTCTGCCTTTTATTGACTTGGCTTTGATTATGACTGTAAATCCCGGCTTTGGAGGACAAAAATTAATCCCGGAATGTCTTGAAAAAGTAAAAAAACTCGTAAAAATACGGGAAAATTCAGGTTTTAAGTTCCAAATTTCCGTTGACGGCGGTATAAATGAATCAACTGCAGACAGAGCCAAGGAAGCGGGCGCCGACATACTGGTTATCGGGTCGGCTTTTTTCAAAAATTCGGACAAAATCGGCCTTGTAAGCAGGTTACAGGGTTAAAAATATGGCATTTTTTACCGAAAAATAATATAATATAAGGTATGAAAATGAAACAGTATTCAATAATTCTGTGTTTGTTGTTGGCGGCGCAAGGGCTTTCGGCGCAACAATACGGAAATTCGCAATATTTGCAATTTTTTCAAGAAGGCAGCCGATCTTACAGCGAAATGCGTATGTACGAAGCCGCCGCAAGATTCCGCAGTGCGCAGGAAATCTCCAGAAACTTAAACGACTGGGCGCAGGCGACTTACTGGGTAATCCTTACGGAATTGGCTCTGGGCGATTACGGTTCCGCGATAAGAGATATGGACGAACTCGACAGGATAGCGCCGAATTCAAGTTATTCAAGAGACATGGCTTACCATCGTGCCAGGGCTTATTACAATCAAGGTTTTTTTGAAGACGCGCTTATATATTTCAAACATTACAACGACAGCATCCCTTCGGGCGGCAATGAGGCGGACAACCGCAAAGCGGCAGCTTTTTTCTGGATGGGCGAATGCCTTTATTCGATGGGTCAATTTAACGAAGCGGAAAAATTTTATTCATGGGTTATAATGAAATACCCCAACAGCCCGAAAATCGAAGTTTCAGGCTACCGTATAGATCTTATTAAACAAAAGAAAATCGAAGCGGAGCTTTTGGCGCTCTTGCGCTGGAGCCATGAAGAATCGCTTAAAAACAGCGAAGATTACCAGAGAAAGATCAGAACTTACGAAAACACCATAAACGCTTATCAGCGCCGCATTGCCGAATTATCGCAGGGAGGACCTTCCGCTAATGATGAAGATTTGCGTAGCGTTCCGGTTCAATCAACAGGAACTTATGATAACGGAACAGAAGATGATCCCGCTTTGAAAGAACGCGCAAAACAGCTTGAAGGCGAGGTTAAGCAGATTCTTGAACAATATGATCAAAAATCCGGAGGCGCGGATTGATATTACGAAAATATTCCGTCTTTTTTGTTTTATTTTTTCTTTTTGTATTTTGCCTCGGCGCTAGTGAAACAAAAGACGGTTATATCCGCATGCTCATAGACGAGAAGACGGGAAGATTCGAGCTTTCTTTTCTTACCGACCCCGAAAAAACTAAGTATACACAATTATTTTACAAAAACGGAAATACCACTTTTCTGGATATTAACGTAGGCGGCGTATATTACAGGCTTGGAGATTCGCGCGAATTTGCGGCAAGGGTGGATATAGAAAACGAAGAACCTGTGGTTTTTTACGAATCCGAATTTTTGACTGTAAAGACAAGTTTTACACCTGTAAAGACCGTAAGCTCGCCTAACGCAAACGGAATCCGCATAACAATAAATATAATAAATAAAAGCGAAGATGAACCTGATGTCGGACTTCGCTTGGTAATTGATACTGTATTAGGCGAAGGGCGCAAGAATGTTCCTTTTGTTACCGAAAACATCAATATCCGAAATGAAAAAATTATCGAAGGTTCATCGGATGAAAAATACTGGATATCGCGGGGAAAGGACATATCTTTAATGGGAAGCATAGCGGATCCTTATGACAGCAGTGCAAAAAAGCCGGATTATCTGCATTTTGCCAACTGGAAAAAATTAAGCGATGTCCCCTGGAAAGCGTCTTATCATGAAGGCCGCTCATTCAACAAATTGCCTTATTCGGTAGGAGACTCCGCCGTTTCGTATTACTGGGAGCCGGTTATTCTTAAAATGGGAAGAACGTTAACATATACCGTTTATCTTACGACCGAAGACAGCGAATGGTATAATCAAGATATAAAAAAAGGACAAGTAAAGCCTGTTGTTCCTAACCGAGGAATTTTTGAAGATAAATTTCCCGAGATAATCGAAGAACCCGCCACGGTTATACCTGAACCGCAGGAACAGAACGAACAATCCGGCTACAGTATGGAGCAAATCGAAAAAGAAGCAAGAGAAATGTCTGTTTTAACGGGCGAAAATTATAATATTGTTGTTTTAAGGATGCTGCAAAATACGCTTAACAAGTTTATTTCAGGGGATATAACCTTAAATGAACATGATTTGCTGCAAATAGACCTTGCAATTGATAAATACGGAAAAATACAAGAATAAACCTGATGAAACTAGATCCATTATTGAGTAAAGCGGCCCGTCTTGCAAGATCAAAAAAATATGAAGAAGCTCTAAAATTATTAAAAAACGAAGAAGAACGCTATAACGGTTTATTTAAATACTATTATTTATGCGGCGTTATTAGCCTTTATTCCGGCGCTTTTATTGAAGCTTTGGCGAGTTTTAAACAGGCGCGAAATATAAAAATGAAAGACCCTGACACGATGCTTGGAATGGCGGTTCTTTACCTTAAACGTCTGAATACGGTTCAAGCATTGGATTATTACCTTGACGTTCAGGAGATGGATCCGAAGAATAAAATCGCGAAAAGAGCGCTTGCCGTTATCCGCAAATATTCGGATTCTCAAGCGTTATCAGACTGGCTTACTTCTGAAAGACTTGTAAAATTATTTCCTCCTGTTCCTTTTCCCGGATTAAGCGTAAAAACAATTGTTTCTTCGCTTTTTATCTTTGCCGCCGTCCTTATTTTATTTTTAGGAATAATTTTTAAAATACGTTCAATGCCGCCGCCTAGGACTACAGCTCAATTTAATCTTTCTGCGCAGGAAAGAAGCGCTCCCGTTGTTACAGGCGGTTTATACAGGTATATTCTTACAAAAGATCAAGCAGCGGATTATTACGACAAAGCTCATTCTCTGTTCAAAGCATACCGCGACGAAGCGGCGAAAATATATCTTAACAGAATTCTGGAATCTAACGCGTCCGAAGAATTAAAATACAAGGCCCGCATGATAATCTCAAACACGGAAATCCCCGGTTTTGATAATTTTAAAAAAGCCGACAATCCTTCTTATTCCGATGTAATGAAAGAACCGGTTCTTTACAGGGACGTATATGTAGTCTGGAAAGGGATGGCGACTAACCATATAATTATTGATAATACAGTCCGTTTTGATTTCCTTGTAGGTTATGACACACGTAAAACTCTTGAAGGCATAGTGCCCGTTGTTTTTAACACGCCTGTTCCTGTTAACACTGAACGTCCGTTGGAAGTGCTGGGTAAAATAAAAATAGATAACGAAACCATGAATATAATGCTCGAAGGCGAAGCTATACACCAATCGGGTAAGCTTGAAAATTAATTATTCTTTTGTACCAAGATATATCCCGGCGCTGAAGGCGCGCAGGAGTTTGCTCATCGATTCATTGTTTACAATCGACTTGATTATTTTCGCTGAAAGTTCTGCGGAATGAACTACCTCAAGATTTGGAATGCTTTTTATAAACGAATCGGAACAGGAAACCGTATCCGTTACGATTATATGATTTAAGAGGCCCTCTTTAGAAAGAGAAAAAAGCCGCTCGGATGCGGGCGGAGAAAAAATCGGGTGTACCGCGATTACATTTATATCCCTGGGTTTTAAGGGGGCGAGCGCGCGGATAAGGGTTTCTACGGAACCGCCCGTGTCTATCATGTCGTCCACAATCCAGAGGCTCTTGCCTTCCACAGGTTCGGCGGAAAGTATGTGAACGGATTCAACCGTGTTTGGCTTTGAGTAATCGCGCTGTTTATGGGCTACCACCAAAGGGGCGCCGAAAGAATTGGCGAAAATACGCGCAAGTTTTTCACCGCCGGCGTCCGCCGAACAAAAAGCCCAATTTCCGCGGACTTCGTTTTCAAGTTTTTCCGTCGTTTTAATGTAAACGTCGCAAAGGTAGCGTTCAAGAAGAGTCAGGGCGGGAATATTGTCTATCGCGCATACGGCAGGGTCAACCATCGTCTGCGATTTATCGGAATGAAGCTGAAAGGTAACAATATGATGCGCGCCCAAGCCTGAAAGGGTTTTAAGGTGAACCCACAAACCTACGGAACTTCTGCGGGTTGTGCGGTCAGAGCGCGAACAGGAAATAAAAGGTTCAAAAATGATAATTTTATGCGCCTGTGCCCGTTTTAACGCGTCAACAGTATGGTACAACTCGATTTTCGCCTCTTCTACGCCGATTCCCGCCTCGTTACGGGCGCTTGAAGAAAAAATCACGACATCCTTGCCCCGAATGGATGAATTTACGGTAACTTCCATTTCGCCGTCCGCAAAACGATCGGTATGAAGCATTTCAATGCCGTTAATTTGATCCGCAATTTTATTAAAACTTAAATATTTTGAAAGACAGGATATTACATCGGAAGCGTAATTATGCATTGAACGTGTCGAACAGACGATAAATTCATTCATTACGGTAATTATCCCCCTTTTTTACATAATATTCAACCTGTAATTTACCTATAGATTAATTCTAAAAAATTTGTTAAGTTTTTTTTGTCCAGAGTAAAGCACCATTCATATACGCGCCATATATAGGGGGAGGAGATTATTATGGCTAAGACAAATGATTCAGAAAAGTCCAGAGGCAATCCTAACGCTACAAGCGAGGAAAAAGCAAAAGCTCTGGAAGCGGCCCGCCTACAGATTGAAAAGCAGTTTGGCGCGGGATCATTAATCAAGCTGGGAGCGCACAATGCCGCTTCCGGTATCGAAGTGGTGCCGTCAGGCTCTATTTTGCTTGATGAAGCGCTCGGAATAGGCGGTTATCCGCGCGGGCGTATCATCGAAATTTTCGGGCCCGAGTCTTCCGGTAAGACGACCTTGGCTCTGCACGCAATCGCCGAAGCCCAAAAACTCGGCGGAAGCGCGGCGTTCATCGACGCCGAACATGCGTTAGACCCCGTATACGCGAAAAACCTCGGGGTAAACATCGACGACCTTTGGGTCTCCCAGCCGGATAACGGAGAGCAGGCGATGGAAATCACCGAAAGTCTTGTCCGCTCGGGCGCTGTGGATGTAATCGTCGTGGACTCGGTCGCCGCCCTTACCCCCCAATCGGAAATTGAAGGCGAAATGGGAGACGCGCAAATGGGAGCGCAGGCGCGCCTTATGAGCCAGGCTTTGCGCAAACTTACAGCCACAATCGGCAAATCACGCACTATCTTGATTTTTATCAATCAAATCCGCATGAAAATCGGAGTCTTCTTCGGCAACCCCGAAACGACGACAGGCGGAAACGCGCTTAAATTTTACTCGTCGCTGCGGCTTGAAGTGCGAAAAACAGAAACAATCGAAGTTTCAAAAGACGCGGACGCAATCGGCAACAGGGTGCGCGTAAAAGTCGTAAAAAACAAAGTAGCCCCTCCTTTCCGAAGAACCGAGATGGAACTTATGTTCGGCAAAGGAATTTCCGCGACGGGCAGTTTACTGGACTGCGCCGTGAAATACGACATCATCAAAAAAAGCGGCGCATGGTATTCCTATAACGACGAGAAAATCGGGCAGGGCAGGGATAACACAAGAGAGTACCTTGAACAGCACCCGGAATTTACGAAAGAGCTTGAAATGAAACTGCGGAAAATTATTTTCCCGGACAGGGAATTCCCGCAGTTTAAAACCGAAAAAGCAAAAGCCGCCAAAGAACCGAAAGAAACAAAAGAACCAAAGGCGGCGGCGGAACCAAAAGCGGAATAATAAACAAGAATAGCGCTTATACTAACACGGACGGTATTTAATGAGTGAGGATAAAAAAAACACTTTGCTTATTGTTGATGATGAGCATGTGAACGTTAAAATATTAAACAATATACTGGGAAAGGAATATACAATCCATGTCGCCGGCGACGGTATGAGCGCTATTGAAAAAGCAAAAGAACTTTTACCCGATCTAATTCTATTGGATATCGTTATGCCTGGAATAGACGGTTATGAAGTTCTTGAAAAATTAAAAAAACTCGAAGAGACAAAAGATATACCGGTTATCTATATATCGGGTTTAAACCATATCGAAGAAGAAGAAAAAGGACTGGCTCTCGGAGCGGCCGACTATATTACAAAACCGTTCAGCGCAATGTTGTTAAAATTAAGGGTGGGGCATCAGATTCAAATAGTTAATCAAATGCGAAAAATCAAGAAATTAGTTACAGCCGATCCGCAAAAAACGGAACAGTTTTCATAAACTTAAAAAAATGGTATAGTAGGGTTACAAAAGGAGCGAGATATGAAAAAAGTTGCCGTTCTTATGGGAAGCGACAGCGATTTGCCTGTTCTGGAGCCGGTTTTTAAAAGGCTCAAAGATTTTGACATTCCTTTTGAAGCGCATGTGATGAGCGCTCACCGTACTCCCGCTCTTGCTTCCGATTTTGCCTCAAGCGCACGGAATAACGGGTTTGGAGTTATCATTGCCGCAGCCGGAAAAGCCGCGCACCTTGCGGGCGTTGTCGCCGCGCATACGACGCTTCCGGTTATCGGCATCCCTGTAAAATCTTCCACTTTGGACGGCCTAGACGCGCTGTTATCAACGGTGCAGATGCCTTCCGGAATCCCCGTCGCGACTGTTGCCATAGACGGCGCGGATAACGCGGGGATTCTTGCCGCTCAGATTTTATCGCTTGAAGACGGCTCTCTTGCGGATAAACTTTCCAAAATGAAAAAGGACATGACGGAACAGGTAATCGAAAAAGACAAAAAAATACAGGAGAAAATAAAATGAAGAAACTTAATCAGCTCTACGAAGGAAAAGCAAAAAAAGTTTTCGCGACAGACAACCCCGAACTGCTTATTGTTGATTACAAGGACGACGCCACCGCGTTTAACGGCGAGAAAAAAGGCACTATCGTGGGGAAAGGGGTTATAAACAACCGCGTTACAAATCATCTTATGAAACTTCTGGAATCAAAAGGGATACCGACCCACTTTGTAGAAGAAATATCCGAACGCGAAACTGTCGTAAAAAAAGTAACGATTGTAATGCTGGAAGTTATCGTGCGCAATATCGCGGCAGGCTCTCTTTCTAAGCGGCTAGGCCTTGCCGAAGGAACAAAAATGGCGTCTACCGTTCTTGAATACTGCTACAAGGACGATGCGTTAGGCGATCCTATGGTAAACGATTACCATATCGCGGCGTTAAACTTGGCCACAAAAGCCGAGCTTGAAAAAATATCGGATTATTCTTTTAAAATAAATAAAATACTTTCCGAATACCTTAAAGATTTAGGGATTGAGTTAATTGATTTTAAGCTTGAGTTCGGACGCACAAGCGACGGCACGATTGTTCTTGCGGATGAAATATCTCCCGATACCTGCCGTTTCTGGGACAGCAAGACGCATGAAAAACTTGATAAAGACCGTTTCCGCCGCGATTTAGGCGGAGTAGAGGACGCGTACAAGGAAATATTAAAAAGGCTGCTTGGAGAATAAAATGTTTGATAGCCTGCAGGAAAAATGCGGAGTATTCGGAATATACTCCAATAACGCCGATTCCGATGTGGCGGCGCAGGCATATCTTTCTCTTTTCGCTTTACAGCACCGCGGGCAGGAAAGCTGCGGCATTGCCGTTTGCAGCGACGGAATAATGCAGTACCACACGGACATAGGGCTTGTCCCGGATGTTTTCTCAAGGGAAACGCTTGAAAAACTGGGAAAAGGCAATATGGCCGTAGGGCACGTGCGCTATTCGACAGTAGGGCACAAAAGCAGGGCAAACGCCCAGCCTCTTGTCGTAATGCACATAAAAGGCAGTATGGCGATAGCGCATAACGGAAACATAACCAACGCCGCAGAGCTTCGCGAAAAACTGGAGATGGACGGCGCTCTTTTTCATTCTACAAACGACACAGAAGTTATTCTTCATATTATTACAAAGAAAAGAATACAGACATCTTCGATTGAGGCCGCGATTGAACAGGCAATGTTCGAGATACAGGGCGCATATTCGCTTGTGATAATGTCGCCGAGTAAGTTGATCGCCGTACGCGACCCGTCAGGATTCCGCCCCTTGAGCATGGGTTCTTTGGGTAACGACATTGTTTTTGCTTCAGAATCCTGCGCTTTAGATAGTATCGGGGCGAAATTTATACGCGATTTAGAGCCCGGAGAAATTGTCGTAGTTGACAATGAAGGGCCTAGAAGTATTAAAACCCACTGCGGAAAGCCGGGCGGTATGTGCGTTTTTGAATTTATTTATTTTGCGCGCCCCGATTCGATTATCGAGGGGGCAAGCGTCCACACAGCGCGGCAGAGGGCCGGTTCCTTCCTTGCTCTTGAACACCCCGTTCAAGCGGATGTAGTTTTCGGAGTGCCCGATTCAGGTCTTGACGCTGCGCTCGGCTATTCGCGCCAGTCCGGTATTCCTTACGGGGTAGGCTTTATAAAAAACAGATACATAGGCCGCACGTTTATCCAACCTTCTCAGGAAGAGCGCGACCGTTCAGTTCGCATAAAACTTAACACGATAGAATCCACAATTAAAGACAAGCGCGTTGTTTTAATCGACGACTCAATCGTGCGCGGAACCACAATGAGAAGAATAGTAAACCTTGTGCGCGAATCGGGAGCGAAAGAAGTTCACTTGCGCATTTCTTCCCCTCCGTTTATAAATCCATGTTATTTCGGCACCGACATAGACAGCAGAGAAAATTTAATCGCCTGCAAAATGACTATACCTGAAATCCGCGATTACCTTGGCGCGGACAGCCTAGGTTATCTTTCGATAGATAATGTTACAAAAATTGCGCAAAACGCAAAATGCAGTTTTTGCAGCGGATGTTTCAGCGGAAAATATCCCGTGCCTGAGCCTTTGCCTTTCGCGAAAAATAAATTTGAACATAAAATAAACAAGGTTAACAATTAAACGGAAAAACATGGAAAACAGTTACAGCGAAAGTTATAAAAACTCAGGCGTTGACGTAACGGCCGGATACCGCGCCGTAGAATTGATGAAAAAGCACGTCAACAGAACCAGAATTCCCGGCGTTATAGATGAAATCGGAGGGTTCGGCGGAATGTTCGCCCTTCCCAAGCTCGATTATAAAGAGCCGGTTCTGGTTTCAGGCACAGACGGAGTAGGCACAAAAATAAAAATTGCGATGTTAACCGGCAAGCACGATACAATCGGAATTGACTGCGTGGCAATGTGCGTAAACGACATAATCTGCGCCGGCGCTAAACCCCTTTTCTTTCTGGATTATATCGCGACAGGCAAAAATTTCCCTGAAAAAATAGAACAGATAGTAGCGGGCGTCGCCGAAGGCTGCGTGCAGGCAGGATGCGCCCTTATAGGGGGAGAAACCGCCGAGCATCCCGGCATGATGGAAGCCGATGAATACGACCTGGCCGGTTTTTCCGTAGGCATAGCTGAAAAATCAAAATTACTTGACATTAATTCCGTAAAAGAAGGAGACGCGGTAATCGGGATTGCTTCCTCGGGCGTTCATTCTAACGCTTTCTCCCTTACCCGTAAAGTTTTCGCAATAGACGGTAATAAAAGCATTCTTGAAAAACATTTTGACGAGCTTGGCTGTACGTTAGCGGAAACTCTTTTAATTCCTACAAAAATTTACGTTAAATCGATTCTTTCGCTTCTTAAAAAAACGCCTGTGCGTTCACTATGCCACATAACAGGAGGCGGTTTTTACGAAAATATTCCCCGCGCCTTCGGCAAAAACGCAGGCGCCGTAATTAAAAAGAGCGCGTTAAATATTCCTCCGATTTTTAACCTTATATCTTCGCAAGGAAAAATCCCGGAAAGGGATATGTTCAATACCTACAACATGGGTATCGGAATGTGCGCCATAGTTCCTTCGGCAAACGCCGATGAAGCCGTACGTATTCTGAGAGCGGAAGGCGAAAGCGCAAACGTAATCGGAGAGATAAAATCAGGCGTAAGCGGAGTAGTTATCGAATGACGCGCATAGCGGTTCTTGTAAGCGGCGGCGGCACAAACCTTCAGGCTTTGATTGACGCAAGGGACAGAGGAGAGTTACCCGGCGGAGAGCTAACCCTCGTTATCTCGACAAAGGCCGGAGTTCAGGCGCTGGAACGCGCGCAAAAGGCCGGAATTAAAATAAAGATTATCGAAAGAAAAAAATATAACGATATAAACGCCTATGATCATGATTTTGCTTCAGCGTTATCTGAAGAAAAAATAGATCTTGTAGTACTTGCCGGTTTTTTATCGATACTCGGGCAGGAAACTCTTACATTATTTGAAAACCGTATTATTAACGTTCATCCGGCGCTTATTCCTTCTTTTTGCGGAAAGGGATTTTACGGTCTCCGCGTCCACGAAGCCGTCCTTGAATACGGCGTAAAAGTAACGGGAGCTACCGTCCACTTTGTAACAGAAGTCGTAGATGCCGGAAAAATAATCCTTCAAAAAGCCGTTGACGTACATCCGGACGATACGCCCGAAACATTACAGCAGCGAGTTATGCGCGAAGCCGAATGGGTGCTTCTTCCGAAAGCGGTCGCAATGTTCTGCAAAGGGGAAATAAAATGAAAGTTTTGGTTATAGGCGGCGGCGGAAGAGAACACGCGATAATAAAAGCGCTTAAAAAAGACACGAAGATAAGCAAAATTTACGCGGCTCCGGGAAACGGCGGAATAAGCGTTGATGCCGAATGTGTGCCGATTAAAGCCGTTGATATTCCGAAAATGACGGAGTTTGCCGTTCAAAACAAAATTGACTATGTTGTCGTAGCTCCGGACGATCCTCTCGTCCTTGGAATGACGGATGCGCTTACTGTAAAAGGAATTCGCTGCTTCGGGCCGGACAAGGCGGCGGCGAGAATAGAAGGAAGTAAAGTCTTCTCAAAAGATTTAATGAAAAAATACTCCATCCCCACCGCCGCCTACGAAACATTTTCCTCTCCCGATAAAGCGGCGGATTATTTAAAACAAGAAGACTTGTCTTTTCCGATTGTAATAAAAGCCGACGGGCTTGCGCTGGGAAAGGGAGTAATAATCGCCGAAGACCTAAAACAGGCTCTTGACGCGATTGATTCGATAATGAGAGAAAAAAAATTCGGAGACTCGGGAAGCAGTATCGTTATCGAAGAATTTTTATCGGGACCGGAAGTTACCGTTCTTGCCTTCACGGACGGAAAAACGATAGTACCTATGATTTCCTCGATGGATCATAAAAGAGCTTTTGACGGCAACACGGGTCCAAACACGGGCGGTATGGGCGTTATAGCGCCGAATCCCCATTATACAAAAGAAATCGCGGAAGTTTGCGAGAAAACAATTTTTCTGCCGACTATCCGCGCCATGAAGGAAGAAGGCTGTCCTTTCAAGGGGTGTCTTTATTTCGGGCTTATGCTTACAAACATGGGGCCTGTCGTAATCGAGTACAATTGCCGTTTCGGAGACCCTGAAGCTCAGGCGGTTTTACCGTTGTTGGAGACAAGTTTGTTCGAAATAATGGAAGCCGTTACCGATGAAAGGCTTTCCGAGGTAAAAATCAACTGGAAAGACGCCCATTGCGCCTGCGTAATATTGGCAAGCGGAGGGTACCCGCTTTCTTACACAACAGGTTTTACCATTACAGGTCTTAAAGAGGCTGAAAACAGCGGGGCAGCGGTCTATCATGCCGGGACTGAATACAAAAAAACGGGAAACGAAGGGGCTTTTTTCACTTCAGGCGGCCGGGTTCTAGGCGTAACCGCCGTTGACCCGGCGCCGGATACCGCGCTTGCCAAGGCTTATAAGGCCTGCGAATTAATCAATTTTGAGGGAATTCACTTCCGCAGAGACATCGGAAAGTACTAAAACGCCGTTCAGGGATTTACTTATTTCAATTTATAGATAATAATTATATTTAAGGGTATATATTTATATGAAACGTAATATATTCTTATTTCTCGTATATTTTCTCATTCTGTCAGCCGCCTTATACGGTCAGGAATACGATTCTCAGGCATTAAGATATTTAAAAAGCGGTATAGAAAACCTTATGAACGGCAATTATACAAAAGCTATAGAAGACTGCACGCGGGTGATAAGATTAGATCCTAAATCCGCGGTTACTTATGTAATACGGGCGAGGGCGTATTTTGAAATGGGCGATATGGATAGGGCAATAGCGGACAGTACGCTTGCCATAAGGCGCGACAAGGAAAATATCGGCGCGTATTCAATCCGCGGGAACGCTTACGGAAGAAAAGGCGACTTGGACAGGGCGATAGCGGACTGGAATGCGATATTGAAAATAAACCCTGATTATGACGAGGCAAAGTTGAATATCGAAAAAGCGGGATTACAGCGGAGTTTTTAATGTATGGCAAACATTCCTTTTTACGCATCCGGGTTAAAATTTTCATGCAAACGCTGTTCTTCATGCTGTCGTTATGAATCAGGTTTTGTTTTTCTATCAAAAAAAGATCTTGAAAAGCTTATTTCCCGTACAAATATGGATATTGACAGTTTTATCGGAGTTTATTGCCGATGGGTGGCGGATTGGAACGGGAAACAAGTCCTTTCGTTAAAAGAAAAAAGCAATAAAGACTGTATTTTTTGGGATTCAGGCTGTATGATATATGATGCGCGCCCGGTTCAATGCGTTACTTTTCCGTTTTGGGAATCTGTCATTTCTTCGGAATACGCGTGGAAAACAGCTGCATCCGGTTGTCCCGGAATAAACACGGGAGAACTGCACAGCGGGATTGAAATAGGACAATATTTGGAATTGCGTACGTCGGAACCGGTTATAAATAGGGGGAAAGAACAATGAATGTCCGTTTTTGGGGTGTACGCGGTTCTCTTCCTGCGCCGATAACCCCTGATCGCGTAAAAAGCAAAATATCAGCAATTATAGAACAGATAACGCCCGAAGACATAGTAAACGCCGAATGCAGGGAACGTTTTTTGGCCGAGCTTCCTCCTTGGCTTTTCGGAACCGTAGGCGGAAACAGCCCGTGCGTTACGGTTGATTTCGGAGATCCGAAGGAATGTATTATTTTTGACTGCGGAACCGGCATCCGCGAATTCGGAATGTATCAAATAAAAGAAAATCGCAATTCAACCCAGTATTATATTTTTCTCTCGCACTTTCATTGGGATCACATACAGGGGCTGCCGTTTTTCGGACCCGGTTACAACCCGTCTGTCGCGATGAATTTTTATTCTCCTTTCGCGAATGTGGAAAAAATCTTAAGCGGGCAGATGGTAACCCCGTATTTTCCCATAGGCCTTGAAGCTATGGGGGCAAGAAAAACTTTTAATCAGCTTTCAGACAAAATAAAAGTCGCGGGCCGCACCGTAAGCTATAAAAAAATGAACCATCCCGGAGATTCCTATGCGTACTGCGTAAACGATAACGGCAAACGGATAATTTATTCCACGGATACCGAACTTACCTCTGACGATTTTCAAAAAACGGAAGAGAATGTTTCTTTTTTCAAGAACGCGGACTTGATTATTATTGACTGCCAGTATACTCTCGGAGAAGCTATCGAAAAATACAACTGGGGACATAGTGCGTTCAGCTTTGCGGTAGATTTTGCGGCTAATTGGGGAATTAAGCGAATGGTTATGTTCCATCATGATCCTTCTTATGACGATCATAAACTTTACGGGATATTGCAATCCGCCAGGTGGTATCTGGAAAGGATGAATAAAGGAATTGAATTAACTCTTGCTTATGAGGGTCTGGAAATATCAATATAAAATATGCGAGGTTCATTGTCTAAAAAGGAAAAACGTAAACCTTTTTCACGTCTGCTTGTAATTATTACTTCGCTTATCGCTTGCGCTCTTTTCCTGATTCCCGTTTTTCTCGGATTTTTCATGTATTTTAACGCACCTGTATTTCCCAAAGAGGAAAGTATAATATCCGAAATTCGCATTTTACCTCCGGAAGGAATTACAAGAGAAGAGGATGGCGCATATTTTGTAGAAGTACGCAAAGGAGAAAGCGCGCAATCGGTAGGCAGGCGGCTAGAAAGAGCGGGACTCATAAGAAACAAATTTTTCTGGAATTTGATCTGCCGTTTCAACAAAAAACAAATAAAAACCGGCACTTACCGCATAGAAATTCCCGCAAGCCAGATTTCCATTCACCGTATTCTTGTTTTGGGAAAACAAATTTTATACAGAGTAACAATTCCTGAAGGAGTAACGCTTAAAAAAACGGCGGCAATTCTTGAAGAAGCCGGTATCTGTTCCGCGCAAGGATTTCTTGATGCGGCAAAAGACCCGAACCTTTTGGCGCGTTACGGTATACCGAATGACACAATGGAAGGCTACCTTTTTCCTGATACATACCTTTTCCCTTCAGAATATCCCGCTTCCCGTGTTATTGTCTCTATGGCGGATAACTTCTTCGCGAAAATCAAACAAATCGATCCTTCTTTTGCATCCATGAGCCGGAAAGAATTAAACGACAAAGTAATCCTCGCCTCAATTGTTGAGCGCGAATACAGAATAGAAAGCGAAGCGCCGCTTATGGCGGGTGTTTTTTATAACCGCCTTAACATAGGAATGGCCATTCAATCCTGCGCGACAGTTGAATATATAATTACCGAGATCCAAAATAAGCCTCATCCGTCCGTTCTTTACAACAGGGACTTAGAAATAAGAAACCCTTACAACACATACCTAGTCCCCGGTCTCCCGCCCGGCCCTATTTCCGCTCCCGGAGAAGTAGCGCTTAAAGCGGCATTTTCTCCCGAAAAAACAGGTTACTTTTATTTCCGTCTGGAAGACTCTAAAAGCGGAAAGCATTATTTTTCCGCGACGTTAGACGAACATATCAAGGCAGGCCAACTTGTGCCCAAAGGCCGTCTGTAAACGGAAAACAAATGGCGTTAATATCGAAAGCGACGATTCAGGAAGTAAATAACCGCCTAGACGCTGTTTCCATAGTCGGCGATTATGTCAGCCTCGAAAAAAAGAGCGGCCGCTGGTGGGGAAGATGCCCATTTCATGCCGGAGGTCAGGAAAAGACCCCTTCCTTCAAAGTAGACCCCGATATAAAAATGTACCACTGTTTCGGCTGCGGAGCGGGAGGCAGTGTCATAAGCTTTGTTATGGAAATGGAAAAAATCTCGTATCCTGAAGCGATTAAAACCATCGCCCGCAAAATTGGAGTAGAGATAACCTATGAAGAAGGAAGCGGTCAGGAAGAACAGGAAAATTCGCAAAAAGAAGAACTTTATGAACTGTACCGAAGAACTACCCTTACATTTACGCATTTTCTGCTGGAAAAACAGGAAGGGGGAAACGCTTTGAACTATGTTAAATCAAGAGGAGTAACGGACGAAATGATCGAGCGTTTCAAACTTGGTTTTTCCCCGCCTGCCCGCAATTTCCTGCACAAGTTTTTATCTTCAAAAGGCTATTCGGACGATTTCCTTGAAAAAACCGGATTGTTTTCCGCTAATCATAAAAATATGCCTTTGTTTACCGGAAGACTTATGTTTCCAATCGCCGACAGACAGGGCAGAATTGTCGCTTTCGGCGGCAGGACAATGCCCGGTGTCCTTCAAAGCGACGGGAAAGAGCCTCCAAAGTACATAAATTCCCCTGAAACCGAGATATACAAAAAGGGGCAGACCTTGTACGCGCTGGATTTGGCCCTTCCCGCAATAAGGCAGACAAAGACGGTTTTTCTTGCGGAAGGCTACATGGACGTAATAGCGCTTCATCAGGCGGATGTTACAAACGCCGTCGCCCCCCTTGGAACCGCGTTTACGGAAGAGCAAGCCGCTCTCTTACGCCGTTGGGCGGACAAAATCGTCCTTGTTTTTGACACGGATGAGGCAGGCGAGAAAGCGGCGTACAAAGCGATTCTTACTTGCAGGAAAAACGCCCTTACCTGCGCGCTTGCTTCCATGCGGCAGGGGTTGAAAAACGAACTTCAAAAGGAAGATACGGAAAATTTTAAGGATCCTGCCGATATTTTGCAAAAATTCGGCCCAAATATATTGAAAAAAGTTGTTAATTGTACTATAAATGACTTTGAATACCTTATCTCGCGCAGCAGGTTACAGTACAAGGCGCAAGGAAGCGGTATTAACCGCGCGGCGGAATTCATGTTTCCGTATTTAGAAGCGCTTGATACTGAAGTTGAACGTGATAACGGTATAGCTCTTGTAGCGGACGCTTTTAGAATTGAGCGTAACGCGGTTCAAGACGATTACCACAGATGGAAGAATGAAGGGCATTCGCAAAAGGTCCGTGATAAGTCGAAACAAAGTGATGTTTTGCGGGACGAAAAAATTAAATCGAATGCCGAACTTTTTATGCTTACCGCTGTGGCTGTAAATACGGAACTGTATCCGGAATTCCGGACGGCTATTGAGATCAAGGATATTGATGATCCTGCCGCAAAAGAGCTCTTTGTTGCAATGGAGGAATGTTTTATCCATGAAGAGAACGATATTGATTCTCTTCTTGCAAGGATAAAAAACGAACAGCTTAAAAAATTCATTGCCGAGAGAGGCGCTACTGCGGAATTTAACTCCGGTTCTGCAAAAAAAATTATGGAAGACGGATTAAGAAGGAAAAAAATAAATAAATTCCATAAGAGAATTGTAGAAATAGGAGCCGCAATGAGGGACAGTGAACGCTCCGGTACGGAAATCGATCTGGATGAATTGCTTTCGGAAAAAAAGTTCATTGATTCCCAAATTCGAATACTTGAAGGAAGATAAATAATGTTGAATTTAGTAAAGATGATACATAAAAAAGGCGCTCCTCTTATAAGGCATTTTTCAAAAAAACCTTCTCACAGAATGATAAAAGCGCGAACGGAAAACGAAGCGGAAAAAACCGGCAACGACATACAATCAAACGCCGCGCTTCTTGCGCTGTCAGACTCAACAGTCGCTAAATTGCTTGAATATGCAAAAGAGAAAAAAATTCTTTCTTACGAAGAACTTTCCGATTTTCTTCCGGAACATATTACAAACTCCGATAAGATTGAACAGGTTTTAGCCCTTCTGGAAGCAAATAACGTTCAGCTTGTTGAAGAAGACAGTTCGTCGGAAGAAGATGAAAGCGACGACAGCAAAAAATCTCAAAATTCAAAAAAGAAAACCGTGACAAGCGACAAGGAAACGTCCCTTGTGGACGATCCTATAAGGCTTTACCTTCGCGAAATAGGAAGAGAACACCTTTTAACGGCCGAACAGGAAATAGAGCTTTCAAAAAAAATGGAAGAAGGGGAAAACATAATAAAGAGCGTGATAAAAAGATCCGGCATGATAATACCGGAATTTTTCCAAATAGCGCAAAAAGCGTTTTCCAAAAAAGACATGAAAGAATTGAATTTCTCCAAAAAAGAAATTACCGAGTACATGACCGAATGCAGAAGGCTCAATCAATTTTACAAGGATACTCTGCGTACTATTCACGGCGATCTTAGAAACTACATAGACGTAAAAACCCATCTGATTTCCAAAGATATGGATTACCTTGAAGACAAGGAATGTTCTACAATACGCAAACGAATAATGAGAGCATTAAAAAACATTCACATACACCCCGACGAAATATTCGCTTTCTCGGAAAAATTTTTACAGGCGTCAATAAAAATCAAGCGTTATATCAAAGAACAGGAACGCCTTGAGAAACATTTGAAAATAAGCTCTCTTAAAGAACTCCGTACATTAGGGCGTTATCTTACGATAAAAGACGAGCGAGAAAGGGTAGAGGCGGAGCTTGGACTTCCTTCGGATGAAATAAAAGAAAAAATCAAACTTATTCAGGTAACGCAAAAAAAACTAAGAACGTTGGAAGCCGAATTTGAAGAAACAACCGACAACATCAACCAGATGGCGAAAGAAATACAGCACGGCAGAATAATGATGAAAAGCGCGAAAGACAGGCTTATAAGGGCAAACTTAAGGCTTGTAGTCTCTATCGCGAAAAAATACACAAACAGAGGGCTTCATTTCTTTGATCTTGTTCAAGAAGGAAATATCGGACTTATCAAAGCGGTTGAAAAATTTGAATACCAGAAAGGCTTTAAATTTTCAACTTACGCCACATGGTGGATTCGGCAGGCTATTACCCGCTCCATTTCCGATCAGGCGCGCACTATCCGCGTACCTGTTCACATGATAGAACAAATAAACAAAGTAGTACGCGAATCAAGACAGCTTTTGCAGTCTTTGGGGCGCGAACCCACGGACGAGGAAATCGCCGAAAAACTGGGCTGGACCGCTTTGCGGGTTAAGTCCGTAAAGAACGTGGCGCGCGAACCTATCAGTCTTGAAACCCCGATAGGCGAAGAAGAAGATTCGCTTCTAGGCGACTTTATCGAGGACAAAGATGTTGAAAACCCCGCGAATCAGACCGCGTTTACCCTGCTTCAAGAACAGCTTGGGGGAGTCCTTTCGACGCTCCCGGCACGCGAACAGGAAGTGCTTAAAATGCGCTTCGGGCTGGACGACGGCTATTCGCTTACCCTTGAGGAAGTGGGCTTGTATTTTAACGTTACACGTGAAAGGATAAGACAAATAGAGGCAAAAGCGCTGCGAAGACTGCGCCACCCAAAGAGAAGCCGCCGCCTGAAAGATTATTTGGACCATTAAGGAGGGAACATGGTAACCGAAAAAGACCTTGAAAAACTGCGTTCATTACAGGACATTATCTACGAGAAAATCAACTTGGAAAAAAGCATCCAGGAAACCCCTAAACTTTTGAATACCCATGCGGAACTTCTTACAAGACTTAAAAAAACCTTTATTGAAAAGAATCATGAATATGAAAAAATAAAGGCGGAAGAAAGCGATTTCAGAAATAAACTGATAGAAGCCGAATCGGCAAGAGAAAAAGCCGAAAAGAACATGGACGCAATAAGCACACAGCGCGAATATGAAGCGCTTGACAAGGAAATCCGCGACGCTTCCGAGAAAGAACAGCAATACCGAAAAGATTTACAGCAAAGGGAACGTCTTCTTGTGGAACTTAACGAACAGATTAAACAGCATACAGCCCTTATTGAACAACAGGAAGCGGAACATGAAGACCGCAGAAAAAAGTTAGAAGCCGAAATTGCCGACAAACAAAGTCAGATAGATACGCTGAAAAAGAAAGAAGAAAAACTTACAGAGAACCTTGATTCCGAAATGGTCTTTAAATTTGAACGCATTATAAACAACAAAATGGGCATCGGAATTGTAGCAATCAAGGGAAATGTCTGCATGGGCTGTCATATGATACTTCCTATTCAATTTGCCAACAAGGTACACTTAGGCGAAGAATTTGTTTTCTGCCCCTATTGTTCTCGCATTTTGTACTACGAAGAATCAGCAGAAGGCGATGAAGATTACTTTAACACCGACGATATGGGCGCTCTTTCCGACTTGGACGAGGTTGAAGACGAAGAGGAAGAAGAAGATGACGAAGAGGAAGAGATCGTAAATATCGATTCCGAAGAATAGAGCGATTCAACGATGAACCGGCCGCCGCTCGACGTCCAAAAGGCGCCGGGAGGAAAGTCCGGGCTCCGCAGGACATGATGCCGGGTAACACCCGGGCATGACTATTACCGGTCATGACAGACAGCGCAACAGAAAGTATACCGCCTGACCGCTTAAGCGGTCAGGTAAGGGTGAAAAGGCGGGGTAAGAGCCCACCTCAATGATGGTAACATCATTGGAAAGATTCCGGTTTTTATGGGAATCGGCAGAAGTTTTGCCGCAGGCAAAACTTCAAGCCGTTTTCAGGCGAAGCCGGAAAACGGCAAGCCTCATCAGGAGCAAAGTCAAACAGCGTCGTTACCGTCTAGGCGGTACGCCGGCGGTTCGCCGGTTCAACGCGGGTAGACTGCTGAAAAGAGCCGGAAACGGTTTTTTAAGACAGATGGCGGCAATGAAAAGTCCCGAAAGGGAGATTTTCAACAGAACCCGGCTTATGGTTCATCGTTTTTTTTTCAATTTTAGGGGTAAAAACGCCTCTTTTCATTGACACTTTGTTAAAATTCCGATTAAATAGTAATCAAGTAAGATGTTTAGCAGTAAAATCAGGTCTCGTTCCGGGCGTCATATATACCGTCTCAATAAAATCCGAAAATTTTCGGTTGTTTTAATTATTTTTTTTGCTGCAGCCGTTACGATACTTGTTGTTTCGGGTCTTCAAAGCAGCGTAAAAAATAAAAGACGCGAACTTTTGCGCATCTGGAATGAAGGTAATTATGAACAAGCTTACGAGATCAGCAAAGAAGCGCTGAACGACAAACCTATGGATTATTTTCTTTTAACGATAAACGGTTTCTCCGCGTATCAATGGGGAATATCGCAGATTAACAATCAAAACACGCTTTTGTATATCGATAACTGTATACGATCATTGCGAAAAGCTATGCTGTTAAAAAATTCAACAAAAGACGCACGCGTTTATTATGTTCTAGGCAAAGCATACAGTTATAAAGGACAGGAATATTCGGATCTCTCGGTAAAATATCTTGAAATGGCGGAAAACCTCCGTTATGAAGCGCCGGACATTCCGGAATACTTGGGGCTTGCGTACGCCGCTGAAGGAGATTATCGATCAAGCGTAGAAGCGTTTACAAGAGCGTTTAAGACGGGAACTCTTTCAGACAATTTGTTGCTGTCAATAGCGCGTTCATATATGGCAATGGGTGAATACAATATGGCAATCGGTTATCTTCTGCGCTGTATTGAACTGTCACCCGATTCAAAATCTGTATTTACCGCCCGTCTTTTACTGGCGGAAGTATATATACATTCAGGCGATCATAATAACGCACAGACGCAGTACATTAACATTTTAAATGAAAACGGAGAAAACGCGGAAGTTCGTTATCAACTGGGAGAATTGTTCAATCTTATGGGAGACGCACCTCGCGCCCGCGCCGAATGGAGAATTGCATATAAACAGGATCCCGCACATGCGAAAGCAAGAGCGCGGCTTAATATTTAATTGGAGGTAGTATGTTTGGCAATCTTTCGACTGATCTTGGCATCGATTTAGGAACATGTAACACGCTTATTTATATTAAAGGAAAAGGTGTTGTATTGAATGAACCGTCGGTTGTAGCTGTAGAGCGAGGCACAAAAAGAATTGTAGCCGTAGGCGCGGACGCAAAACGCATGTTATGGAAAACGCCCGAAAATATTATCGCTATTAGGCCTATGCGCGACGGAGTAATCGCCGACATTGAATCAACTGAAAAAATGATCCGTTATTTTATATACCGTGTTTTTCCCCGCTACCGTTTCTTAAAGCCGCGCATGGTTATAGGCATTCCTTCCTGTATTACGGAAGTAGAAAGGCGCGCGGTAGAAGAAAGCGCGTATAAATCCGGCGCAAGAGAAGTATACGTTATCGAAGAAAGCCTTGCCGCCGCAATCGGCGCCGACATTCCGATTAGGGAACCTGCAGGTCACATGATCTGCGACATAGGGGGCGGCACTTCGGAAATTTCCGTTATCTCCCTTGGAGGCATGGTTGTTACAAGCGCGATTCGCATAGGCGGCGACGAATTTGACGAAGCTATAATCAAACACATACGAAGCGTACATAACCTTGTAATAGGCGAACAGATGGCGGAAAAATTAAAAATTGAAATCGGAAACGCGTCTCCTGATAAAACAATCGAAAAACTGGAAGTAAAGGGCAACGATGCAATTACCGGCCTTCCGCGCCGCCTTGAAATTGACTCCGTAGAGGTAAGGGAAGCGCTTAAAGACCCGATTACGGCGATTATTGACGAAATAAAAGCCGTCTTCGGCAAAACGCCGCCCGAGCTTGCCGCCGATATAGTTGATCGCGGCATTGTAATGACGGGCGGCGGTTCAATGTTAAAAGGGCTTGATAAGCTTATCGCAAAAGAAACGGGAGTTCCCGCCATTATTGCGGATAATCCCGAACTTTGCGTCGCGTTGGGAGCAGGTAAATATTTTGATTACATGAAGGGCTCGGACTTAACAAAAAATATCTATGACAGATTGAACGGTTAATTATGCGTCAGGGATTCTTTAATGAATTCAGTTCCGGTTCGCGTTCTCAAAAGGGAGGCGGGAAAATACCGGGAACGGTGTTTAATTCATCGTTTTATGTTTTTATTTCCCTTGTCATAATATCAATTCTGCTTTTAATGTTTTCAGGCGGAAATTTTATTTTTCACTTTAAGAACGCCGGCCTTTCTATTTTTTCGGGCGCAAGGGGGGGCATTTACGAATTGTCTTCCGCAGTTTCAAGAACGATTCTTTCCGTGAGAGAACTTGCAAGCTTAAGAAAAGAATACGCGGAACTGTTAAAACAGCTTGAGCGTTACGAAGAATTGGAACGAAGCAATGCGGAAATTTATCAGGAAAACATACGTCTTCGCGAACAACTCGGTTTTGCGCAGACATTGCGGTACAAAAGGATCCCCGCCCAGATTTCCGGGCGCGACCCTAACAATCTTTTTTCCGCGGTAGTTATTAACAAAGGAAGTTTTTCAGGCGTTACGCGCGATATGACCGTAGTGGCGTGGCAGAACGGAACACAGGCGCTTGTCGGTAAGGTAATACAAATTGGAGCTTTTGAAAGTCTTGTTATGCCTGTTTTTGACAACAACGCGCTTGTCTCCTCTCGGCTGTCCGTTACGCGCTATGAAGGCATTGTCGAAGGCCAAGGAAACAGAGAAACTCCGCTGTTAATGCGTTTTGTGCCAAAGCGGGCGCGGGACGAAATAAATATCGGCGATATTGTCGTTTCAAGCGGTATGGGAGGAGTATACCCGGCAGAAATAAACATAGGCAGGGTAAACAAAATTTTCTCGCCGGAATATGAGACAACATTGGAAATAGAAGTGCTCCCAATGGTTGATTTTTCAAGGCTTGAGTACGTTTATTTAATTGAAAAAGAAACTACCGTTGATGCTTCTTTTTCTACTGAAGGATTTACTGATGATTAAAAATATTATTTGGACAATAATCCTTTCCGTACTCGCCGGTATTCTGCAATCAACTTTGTTAGGGAATTTTGCGCTGTTCGGCGCAGTGCCTGACATTGCTTTATGCATAGTTGTATATTCGGCTTATGTAAACGGAACCATGGCAGGTCAGCTTTCCGGTTTTTTCTCGGGTTTGCTGATTGATTTTATGTCAGGGGCTCCTTTAGGGCTTAATTGTCTGATACGAACAGTTATTGGGGCTGTAACAGGGATTTTCAAAGGCGCGTTTTTTCTTGACGTGTTTTTCCTTCCGTTCATTCTCTGCGCTTTGGCTACAATAGCAAAAGCGCTAATCATGTTCTTGCTCAATTTAATAATGGGAAAAGTAGCGCCTGTTTATTCTCTTTTTTCCTTGATATTCTGGACCGAGCTTGGTCTTAATTCGCTGTCCGCACCGATATTGTTTTTCCTTTTAAGGCATTTTAATTTTATTACGCCCAGGCGGAGTTAGTATGACCGAAGATCAAGGAATACGAATTACTGTATTTAAAGTCATGTTAATCGCCCTTATAGTTATTTACAGCTTAAAACTTTTCAGTATGCAAATATTATCGGGAGACGTATACCTTACGCGCGCTCAGGACATATCGCGGAGAACAGTTACAATTCCGGCTCAGCGCGGAGAAATTTACGACAGTAGTTATACAAAACAACTTGCAATGAACAAAGATTCGTTTGCGGTAAATTTAACTCCGGCTGAGGTTCCAAGAGGCAGTATGGAGGAAGTTGTAAAAGCCGTTTCAGGCATTATTGGCATCCCGGAAGAAGAAATAAACGCAAAAATGCCAAAACAATATTTACAGTCTTTTCAACCTGTGGAAATTGCGGCGAATGTCCAGTTAAAGACCATTGCCACCCTTGCCGAGAGAAAAAATACCCTTCCCGGAGTTTCATGGCAGAGTAAGCCGGTTAGAAATTATGTAGATTCGGGAAGTCTTTCCCATGTTCTAGGATACGTAGGAGATATTACCCGCGACGAATTAACTTCGCTTTACAATTTAGGTTACCAACAAGGGGATGTAATCGGCAAATCCGGGATAGAAAAGCAATATGACGAGCTTTTAAGAGGGAAAGAAGGCAGAGAAATAAGAACGGTAGATGTCAGAGGCAGGCGTATTGCAGGGCGCGAAAATGTCCGCATCCCTCCCGAAACAGGAAAAAATCTTGTATTAACAATAGATTCCAGGATTCAAACACTTGTGGAAAAAGCGTTGGGACAGCGGATTGGAACTGCTCTTGTTATGCGCCCTTCGACAGGAGAAATACTTGCGATGGTATCTTACCCTTGGTACGATCCGAATGTTTTTATTGACCGCCTAAGCTCAGATTACAGGGCTATTGCGGACGATCCCAATAAACCGTTATTAAACCGCGCTATTCAATCAAGTTACGCGCCCGGTTCTACTTTTAAGATTGTGCTTACAACCGGCATATACTCTGAAAAAACATTTTCGCCGGAACAGACAATTCTTTGCCAGGGCGTTCTTAATTTCGGTAACCGCGAATGGCTTTGCCACGTTAAACGCCCCGGTCACGGCAGGTTAAATCTTCACAACGCGCTGGCGCAGTCCTGCAATATTTATTATATGACAGCCGGAAGAGATCATCTTGGCCCCGAAAAAATCTCGTCATACGCTAAAGAATACGGTTACGGCGAGTTAACTCAAATTGATCTTCCCGGAGAAATAGCGGGCTTTATTCCGAATCCGCAGTGGAAGGAAAGACGTTTCCATGAAAGATGGGTGCAGGGAGACACAATGAATATGTCCATAGGACAAGGATACACATTGCTTACTCCAATTCAGATGGCGGATATGATCTGTATGCTTGTAAACGACGGTAAAATATATAAACCGCATATTTTAAAAGAAGTCCGCGATCCCGCGACAGGCGCCGTTGAAAGAAGCATAAGGCCTGAGTTATTACACGAAAGCAGTTTATCTCCTGAAATTTTTGAATCGGTGCGCCGTGATATGAGAAATGTTATCACGCATGGAACGGCGCAGTATCCTTTGAATATTAAATCGGTACAGATTGCGGGAAAAACGGGAACCGCCGAAGTAGGCTTTACGGATCGTTGGCATTCATGGTTTACGGCTTTTGCGCCTTATGACAACAGGAAAGACGAGAACGCGATTGTGCTTACAGTAATTGTAGAAGCCGCGAATAAATGGGAGTGGTGGGCGCCTTACGCTTCCGCTTTGATTTTTCAAGGTTATTTTAACAATCAAACTTACGAAGAAGCAGTACGCGCCTTAGGATTCCAGTATTTAATACCGATACAGGAGCGCAGAGAATGAAGTTTAACGACATACTTAAAATTGATTTCTTGCTTTTGTTTCCCGCTCTTGTTCTTCTTACAATGGGAATCTTGTTTATTTATTCATCCGGAATAACGTCGGCGGGAATTCAGGTTTCAGAAGAATATATAAGGCAAATTATCTGGACGGCAATAGGGCTAATTATAGCGCTTGTTCTAGCCCTTGTAAATTACAGGCGTTTTTACAATTTATCGGTTTACATTTATCTTATCTCTCTTTTACCGTTGATTTATACGTTATTATTCGGAAGCGTACGCTGGCTAAAAATAGGTTCGTTCGGAATACAGGCGTCCGAATTTGTTAAAATCACCGTAATAATTCTGCTTGCGCGTTTTCTCGCCGACACGGACAGAAACAAGGACGCTTTCTCGCGTTTTATTGTTTCTTGCGTTATCGTATTTATTCCGATGCTTATTGTAGTAGTACAGCCGGATCTTGGAACTGCCCTTGTGTATCTTGCTATCCTTATAACAATGGTTTTTATGGCCGGCGTTGCAATGCGTTATGTGTCATTTATGCTCTTATGTATTGCGTTTACCGGAGTTTTTCTTGTTCTTCCTCTTTGGCAGTCTTATATTCAAAAAAAATCAATTCCGATTCTCGCATTATTAACAAATCCTAAAATAATATTTTTGGTGTTAATATTTATGTTTTTAATTGCGGCAATTTCCCTGTTCGGCTATTTAAAATTTAAAAGAAAGTATTTTTATTGGATTGTTTACGCTTCTATGATAATGGTTTTTTCTCTTGGCGCTTCCTATGCGGGACGTGTTGTATTAAAAGATTATCAGATTATGCGCCTTATTGTATTTATTGATCCTAACATCGACCCGCGCGGAGCAGGTTGGAACATTATTCAATCTGTAACTGCGATAGGCGCCGGAGGCCTTACGGGAAGAGGATACTTGCAGGGAACGCAGAGCCATTACCGTTTTTTACCTGAACAAAGCACAGATTTTATCTTCTCGATTTTTTCCGAAGAAGCCGGTTTCCTCGGCGGTGTTGTTGTTTTTCTACTTTTCCTTTTAATTATAATACGTATTCTTACTACAATGAAAATTACGACTGATCCTTTTGCAAAATATTTATGCGCAGGCCTTGCCGGTATGTTCAGTTTCCATTTTATGATCAATGTCGGCATGACAATGGGAATTATGCCCATAACGGGAATCCCGTTAATTTTTATGTCGTACGGAGGCTCTGCCGTTTTTTCGGGAATGATAGGAATAGGGCTTGTGTTAAGCATCTTTATAAGAAGGTACAACCGTTAATGCGGGATAAGTATGTTGATCCTGTCGCGGAACTTGGCGGAAAACTTTTAACTGTTGACAAACCCGCGCGTTATTTAGGCGGCGAATACGGCATAAGTATAAAAAAGGATGCTTATTTTAAAACATTAATTGCTTTCCCGGATCTGTATGAAATAGGGATGGGAAATCAAGCGTTAAAAATAATTTACAACAGAATGAACAAACTTCCCGGAATTTCCTGCGACCGCGCTTTTGCTCCCGCTCCCGATTTTGAAAAACTGTTACGTGAAAATGAAATATCGCTTTATGGACTTGACACGGGAATCTCTCTTTCCTGCCTTGATCTTCTTATGTTTACGATTGGTTATGAATTGGGCCTTGGCGGACTCCTTTTAATGTTAAATTCTTCTTTTATTCCGTTGCGCTGTGACAAAAGAGGAGAAGATCACCCAATTGTGTTAGCGGGAGGACCTGCCGTTTCCAATCCCGCCGCCTTTTCTCCATTTGTTGACGCCTTTTGGATAGGGGAGGCGGAAGCAGGTTTTTTTGAGCTTGCTATGGAACTTGCGCAGGCAAAAAAAAACGGGAAGGAGAGGGGAGCGCTGTTGGAAATAATTTCGGCGCATCCTAATATTTTTGTAAAAGGAAAGAAAAAAGCGTTACGTGCCATTTATGCAGGGTTTAGCGGCGCGGACTTAGGCGGCGAGAATCTTAGCGAAGAAACAGCGGCGGCGGTGTTTCCTGTTCCAAGCATGAAAATAGTGCAAAATCACGGCAATGTGGAAATCATGCGCGGATGCCCCAACGGATGCCGCTTTTGCCATGCGGGTTTTTGGTACAGGCCGATGAGGCAGAAAAGCAGCTCCCTCATAGAAGCGCAAGCGCGCGAATTGATAACACAAGGCGGGTGGCGAGAGATAAGCCTTTCTTCCCTGTCCTCCGGCGATTATTGCGGCATAGACAGCCTTGTAGAAAATCTTAACGCCGAATTCCGCAATATGCACGTTTCATTCCAGCTTCCTTCGCTTAAAGTTTCAACTTTTTCACTTTCACTTTTGGAAAAAATATCGGTTACAAGAAAAAGCGGCCTTACATTCGCGGTTGAAACGCCTAAAGATGCGCGGCAATTGTCTTTAAACAAAGAAGTAACTCTTGATTCCGTTACGGCTATTCTTAATGAGGCAAAAAAACGCGGTTGGAAAACGGCAAAGTTTTATTTTATGATAGGTCTTCCGCTTCCTGTGTCTGAAACAAGCGAAGAAGCGGAAATCGTCGATTTTATAACCGTTTTAGGACGCAGAGTCCGCATGCATTTTAACATCAATGTAGGCCTTTTTGTTCCCAAACCGCATACACCGTATCACAGGTCGCCTCAGTTGGACTCAAGTCTTGCAGTAAAAAAAATGGATTTTATCCGAAATAAGTTAAAACCCTTGGGTCACAAGGTAAGCGTCTCTGATACGTTGATTTCTCAAATCGAGGGTATTATCAGCAGAGGAGACGAAAGAGCGGGCCTTCTTTATGAACAGGCCTATCTTTCAGGCAGCAGGCTTGACGCATGGAGCGAATATATCGACAAGGACAAGTGGATATCGCTTTTACAGGAAAACAAGGATTTGATAGATTCTTTCTTGAAAGGAAATATTGATTCATGGCAGGCAATTGATTCATGTGTAACACCCGAATATATTTTAAGTGAAAAAGAAAAATCCGATGAATCCCGGTTGACTCCTTCCTGCACAGAAAAATGCAGTTTATGCGGCGTTTGCGGCAAAGAAATAAAAATAACGGAAAACAGGCAGGAATTTAGCAAGCCGCCTTTGCCTTCACATTCATTGCCTCAAAACAACAAGACTTACATGAATAAAATGGATCCTGATATTTACAGACTTTTGTTCATTTTCAGCAAGACAGGAAGCGCCGTTTTTCACGGCCATCTTAGCCTTATAGAGATTTTTTCAATGGCGTTTACCCGAGCAAATATTCCTTTAATGTATACGAAAGGCTTTAACCCAATCGCAAAGATGGAATTCGCATCTCCTTTGTCTACAGGAATAAACGCACAGGGCGAAGCCGCCTCAGTAGATTTTCTTGAGCCTTATGAACCCGAAAGGTTTATAACCGAAATGAACTCTAAATTGCCGCAAGGTTTCCGCATAGAAAAAGCCGAGTGTTTTTATATCCCGTCAGGCATGAAAAAACATTCGTTATCGTCGTTATTATGGGGTTTTGGCTATTCAAACAACAATACGACGGATTACATAAAAGCCGCCGATGAAAAAAACTACCGTCTGGAACGCCTGAAAGACTGTGAAACGGTTTTTTCTCTGAAACGTAATTATGTCCTTGCTCGTAATGTAACAGAAAACAAAGACACCGAATGGTCATCATACTTTGAAGCATATAATACCCTTTATATCGGTAGACAGAATATACATTATGGTTAGTAAAATATACAGGAATTATACGATGCTGATGCTGTTTCGTGTGTTTCGTGTTATTTACTTTTTTTGCGTTTTTTACGGTTAATTCTCAGGAAGCCTGAAAACGCTGATATGTGTGGGTTTGCTGTAAATGGTCGTAAACTTGACAGGATCTGTCCCAGCCGCTACTACATACATTGAAACATAAGCGTAAGTTTGCGATAAGCCTGAACGCGCAGCAACGTCGGCGTTATTGTTTGAATTGGCATTATTAGCGTCGCTTAATTGGGATGTATTTTGAAAATACCTGTCACTCGGCCTAGGCGTAATTAATTTGCCTGAACGTTTTAGGTTATATATAACAGTTCCGTTATTGAATGTCATTACAGGATTTCCGCCCTGTGCGGTTGGAAAAGATATTCTGATGTTTCCGCCGCTTGATGACAGCATATTATTTATATTTACCCCTTCAAGTTCAAGCTCAAAATAACTTCGGCTTAAAAACAGGTTATTTGCGGAGATTCCGGCTGTTGTACTGGTGGGATCCGTATTAGGATAAATAAAATTATAATCGTTTACAAGGGATGAATTAATATTACTGAAAATAGTTGTATCATTGGATGACGTATTAAAATCGCTTATGTATATCCGGTAAAATATTATATAGTTTTGAGCATAGTAAAAACCGGTTAATGAAGGAAGATTTATTGTCGCTGAAGTATTTAATTGTGTACTTATATTTATTTCCGGCACCTGGGGAAGAAAATAATTTTCCTCAAAACCGCATGTTGATAAAAATATACTTGAAGCAAAAAAACCGCAAAAAATGAAAAAAAGCTTTATAGTCGGTTTTTGCATCACTTTTCTATTGCAATAATACGGCTTTGGGCAAGATTTACCCATGTTTCAATATTCGGCCAATTAACCAGAACCGCGCGGTACGCGGCGATTGCGGCGGGAATATTGCCGCGCTGTTCGTTCAGCCTGCCTATGGAAAACTGCGCGCGCGGAGCCGTGGGGAAATCGAATTTATATGTGACGCTTTTTTCCAAAAGTTCAATAGCTTCGTCAATTTTGCCTTGGTTTTCGGCGGCGGCGGCGGCGTTAAAAAACGCTGCGGGTGCAAGGTAGGTTTTTACGCCGATTTTAGCGGCATTGCGCCACGCTTCTTCGGCCTTAGGCCAGTCTTCCCTGCCCGAATGAATCTGAGCAATAATCGTCCACCCTCTGGCTCCGGCATACTGCGATTTGCCTTTTACAAACACGTTAAGTTTTTCCAAAAGCGCGTTTACTTCATCGCTGTAATTTTCGTCGCCAAGAAAAGAATGTAATTCCGCGTACTTGCCGTTAAGTTCTTCCGCTTCCGCGATTGCTTTTTTTTGAAAAAAACTGTTCAAAGAAAAATATACAATTACCCCCAAAAAAAGGATAATAATTGTACCCATTGTTATATATATGCCTTTTCTGTTTCTTTTAATAAATTCGCTGAAATTATCTTCTGTTTCTTTGCTTCCGTTTTGCATCTCTTAAATCCTTTCCTCGTTTTTTTACAGATACTAGCTTATATTAAGCTCTTTTATCAATTTTGACAAGTAAGTGCGCTGTATGGCAAGTACCTTTGCTGCTTCTGTCCTGTTCCAGTTGTTTTCTTCCAGCACTTTTCTGATAAAATTGGCCTTAAATACGTTAACAGCCGTTTTAAGGTCCCTGTCCGTAATTTGCCCGCGTATATCGGAGGCATCTCCCTGTTTAATAAAAAGATCTTCATGGCCTACAAGTTTGTTCTTGCCTATTACACAGGCGCGTTCTATGCAGTTTTGAAGCTCGCGGACATTACCGGGCCACGAATAGGAAAGCATGGCTTGCAGGGCGTCTTGAGTAAATCCTTCAAACTGTTTGTTGTTCTTTTTCATGTAAATATCCAGAAAAAAACGCGCTAATTCGGGAATATCCTGCTGACGGCGGCGAAGAGGCGGAATAACAATCGGCAGAACGTTAAGGCGGTAATACAAATCGCTTCTAAATAAACCTTTTTGCACAAGGTCCTCTATGTCTTTATTCGTAGCCGCAAGGATACGCACGTCTACAGTAACGGTTACATCGGAACCTACTTTTTCAAATCTTTTTTCTTGAATAACGCGTAATATTTTTGCTTGAAGCGGCAGAGGCAAATCGCCTATTTCGTCAAGAAGTATGGTGCCGGAATCCGCCATTTCAAAACGCCCCTGCCTGTTGGATACGGCGTTTGTAAAAGCGCCTTTTACATGGCCGAATAACTCGCTCTCCAAAAGTCCTTCAGGAAGAGCTGCACAATTTACCTTGATAAACGGAAAAGAATTTCTTCTGCTTTTAAGGTGTATCTGTTCGGCAAAAACTTCTTTCCCTGCCCCGCTTTCTCCCAGAAGCAGAACCGATGAATCCGTTTTTGCCGCCTTTTCAATGATTTCGATTTGTTCAAGAATGGCGGGGCTTTTTGCTATTAAAGTTTTATACCTTTCATTCTGATTCATTTGACTGGGTATTTTTGGATTTCAGAAGCGAGCCGAGCGTATATGTTGAATCGGAAACTTCTTCTTCCGCCATGTAACGCGACATTTCTTCTTTTTGCGCCTTCTTCTGATACCCGCGGATGGAAAACGCGACTTTTTGTTTGTCGCCTTGTATTTCCAACACAATGGCTTTTATTTTATCGCCTACATTGATCTTTTTAAGCGCCTCATCCGGATCGTCTTCCCTGTTTTCAACAAGGTTTGACTTGTGAATAAGTCCTTCTATGCCGCCCGGTACACGCAGGAATACTCCGAAATCCGTAACAGATGCGACTTCTCCTTCAACAGGAGTGCCGGGTTTGTAAGTTTCGCAGAATTTTTTCCAAGGGTCTTCGGAAAGCTGTTTCATGCCGAGTTTTATGTTTCGGTTAGCCGTATCCACTGAAAGAACCATAACCTCGACTTCCTGATCCGCGGCAAGGGTGTTCCCCGGGTTTTTAATCTTTTTTGTCCACGACATATCGTCTACATGCAGGAATCCGTCGATGCCGTTTTCAAGTTCGATAAAAGCTCCTGCGCTTGTGATCTTTACTACTTTACGTTTAATTCTGGTGCCAACAGGATATTTTTCCTCGATTGCTTCCCACGGATTGTCTTTAACTTGCTTAAGTCCCAGCGATACCCTTCCCGCCTGAAGATCGTAGCCTAAGATCATGCATTCTACGACGTCGCCGCTTTTCAAAAGATCCTGCGGTTTTTGAATTTTCTTTATCCATGAAAATTCTGAAATGTGCGCAAGACCTTCTATGCCTTCTTCAAGTTCGATAAACGCGCCGAAGTCGGTAAGTTTTGTAACCTTTCCTTTTACAATGTCGTTAACGTGGTATTTTTCCTCAAAATGAACCCACGGATCATCGGTGTAATGTTTAAGAGAAAGATTGATTCTTTTTTCCTTGTTGTCTATGCGTATAACTTTTAATTTAATTTCCTGACCTTTCTTCACATAATCTTTAGGGCGCGTAACGTGTCCCCAACTCATGTCGTTAATGTGCAAGAGTCCGTCAAAACCGCCAAGGTCTATGAACGCGCCGAATGAGGTGAAACTTTTTACGATGCCTGTTACATCGGAGCCTATCGGAGTATTTTCAAAGAACGCTTTGCGTTTGGTGTCATGTTCTTCTTCCATGCACTTGCGTCTGTTCACCACAATGTTGATCTTACCGTCGGAATAAAGACGCTCGACATAGAAGCGAGATTTTAAATTAAGAAGTTTTTCGGGTTTTTCTACTTTTTGAATATCGGACTGGCTGACAGGAAGGAACGCGCGGACGCCCGCTCCGAGATTTACGTCGAAGCCGCCCTTTACCTGTTTTTCAATAACGCCTTCTACCGCGGTATGCTCGGCAAACGCCTGCCTTAAATTTTTCCAGAAAAGTTTCGCGTCCGCTTTTTGTTTGGAAACGATTACTTCCCCGTATTTATTTTCTTTTGTGATAAGGATAACTTGTACGGTATCCCCAACTTTCGGAATGTCTTGAAATTCACCGATTGGAATTTTACCTTCCGATTTTCCGCCAACGTCGATAAATACCTGATCCGGCGTTACCTGAATTACCTTTCCCTCGATCATCTGGCCTTCTTCAAGCCTTTCAAATGATTTTAAGGATTCTTCCTGCAATTGAGTTTGAATATTCTCGGCGTTTTTTACCGGACTCGTGTCCGATTCCACTTCCTTTTCAGCCATGTTCTTTTCTTTACCTTGCCTTTCTTTGACTATATTTACTAATTTCTCATAAACTTGAATAATGGTCAAGTCGGAAGTATCCAAATATTGGACTCCGGGAGCGATTTTCAGGCTTCCTTCGGCCTTATTTCTGTCCAATTCGTCGCGTTTCAAGATAGCCGTTTTTATCTCTTGCAGGCTTAGTTTAGAGACTCCCTGCTCAAAACGCCTTTTTGCTCTTGAATCGGCCGAAGCGTCCAAGTAGAAACGGTAGGGCGTATCCGGGAAGACCACGGTGGTCATGTCCCTGCCCTCTACCACAATATTCAACCCTTTTGATAATAAACGTATTAAATCATTGACAATGTGCCTTACAGGGACAATAGCCGAAAGGGGCGAGGAATATTTATCGATTTCGTCCGTATGAAGAAGATCTGTTACGTCCTCTCCGTCAAGTGAAACACGGTCTTTTTTGTAGGATATCTTGATGTTTTTGGCGAATTCTATCACTTTTTCGCTGTCGGAAATGTCGATTTTTGCCCTTAAACAACCCAAGGTTATGGCCCTGTAAAGGTTTCCCGAGTTGATGTAGGTAAAATCCATTTTTTCCGCCAACAGTTTGGCGATAGTGCTTTTTCCCGAGCCGGCGGGACCGTCAATAGCAATAACCATGTTTGTTCCTCATTGTAACCCGGATAGCTCCTTTTGTGTAAGTGGTCTTGAAGCGCCTTCGGGCAAATCTCCCAAAAGAACGCTTCCAATCCTTACCCTGCGAAGGACGGACGGATGCAAATGAAAGTGGGAAAACACCCGCCGTATTTCCCGGTTCTTACCCTCGATCAACACTATCCTCAAGGTTTTGCGTCCTATCTTTTCGGCCGTTTTCGCCTTGTAATAAACTTCCTCGATTGTTATTCCGCCTTGGAAAGCTTCTACGACCTCGTCTTGAATAATGCCCGTCGCCTCTACGACGTATTCTTTCTCAAGACCGCAGGAAGGATGTCCCAGACGGGCGGCAAAAGAGCCGTCGTTGGTAAACATAATAAGCCCGCAAGATAAAAAATCCAGCCGCCCCACGTTATAAAGCCGCTCATTTAACGCGGGAAGCAGGCTTAAAGCAAGCGGACGGCCCTGCGGGTCCTCCGAACTGCAAATGTAGCCGGGCGGCTTATTAAGCGCGATATAGTGTTTTTGGGTTTCCGGCAGTACCGGTTTTCCGTCCAAAAGAACGGTATCGCCCTCTTGTACTTTGGTTCCCATCTCCGTAATCTTTACGCCGTTAACGGAAACCCGCCCCGAAGCTATTATATCTTCCGCCGCCCTTCTTGATGCGACTCCCGCATGAGAGAGAAAAACTTGAAGCCTAATACTGCTCCCCCTCAAGCTCAAATTTTTCTATGTCGCTCTCGCCCAGTTTCGGTAGTTCCGCTATCGAGGAAAGGCCGAATATTTTTAAGAATTCTTTTGTGGTCTTATACATAACGGGCCTTCCTGGAATATCTTTTTTCCCGGCTTCGTCTACAAGCCCCTTTTCCAACAGAAGACGAATCATATTGTCCGCGGACACTCCGCGTATTTTTTCTATTTCCGGGCGCGTTACAGGCTGTGTATAAGCGACGATAGCGAGAGTTTCCATAGCGGCGCGGGATATTTTCCCTTCACTCTTTTTGCCGTAGCGATCTTTGAGCTTTTCCCAGTATTCGCGTTTTGCGGAAATCATTATACCGCCGCCGATACGGGTAAGCTCAAGGCCGCAGGCTTTTTGCGCATAACGTTCGTTTATGCTTTCAAGAGCGCCTGACACGGCTTCTTTTGAAAGCCCCGATATCCGCGAGATTGCACCTTCATCAATGGGATCGGATTCAAGATAAAGAATCGCTTCAACAAGCGCCGCTTCTATAAGCGCCGCTTCAACAAGGGACGTTTCTTTTTTCGTGATATTTTTATTACTGCTCAATTAACGGCTCCGCTTGCATTGGGTTTTATCAATATATCGCCGAACAGGCGGTTTTGAAAGATTATTATCATACGTAATTTTGCGGCTTCTAAAACCGCCAAAAACGAGCAAACAATATCGAGAGCGCCTGAACGCAAGACAAGTTCCGTAAATCTGCATTCTCCCTTGTTTTCCAGATGTTCCATAAGAAGGGCTGTTTTTTCGTTTACGGTAATTTCTTCGTAAAGATCCAGAATACGTTCCGAGTCGATATTCTCGGTTAAAGCGGAAAATGTTTTTAACAAATCCCAAATGTCCACTTTTTCCCACATATCGTCATCTGTAAAAGGAAGGTTATGCTGTAATCTGCGCCGTTCTAAAAACCATTCGTTTTCCGATTCTTTTTCTTCCAGCAATTCTGAAAATTTTTTGTATTTTTGATATTCAATCAGGCGTTCAACAAGTTCAGCCCTGGGGTCTTCTCCGTCCGCGTCCGCGTCCATTTCGACAGGCAGAAGGGTTCTGCTTTTTATATACAAAAGCATAGCCGCCATAGAGTGAAATGACGTAATGTCGTCAAGATCCATAGTTTCCGCATTACGCAGGTATTCGATATATTGATCGGTTATCTGCGCGACAGGAATGTCGTAGATGTTTATTTCATTTTTACGGATCATGTACAGCAGGAGATCCAGGGGCCCTTCAAAATCACTAAGCTTAAAACTATGCGCCTGTACTTTTTCGTCCATACGATTTCAGTATATCATAAGTAAAAAATTATTCCAGTAGCTTATATTTTTATATTTCGATATAATTCAATAAAATGGACGTTTACGGGATTTATGTTGAAAAAAGGGCGGATTTTGCGGAGGAGGCGTCTGCTGTCGCCGCCGATTTACGTCTTGCCCTGAACATACAGATCGATAAAGTAAGGATAATAAACCGTTATTTCGCGGAAGGGATTTGTGAACAGGATTTTGACGCGGCAAAAAACACTATTTTCTCGGAACCGCCCGTCGATATTGTTTTTGAAAAACTTCCTGATTTAACAGGCGCGCGCGTTTTTGCGGTTGAATTTTTACCCGGGCAGTTTGATCAGAGAGCGGATTCCTGCGCGCAGTGTATTTCGCTTGCGAACGGAAAAGAAAGGCCTGTTATTCATTCTTCAAAAATATTCGCCTTGTACGGAAATATTACGGACGATGAATTTAATAAAATTAAATCATGGCTTATAAACCCGGTTGAAAGCCGCGAGGCATCTCTTGAAAAACCAAAGACTCTCATTCAAAAACACGACAAGCCCGGCGACGTTCAAACTATCGAGGGGTTTATCAGCCTTTCAAACGGCGCTCTTGATGAATTGCGCGTAACGATGAACCTCGCGATGGATACCCAGGATATTCTCTTTTGCCGGGATTATTTCCGAGACAAGGAAAAACGAGACCCCAGCGTAACGGAAATCCGCGTTCTTGACACATACTGGTCGGACCATTGCAGGCACACCACTTTTTTAACGGAGTTGGACGAAGTAAATATCGAAGACGACTCTTTGCGCGAAAGCTACGCGAATTACCTTGAAACAAGGGCCTTTACCGGCAGGGACGCGAAGCCCGTAACATTGATGGACATTGCCACAATAGGCGCGAAGGCGCTGAAAAAACGCGGGCTTTTGCCTGATTTGGACGAATCCGAAGAAATTAACGCGTGTTCCGTGAAAATAAAAGCGGACGTTAACGGCGAAGAAAAAGACTGGCTTTTGATGTTCAAAAACGAAACCCACAACCACCCTACCGAAATTGAACCGTTCGGAGGGGCGGCTACCTGTTTGGGCGGCGCAATCCGCGATCCGCTTTCAGGCCGCGCCTTTGTGTATCAGGCTATGCGCGTAACCGGAGCCGCCGACCCCCTTCAGAACGCTTCAGGCGCCCTTGAGGGAAAATTGCCCCAGCGCAAGATATGCAGGACGGCGGCGGCCGGCTACAGTTCCTACGGCAACCAGATAGGGCTTGCCACAGGGCACGTCCATGAGATTTACCATCCCGGTTACGCCGCCAAACGCATGGAGATAGGCGCTGTAATAGGGGCGGCTCCTGCCGAAAACGTTATTCGCGAAACGCCCCAGCCCGGCGACGTTGTGATCCTTCTTGGCGGGCGCACGGGAAGAGACGGCATAGGCGGGGCGACAGGTTCATCAAAATCGCACACTTCCCTCTCCCTTGAAACCTTAGGCGCCGAGGTACAAAAAGGAAACGCGCCTGAAGAACGGAAACTTCAAAGGCTTTTCCGCAACCCGCATGTCTCCCGCCTTATTAAGCGCTGTAACGATTTCGGCGCAGGCGGAGTGAGCGTTTCAGTGGGGGAACTTGCCGACGGGCTTTTGATTAACCTTGATAAAGTAACAAAAAAATACGAAGGGCTTGACGGCACGGAGCTTGCGATAAGCGAAAGCCAGGAAAGGATGTCCGTAGTAACAACGGAAAAAGACGCGAAAAAATTTATCGAGCTTGCCGGCGCGGAAAACCTTGAAGCGGTTGTAATAGCCGAAGTTACCGAAGAAAAACGCCTTGTTATGAAGTGGAACGGAAAAACAATCGTAAACCTTTCAAGGGAATTTCTTAACAGCAACGGAGCGGAAAAACACGCGAAAGCCCGCATTGCCTCTCTCAAGCCCGCTTCCGAGAAAACAGAACCTGACGCGGCGCAGTTGGAAAAATTTATCGCCGACCTTAATATATGCTCTCAGAAAGGGCTTGTTGACCGTTTTGATTCGAGTATAGGGGCGGCGACCGTTATCGCGCCATACGGCGGCAAATACCAACTTACGCCGGCTCAGGCAATGGCGGCAAAAATACCCGTCCTTAACGGAGAGACAAAAACCTGCTCCCTTATGTCATGGGGTTTTGATCCGCAAGTGTCGTCCGCAAGCCCTTACCACGGAACCGTTTTCGCCGTCGTCCTGTCTCTCGCGAAAATAATCGCGGCGGGCGGAAGCAGAAAACGCTGTTGGCTCTCTTTTCAGGAATATTTTGAAAGACTGCGCGACGATCCTCTAAGGTGGGGAAAGCCCGTCTGTGCCCTGCTCGGCGCTCTTGACGCCCAGCTTGGGCTTGAAATAGCGGCAATAGGCGGCAAGGATTCAATGTCTGGCTCCTTTACGCTTAAGAACGGGGAAAACATCGACGTTCCGCCAACTCTTGTATCATTTGCCGTCTCCACGGCGAAAATAGACGGCATAGTTACGCCCGAGTTCAAGCGCGCCGGAAGCTATGTTTATCTTTTCAAACCGCCCTGCTCTGTTTTTGAAAAGGCGGACTTCGCCGCCCTTCGCGGATTTTTTGATACGGCGGAAAATTTAATCGCGGAAAATTTAATCGCGGGAAAATTAAAAGCGGGGCATAAAATACTTTCCGCGTGGGCGGCAGGCTCCGGCGGAACTGCCGAAGCTGTTATAAAAATGTGCGCCGGTAACAGAATCGGTTTTAACGCGGAAATACCTCTTTTCTATGAACAAGGTTTCGGCGGTTTTATCTTTGAAACGGACGCTCCGATTCAACTTGAATCATGTGTTTTATTGGGGCGCACGGCGGAAGAATATACCCTTAACGCAAAAACTTTTAACATCCCGCTTGATAAACTGCAAAGCGCGTGGGAAAAAACCCTTGAGCCTGTTTATCCGTACAATACAGGACAGAGCGGAAAAACGGAAGCGTTTTATTTCGGCAAGGGCGTAACAATCAAGGCGAAAGAACGTTTCGCTAAACCTAAGTTTATCATTCCCGTTTTTCCCGGAACAAACAGCGAATACGACACCGCATGGGCGATAGAGAAAGCCGGCGGACAGGCGCAAATATTCGTAATAAGAAACCTTTCCCCCTCTTCCATCGCCGAAAGCGTCAGCGCTTTTGAAAAAGCTCTGCGTTCGGCGCAGGGCATGGTAATCCCCGGAGGGTTTTCCGGCGGCGACGAACCTGACGGCTCAGGCAAATTTATCACGGCCTTTATCAGAAACCCCGCCGTTTGTGCCGCCGTAATGGAGCTTCTGCAAAAAAGAGACGGTCTTGTATGCGGCATTTGCAACGGTTTCCAGGCTTTAATAAAGCTGGGCCTTGTCCCCTACGGCGAAATCCGCGCCATGACGCAGGATTCCCCCACCCTGACTTTTAACACAATCGGGCGCCATCAAGCCGTTCTTGTAAGAACAAAGATAACGTCGAATAAATCCCCGTGGCTTTCCCGCCTTGAGCTTGGCGGCGGCTACCTTGTCCCGATATCCCACGGCGAAGGCCGCTTTATCGCAAGCGAAGAACAAATCCGCTCGCTTGCCGCCAACGGCCAGATTGCCACCCAGTACGTCGATTTAGACGGCTCCCCGTCGCAGGATATACGTTTTAACCCGAATAATTCCAACTTTGCCGTAGAGGGGATAACTTCGCCTGACGGCAGGGTCTTCGGCCGAATGGCCCACAACGAGCGTTTCGACGAAGGACTTTTCAAAAATATACCCGGAATTCGCAAAATGGACATTTTCGCCGGAGCCGTGGATTATTTTAAAAACTAATGCTTAAAGTGCCGTGTCCCCGTAAAGACCATCGCTATGCCGTGTTTGTCGCAGGCTTCTATCGAAAGTTTGTCGTTCATGGAGCCGCCGGGTTGGATTATTGACTTGATTCCGGCGGCGGCGGCGGCTTCTACGATGTCGGGGAAGGGGAAAAACGCGTCGGAAGCAAGGACCCTTGCCGGTTCGCCGTCTTTCCACGGGCGATTTTCGGCTTTTAAGACGGCGGCGCTTCTTTCAAGAGACTGCATCGTGGGCCAGATGCGGTTTACCTGACCGCAGCCAATGCCTGTCGCCGACTGCTCCTTCACTATCATTATGGCGTTGGATTTGGCGAAAGTTACAGCCCTCATCCCGAAAATCATGTCGGGTATGTCGCGGGCGTCGGGGGCGGCCTTTGTTACCACTTCCCACTTTTCAAAGAGCCGGCGGTCGCTTTGCTGTGCTAAAAAGCCGCCGTCTACGGCTATATATTCATGGGTTTCCTTGGGGGCGTTTTTAAGTTTTAGGATACGAAGGTTCTTTTTCTTTTTAAGTATCTCAAGAGCGTCGGGGGCAAAATCAGGAGCGGCTACTATTTCCAAAAATAACTCGCCTAATTTTTCGGCGACTTTTACGTCTACAACCGTATTACAGGCGATGATTCCGCCGTATATCGAGACAGGGTCGCAGGCGAATGTTTTGTCATAAGCCTCGATTAGGGTGTCTCCAAGCGCAATTCCGCACGGTGTATTGTGTTTTATCGCGGCACAGCACGCTTTTTGGTCATCGTTAACCTTTGGTAATAACAGGTTAACATCATTTTTACCTGCCGGAGGCGTCCCATCGGCGGCAAAGCCGAAAGCGCAGGCGGCTTTCCATGCCAAATCAAAGTCCCTGATATTGTTATAGCCAAGCTCTTTGCCGTTAAGCTGTTCCATTCCTTTAAGGACGCCTGTTGAGTCGGTATGAAGATAGAGCGCGGCGGATTGGTGGCCGTTTTCTCCGTAACGAAGGGGCTGTCCCATTTGAAGCGAGAGCGGAAGGTATTTAGGGTATTCGTCGTCCAAAAGATAACGCGCTATCGCGGCGTCGTAGGCGGACGTTAAATCGAAAACCTTGCCGGCAAGCTGTTTTTTGAATTCGTTCGGGACATTTCCGGCTTTTAATCCTTCTATGACCTGCGGATAATCGGCCGGTTCTGTAAGGACGATTACGTCGCGGAAGTTTTTTGCCGCGGAACGGAGCATGGAAGGGCCGCCGATGTCGATAAATTCGATTGTTTCCTGCAAGGAAAGCCCGGCCTGTACTTTTTCGAAAAACGGGTAAAGGTTAACGCAGACAAGATCAATATAGCCTAGATTCATGTTTTTTATGGTGTCAACATGGCTTTGAATGTCGCGGCGGGCAAGGATACCCGCGTGAATCGCAGGGTGCAGGGTTTTAACGCGCCCGTCCAGGCATTCGGGAAAGCCCGTAACCGAGCTTACGTCTGTAACGGGGATTTTGTTTTCCTGTAAATATTTGGAAGTTCCGCCTGTTGAAAGAATCTCCCAATCCGAATCTGTCAGGAATTTCGCCAGATCAAGGATGCCGTCTTTATAAAATACGCTTACAAGCGCCCGCTTTTTGATTTTTTCCCCCTCCAAAACGCGGCTCGAAAGAATTTAAGCCTCCCCGATGCCTGCATCTTTAAATTGCGGCCTAGAAGACTTGAACTTCCATGCCTCTCGGCACCAGCACCTCAAGCTGGCGTGTCTACCAGTTCCACCAAGGCCGCAAAAACACTATCCTTTTTCTACCAAAAACCAAGACTTTTGTCAATATAATTTATCCGGTGCCGATTATATAAGTATGAAAAAGGCATTTTTTTATGCGCCGATATGCGCTTTTGTTTTCGTAATACAGTTGGCTTTTGCCGGCTGCTTAAGCTTTTCAAAAACCGACATCGAAGAAGCGGAAGCCGTAATCGTAGCCGAAACCGAGGTTGTAGGCAGAACAAACGGTATTTGGGCGTTACTGCAAAAAGGGGACAGTAAGGCAAAGGATTATTTTGTCGGAGAAGTTGAAGTTAACGCTAGAGATCCCGACGGGAAAACACCCCTTCACTATGCCGCCGAAAGAGGCGATTCAGCGCTTGCGGCTTTTTTCATTTCACACGGGGCAAATGTAAATGTAACGGACAACTCTAATCAAAGTCCTTTGGGAATCAGCGTTGAAAAAGGCGACGCAAAAATCACGGAATTGCTGGTAAACGCAAAAGCTAACATTTTTCTGCCTATCAAAGAAAATACAACTGCGGCAAAAACAGCCCTTACAAAAAACGGTTCTCTTTTAAGGGCGCTTATAACTCCTTTTACGGTTGAAGCGGCGGATAAGGACGGGAAAACTATTCTTCATCTTGCAAGCATATCGGGCAATGTCCTTGCGGTATATGACATACTGGAAATAACGTCTTCAGGCGCGGTTGTGAATAAAACCGACAACGATAAAAAGAACGCTCTGGATTATGCGCTTTCAAGACCCGACTCAAGAAACCACATGGAAATAGCAGAAAAACTGATACTTGCGGGCGGAAGTTCCGATAACCCGGTATTTTATTACCTAGCGCCATCCGTACGCAGCAACAATTATAATATAAGAAGGAACGACGGCCTTGCTCCCATTCATTATGCCGTAAGGGAAAACCATCAAGGGCTTATCAGCTTTTTAATGGAAAAGAAAGTTGACATTAATATAAAGACTTCGTCAGGCTCTACTCCGCTTCATGAAGCCGCAAGAACGGGAAATATCCAATTAATGACCATGCTTTTAGACCTTGGAGCCGATCCTAACGCGGTTGACGCAAAGGGCAACGCTCCGCTTCATGTCGGAATTCCCGCAAATGTCCACAAGGAAGCTATAAACCTTCTTCTTGGAAATAAAGCGAACCCGAATCTCCGCGACGAACACGGAGACACTCCGCTTCATATCGCTATTATTTTAAACCGTCCCGTCGATTTGATTCAAACTTTGCTTAACGGCGGAAGCGACGTATTTATAAGAAACATTCAGGGTAAAACTCCCCTTTATATCGCTGTAGAAGAAAAAAGAAAAGAAATAATACCCCTTTTATTGGCTTACGGTTCCGAGATTTTCGCCGCAGAAAACTCCGGGATAACTCCGTTCGCGCTTTCCGTAAGAGACGGGGAAGAAATTTTTGAAATGCTTGTTACAGAGGAAACCGTAAACCAGAGAGACGGCGCGGGAAATACAATACTTCATTCAGTTATAAGAAACCGCGGAAATCCGCGTCATATAGGGATGATTCTTGACAAACGCGCCATTGTAGACGCAAGGAACAGGGAGGGAGATACCGCCCTGCATATCGCCGTAAGGCTTAACCTTCGCGAAGACGGAGAATATATGATTTCCCGAGGAGCTAGCATTTTCTCGGCAAACGCCGCAGGGGACAGTCCTTTGTACAACGCCCTTACTTCATCAGGCGGTATACGTTATTGGATAATAAATCCCAATACAACAGGCGCAAAGGACGGTCTTGGCAACAATATGCTCCACTACGCGGCAAATTGGAAACTAAACAACGCAATTCCCGCTATTATCCAAAGAGGCGTTCCCGTAGAATCTGTTAATGCGACAGGCGAAACTCCCCTGTTTATGGCCGTAAAGGCAAACAGTCCTTCAACGATAAAGGCTCTCCTCGATAACCGCGCCAATATAAAAGCTACGGACAGTCAGGGGTATAACCTTCTGCACGCGGCGGTAAGGTGGAATGCGGTGGATTCTGCGTCTTTTCTTATCGCCTGCGGAATCGATATTAACGCCCATTCGTTAAGCGGCGATACCGCCCTTCACCTTTCTGTTTCTTTGGGTCTTATAGATATTTACTCGCTTCTTGTCGCAAGCGGAGCAAATCTTGAAGTGCGCAACATAGACGGAAATACGCCGTTTATGGAAGCCGTTAAAACAGGTTTAATGCCTACGATAGAAAAACTAGCAAATAACGGAGCGGATCCTAATACAAGGAATATCAGAGGCGACACTCCCCTTCACTTTGCCGTATCCGCAGGAAGACAGGATATTGTAACACAACTTCTTAGAATGAGGGCGAATATTCATGCCCGTAACACAATGAACAGGACTCCGTTTCAGATTGCTTTGGGAATATCAAGCCGAATGACTTCTCTTTTATTGACAAAAGACAGGGTTAATACTCCGGATGACATGGGAAATTCAGTTCTTCATATCGCGTTACAGGAAAAATCGTCTCCTGAAATAATAAAGGCGATAATTAACAGGGGCGGAAGAATTAACGCCGTAGACAACAACGGAAAAACTCCTCTTAGAACCGCAGTAGATTTAGGCTTGTACGATCAGGCAAAAATCCTTGCGGACGCCGGAGCCGACCCGTTCATAACCGCCGTAGACAACAAAAGCCCCGCCGACATCGCCTTTACAAAGGGAGAACCCTGCATAAGAGCGCTTTTCTCCGGCACCGCGATAAACGCCAAAGATAACTCATCTAACACAATACTACATCTCGCCGCAAGATTCGGAACTCCGCAAATCATCGCTACCCTTCTTGAACTCGGCGCGAACAAAAACATAAGAAACATTTCATCCGAAATTCCCGTAGATATCGCGATAAGGTGGAACCGTTCAGATAACGCCGAATTGCTAAGGTAACCCCCAAAAAACAAGCCGCCTTGACCAAGGCGGTTTTTTTATATACCCTGTTCCTATTGAGCGGCAGACTAGCTCATGTGGATAGAGCGTCAGCCTCCGGAGCTGAAGGTGGTGGGTTCGAGTCCCGCGTCTGTCAAAAGTAAAAAAGACTGATAAAATTTTCAATAACAATTATTTTAACAAAAACTCAAAAATACGGGACTCGAAACTTTTTTGCGGCCCTGAGGAACCGAGAGGTTCCGATGGGTAAACCGGCAGGGAGGCCGGTTTATCAAAAAAGGCGGCCCGGAGTGAGGCAACAGGATGTTGCCGAATGTAGGGCGAGTCCCGCGTCTGTCATTCTCTTTCTTTAAATACCAAAAGAAAGTCTTTTGGTAAAATAATAGTGTTTTCTTTAGGAAAATGTTTTATATTCCCTGTTATTAAATAATCCGCTTTCCCTGTTTTATATACTTCATAAAATTTTTTATCTTCTTCATCAATAAACTTAATTTTTTCATAATCAGAATTAATAAATTCTCCTTCATGCTTAAAATAGTTAATCAAATCATTAATTATTTCTTTGGGAAAATTAAATTCTTTTCTTGATAATACATCGGAATATTCAAAAATTATTCTGTTGTCATATAATATTTTTATTTTTTCATTCAAAATTAACGAAATAATTTTTGCCGGATTTCCTTCCGGTATTAAAAGCGCGGAAATAATTACATTTGTATCAACTACAACTTTCATCTCTTTATTTTTTTATTTTTTTATTTTTTTTCTCTTGTTTCTTTAATTATTGTGTTTATTTTTTCCGGCGTTATTTTATTATTTCCCGATGAAACAGATATTTCTTGCATTTTCTTAACGGCGTTTACCGCTTTTGCTCTTCTAATAACGGAAATTGTATCTTCCAATGTCTCATCACTTAATGGAGTTAACAAAGCTATTGGCTTTCCATTATTGGTAATAATTAATTCTTGTTCAGAAGGCAACTTCCTCCAAATATTTGCAGGGGAAGTTCTAAAATCCCTTACCGTTACAAATTTCATAATATTCTCCTATTTACTATTATCATGAGTGTACCATATTGTCACACATTTGTCAACAGTAAATAATTAATATTTACTGCTTAAATCTAACAAAAAAAGCGGCTTCCCGCACGGGAAGCCGCTTGTACTTTTAATCTTATCCTGATATTAAGGCTGCGTTAAAGAAACTGCTTGCGTTCCTCTTATGCTGAATTGCAACGAGAAGTTTACGCGTCCGCCGGGGTTATAGCCTTCAGTAGCTGTAATGCGAACCCAGCGGTGTTTTCCCGGATACAATGTGTAATCGCTTTTAGCGGCTGTCCAACCGCCCCTCTGGTATGACCATTGGCGAGGTCCGTATTGCCATGCGTCATTTGCAGCTTGACCTGTTGCCGTATCTTCTCCTCTGGCGCGTACAACGTCGTGATATGTCCTTACGTTAATTTCCCATGTAACCCATCTCCAAACCGAAGCGGTATTAAAGTTTGTGCCGACAAGGTTGTTATTACTGCTTACCCTTCTTAACAATCTTATTCCCGCGCGTTTTTTGTCGGTATTAAGCTTGCCGTAATCATCCTGCCAGTTAATGGGGAAACCGGGAACAGATGAAATTCCTACGGCATCTCCTCCGCGTATCCACAGTTGATCTCCGTTATCAAGCCTTTCTCCAAGAGTGTTAGTACTAAGACCATCCAATTGATAAGTTAAAACCGTACGGAAAGCTATTTCATCATAAAGATCGCTGTTGGTAGTCCCGGTTGTGCCGTTACGGCTGCTTAATGTGATACGCCATATATATCCGGTTATATTTTCGTTTGCGGCTCCTGCATTAGAAGCGGCACTGCCGACGGTAAAACTGGTTGCTGTATCGGCATAACCTGTCGGCGTAGCTCCTGCAGTTCCTATGGCTCCTGCCGCCGTGAAGTTATTCGGACGTGTCAGGAAGTCATATTTGTCCGCATCATCCGTGTTGCCTGCAGCGCCGTTTCTCCAGGTATCCGATCCATAACCGCTTGATGAAACAGTGGCGCCTGTTGCCGTATGTTCTTGAGTGGAAATATAGTATCTGACTACAGAGTTAGGAGTACGGCAGTCAAGACGCGCCGTTGTAGTTATAAGATTGCTGAAATTCGCCATAAGCCAGGGCATATACCCGCTGCCTGTTGCAGTTGTTATACGGTCGGCATTTACTTTTTTGTCTACCCTGGCAAACGGCTTGTTAATTCCGGGAACCGTATAAGTATAGGTTGTATCGGCTGTAGGCCACTGGAAACCCAAACTGTCCTGAATAAATCCTTTTTCTATAACGATGTTATAAGTCGCTCCAAGAACCTGCAGGGCATTTGATCCTGTAAGATTTATTACTAAGGTGTCCCCTGTTATAGTTATATCCTGAGAACTTACGGGCAGTGTCACGGCTTCCGCGGCTAAGAAATCATACGCCAACTTTGCCGTTCCTGTGGTGTTAGCGGGAGTTACATCGGTTGATTCAGAGTAATTTAACACAAATTTTGTGGAAGTATCTACTTGATTTGCAGCATTGTTAAATCCGTTGGTGCCTTTTGTATAATAAGTGTTAAAATTATTAATGGCTTTGTACCTGTTCGCCTGAGCTTCAGTAAGAACAGCCGGAAGCCTGTAACCCGTATTTTGCTGAGTTACCGAAACACTTCCGCCTTTCTTGGTGATATTGCGGTTTAGCTTAAAGGTGATATTACCTGTTGCTTCATCGTTTGCAGGTGTAAACGAATAGGTAGGACCGGTTGAAATAGCAAGCGCTCCTGTCTGTACCAGTATATCCTTCCTGTTTTTTAACCTGTCGTCATTATTAGCGGGAAGTTTAATAAAGTCAGTTACAGTTACACCGTTTGTCGCGCTGTCTTTTGCGGTTATAGATAATCCTGTTACATCAAGATACTGATCCCTTCCGGTTGAATTGGGAGTATTATCGTCAGTTCCTACCATGTATGTATACGTTAAAGAGTTAGCCGTAACGGCAGAAAGGTTGTTTAATTCTATCGGAGTGGTTCCTCTTAATGCGTTAAGTGTAATTTTCGCGTTTGCATCAATAACCAGAGATTTTCTGAAATATACCGTTATAAAAATACTGTCCGTCCTTGGAACCGAAGGAGGCAATATATTACCGGTTGTGTTGGTATATGTACCGTTGGGCGACGAAGAATCTATGCGCGTAACAAGGGTGCCGGGATCCCAGTTAAACGAAACAGTATTTGAAGCAGCCGATTTATTTCCGGCTTTATCGATCTGTCTTACTTTTACATTGTACTGTCCGTATATGGTTTGCTGAAAAGCCGTTCCCGTTGTACTGTCTATCCTTTTCCAGTTGGAGCCGTCCAATGAATACTCCAAATAACCAAGCCTGTTATTACCGCCTGTTGTATTGCCGTTTATTGCAAACCACAATTGGTCGTCATAGACATTATAAATGTTTACATCGGCTGTTGTACTCGATTCGGCCGCCCCTAAATTGTTGCTGATTCTGTTTGCGGTGCTGTTGGTTGCGGATTTTAACGCCCTGAATGTAGGAACCCCGGGAGATATGGTATTGATAAATAATCCGTCGCCGTTGTTAGCTGTGCCTCCGTTAAGGGTTCTGTTAGCTTGCGTTAAGTTCAATGCCTCCATAGGAGTTCCGGCAATATCGAGAATTTCCAATTTTGTAAACGAGTCTACAATAATTTTATTGTCGCCTGTAGTATCGCCGGCTGAAACTTTATAAGTAAAGGTAACAACTCTGTCGTTTACTTTTACGTTTCCTGTTGTAGGGCGCGTGGTAGCGGCGCCGTTAGTTACCTGTATATTTAACTGCGGCGGACTTGCTTCGTTTTGTATTTTTACAGCTTCGCTGAAAGTAACTTCAATATCAATTTCTGCGCCTTCCGCGTAATGACCGGCTTTATTTTTTGTCCTTATTTGAGTTACGGTAGGAGCGGCAGTATCTATACCGATGTTTTTCCCTCTTGCAAGAGTATAAACAAGATCATCCGCATTTGTTGATACGGGAAGCCTTCTAAGCTGGATTTTTTCGTTGCCGCCAAGAGTAGTGCCGTTAACATGAGAGGCGTTTGTTGTAACACGTATCTCTTCGTCTCCTGATACCCATGTAAACGGCCAAGCGGCGTCATTAAAAGTTATTCCCCCGGTTATACCGCTAAGGCCGGTAACGTCAAGCCATGAATTAGCGGGTGTGGTACTTTGACCCGACTGTACAGTATAAGTAAAATACTGCCTTGTATTTTGATTGTCCTGACCTGCATTGTATCTTGCGGTTAAAGTGCCTCCTCCCGTAAGATTTAAGGTTAATAGCGGATTTCCGCCGTTTTTTAACCTTACAGGTTTGTTAAATTCAATGAAAATATCTATAGCTTTACCAACATTGTATGTTTGATCCGGTTTTTCGCTGGATATACGCATAAGCCTTAAGAAATCGCTCTTTATCAGCCATGAAGCGCCGTCGTTTGACGGGTTTCCGCCGAAATCCGTAAGCTTTGCGGAAACAACCAATGTATCTTTTAAATCTGCCACAAGAATATCGTTAGGCCCTGTACCTACAGAAATATCCGCTTCCCATTGGCCTGAATCGGCTAAAGACGTCGGCGGGAATCTCATGTTTGCATCTTTGCCGTTAACAGTTACCTTAAAATTACCTTCAAGATAATTATTAAAATTCAACTTCCTTACGGATTCTTCTTTCCAGTTTCCGAAAATCGTTATTTTATCGTCTACTGCGAATTTAGCAATTTCGCCGTAATCTCCGTTTCTGTACTCCGTTGATTTTGCTCCCGATACTACTCTGGCTTTTGTAATTTCAATTGTGGGAGGAGTTTCATCTCCCTGCGGAGTATAGGTAATAACCGTTTGTTTCGGAGACGGATTTTCCGCTCTAAGCATGAAAACCTGGCTTTTTAACGGGTTCTTTCCTATTCCTATATTTAAGTGAGAAAGAGGTATTCTTATCGTAAAATCGTATTCAACGCGCTGTGTCTGCGGGTTTATTCCGTTAGGATACGCGGCCAGTGTTGGTCTTAGCCTCCATACCTTATTCGGTTGTGTTTCGTCAAAATTACCCTCTTCTTTATAAGCGGTTGCGGTTGAAACATTTGTCGGCGTACAGGTAAGAGCAGTTAACCAACCTTCATATTTTGCATCGCGGAAATATTCAAGCTGAGCGTTTGCGCCCGCGTTTTTTGACAGCGGGTTAATCCAGACAAGACAAAGGGATGTTATTTCCGTCGCGTCGCTTACAGTTCCGGTTATCGTAATAGAATCGGTTGCCGTGTCTATATATTGCCATAAAGGATCCAACGCGGGAGGATGAACGGGTTCCGGAAAATCCGGGAAAGTAATATCCTGAACCTTAAAAAGGGCATTAGTTTCATCGCTTTCTTTTCCGTTTATACTGTACGCTTTCGCTTTTAAAACATAAAACGCCGAACGCGGAGGAGGAGTAAAATCCCAGGAGAAATTTGTCGAATAGTTGTTATTTGCCCCCCTTGGCGGGTTTATTTTCTTTATGCCGGTATATTCGGGTAATAAAGTTAATGTGTTTGTGTTAACCGGGGTTTTATAATTTCCGTCTTCATCCGGTTCTATTTTATAAAGAGAAAAAATTACTTCTTTTACTCCTTGGGCGTGAAACGCGATAGCTTTTATGTCTCTTCCGGGATATACCATGAATGCGTCAGGAGGTCCTTTAACCGGAAACGGGGTATAATATTCAGGGGTTTTTAAATCGCCCGAATAGGTAATCCAGGGGATATCGGCCTCAGGCCAGTAGATAAAATACCCCAAGGTTTTTTCCTGAGTAACATTGTTTGCCGCGTCATAACAAAGAGCGACTACCCTTATTGTAGTTTTTACCGCTATCGATTTTTTTAATTCTCCGTTTTCACCGAAACTTCCCGGCGCTTGATCCAGAGACGGAATTGTAACAGACCCGTTCGGTTTAAGGAAATTTTCCGGCGTAGGAACAACAGGCGCCGGCGGTAAATTCTGATGGAAGCGGTAGATATAATCATCTGAAAGAGGAGTATTCGAATTATCGTCTACCGATACGTTCATTTCGTAAAAACGAAGATCAAACGACCAAATGTTAAAGTTATCTTCTATGTTCCATTGAAGCAGGAAAGAGTTGGATATATATTTGCCGATAAGTTCAGGTTTGGTCCAGACGGTTTCTTTACGGAGCGCTTCCAATGCCGCATCGTTAAATTTATCCGTTCCGGGATTATAAGTTAAAAACCTGCTGTACAATAAAGGATTAATAACGGTTACATAAGGAGGATTAGTGTCGATTATCAATATTAATGTCTTAAACGAATTATCGTCGGAAACGCCGCCTTTATCCAAAGCGGTGGCGCTGAACATATACTCTCCGTCTTCAGGATCTACTCCGTTAAATGATAAATCTACGGGTATGCTCCATACAACGGATTTATCTCCGTCCCAAACGCTGTCGGGAAGAGGCCGCCAGGTAACTCCGAAATCGTCCGAAATTTCCCAAGCGCCTTTTGTATTACGCCACTGACGTGGCAGTTCTTCCCTGTTCTTTTCCACTTTTATTAACAACGAATCTACGCCGCTTTTATCCTCAACGGTTCCTTCCAGAGTAAAACTGGCGGTAACCGCTTTGCGCGGTACAGGAGATGTAAAATTAACAATAGGTCCGTTAAGATCCAGCCTTGAACCGAGGTTCACGGGATTATCGCATGAAACAATAACAAGAGTAAAAATAAACCCTAAAATTATATTTCTGATAGTTTTCATCTTCTTCCTCCTGTTAATGGTTCGCCAAATTAAGAACATAGGTTAGATCGCCGTAACCCGCTGTTACCCAGTCTTCTACATCGCCGGATCTTGAATATGATCCGTTACCGCTGCCGTTGCCTACCGTCTGGAAATACCACGGGCTGACAATTTCTGTTGTCACCCAGTAAAACCTCCTGCCGTTAGTCGTATCGGTTACAGTATCGCGGAAAAACACCTTTATAAATCTTGAATCGGTAGTATGTACGCCGTCTTTAAGCGGGAAACCCGAAACAGTCGGCAATCCGCTTCTGACATTTGTTCCCGCAATCATCATGGGAAGGTTGTTTGTGGCTATTGTATTATTTTCGTTAAAATTGAAAGCTGTTAAACCTCTTTGATTTATTGCAACTACGGTTCTGAATACGCCTTCATATCCTCTTGCCGAACTTATTGCGTCGGTCGCGGTGTATGTTCCGTTTGTGTGTTTATGATCTATTCTGGATATGGAGACAACATAGTTTTTGCTTGCTTCAAGGCTGCTATAAGTGAAGTTTCCGGTAACAGACGCGGTAGCGGCGGTTTCGTTGTTGGTATTGGGAACGGTAACAGCTGTTAATTCCGTAATAGTTGCGTCCCTGTTATACGATCTGAAACCGTAAAAACGATTGTTGTCGTCATTATTTCCAAAAGGATTTTCGTTAGATCTTACTCCGCTTATCTTTTTAGATATATTTATACCGTCTTCCATAATGTAATAAGATCCGTTTGTATGACTTCTGAATATAAGGTTGGGGCGTACCCAAATGCCTATTACTTCTATGCCGGTTTTCGGTCCTTCCCATTTTATATTATTGCTGACTACTATATTTTTCGCCGGAAGCGCTTGGGCGACAGAGCCTGTTCCCGAGGTCCAAGCGGCCGTAATGCTTCCTGATCCGTCCGTTGTATAGCCGCTTCCAAGCTGTGTTCCTCTGAAGATTCTTGCCTGCGGAGTTTCAGATGTTATACGGTAACTGATTGTATCAAAATCCGTAATGACGCCGTTGTAACCGTTTGCAGCATATCTTTGTCCAATTGATGTGCCGTTGTAATTGGCGTTTGTACCTCCCGCCCTTGCGTCATAACTCTTGCGATCTACGCGGATTACCGGTTTTTGAACGCCTTTCGACCAGAACCAATAAGCGCCTCTTTCAAGACCTGCCGCTTTGTTCCCTGCGGTATCCGTAAACGTTCCTTCCGTATAATATACATCCCACTGTAAACCCGGTAATAAAGGTTCGGAAAGAACAATAGATACGGACTTTCCGTTTGGAATTACATTTGTGTTTGTAACCGGTATTCTCTGCCAACGCCATTCCACTCTGTCAAGAACTGCGCGTATATTGTTTACTGTTGCCAAAGTTCCCGTTGTCGCGTTGCTGAAAAGATTGTCATACTGATAATCCAATACCCACTTTGTTTCTACATCGGGAACCATGTAATTTGTGCCTCGCGTACCGGGGGTATTATTTCCGGGATTAACGACTGAAGTGGATCCTATTGCAGGCTGAGTAAACGGAGGATTATTGTTAAAGTTGGGAGCGGAAGGGTTGCCGTAATAACCTGTGTATCCTGCTCCTTGCGTCAACCCGTGAGTTGATTGTTTATACGGTCCTATGCTTAATCCGGTTACATTGCTGACAGCCGGAGCGCTGATTGATGTTCCGCCAATCAGGGTGTTTCTGTCTGTATTGTTAATGGCGTTAAATACGTCGTAGAAGCCTGAAACATAAGTACTGCCAGCTGCCGCGGTAGAAGACCTTGTTTCTCCCGTTATACCTCCATTGGCGTCAAAAGTATAAGAGATATAATATCCTTCGTGCTCAAATACGGCCGGTATCGCGTAATTGCCGTGAGGTCTTATTATTATGGTTCCGTTTCCTTTTTGAACCGATTTGCTGAAATTCAATTTGATTGTTTTGTTGTCGGCTGATATTGAGCCGGTTGCAACCGTAAGAGGAGAAACTAGTTCAGGTTGATCATTAGTGACAATAGAGTATACCGTTATATCTCCTGTTCTGCCCTGCGCGTTTTGCGGTTCTCTGCTTCTAACCGTAGGCGTAATTGTACTTACAATAACTTTAGAAAAATTATAAGTTGCATTGTTTCCGTTTATTGTAACTGATGAATCTGTTACGGTTACTACAGGCGTCCCTGAAGGCGGATTTGAAGGCCCTGAGTTGCCGAATTTATCTTTTAAATCGCCTATGCTAAGAGCGCTAATCTTTATGCCGTTTAACATGTCATAAGTGTTAGCTGTCAATTTCCATGTAAAAGTAACGGTACGGCTTGAACCCTGTGTTGCGGTAAGTTCAGTGCTGTAAGAAGGAGTAAGGCCGCCCGGAATTTGATCTGTGGAAGAAAAATCAGAAAGAGTTAATGTAACGCCGGTAGCGGGAATTGTAACAACGTCGTCAAAGTCAAGCGTAAAGTCGAGAGTGCTTCCCGCGGTATATGTCGCGCTCGGCTGTTTCACGTTTACGGCTAAAAGTTTCGGGAAATCTTTGTTTACATAAATTTCTTGATCCGTTGTGGCTCCTTCATTTCCCGCTAAGTCTATAAAACGTGTTTTAAGACTCCACTGCCCGTTTTTTATATATAAAGTATTATAATCGCCTAAGTTAGTCCATTCGGGTTTCACGTTCGGGAAAACTACCCAATTCAAGCCTCCGTCCAGCGAATATTGTTTTATAACTGAGGCAGGTAAATAAGGTTCGTCAGAGCTTAACGCATTATTGAACCCTATAGACGGATTGCTGCTGTAATTTATAGTTGTCCTTGATTGCTCGGGTGTAGTTCCAACCGTTGTTGATTGGTTTGGGTCTGCTGCGGTATTACCCGTTAAAGTTGTTACAGGTTTAGGAGGAGGCGTAAGATCAAAGTATATTGTATTGTTATTATTAAATGTATTTAAAAATGGAGTTAATGTGGATACGGTAAGAGGATTGCCGGGATCGTCCGTTATATTACTGCCATTGTAAAGGCTTATATCTCTAAGCCTTCCGTCTTGCGGGATATTTGTTTTGTTTACATCCAGAGTAAATACTATCTTATAAACTCCACTGCTGGAAGTGATTTTGCGGTATTCAAAAGCTGTTTCGTTGTATTCGGTATATCCTCCTCCGCCTACGGTTGTAGTTGTATTTCTTTCAATCCGGTACCTGAGTGAAGTACCGCCTGAAATTTTTATAGGTTTGTTTACGGTTATTTCAAATGAAAACGATTCGCCCGCTTTGAAATAATAAATGTTGGGACCGGTTGAATACGGGACTTTTGTATCTGTTATGCCGATGGCGCTTATTACGGGGGCTACGCCGTCTAGATTTATTACTTTGCCGTTAGTCGGGTCTTGAAGCGAGTTTTTGTTGGAATTCCAAACAAATCCAGTTACATTTCCCGGAGTGTACGCTGTTCCGCCGTCGGGTCTGGCGTCCAATATATTATTCCCTGCCGATATTGTTATCGGTCTATCAAAACTAGTAGGATTATATTCCGGGTCTGCGGAACTGCTTGGCATGTCCTGGTAAATTGTAATAAGCCGCCCGCCCGCGTTTACAGGAACCGTAAAATTAAACGTAAGGTACAATGTACCCGCCGTAGCCGTAACAGGCTGACATTCAATTTGCTGAGGCGTTACATTCCCGTTAACCTTATAGAGTACGTTTAATTTCGGCCTTGTTCCGTCTGCATTGCTTTGTAATTTAATTAAGCCGTCAAAATTCGCCCTTAATTCAATGACTTCGCCCGCAGGATATGTGCCGTTTTGTTTTGTGGTAGTTATGCTTGTAAGAGTAGCCGCGCTCGCTATAGCGATTGTTCTCTGTATCTGCGCCTGGTTACCAAGCGCATCTATCGCGGTAATCCTGAATTTTCTCTGCGCAACATCCGGGAAGTACTCGACATAACCTAGGGTTTGGTTTGCCTGATCATAAAAACCTATCTCAGGATACGCGGTCTCGTTCGGTTTTAATTCATAAGTCATGTCTTCCAGTTTCATCGATTTGATTTTAATATCGCCTAATGTTGACGCTGTTGTCCATAATTTAACTATTGCCCCTCTGGGATACACTTTGTAATTTTCGGTTTTTTCCAATACCGAAGTATCCGTAGAAACGCTCTTTAAAGCAGGATATATCTTATTGTTAAAAGCGGTACGCTTAGCTTTGTATTCTGGGGTTATTTCGCCTGTTTTCGAGTATTCGTCTACGCTGGGGGGAGAATCAGGATCGTTTTCTTTATAATTAATTGTCAGTCTGTCGGTTATATCGAACACCTCAATTGTGGGAGGAGTTTTGTTGCCGACAAGATAAAACTGCGTATAAACGATATGTCCCATCGTATCTTCCGCGTAGAACACAAAAATCTTTGTCGTATTTTCCAGGTTTCCATTATACATAAAGTTTTTATAGGCGGGTTTATCTATGTCCGAACCGCCTAATACGTTGAATGTTTTTGAAAATTTCTGATTCCTGAAGGCATAACCGCCAATTGTTTCATATTCAAAGTTCCCCGATACGCTAGTCGATAAATCCCACCATTGAACATCGTCCGGGAAACCGTCGCCTTTTTCCAACGCTTCTTTAACCGGTTTTATATTATCTTCGGGACCGCCGTATGAATTATTTATTCCGAACGGTATCCAAGCAAGGCGGAATTTATCTACTTTAACTTGTTGAACCCCGGGAGTGAGCGCTGTCTTATCTCTGTCTTCGCGCAGAGTATAACCGTGTATCTTAAAATTACCGGCGCTGTCCAACTGCGGGAAAGTATTTTCTTCCGGGCTTCCGTTTATTTTGTCAAATACGATTAACGGAGCGTTTTCGTCTACTAAGGTTATATTATATTTTCTGTATTTTACGACATCGAGGAATTCGGTTGAAATATGCGGAGATTGTTTATTGTCTTTTACAAGCGTAATAAGAACAAATTCGCCGTAATCCGTAGACTCATTTCCGGTTTGTATGATGTGTGTTTTATCGTTAACAAGCGAGGCAATAAGATTTACTACAGGTTCTGAAATATCTGAACTTTTCATGTCATATCTCCAGTTGTAAATAGCCGTACTTGCGCGAAGCTTGTCTTGTAATTCTTTGGCTTTTTGATCGTCGTTAAAAGCAGTTGTAAGACTTTGACCGGAGCCTATTGGTTTTTTTCCCGCCCACTGATCTTTTGTAAAAAATGCGGCATAAGCCCATTCAACTTTATCGTCATCAAAGAAATCTATGGGAAGCTGAGAGCCTTTTGTAAGAGTAAGATCTGTTCCGCCTCCTACCGCTTTAGGATCAAGAATTCCTTTCGGGAAATCCGCGCGGTTCCACAGGCATATATACCCTTGATCTTCGATTCTTTCGCGGCCTTGCCCTTCATCAACTACTCCGCTTTCGTTATCGCCTTTATCTTTTGCTACGACTCTTAAACGGTAATAATAACGTTTGTTGTTGTTTAAATAATCGTTTTTATAATTTGCTACGGGTAATTTAGAATTTCCCGCGTCAAGGAGCATATTTTCCGTAACATACCAACTTGGATTGTAATAAGAAGAACCGCTTTCCGTTTCCAGAGAAACAAGTTCGGTATCCGGGTATTCGGAATCATAAAATTTTAACACTATGGATTCTATTCTTGTTTCCGGCTCTGAGATTTTGGCTTTAATATTAAAAGCGCCGTTTTGATACCGCTCTACATTTTCTTTTACTTCCGCGTTAGGATCGGTTCTTTCCAAGAATTTTAAATCGTTGTAAGGTTCTACATCTGCATTTCTGTCTGCCGACCGTTGAATCCAAATATCGTCGACAATAGGCGGCCTTATATCTATAATCAGCACGATAGACGCTATTGATTCCGCGCCCGAGTTGCCGGCTCTGTCGAAGGCTACAACGTCCGCGAGCACCGTCTCTCCGTTTTGTTCGGGAGAAAACGCAAGATCAATCTGCCATAAGTTTCCGGGAAGCAGGGTCGCGACAAATAATTGTTTTCCCGTAGTTGAATCGCGGAGTATTACGCGGGCTACAGTATCATTGTCCGTAACTGTTCCCCGAAGCTGAGTACCCATTCCAACATACATTGGCGTCGGAGGTTTTGGATCGAGCGTCAAAACGGGCGGGATAAAGTCGATTGGCTGTCCCATTCCCATAGGGCTGTCGCATGTTGTAAAAATAATGGCGGCTAAAATAAAAACGATAAATAAAAACCGGAATTTAGTTTTTACTAACATAAAACCTCCAAAAACAGCTTAAATTGGCATTTTTACCGGGAAAGCGTAGTTGATTTTTTCTGTTAAATAATCCGGTAAAATTAAATATCTCTCTATAAATAAACGTACCGTAAGGTATACAATACGCCTTATGTAAATTATATCTTTCTATTATATATAAGTCAAATTTTTTTTTTATTTTTTTAAAAAAATTATGTCTTTTTCACTTTTAAAGCACGCTATATATAGCGTAGCTTGCTTTTCGATATACCCTATATATAGCGTATATTACCAACTCCTTTCAAAATTTGACGTTTTTTGGGGTAAATTCGCCAAAAATAGCGTTTTTTTTATATCGCAAAAAAATCGAAAAAAATGCGAAAAAAAGGAAAAAAATTGAAATTTTATAAAAAAATTATTTATTAGTAGATTTTTTTCGTGTTGGTTCGCGATAAAAACTCTTCTTAAATCTTTACAAATCTCTGCATAACAGGCCTGAAGTTCTCGATATGCAATGTACGCGAAAAATACTCAAAGCCCGCGGGCAAATCAAATAACACGCCCTGCCCTTCCGCTTTTTCCAAAAATTTAGAGAGCAGAGTCTTCCCTATTCCCATGCCCCGGTACTCCGGTTTTACTTCCAAGCGCGTTATTTGCAAATACGGCCCGTTTTTAACGGCAAGAATATAGCCGCAAAAATCGCCGCTTGCGGTTTCGGCTGTAAGGGAAATGCAGTCTGAACAGGCTGTTTGGCTTTCACTGCCAAAAAGAACCGCGTTTTCTTTTTCTTCTAAACAGAGTTTATGAAGGGCTATTATGTTTTCTTCGTCGTTTTTATATCCTTCCCTGAAAATAAAATCTTCAAGAATAATGGCGGAAATGTCTTCGGATATTTCCGAAGGTTCTCCGCCAACCGGTTCAAGCCCCCATTCTTCCCTTAGAGCGTTGTACCAAGAAAATACTTCGTCTTTCATTTTGCGGTTTTTGTAGTTAAACCACATCTTTTCGGCTTCGGGGTATTGTTCAAGAACGTTCTTGAATGAGCGGAATACTCCCCTCTTTGTATTTAGCGCGGACGATAATTCATGACGGATAACCGGATTTTTTAATTCTGCGGCGAATTTTTCCATAAGACGGAAACCGTCGTTGGAATCCCATTCGGGAAGAGCAACATAGCGGGTTTCATCTTCCAACTCCGCGTCCGGATCAAAATTGTCGGCATTTAATATCTTTGATTCCTGAGTATCCAGCAAAAATTCGCCTTCTTGGTTTTCCATGTAAAAGAGGATCTCGTCTGTCAGGATTTTATCCAGTTCAAAACGCATGTTTTCTATTTTCCGGTTATATGATATTATACCACAAGGAGATAATTATGGGAAACGCCGATATCGGCCTTATCGGGCTTGCGGTTATGGGTGAAAATCTTGTTCTTAATCTTGAAAGCAAGGGGTTTCATATCGCGGTTTTTAACCGTACAGCGTCCAAAGTAGACGATTTTCTGGACGGGCGCGGCAGAGGGAAAAAAATAACAGGCTGTAAGACTTTGGCGGATATGGCGGCGGTTTTAAGCAAGCCGCGCAAAGCCATGATCATGGTAAAGGCGGGACAGGCGGTAGACATTACAATCGAACAGCTTTTGGAAGTTTTTGAAAAAGGCGACATTATTATCGACGGAGGCAATTCCAATTATCAGGACACGATGCGCCGGACGGAATATGTCGAATCAAAGGGACTTTTGTACATCGGAACGGGCGTTTCAGGCGGCGAAGAAGGCGCGCTTACGGGGCCCAGCATCATGCCGGGCGGCTCTTTTTTGGCGTGGCCTTCCGTAAAAACCATTCTTCAGGCGATAAGCGCCAAAGTCGAGGGCGGCATACCCTGCTGTGATTGGGTAGGCGAAAACGGCGCGGGGCACTTTGTAAAAATGGTGCATAACGGCATTGAATACGGCGACATGCAGTTAATCTGCGAAACATACGATTTAATGAAAAACGTCCTCGGTTTAAGTTACGAGGAAATGGGCGATGTTTTTGACGAATGGAACAAGGGGCACCTTGGAAGCTACCTTATCGAAATTACAAGAGACATTCTTCGTTTCAAAGACGAAGACGGAAAGCCCCTTGCGGAAAAAATACTCGATACCGCGGGGCAGAAAGGAACAGGCAAATGGACGGGAATCGCCGCCCTTGAGTTCGGCGTGCCGCTTACATTAATAGGCGAAGCGGTTTTCGGGCGCTGTCTTTCCGCCGCAAAGGACGAGCGCGTTAAGGCGTCAAAAGTTTTTTCCGCCCCAAAGATCACATCCCCAACGGACAAGGCCGCTTTTATCAAAGATTTAGAAGGCGCTCTTTACGCTTCCAAGATTGTCTCTTACGCTCAAGGTTATCTTTTAATGAGAGAAGCGGCGAAAGAGTACAAATGGAACCTTAACTACGGCGGCATCGCACTTATGTGGAGGGGCGGCTGTATCATCCGCTCAGTATTCTTGGGTAAAATAAAAGAGGCGTTTGATAAAAATTCTAACCTTGAAAACCTCTTATTGGATCCTTACTTTTCAAAAACAATCGAGGAAGCGGGCGATTCATGGCGGCGCGTAGTTTCAGCCTCGGTTCTAAACGGAATACCCGTCCCCGCTCTTTCAAGCGCTCTGTCCTACTTTGACGGTTACCGCAGTGAAAGGCTTCCGGCAAATCTTTTGCAGGCGCAAAGGGATTACTTTGGGGCGCATACCTACGAGCGGTTGGACAAGCCAAGAGGCGAATTTTTCCATACCAACTGGACGGGGCACGGCGGCGCGACAAGCGCTTCTACCTATACCGTATAATTTATTCGCAAAAACGGAAGTTTAGCATGGAAAAAACCTATGCCGCCTTAGGCGGCGCGGAAAAAGACATTGACGACAGGGAACTTGAAGAACTTTTCTTGACGGCTCTTTCTCAGGCGCAAGCCGATATAAACAACTCGGGAAAAGCGGTAATCCTGCCGCCGGACATTACCCGCTATCATTCTCGCGCCGGCTTTTTTACCGAAATCGCCGCAAAACAACTTGGCGAAAAACTGGGAGCGGTCCTCCCCGCCCTTGGTACTCACATGCCGATGAACGATACAGAAATATCGCGCATGTTCGGCTCAACTCCAAAAGAGAAATTTCTTGTACACGACTGGAGAGGCGGCGTTACCGAACTTGGGCGGCTTGAAGATACTTTTGTCGAAAAAATAACTGAAGGAAAGGTTAAATACGACTGGCCCGTCCAGGTAAACAAATTATTGAAAAAAGAAGGTTCCGGCAGCGGCAATTTTTCGCTTGCGATCTCCATAGGGCAGGTAGTTCCTCACGAGGTCGCGGGGCTTGCCAACCACGGGAAAAATATCTTTGTGGGCACCGGCGGCAAAGAGGCAATCGACAAGAGCCATTTTGCCGGAGCCGCCTTTGGAATGGAGCGCATCATGGGCAAGGCGGACACACCCGTGCGCGCCCTGTTTGACGAAGGCCTGCGGCGCTTTTCTTCCGATATGCCGCCCATTCTCTGGGCGCTTACGGTAATAGGCTCTCGCGAAGACGGAACGCTGGCGGTGCGCGGGCTTTACATCGGTTTCGGGCGCGAGTGTTTTGAAAAAGCCGCCGCCCTTTCGCGGGAGGTTAATGTTAACCTGTTAAACGAGCCGGTTAACAAAGCCGTCGTATACCTTGAACCGGAAGAATACCGCACGACATGGCTGGGCAACAAGGCGGTTTACAGAACGCGGATGGCGATTGCGGACGGCGGAGAACTTTTAATCCTCGCTCCCGCTCTTGAACGTTTCGGCGAAGACATGGGCGTGGACGCGCTTATCAGAAAGAACGGCTACCGTCCCGGAAAGGAAATCATCGCCAAAACAAAAACGGACGCGGAACTCGGGGGCAATTTAAGCGCCGCCGCCCACCTTATACACGGTTCAAGCGAAGGGCGCTTTACAGTCCGATACTGCCCCGGCGAAAAACTTACGCGCAAAGAAATTGAATCGGTCGGCTTTCAATGGGGCGATTTAAAAGAACAGATGAAACGCTATGACATAAAAACCTTATCCTCGGGCTGGAACACCGTAGAAGGAGAGCGAATCTTCTTTGTACCGAATCCGGCCCTGGGCCTGTGGGCGGAAAAGCGTAAATTTTAATCTAAAATTACACGATAATAATAAAAGTGAAACATTTTTGTATAACAATAGCCGTCCTTTTGGCGTTTACCCTTGTATCCTGTAAAAGTACGAAGCCTAATACGGACATTGAAAATGAAGAAGATGAAAATGAGGGAGTGACCATTACCCTGCCGGATCTCGACAAACCTTTTCCAAGCGCGGCATTCGGCGAGATCTGGGGATATGTATTGGCGGGCAGAGAAAAAGAGCTTAAAAATAAATTTCCGCTTTCCGACGTCGGGTACTTCGCGGCGGAAGTAGATTCCTACGGCAAGCTGACAGATATACCAAAACGCAAAAACTTGAAATTTACGGGCAGGGTTCACCTTGTCGTTGTCTGCAACAGCCGTTCTTTGTCGCACTTTGTCCTTATTCCCGGAAGCGTTCACCGCAAGGAATTAATAGCCGACCTTTTGGATGCTGCAAAGGATTTTGACGGCCTTCAAATTGACTTTGAAAGCATTCCGATACGGGACGCGGATGATTTCTTTTCCTTTTTAAAGGATTTACGCCAAGGGCTTCCTTCCGATAAAATGTTTACAATAGCGCTTCCGGCAAGAAACAAAAAAGTAAAAGACGACCAATACGATTACGAGAAAATAAAACCTTATGTTGACCGTATACTTGTAATGGCTTATGACGAACATTGGTCGGGAAGCAAGCCGGGTTCGGTCGCGTCCATGAAGTGGTGCAAACGGGTCGCCGAATATTCATTAAACGTAATCGGAAAGGAAAAATTGATCATGGGACTTCCGTTTTACGGCCGCGCCTGGGGCGATTACACCCCTTCCCGCGCTCTAATATATTCCACCACCGAAAAAATAATCAATGAACACAACGTAAAAGAAATAAAGCGCGATAACGGAATACCTATCTTTGAATACACAAGAAACGTAAAGATAGTCGTTTACTACGAAGACACCTATTCGCTTTGCGCGCGCATGGATATGTACAAGACAATGGGAGTCGCTTCAATAGGCTTCTGGCGGATTGGACAGGAAACCTCCGAAGTGTGGGATTATTTAAAACTAGAAAAATAAAAAGCGGGTTACCCGCCTGTTATTACGGTAATAAATGCTTCTACAAGTATAATACAGGCCCCGTAAATAACGCCTAAAACGGAAAATATAACCTGTAAAATTAATAATAACGTCCTTTTTTTAACAAGGCTTATAATTCCCGTTATGAAAAAATATATTGAACAGATACAGACGGTAAACGACGAATAGCGCAGAATGGCAAGAAGCAGAAAAAGCTCTTCGTCGGAGAATTCTTTTTCCGTTAAATAAATAATCAGGGTAAAAAATGATATTGTAAAACTGAAAAATATTATCCAACCCGCGGGCGTCCTGCTCTCTTTAATCACTATTTACTTTTTCCCCATTCCTTAATATTGCAAAAAAAACGTTATTTCTATATTATAATACAGTATGAAAAAGTTTTTCTTTACCCTTTTTATTTTACTGGTTGTTGGCTGTATAGTTTTCATTGCCGGTTGGGCTCAATACAAAGTCCCTCAAGGCTCTTACGGCGTAATAAACTCAAAAACCCACGGAATAGACCCTCAACCTATTAAATCAGGCGAATTCCGCTGGCTGTGGTATAAATTGATACCGTCAAATGTAATTATCTCCGTTTTTAACCTTGATCCCGTTAAATTCGATATAAATTTCAACAGCACCCTCCCCTCAGGAGACATTTACGCCGCGTTTGCGGGACTTTCCGCCCATTTTTCATGGGAATTAAGGGCAACCGTTTCTTTCAGCATTAACCCCGATATGTTAACTTCTTTTGTTTCACGTTATAATATAAAAGATCAGGCTGAATATGAAACGCGTTTACAGGACATGGCGAAAAACATAGAAAATCAAATTTTAAGCGTTTTTTCTTCAGGGGAAACAGACAATGTGCGTCTGGAAAATGTCATGTCGGGGAAAAACGACGCCGAACTGGAACGTGAAATAATGGGAACATATCCTGAAATACGGGATTTTACGTTTACCGTACAATCGGCGAAGTTTCCCGACTTTATCCTTTACAAGGAAGTGCGGCTTTTATACGAGGATTATTTGAAAAAACAGCGGGAAAGCGTTACGGCAAGTTTCAGCAGAAGGGCGGAAAACCATATTGCTTCCCAACTTCATTTTGAAGAACTTGAAAGATACGGTGAATTGCTTACAAAGTATCCGGTCTTGCTTGAATATTTAGCGTTAGAAAACAAGAAACCGTAAAAAGGCAAGTAACCCGTAAACGGCCGGGGTTGTTTTTATTTATATCGGTATAAAGGAGTTTGTATGCGCAAGGCGAAAGCCTTTTTATTAATACTGTTTTTTGGTTTTACCCTGCTTTACGCTCAGGAAGAAGACCCGCCTAAAGACGGCGGCGAATGGGATATTTATGATACTGAATCCTATACACGCGGGGATCAAACTTTTATTATCTCTCTTGGTACGGTTTTTCCCACAATATTTCTTAATAACGGGAAAAAAATAAGCAGTAATTTTGATCCTCCCGTAGGAGGAGCGGGCGTTTTATCTTACAATTACTTTTTTAACCCCAATATTTTTTTAGGAGGGGAAGTCGGCGGTTCATTCATGCCCACTCTGGGAAAAAATATGTACTATACAATTCTGCTTGGGGTAAGATCAGGATATCAATTTCATTATTGGCGTCTGGAATTCCCTCTTAATTTGACAGTAGGAATGATTTGGCAGCGTTATTTAGATAACAGATATTACGGTCTTTATATGAAAGCGGGAGGCTCTGTTTATTACAGGTTCACTTCGGAATGGTCGTTCGGATTAACTTCAAACTGGTATTGGATTCCTCAATGGACGAATGATCATAAGAAAAACGTAGACGGAAACATGGTAGACTTATTGCTTTCCGCCCGTTATCATTTTTAGTATATGGCGGAAAATATGAGAAAAGCAGAAGTTAAACAAATTCTTTTTTTTATCGCGTTAACTTTTATTTTTTGTACTTGCAATGACCCGGTTTTTTATGCCATTTCCCAAGAAGTAAAACCGATAGAACCGCGTATACAGGGAGTGCCCACAAATTTTGCGCTTTTTAACGGCCGTATGTATGTCGCATCGGGCAATACGCTTCATTCATACGGTAAAAGCGGCGACAAGCCGGTTTGGATCGTAGAAACGCGTCCCGGCGGCGGTATACTTCAAGTTGCGTCCACGGGCGATTATCTGTACGCGCTTTGCAGTACAGATCAAAATAACGACGGAAAGACGGTAATAAAAAAGTTTGACGGTTCCTCATGGACGGAAATAGGCGGAATTGCAAGCAACTACGAAAAAATACACAATATTATCGCGGCAGGAGATGTATTATTCGCCCTTGCCCTTTCTCCGGCTACAAATTCATCTAATATTTTTTACAGTATTTTTTACATTAAAAACGACGACCCCGCTACGCCTTACGAATTATCGGTTGCGGATACGGATGCCGGAGAAATGAACGGAGCCGCGTATAACGACGACGATAAACTTTACTATTTGTCTACAAGAAACAAAGGCGTTTACAGAATAGAAGATTTAAGCGGCGCAAATCAACAGCCTGTAAGATTAAGAAATTCAAACGATATTCCCGTAAACATAGAATTCTCGGGAATTATAAATTTAGGAGATTCCGGCAATACGATTTTCTTGATTGCGCGTAACGGCGAAGCTTATACGATAAAAGATTCAATCGCCAGAGTGGAAGGTGTTTCTATGGGTAAGCTTGCGACAGGCGCGCTTGCGATTTGGACAAAACCTCCCGAACAGGAAGACGAATTGTCCGATACAGGACAAAGGCTTCTTCTTTCCGGAAGGCAGGATTCCCTAAGCTATTCATATACTTTCGGTTATACATACGGCTATCTGGAACTTGAAATTGACGAGAACGGAATTAAAAGCGGTTCAAATTTTGCGGAACCGGGAAGAAACCCCCTTTCTACCGTAATCATGAATGAGCGTTTCCAATCAACTATCGGCAAGTACCCTGTAAGCTATATTTATGAGGCTCCGTATGAAGTTGACAGCGAAATGACCTTGTTTGCGTCTACGCAAAAAAACGGCGTGTGGTCTTGCCGCGACCGAAGCAACAACTCAAACAAGTATTGGAACGCCGAAGATTAAGCCGGATTATTGATGGATGATCTATTTTCCGCAAATAACGATAAAAAAACGCAAAGCCCGCTTGCGGACAGGATGCGCCCGCGCACTCTGGAAGATATAATTGGGCAAGATCATATCGTAGGGCCGGGAAGGCTTTTACGCCGCGCAATTCAGGCAGATCGTCTTTCTTCAATAATTCTTTACGGCCCTCCCGGTACGGGAAAAACAAGTCTAGCCGCGGTAATCGCAAACACGACGCGGGCCGCTTTTGAAAACCTTAACGCGGTTCTTTCAGGCGTTAAAGACATACGCGAAGTTATCGACCGCGCCGACGAACGTTTCAGGCTTTACGGCAAAAGAACGATTCTTTTTGTAGATGAAGTCCACCGCTGGAACAAGGCTCAGCAAGACGCTCTTTTGCCGTGGGTGGAAAACGGCACCGTGATACTCGTCGGCGCCACGACGGAAAATCCTTTTTTCGAGGTAAACCGCGCCCTTGTAAGCCGAAGCCGCATTTTCCAGTTAAAGCCGCTTAACGAACAGGATATAAAAGAAGCCGCCCGCAGAGCCATAGCCGATACGGAGCGCGGTTACGGAAAATGGAAAATTAATTTTGAGGAAGGCGCTCTTGAACACCTTGTGGAAGTCGCAGGCGGAGACGCGCGCACCTTGCTTAACGCTCTTGAATTAGCAGTCGAAACAAGCAACTGGAACAAAGAATCTTTAACCTCGGAAAATTCTTCTAATTGGCCTCCGCCGCCGGGCGCGCAAATTCACATTTCCCTCTCTGCGGCGGAAGAAAGCATACAGCGGCGCGCCCTGCTCTACGACCGCGACGGCGATTATCATTTTGACACGATAAGCGCTTTTATTAAAAGCGTAAGGGGAAGCGACCCTGACGCCGCTCTGTACTGGCTTGCGAAAATGGTGCGCGCCGGAGAAGACCCGAAATTTATCTTCAGACGCATGATAATCCTTGCAAGCGAAGACGTGGGTCTTGCGGACCCTATGGCGCTTTCCGTCGTTATCTCCTGCGCACAGGCGTTCGAGCGCATCGGTTTTCCCGAAGGAAACTTTCCTTTGTCCCACGCGTGCCTGTACCTTGCGACGTGCCCTAAATCCAACACGACAATGGCGTACTTTGACGCGCTCAAAGAAGTCGAGCGCGAAGACGCGGAAGTGCCCAACCACCTGCGCGACGCAAGCCGAGATGCGGAAAGTTTCGGCCACGGCGAAGGATATGTTTATCCTCACGCTTACCGCGATCATTGGGCGGCTCAACAGTATTTACCGGGAGCGTTAAGAGGCAGAACTTTTTACATTCCGTCTATAATCGGCTACGAGGGCAAAATCAGACAGGATGTTTTACAAAAACGCGAATTGCAAGCGGCTATCGTTTTCGCCGATAATCAGGAACAGTCGGGAGAACTTCTTTCGTGGTCGCAGGCGGCGAAGGGGCGCGAAGGCTGGTACAAACGCCTTGAATCGGGAAGAAGCGCCCTGTTACTGCGAAACAGAGACGTTGTTTTTACGACAGCGTCTCCTTCAAGGCAGGGACGCGTTTTAATTCCGCTTGCAAACGACGGTCTTCTTTTATGGGAGAGTCTTCGCCGCTGTCCCGAAGGATTAACGGCCGCCCTTGTGAACACGCCCGTCGCGAAGGACGCGCTTCTGCGTTATGCGCAAACTCTGGACGAGGCCGAAAAGCCTTTAATTGCCGTAACGGAAGAACTCTTGCCTTCTCCCGTGCAGTGCGAAGAATGGTTTTCCTGCTCCGTTTTTGACCATATTTTGATAAGAAGCTCGCGCCTTACGGCAGACCATGCGCAAATTGCGGCGCAAACTGCGGCGCAAATTGCGGCGCAAACTGCGGCGCAAACTGCGGCGCAAACTGCGGAACGCGCAAAGCCGCTATTGGCAAAAGGCGGCTCCCTTGTTTTGTTTTTCTCTCCGCCCCGCCATGGAGAGCGCATTTCCCGCATCCTTGCGGACGAATGCAAAGAAAGTAAATTAGCGGTAAAACTTGAAAAGGCGGAAAAAGCGTTTTTCGGCGATAACGGCGTTACAGGTTTTTGGGATGAGGATATATTGTCCGCCGCCTTCAAAGAACAGGGATTTTCCGTTAACACACAAACAATCGAGCAAAGCGAGGAGAGGCTTATCACGGAAAAAGACCTTGCAGCGTGGTTTAATGCCGAACAATCCCGGTGGGGCTCGTTTATGTCAAAAAAACTGGAAGAAAAGGACTTTGCCGCCATTGAACAGGCGTTAAAATTAAGGATAGCTCAGGGACCGGTTAAGTGGCTTTGGAAAAGCTTATGTTTTAAGGCCGTCTTCCCATAACTATATTTTTTTGATATTCTTTAATAAATATTAAATCAATTTTCAGAGGATAATTATGATTAAAGCCGTAGATGTCGTTAAGGGTACTTGTCTGCTTCAAAAAGGTCAGCCGTATCTTGTAGTTGAAAGGGAACTGCACAATCCCGGAAAAGGAACTTCAGTCGCGAGAATTAAAATGAAAAGCATAAAAGACGGGTCTGTGTTAAGCCTTACCATTCCTACTCAGCAGGAAGTAGAAGACGCGCAGGTTGATATTCACGCCTGCCAGTACCAGTACGCCGATCAGGATAATTATCATTTTATGGATAACACCACTTTTGATCAGTATGAGGTTCCAATCGCGGACGCTCCGGATAAAAAATTCTATCTTAAAGACGGCGATGTTTACGACGTTACCATTTGGGAAGGGAAAGTAATAGACATTAAAATCCCTTATAAAGTTATTTTTACGGTCGCCCAAAGCGAGAATTACGTAAAAGGCGATACCGTATCGGGAGCCACAAAACCAATTATTACCGAAACCGGTTTAACGGTGCGTGTGCCGCTTTTTATTAAACAGGATGAAAAAATACTTGTTAATACCGAAACCAATGAATATGTAGAAAGAGTCAACAGTTAAATTTAAAGAGGTAAATTATGGCAATCAAAATTATCCTGCTTCTGTTGTTTTTCATTGTAACAATTTTTGTCGGGTTCTATTTCCGCAAAAGAGCGGCAAGCGTCAATGACTTTGTCCTCGGCGGGCGCGCCGTAGGCCCGTGGCTTACGGCTTTCGCTTACGGAACATCGTATTTTTCGGCTGTAATCTTTGTCGGTTACGCCGGGCAATTCGGCTGGAGGTTCGGAACCGCCGCCACATGGGTAGGATTGGGCAACGCTTTTATCGGCTCTCTTATGCCTTGGGTTATACTAGGGCGGCGCACCCGCGTTATGACCAATCACCTGAAAAGCGCAACCATGCCCGAATTTTTCGGCGCGCGTTACAGTTCGCCCGCGTTAAAAATAGGGGCTTCGATAATACTTTTCATCTTCCTTATCCCCTACACAGCTTCTTTGTACAACGGTCTTTCCCGCTTATTCGAGATGGCGTTCCATATCGACTTTATCTACTGCATTGCCGGCATGGCGGTCATTACCGCAGTCTACGTCGTAGTCGGAGGTTATTTTGCAACAGCGGCAAACGATTTTATTCAGGGCATAATCATGCTTATCGGTATTATCGCCATTATAGGAGCCGTACTCGGCAGTAACGGCGGATTAATAAACGCCTTGGCAAAGCTTGCCGAAGTAAAAGGAAACAATGTAAACAATGTTCCCGTCCCCGGCATTTTCACTTCGTTTTTCGGCCCCGATCCTTTAAGTTTATTGGGCGTTATAATTCTTACGTCTCTTGGAACATGGGGACTTCCGCAGATGGTTTCCAAATTTTATTCCATTAAATCCGAGAAAATGATTTCCAAGGGTGCGATTGTATCGACGTTTTTCGGACTTGTCGTGGCAGGCGGCTGTTATTTCTTGGGCAGTTTCGGAAGGTTGTACAACAACGCGGGTATTTACAATGATAAAGGCGGCGTAATTTTTGACGCAATTGTACCCGCCATGCTTTCCAATTTCCCGGACTTTTTAATCGGAATAGTTATTGTTTTGGTGTTCGCCGCTTCTATATCCACGCTGTCGTCCCTTGTATTGGCATCCGCGTCTACCCTTACGCTGGACTTTTTGAAAGGACACGTTATAAAGAAAATAAACGAAAAAAGCCAACTGTTTATCATCCGCTCATTAATTGTGGTATTTATCTTAATATCTTCTTTTATTGCCATTATTCAGTATAAAGGCACAATATCATTTATCGCTCAGCTTATGGGCGTTTCATGGGGCGCGCTTGCCGGTTCCTTCCTTGCCCCCTTCTTGTACGGGCTTTACTGGAAGCGCGTTACAAAACCCGCCATCTGGTGCAATTTTATTTTCAGCGTAGCTCTTATGACGCTTAATATATTTTTCAGACCCAAGTTCCCGTCGCTTTTACAGTCGCCGATTAACGCGGGCGCGTTTACAATGCTCGCCGGTTTTATCATCGTTCCTTTAATCAGCGTATTGACCAAAACGCCTGAAAAAATTTCGGTTGAATATTGTTTCTCCTGTTATGAAGAGACGGTTAACGTAAAAGTCCGCGACGACCTTGGCGGAAACAGATGAGTAAGGAAAAACCGGCGCTTTTGGGGGACGAGGCTGTCGCTCTGGGCGCGATTCACGCGGGATTAAGCGCGGCTTACGGATATCCGGGAACTCCGTCTACGGAGATTCTCCAGTATCTTATTGACGAACACGAAAAGAACCCTTCTAGTCCCGTTGCAAACTGGTGCGCAAACGAAAAAACAGCGTTGGAAACGGCGCTAGGCGTTTCTTTTGCCGGAAAGCGCGCCCTTGTTACCATGAAACACGTGGGACTAAACGTTGCATCCGATCCTTTTATAAACGCCGCTCTCTTAAAAATAAAAGGCGGGCTTGTTTTAGCCGTCGCCGACGACCCCGGTATGCACAGTTCACAAAATGAGCAGGATTCCCGTTTTTACGCCGCTTTCGCGATGGTTCCCTGCCTTGAACCGCGCAACCAGCAGGAAGCCTACGACATGGTTCGCGAGGCGTTTGACGTATCGGAATGTTTTAACGTCCCTGTGATGCTTCGCCTTGTCACGCGGCTTGCGCACGCCCGCGCGGGAGTTGTAACTGCGGCCGAAAGACATCAGAACAAAGTTTCCAAAACCGACGAAAAGGGCGGCTGGCTTCTCCTTCCGGCCTATGCGCGGAAGAATTACGCTTCCCTTATTGATAAACAGGCTGTCTTTGAAGAATGGGCGTTTCAACATTCAGTAAACAAGCTGACCGGGACAAAAAGCGACCTTGGAATAATCACATCCGGCATCGGCTGTAATTATTACGAGGAGAACAAAGAAGATTTTCTCGCCATGCGCAAAAAGCAGGGGAAAAAACCGCCTGTTCACCTTCACATCGGCGCGTATCCCCTGCCCGGAAAACTTATCCGCCGATTATGCGACAGCGTGGACGAAGTGATAATTATAGAGGAAGGCCAGAGTTTTATCGCCGGAAAACTTTTCGGCGTTACAGGCGGCGTTTTTTCAAACATAAAGCCCCTTATCCAATGCGGGGAGCTTGATCCTGACAATGTTCGGGCGGCCCTTGGTCTACCGCTCAGGAAAAGCGGCTTAAAAACCCCTGCTAACCTTCCCCAAAGGCCGCCGCAACTCTGCCAGGGCTGTCCCCACGCCGACAGTTACGAAACAATAAACAAAGTTGCCGACGCTCTTGACCCGCGTCCGGGCCGCCCCGATATAGGGATTAACTCGGACATCGGCTGTTATTCTTTAGGCGCCACTCCGCCTTATTCGGCTATCGAAACTGTAATCTGCATGGGCGCCTGTATCGGCATGGCAAAAGGCGCGTCGGACGCCGGTCTTAAGCACTCTCTTGCCGTAATCGGCGATTCTACTTTCTTACATTCGGGGATTACCCCCCTTATCGACGCCGTTACGGCGAACACCCCCATGACCGTCATCATCCTTGACAATTCCACGGTAGCGATGACCGGCTGTCAGCCCACGATTATGCCATCCGAAAGGCTGGAAAACTTGATCCTAGGCTGCGGCGTAAACCGCGAACATCTCCTTGTCCTTGAAGCCAAAAAACAACTGATTGAGGAAAACACCGTAAAACTTAAAGCCGAAGTTGAATACAGAGGCCTTTCGGTGGTAATTTTCAGACGCGAGTGCCTCGAAGCGTTCAGGAAGAACAAAAAAGCTAATTTTTAATTATTGACAACAATTTATCATGATGTTAACCTAAAATGTAACGAGGTTAACATTGAAAACCCACATACGAAACCGTTTTGTTTTTGCGGCTGTTTTTGCGGCTCTTATCGCGGTTTCCAATTTTTTCCAAATCCCTACTCCTCTAGGCGTTCCCATCGTTTTAAAAAATATGTTTGTGGTTCTCTCAGGCGCTGTCCTCGGAAGTTACTACGGAGGACTTGCAACGCTTATCTTGATTGGGGCGGGGCTTATCGGAATACCCGTTTTTGTTATTCCGGGGGGAATTGGGGTTTTTACCACTCCGCTTGGCGGTTACATAATCGGGTATTTTATCGCAAGTTTGTGCGCGGGGTTTGTTTGCGGTCTTCCGAGAATCGGCGAAAGGAAAATAAAGGCTTTTTCGTTTATCAGGGTTTGCGCCGCGTCTTTTTTGGGATTTGCCCTTATTTTAATTTGCGGCTCGCTTTACATGACAGTTCTTAAATCAATGACATTAAAAACGGCGTTTTTGGCGGGGACTCTTCCTTTCATTATTGCGGACTCTATTAAGTTTGCGCTTAGTGTTCCTTTGGCGCTTGCGCTCCGTCCAATAGCGGCAAGATACATAAACGGCGGGGAATAACGGAAAATGCCGGCGGTAGAAGTCCTTAATATAACAAAAAAATTCCCCGTTTACGAAGATACACCGCAGACTTTCAATGAACAGATACAGGACGGAAATTTTTACGCTCTTTCAGACGTTTCGTTTTCTATCGAGAACGGCGAATGTACAATAATCGCGGGTGCGAACGGTTCCGGGAAAAGCGTATTAATGTCCGTCATCGCGGGGCTTGAAACGCCTTCTTCCGGCTCCGTTAAAACTGTTTCAAGAGCGGGGCTTGTGTTTCAGGAACCTGACTCGCAGATACTTGGGGAGACGCCAAGAGAAGATATCGCTTTCGGTCCGCGTAATATGAAACTTTCCAAAAACGAGGTTAAGACCCGCGTTAACTCAAGTTTACTTCAAACAGGGCTTGATCATCGCGCGGACTTCCCCGCACGCTCGCTCTCGGGGGGCGAAAAACGCCGGCTTGCCGCCGCCGGAGTCCTTGCGATGGACGCGCAGATTATCATTTTTGACGAACCTTATGCAAACTTAGATTATCCCGGTATTGTGCAGGTGAACAGGCTTTTTCAAAAGTTAATAAACGACGGAAAGACCGTCATTATTCTTACACACGAACTTGAAAAATGCATGGCGCTTTCAAACAGGTTTATTGTATTATGTAAAGGGAAGAAAGTTTTTGACGGAACGGCGGCAGACGCTCTTTCCCGCGACTTGGAAGCTTGGGGAATACATCATCCGTTGAATAATACGGCGCGCAGTTTGGGAGACCTTCTATGGTTATAAAAAACGCGGTATTCGGGTATAAATCAAAAAAAGGGCTTTTGCACAAGGTTCCCGCGATAATAAAATTGATACTGCTTCTGCCGCTTTCTTTTTTTTGTATGTCATTGCCTCCGTTTTGGCTTGGCGCGGGTATTGTAACGGCGGCGCTTGCCGCTTTTATCTGCGGCTTATCGGCGCATGATCAATTAACGGATTTTAAGCCGGTTATTTATTACGCGGTTCTTATGTACGTTCTGTCCGTATTCACAAATTTCATTGATAATTTTAAGTTAATACCTTTAAATCAATTTTATTCAGTGTTAATTCCCGACCGGGAATATATAAGGATTACCCTGCGTCTTGCGCTTGTCGTACAAATATCGGCGTTGCTGTTCCGCACGACAAGTTCGCTTGAAATAAGGGAAGCTGTAAGGCTGGAAATAATATCAATTTTTTTAGGATTTATCCCGGAAATTTTTAAAATATGGTCTTCAGTTAATCTTGCATGGAAAGCGCGCGGCGGAAAAGAAGGTTTTGCAAAGATTAAAATGCTTTGTTTTATATTAATATCAACGTGTTTTGAAAAAGCGGCGCTAAAATCAAAAGCACTGGAAGCAAGGAGTTAAAATGAAAGAAAAAACAAATTCGGGATTAACAAGCAAGGCGCGTCTTCTTGCTCTGCTCCGGGATAAACAGGGAGAAACGTTCAGCGGAGGACTTCTTGCCAAAGAAATGGGCGTTTCCCGCGTCGCAGTCTGGAAAACGGTTCAAGCTTTAGTTCAAGCCGGCTATTCAATAGAAACAGGGGATAACGGTTACCTTCTTGCTCCAAAAAACGAAAAAGATTTTCTGTATCCATGGGAATTCGGCGAAAAGGAAAAATTGTTTTTTCATTACATGAATACCGGAAGCACTATGGATAAGGCAAGGGAACAGGCTTTGCGCGGAGCGCCCGGCGGCAGTGTTTTTACCGCAGAAAAACAAACTGCGGGCAGAGGCAGAAGCGGCAGAACATGGATATCGCGTCAAGGCGGACTTTTCTTTACAATGCTGGAACGTCCGCGTCTTGCGATAGCGGACTATTCCCTGCTCTCTCTTATTACGCAGATTGCCGTCGCCCGTACGGTTTCCTCCGTTTGCGGGAAAAAAGCTTATCTTCGCTGGCCAAACGACATTTATATCAACAGACAAAAAATTGCGGGCGTTACAACGGAAATTTCGGGAGAGGGAGATTTAATTTCTTGGCTTTCATGCGGCGTCGGAGTAAATATAAATAATACTGTTCCTTCCGGCAAGGCTGTAAGTTGTTCTGAAATTACGGGGCATCATCTTTCCAGACACGCTGTGCTTATGTCAATTCTGAACGAAATTGAAAATGTAAAGAAAAAATTTGCATCCGCAGCCGTTTACTCGCAGGGCAACCGCGCTCTTGCCGCCGAATGGAATTCCCTTTCCGACAGCATCGGCGCAAAAGCCGTTGTTTTTGAACCCGAAGAAAAAACAGTTAATAATTCCGTTGAAAAACAGGGAAAAATTCTCGCGCGCGGTATTTTCTCAGGTATTGATCCCGCAGGCAGATGCATTTTAAAAACAGAAAAAGGTAGTTTGTATTTTAATCAAGGGACTGTGTCTCTTGCGTTTTTGAACAAATAAAGTGATTACATGATTTCCAAAAACGGTATACAAACAAGATGAAAAGCTTCTTTTAACGCCGTCATAACCGCGCGGCTTAATTCAAGCCTTGCTTTGGAAAGAGCGCTGTTTCCTGCGTTAAGAATCGGGCAATCGTGATAAAACCGGCTGAACGCTTTAGAAAGTTCGTAAAGATACGAAGTTACGCAAGACGGATTCAAGCTTTCCGCCGCTTCTTTTACCGCGTCGGTATAAACGGCAAGGATTTTAATAAGCTCCCATTCGGGATCGGAAATTAATAAAGAAAAATATTCTTTTGCGTCTTCTTCCTTTTCTTTGCCGGCAGTTTCTTGAGCGCTTTTTCTTAACATCGAAGAAATACGCGCGCCCATGTACTGTAAATACGGGCCTGTATTGCCGTTAAATGAAAGCGATTCTTTCGGGTCAAAAAGCATATCCTTTACGGGGCTTGGCTGTAAAAGAAAATAATGCAAGGCGGCAATAGCGATTTTCTCCGCAACTTGAGAAGGCTCCCCTACCTCATCTTCCCTTTCCTTCTCGCGGATTTCTTCCAGAGCCATATCGCGCAGGTTGTCGATTAAATCGTCGGCGTCTACAACTGTTCCTTCCCTGCTTTTCATCTTTCCTTCGGGAAGATTTACCATGCCGTAAGAAAGGTGATACAAATTTTTCGCCCACTCAAACCCAAGTTTATCCAAAAGAATAAAAAGCACCTTAAAATGATACTGCTGTTCGGAGCCTACTACATAAATCATTCTGTCAAAAGGCCAATCCTTATGTCTGTTTATCGCCGTTCCGAAATCCTGAGTAATGTAAATAGAAGTTCCGTCGCTTCGCAATAAAATCTTTTTATCCAAATTCTCGCTCGACAAATCTACGGCGACGGCGCCGTCTTCCTGACGGTAAAATATTCCTTTTTCAAGGCCTTTAAGAACTTCGTCTTTGCCCAGCATATAAGTTTCGCTTTCAAAATAATATTTGTCAAAAGAAACGCCCGTGCGCTCATAGGTTTTTTTCATTCCCTCTATTGCCCAGCCGTTCATCTTTTTCCAAAGCTCGATTGTTTTTTCGTCTCCCGCTTCCCATTTACGCAATAACTCCTGCGCTTTTTTCATAAGCGGCGCTTGCGCTTCGGCTTCGTCTTTGTTTACGCCCTTCTTTACAAGTTCGTCAACTTCCGCCTTTAACTCTTTGCTGAAATAAACGTAACAATCGCCGACAAAACGGTCGCTCTTAACGCCTTCCGACTGCGGAGTTTTTCCCTGAGCGCTATCTATGTAGGCAAGCATAGATTTACAAATATGAATGCCTCTGTCGTTGATGATACAGACTTTTCGAACATCCGCGCCGCAAGCTTTAAGTATTCGAGACACGCTCTCGCCCAGAACGTCGTTTCGAAGGTGCCCCAAATGCAGAGGTTTATTCGTATTGGGGCTTGAGAACTCCACCATGATTTTTTTTCCGGTAAGAACTTGCGGTCCCGAGAAATTAAATTGCCCCGCTTTATCGTCAAACGTTTGAGAAAGAACCGCCTTTGCCTCATAACCGCGATCCAGACTAACATTTAAATAAGGCCCCTGCGCCTGTACTTTTGCGCCGGGCTGTGTATCTGCGATTGTTTTTGCGAGTTTTTCCGCAGTCATTTGCGCTATCTGCGGAGGCCCTTTGCGCAATAACTTGGAATAACTGAACATGGGAAAGCCTATGTCCCCCATTTCCGGGTTAGGCGGGTTTTCCGCGATTACCTGTTCGGGTTTAATTGTTTCGTTAATGCCTGCTTCAGTTAAAATAGCGTTAAGAGCTGATGATACTTGTATTTTCCAAGGTTGTCTAAAGTCGTACATGTTAATTTATGATAACACAAAGATAGATTTCTAAGCAATAGTTTTTTTATTTTCGCGTTTTTTCGTGTGCGTAATGAAGGTACGAAATACCTTCGGTACGTTTTCGTGCGGTTCGTGTTTTAATTCTTCTATATTAATTTTTTTTCCAATCGTTCTTTCCTGCGCAAAAAATCATTACGATAGTTTTCGTTAATATCCGTTAACAACAAGCCTTTATTTACATATTCCATAGCAAGAGCGTAATCTTTATCTTTTCTTTCACTGTCAATTGCAATCGCTTTGTATATCGCGGCTTTTATGTTGGGTAAGGATTTTATATTTTTCTTCGCGGCAAAACGCAAGAGTTTTTCGCCTGTTTTTTTTATATCGTCATTTTCTCTATGCCTGCAAAAAAAGCGCCAGTACAGGGCAAGGCGGCCTGTGTCGTAATTATATTTTGCGCTGAACGGATCTTCGGCTGTCTTTATCATCGCTGCGAGGATTGCGGCAAGACCTGTTATATCGGCCGTGTTATGATCGCAGATCCCCGTTAACATATTCGTCCTGCCTGTTTTTAAGAAGTCAAACCAGATGTCGGGGGCCATAGAGCCGGGGATGTCGCCTGTTCGGTCAATACCGAGTATTTTTGTTTCTATCGAACTCTGCGAACAATCATGAATTATATTTTTCCACAGCCGCCTTGCGGGGAAAAGCAGATCTGCGTGATTATACTCAGGCGGCTTTATACGGTTCATCAAACAACGGCTTTTAAGGATTTGCGAATCAAAACATTTTCCGTTGTATGTTACAACTACACAGTCCTTTGTAAATTCTTTTAATACCGCCTCAAGAAAATCATTTTCACCGGGGTAATCAAGAAGCAAATACTGCGTTATTTTTAATTTACAGAATGAACCTTTTTTGACAATTCTTCCGAACGCCGCAAGGAACGCGATGGTTCCCGCTCCGCCTGAAAGCCCTGTGGTTTCAAGATCAAAAAATAAAAAATCGGTTTGTTTGGGTAAATTTCCCTGCTGTAAACTGCCGGGTAAATCATGAATAATGATTGGGAGCGCGGACGGCAATGTAGGTTTTGAGTCAAAAGGCGAATCTTTTATAACTTCCCTCTTTAACGCCTTAAAACCGCAAAGTATCCAGCCTGAATTTTTTAACGCCGAATGTCCGTTTGAATATTCGCTTGATTGTTCGCGCGCGCCTTGCGGGTTTTCTTTTATAACTTCATTCTTTTTTTGGTTTTGAATTATTTTTAATCTGTCCCTCAGATTTGCCACAATTTTATTCTATCATATTGTATACTTACTGTATGCCGCTTGGAAAAAAGTTTTTTAATCAGCCTACTGTTATTCTTGCAAAAGCGTTGTTGGGCAAGTATCTTGTTTTTCATAAAATGAAAGGAATTATTGTCGAAACAGAGGCGTATCTTTTCAAAGACGATCCCGGCTGTCACGCGAGCCGAGGGATTACCGCCCGCAACGCGCCGATGTTTGAGGAAGCGGGCCGCGCCTATGTTTATTTGATTTACGGAATGTACCACTGCCTTAATATCGTAAGCGGGAAGAAAGGCGAAGGAGAAGCCGTACTTATCCGCGCTCTTGAGCCTGTTTCAGGCATAGAGAGCATGCAGAAAAGACGAAAAACAAAGAAACCGGAAAACCTGTGCAACGGACCCGGAAAATTAACGCAGGCTTTAGGCATAACGCGCAAACAAAATAATCAAAGCCTTTTAAGCGGAGACTTTCGTATTTTCGACAGTAAAATAAAGCCTAAAATAACGACAACCACGCGTATAGGCCTTTCGCTAGGCAAGGAACTTCCGCTTCGTTTTTATATTACCGGAAATAAATATGTTTCAACTTATTCCATCGGCGGGAAATAACCTGTGTTGTCGCGGCCGGATCTTTCCATCAGATAAACTTCAATCTCGACAGGAAGCCACGCCCTTCCGAAATCGGTGGGAAGGCGGGAAATAAACGAGTAACTGTACAACCCTGAAGGAGTATTCGCTACGCTTTTTATTAACGGCCCTATTCCCTGCGGTTGATAAAGATGCGCTATTCTTCCGCCTGTTTCTCTGCAAAGATACTCGATAACGGCGGAAGGCTGTCCTTGGCCGATAATTACCGCGTTAAACACAATAAAGTTGTTTGCAAGATAACTTGAAAGCTCCGAAAGGCTGTATTTTTCAAACGCAAGTTCTCCTACATTGCCGCTGCCGATATACACAACCGATCTTTTAGGAGATGCGGACAGAAGATCGCTTGCTGAAAGGCGCAATCCCTGATCAAAAAGCCAGCGAGGAGAATATGTAACATTTGCTCCCCTTAAGGCGTTTTCCAGAGAAGGTTCATGCTGTTCCCGGCTCGGCTGTGCGCCCGCCGAAATTACGGAGACAACTTTTGAATTTCCCATTTCTCTTAAAGCTTTAGTTATATCGCGGGAAGCCGCCGCAAATTCATTTCGCATACCTGAAGTATTTTGCGAACGCTCAACAAGAAGGGAAATATCCGCACCCGTCGAACGGTATCCGGGAGAAAGGAAAATAGTTCCCTTATCTTCAGGCGCCATGCCGCCTTCGGTAAGAAGGAAGTTGTTAATATCAAGCCCCGTTATCGGGCGGCGAAGCCTGTCTTCTACGGTAAATTCAACAACTACAGACGGAAAACGCTCCGCGTAAACTTTGCGTATCTGAACAAAAAAACCCGAAGCAAGATCGTCAAAACGTGTCATCACAGTAACTTCGCCCGCTTGAAATTTGGCGGCAAGAATATTTCCGTTTCTGTCCATATTCACGCTTGTTATCTGCGTTTTTTCATTACCTGCAAGACCAAGCTCGCGGACAATAGCTGCTTCCGGTTCGACAAGAAGAATTCTGTTTGCATCGGCTACAAGAAGTCTGTCGTCAGATATAAATCTTATGGATTCAGGCGATTTTAACCCCTGCACGGCAAGCCTTCCCAGATAACTGCCGTTCGGATCAAACATATAGATTGCTTTAGCGGCGTTATCCGCAGCGTATATTTTTCCGTTTCCGGCCGCAATGCCTGTAGGAGAAAGCATGCCGGGAAAAATCGAGTTTTTTTGCGCAAACGAAAGAATAAAAATCCCGTCCGGATCATATTTTGATATACGCCTGTTTCCGTAATCGACTACATACAGATAACCGTCTTCGTCAACCGTAAGATTCTGCGGCGCAACAAACTGCCCTGTTCCAAGTCCTCTGGAACCGACATAAGCAATCCAGTTTCCGTTTTCGTCCAGAATACTTATTCTGCTTCCCCGGAATTCCGAAACATAAAGCCTTCCGTCTATTCCGCGAACCATATCGTAAGGACGGTCAAACCCGTTTAGAGGACCTCTCTTTCGATCCCTTATAATTCCGTTTACGTCTATTTTTACTATTTCGTTACTGCCGTACGCTACTACCCATACGGAGCCGTCGTTATTCGGCAAAACCGACGATGGCTGACGGTAAAGCACGATATCCTGATACTTCCCGGGATAACGTCCGGATTCCACATAACGTACACCGTCGTCGGCGACAGGCAGTAAAAAACGCCTGTTGGAAACGGTTTCTATGCGCGAAGAAAGAAGCATTCCCGGCCCTGAATTTCTGCCGTAAGAGTTTAACGCCGCACGCCACTGCCTAAGGGCTGTTTCCTCAAAACCCGAGCGGTAGTAAGCCTTGCCCAGCCATTCAAGTACTATAGCCTCTCCGGGACGGAAAGAAAGCGATCTTTCAAAAGATAAAATCGCCTCGTTATACGAAAAACGGTAGTAAGCCTGAACGCCGAGTCTGAACTCTTCGGCGGCGGTAAGAGCGGCGGCTCCCGTTCCTCCGGGAGGATTTGTGCGAATAGGATCATCCTGAGCGAAAATATAAATAGATGCGGCAAGAAAAAGCATTATTAAGGAAAAGCTTTTTCTCATATTTTCTCTCCCGTAACAATATTAAAATGTTTTACTATTTCTTTTTCTTCGGGGGCGATATCAAGCGCTCTTCTTAGCCATGTGCGCGCTTCTACAACTTCGCCGCTTTTGTAATACGCCCACCCGAGCGAATCAAGGTAAGCCGCGCTGTTCGGTCTTGAGTCTACCGCCCTTCTGCAAAGGCGAAGTCCTCTCATAATATCAAGACCGGAATCTGCAAGGATGTATCCCATGCTGTTCATCGCTGTCGGATTATTTGTATCTATCTCAAGAGTTTTTTCATAAAGTTCTACGGCATTTTTGTTTTTTTTCTGGCACCACGCGGCGTAAGCGAGGGTATTGTAAAGAAGCGGCGATTCAAGCCCCGAGTTCTGAAGTCTTTTTAATTCAAACTCAGCCATTCTAATCCTTTTTGTTATTACATAGATATAAGCGAGCGTCATTCTGCATTGATAAATACGAAGCACGTCGTTGCCTGTCGTAACAACTTGTTCAAGATAATTAAGGGCTTCGTCGTATTGTTTGAGTTTCGTATAACACAGTCCGAGGTAGTAGGCAAGCTCCATCTGCTCGTCTTCATTGAAAACATCAATCGCTTTTGATTTGAATTCTTTAAGGGCCATATCCCAGTTTTTTTTCCGGTATAGTTCTATTCCTTCTTGCAGTTTTTCAAAGGTGCGAACATCGGCGTTTTCACTGCCGCCTTTGGCGCCGTCTTTGGCGCCGCCAGTGGCGCCGCCTGTGGCGATGTTTGCAGACTCATCCATACCGTTCATCCCTCCCCCGGAACCGGTTCAGATTTAACCACGCTTAGCGCGGCGTTGTTTTTTAAAACTTCAGCCCAATCGGAACCTTCTAACGGCGGCTGTTTTATCTTCCCCGTTTTCGTAAAACAGTAAAAGTTGCCGTCAGGAGCAGTATACCTTTCTATCCTGTCATTATAATAACGCATAGACGGGAAAGTAGGAACAAGCGCGGAGGGTTTTTTGCCGTTATTTGGAAAATTTATGTTGATAAAACAGCGCGTTTTACAAAAACCCATGAATTCGGTCAAATTTTCGGTAATATACGGTATTATTGAGTCCCAATAGTACGTTTTATTTTCACCGTCAACCAGAGATAGAGCGATTGAAACTATACCGAATAAACTGCCCTGCCTTGCCGCGGCCGCAGTTCCCGAATAGGTAAGATCAGTTCCCAAATTCGCTCCCAAATTAATTCCCGATAAAATCACGTCCGGCCCGTTTTTAAGGTTTAAAACATCCTCCTGCGGCGTAGTTATGTCGATTTCCGGTATTCCGCCTAAAAGGGCGACTATCACGCAATCAACGGGAGTCCCCGAACACGACCATGTGTCTTTTTCTATTTCTTTTATTTTTATCGGTTCGTGCAAAAAAACAACTGAATGAGAAGCTCCCGAACGGTTTTTGTCGGGAGCGACGACAATTACCCTGTGTCCCGCATCTCTTAGCGCTGCGGCGAGCAGTTTTATTCCTGGAGACGATATTCCGTCGTCATTAGTTAACAGTATCCGCATAAACCTCTCTGCGCTCATGCAGCATCCGCACTCCGGAAGCTATTTTTACTTCGTGGATTACGGGGCGGAAACCGAAGATACGCTCGTAATCTTCCAGCCTTCTTTTATACTCATCAACAAGTTCCCGCCTGATGATTGTGTAAGTACAGCCTCCAAACCCGTGACCTATCATGCGCGAACCGGCCGCGCCTTCCAGTTCCTGCGCACGTTTTACAAGCCAGTCAAGTTCCGGACAGCTTATTTCGTAAAGATCCCTTAAACTTTCGTGCGAATGGAAAATAATCTTTGCAAGAGACGCAATATCACTGCGCTGTAAAGCTCCGCACGCGTCTCTTATTCTGTGAATTTCATCCACAATATGAATGCTTCTGCGCCGTATTTGCTCAGGGAAATCACCTAACGCATCAAGAAGATCTTTCGAGCCGAAATCCTTAAAATTTGCCCCGTCAAATTTCTCGGTAAGAAACTCAAGGCCTTTTAACGTATCCGCGTTACGTGAAATAATCTCGCTTTCCACGCCAAAACGCGGAACGCGGGAATCGACAAGAAGTATGCGAAACTGCGAAAGCGGAGATTTTATTTTTATTATATCTCCGGAAGAAGTATCGATAGACAGTAATTGATCTTTTTTCGCCAACATGCACGCTTGATAATCCGCCAAAGGCGCAGAACTACCGAAAAATTTAATATGCGCTTCGTACAGCCTTTGAGCCAGATCCGTATCGCTAATATGAATGTGCAATAGACCTCTGAGCGCGGCGGCCGCGGCCGCTTCTATCGCGGCGGAAGAAGCAAGCCCTATCTGCTGAGGTATATTTCCGCAAAAAGATATGTTAAGACCGTGCATGGGATAACCTGATTCCATAAACATGAAAATCGCGGTTTTAATATAATTTGCCCATCTGTCCTCGCGTCTGTGTTTTATATTCGCCAATGTGCTCCGTTTGCGTTCGTTTAAGTCGGCGGCGTAAAACCTAAATGAATTGTCTTTTCTCTGGCTTACGGCTAGTTGAATACATCGGTCTATTGCGGCGGAAAGATAAAAACTTGAAGATGGATCGCCCTGACCGCCTAAAAAATGAATTCTGCCGGGCGCTTCGGCGGCAACAACATTAATAGATCGGCCTGATTCAGGTTCATATTCGTCTCTATGGATTTGGCCGATATCAAGCATCTAAAAAACCTCGCATATTTGATAAAAATCACAAAAAGTTACACTATATAGCGCTTTTCGCTATTTTATCAAGAAACATAGGTAGTTTCAATGGGGAATATTACAAAATATTGGAGAATATTAACTTATTTTCTTAATTTTTATTTACTTTGGAAACACAATCAGCGGGCGGCGTTGGCCGGTTTGCTGGTAGACACTGCCCTCCGGAAGGCTTAAATCCTGCTCGGAAGTTTCCGCGTTTTCTTGATTTTCCGGGATTACGGGCAATTCTTCAGGAATAACGTTTGTTTCGTGCTTTGTTTCCGCTATAACCGGCTTGATTTCTTTTATTACGGGTTTGAAGACCGGTTTAACTGTCGGTTTTACGGCAGGCTTAACGGCTTTTTTCGCCGGTTTTGCGGCCTTCTTTACCGCCTTTTTCGCCGGCTTTGCGGCAGGTTTCGCAGCTTTTTTAACGGTTTTCTTAACTGTTTTTTTTACTGCAGGCTTCTTGACAGCCTTTTTCGCAGGCTTTGCGGCGGATTTCGCGGCTTTTTTTACAGGTTTTTTTATCGCTTTTTTTGCACTTTTCACTGTTTTCTTCTTTTTTGTATCCTTAGCCATAACTTTTTTCCCCTTTATTCAGGTAATTTACACCTTTTCTCATTTTAACACAATATTAAAATTTTGTGAATTTTTTTTTGCTGTTTTTTTTGAAAAAAACTAAAAAAAAGATTAAAGTTAAATATATAGTCTGCCGATAATGATTATGGCAAGTTGTATCTTTACGGAGAAACCGCGGATTTCCGGACGGATATGGCAGGCCGAACGAAGGCATGGATGCCCTC